>SDBU01000369.1_pt1 | contig 64120 bp, 94 predicted proteins | sample 2277071 | NCBI WGS metagenome assembly SDBU01 (sample SAMN10397929, study PRJNA504765) | marine sediment metagenome | isolation source: marine sediment core GS08_GC12, 126 cmbsf | place: Arctic Ocean: Gakkel Ridge, Loki's castle | collected 2008 | reverse complement strand
GATACGCCCACAGATTCAGCCGCTTGAAGTGCCGATGCAGTTTGTACCGAAGCCTATTCCGGCTGACAGGCTTATTGGTCCATTCAAGCGCCATCTGATTTTCAATGACCTTCATATAGGATTCAAACGAGACCTGAATGATAATGCTAAACTGTATCCATTCCACAATAGGGCGGTGTTGGACGTCATTCTTCAGATAGCTGAGGATGCACAGGTGGACTCCATTGACATTCTAGGCGATGCACTTGATATGAGTGATATCACTGATAAGTTCGTGATGTCACCCGGATTCTATTTTACCCTTCAGCCGTCTCTGGTGGAGCTGTTTTGGTGGCTGGTTCAGTTTGCTGAGATTTGTGGTGACATTGCGCTCCACGAAGGCAATCACGATAAACGATTACCAGAGAGTATCAAAAAGCGTCACCCTTACGTCTATGGGTTGCGACAGGCAAGCAATTGCATAATCGATGCGCCAGCGGTAAACTCGTTGGTACACCTGTTGCGTCTCGATGAACTAGGAATAGAATTCATCGATTGTTACCCGAATGACCGTCAATACCTGGCGCCAGACTTGGCCGTCAGTCACGGTCTCATTACCAGGGCCAAGCCGGGTGTCACAACTAGAGCCAAAGCTGATGGATACCTTAGTGAGATTCAAGGACACGCGCATCGAGAAGAACATTCAGTAGGCATCCGTCACGATGCCAAGGGCTTTTATGAAGTTGAAGCCTGGATGTTTGGTTGCTGTTGTAGAACCGATCTAACCGTCCCGGGGCATACTGTCAATCAGAATTGGTCGAATGGGCTGGGCATCGTGGATGTATACCCGAATGGGATGTGGGACGTCAATCCTATTTCGGTTCGCGATGGAGTCGCGGTTTATGGTGGCAAGGTTTACACCGCACGCAACAGGCTAGATGATTTGTGCTTGGATTGCACCGGCTACAATTGGGGCGAATGGGATGGAGTGGACCCATAAGGTTATAAATTTCTAACTAATTTTTAATAACTTTTTTATTTGTTTGGCGGAGTTTTCGGTTATACTTTACGTAGTAAAGTAATTGACTAGCCGACAGGTAAAACTACCAGGGAGAAAAACGATGGCCAAGAGACTAACACAAGACGAAAAAGATCAAACGATTCAAGACCTAGCCGATGAAGTTGAAGAGGCAGTCAAGGGCAAAGGTTTATCGATCGGCCTAGTAGCCAATTGGTTTACGCCGAAAGGACCCTACAACCAAATCACCGTGGGCGTTAGGCGAGAACTCCAAAACCGCGGACACCGGCTGGCTTTGTAGGCGACAGGCGAGAGGTAAAACTACCAAGGAGATCGAAAATGGGCGGGTTGAATATACGGGTAAGGAGAATTTTACATGAAGCAGGTTGGGTCTATGACGGTGACAAAGACCGATTTGTGGGCGTCTATTACCGATCCAATCACCAATACGTGGCCGGTTATTTTCAGGTAAGTGTAGAAATGCGTGACTCCGATTTGGTTATTTATTCCGACAAAGGCCACGAAGTTATCATCCGGTGCTACGACAAGGCACCCACGGTGGAGCAGGCCGTCTTGATGTTGCAGATGGTAGGTTGGGTAGTTTGATAGCCGACAGGTAACAAGGAGACCAATATGCCAGACAGGGCAGAGAAGGCCCAAAAGGCCACAAGGGAACAGATCAAGGTCCGGGAGCAAATCGGGAAACACGTCCAACCCAAGCCAGACCAGGTAATGGACGAGCAAGTCGCCAGGGCCAGAGCAACGCCTTGGACTTGGGGAAAAGGCAATAAGGTTCCTTAACAACAGGATAGCCATTTGACCCGCCATCCGGTTCACTCGTTGGCGAAGCAACTAGGCGACAGGTTTGGTGGGTCAGTTTAGCTTAAAAAGAATAACCAGGCATCCGTATCAACACGGGTACAAAGGGACGGATGCCCTGGGATGCGCCGATAGGTACAGATTGCACAATCTCGCATAGGAACGCCTTGATCACGCGGAATATCACGCGAGACCCTGCAAACACCAATCGGCCCATCCCAGGCCATCTGGTCTAACTTTAACAATCTATGGCCCCAGCTGGATCGAAGCCAGCGCACAGCGAAGACCAACAGCACACGGAAACAAGGAAACGCAAGTGACCTGTTGGTAGGGACTAGATCGGCCCAGAGCCGACAGGAGTGCCCATAAAGGAAGCTATTGGAATGGGGCCATCAAGGAGGATTGAAATGGAAAATACATATACATCTCAAGCTAGGATTGATTCAGTTATAGCAGCAGTGGCGGACATTGACTGGAAAGCGGTTGATGTGGTTCTTCGAGCAGCTCACAGTGTAGATTTGGCTTCTTGGATGGATTATGATCCAGAGGTGCACGATGCCAAACGGTTAGCTTCCGAAGCTCAACGGTTAGGCCTGGACGCGGTTGAGCAGTATATTGCAACCGAAGGCGATACATATGCCATCTCACGCTATGGCATCCGGGTGGATGTATCAGAAACTACCGTAACCGTTGCGGTGGAGTTTTCATTGGATCACGGTACAGGCTATCAATCCGGCAAGGATGCCGTGAATGAGTACGCCTTACGGTATGTGGAGGATAACGATGGCTAGAGACAGGGATTCCATCAGAGGGCAGAAAACGGTCAAGCCCAAATACTCAGTTAGGAACGCCAAGACCCATAAAGATTTTGTGAAAGCCATCGAGCACCAAGGTGGTGGCGTAAGGGAAAGAAGCAACCATACGCAAGTTGGTGGCAGGGATGGAAAGTGGATAACAGTTCCCCGTCATCGTGGAGACCTGGCGACAGGGACGAGACATAGCGTGAAGGGTGGGTGCCTGGATCAAGGTTTTGGAATAATAACGTTTGCAATCCTTGTGTTGGCCCTAGCCGACAGGCTAGTATGAGGTAAGAAATGTGCAGCTACATCGTTGTCGGAGGATGTTTATGGATATTGATAGCCGTGGCGCTAACCAGTCAGATCGGCTTGGAGTTGGCCCTGGTGCTATCAGCCATAATTGTGTACATTGGATCGATGGCACGTATTGTCGATCGATGGATCAGAATCAAGAACGAGAGGTAAGGAAATGACGGAGATTCGAGATGGAGACAGGATTTTTGAATGCATCAACTGTGATGCACAGTGCCAAGGTTATAATGCGGCCCACTTCTGGTGGGATTGTGGTTGTGATGACAAAATTCTTGTCGAAATTGAGGAAGATAATGCCATACGCGTGGAGTGATGGAAAAGGAAACAGCAAGCCAGAGGATGTCAAGATCGATGTGCGTGAGGGATGTCGGCCACTTCCATTCGCTCTTCAACCAAAGCCGCAACCAAAGCCCCAAGGAGGCAAGGGAAAATGACGGCAAAAGACGTGTTGGAACGGGAGCAACAGGTAATGGCGTTTTGGGAAGCAAAGAACCACGCAGCCAAGATCGGCCTACCAATAGTGGCGGTGACGCCCCATACAGCGGTGTGCGTGCTTCATCGCATTGAAGAGTTGGAAGAAGAATTATCAGCCTACGAGCATACCGTCAAGCAGCGCGACGCCCATATCAAGACCTGGATGGACAAGGTAGCGTTTTTGGATTACGAGCTGACATCTCAGCAGAGCAAGGTCAGTGAGCTGAATATCATCGCGGACGGTTTGTTGGAAAAGATCGGTGACTTGGAGAATGAGATCGGTGAGGAGTAAGGGAAAAGATCAAATTGTCGATTGGCGTCAACCATCACGAGAGCAAGCAAAGCCGGGTGAGGTCAGAGAGAAAACACCCCCACCCAAGGTCAGATTTCCTAGTGGCCCACCAGGATGGCTGGAGAGAGGCAAGGGGCACGCCTGATGAATCAGTCAATGGAAGAATTGTTGGAAAAGGCATTATGCTTGTTGCGTCAGGGCAAGCTCAATAACCTGCCGGATTATTTGTGGGATGCGCTCGGTGATGCGTTAGACCGGGTAATCAAGATGGGTGAAGAGGAGAACAACGATGACGGTTAGTGATGTAGTAGTGGTAGTCATATTTTGGGTCATACTCTGTGCTCTGATGGGTCCAGTTCCTGCCACAGCTGCAGCTATAGCAGCCGCAGGCGTTGGACTATACCTGAAGAACAAGACGGACGAAGAGGATGAATAGACGAGAAGCGTTAAGGGTAAGGGAAGCACTGAGTGATGCCTATGTAGCCGGAAAAGGGAAAGAATGTGTAGACGCGGCTATAGAGGTTGGTTCACCAGAAGTTCCTGAGTTTGATAAGAACCTGGCGTTCTTTACCGATACGGTCAGCAGCTTTGGGATCAAGAGTATGAAGGAGTTTGCTATCCAAATTTATCTGGTGTGCGAGCAGCACGGTTACAAATGGGAAAAGGATTTTCGCAGAATCTAGGTGCCAGGTTAAAGTTGCACCAAACTGGATGAAATTTGGCACCAAAGCTCATTTTGCAATACGTTTAGTTAAGGGAGGAGCCGTAACCTGGCGTAAGGCGGGCACAACTCAGCGTAGCAGCGTCGTATATGACTAGGGTTATGGCTAGTTCCATTGGGGCGATTGTCTTGGACTGATGGAAAGTGGTTGATCATTGAGAGAAAGTTGATTGAATGTTGGTTGAGAGTTATCTTGAGAGTTGCTGGGGATTTGATTGATGCCGCACAAGAACACGCCGCACACATTCAGGCCGAAAAGATCGGTCGCACAGCTGGACCGGGACCGTATGGTCATTGCTGCGATGTACCTCAAAGGGATGTTGATGAGCGACATCGCAAAGCGTGTTGGTGTGAGTATGATGACAATCTCGCGTGACTTGAAGGTCATTCGCGAGGATTGGCGGAAAGCCACCACGGCCGATTATGATACACTCAAGATGCGAGAGATAGCCACGATCGACCTATTGGAGCGTACTCACTGGGAAGCCTGGGAACGTTCCACGACTGCGACATCCGTTGAGAAGGTTTGGGATGCAGCTGAAGAGGAGTGGTTCCTGGAGACGACTGAAGAACTTCACGCCAAGCCGGGTGACCCACGCTTCCTCTCAGGCGTAAGGGATTGCGTGCGAGACCGTTGCGACCTTCTCGGCATCAAGCCGGCAGACAGGCTAGAGTTGACAGGCAAGGATGGTGGCGGCATTCGCGTGATTGGCGGCATCGACTTGGATACAGACATTTAGAGAACGGTACACTTTAACGTTTTCGCATACGTTTAGTAAAGAGAGCCGATGATGAATGAGCAGTACGTAGACTATGATGGGCAAGAAATGGACCAGGATGCTTGGGATGATTTGGTCAATAAACTAGCCGATGGCTCAGGCCAAAACGCTGCCAAGCCAGGTCAGACTGAATCGGACAGGGCAGTGTCCGACAGGCGTGGAAAACCCAACGGCTCACGATTGTCCCAGTCGTTGGGCAGTGACGTCCCGTTGAAATCGGGTGAGGCCTGGGCCATACCGTTTGATGGAGTTAAGCGATGTTGAAGAGCAATTGGGGCAGCACATACGAAGATCGACCTACACCGCAGGGCGACAGGATAGATGAGTCAGTATCTATTCCGTTTGATGAGGCGACAGATATGGCCCATCGCCCTATTGGGTTTGGTTGGTTGGTAGGCGTGTTTGATTGGGGCATTACGGCAGGGCGGGTGCGCGCCAGGATAGAAGAGTTGCGACAGATAGAAGAGTTGCAAGCGCAGCCGTCTCTTGAGGATGCCGTTGTCATTGTCAGTTTTGACTCACCACCATTTGATGAGTGGCGCGCGACGTTTGGCTCACCGCCAGAGCCCGACCCTGGACCGTTGGATTGGGATTGGGAATATCAGGCGCCACGCGAGTCAAGGACCGATGACGCCTGCTATACCGAATATGATCGAGAAGTAGCTGAACAGGAGGACAATGATGAATCTTGACGCAGTTGGTTTGGCATTGATCGTAGGTTTGGCCATCGCCCTTGTGGAAGGCATCAAACAGGCGTTTGAATCCCTGGCGGGCAAAGAGCTGTCCAGTGGTGCCAAGGTTATCCTGTCGGTTGTGACGGGTACCATACTCGCCAGTGCGGCTGAGTTTGCGCCAGAGACCTGGGTGCGCGTCATACCGATCTTGACCGCAGGTCTCGCGGCTGCCGGCCTATACTCTATCAGCAAACGCGCAGGTAGTGGAGCGGCGAAGGCTATCCAAACTAAACGATTGATTGGCTCATCGGAAGCGTTCACTACACTCGTGGACCTTACTGAGGAAGGTGATGATTTGGTCGATGATGATACTTGGGCCGACTTCCTTGATAGTATGACGCCAAAGATTGAGGACCCTTATGGGGACAATGGCAAGGATGAAGATGATAAGCCATATCGCCCTGTGACTGACCATTTGCCGCCTCAGGAAGACCCGGATGGCTCAGATGAAAAACCTGTTGCTGGTTGGGACGGCGTTATTGATTCCACTGGCACGGATGATGTATCAGTTCCAGTACCTTGAAATTAGCAACGAGCAGGCCACACCCGCCAAAGTGACAATGGCAGGGTCATCCAGGTTGTGAGACCTGCATATGATCTCAAAAAGGAAAAACGGGCGGTGTTGTTGAGCTTGCTCGTTGCGAGAGGATTGATTGATTGATGGGGCAGCCACCAAAGCAAACTACAATGGACAGGGCGCACCGGGTGTATGACATCATAGCTGATGCACCCGGTGTGACTGCTGGTGAAGTGGCGAGAGGATTGGGCACGTTCCCATCAGTGGTCAAAAACAGTCTCATCACGATGGAGCGTGACGGTCTCTATGTAAGCGAAGCTGCTGGTGGACGCTTGTACACATTTGAGTATGCTGGAGTAGTCGGTGTATGAGATCAGAAATGGTCCAGCTGCGGAAGCGGATTTTACCTTCTATGGAGAGGCGCGAGACGCAGTCAAATGCCGGGCGTCCGAGTGGATGCTCATTGGCCCAGCGGAGACAGGTAAGACAATCTCCATTCTCCAATTCCTGCACCTGGTGGCGTGCAAGTATCCACGAGCTAGTATCGTCATTATGCGCAAGACTCAAACGAGCGTATACACGACGGTGCTGCGCACGTTTGTTGATAAGGTTCTGCTAGACGATGCGCCTGTAACCGTCTTTGGCGGTTCAACGCCCAAGTGGTTTGAGTACACCAATGGGTCGCGCATCTGGATAGCAGGGATGGACAAAGCGTCCCGCGTCCTGTCGGCTGAGCACGATATTATCTTCGCCAACCAGGCAGAAGAGTTTACACTAGATGAGTGGGAGCATTTAACAACGCGCACAACGGGCAGGGCTGGCAATATGCCGTATGGGCAAACGATCGGTGATATGAACCCGACTGACCCTAGGCAATGGCCCTACACCCGCGAGACGTGCCAAAAGTTCTTCAGTTGGCACGTGGACAATCCAACGCTATATGATCCAGAGACCGGATTGATCTTGGAGCAAGGCGAAAAGACACTAGCGGTGTTGATGGCCTTAACAGGCGCCAGACGCTCACGGTTATTTGAAGGCAAAGCCGTGATGGTGGAAGGCTCGATCTACGAAGAGTACAATGAGGCGCTCCACCTGGTCTATGCCAGTGCGATGCCGCCATTCACGCGGTACATCGCAGGGATTGACTGGGGATATCGCAATCCGGGCACGCTCCAGATATGGGGCCAGGAAGGGCGCAACGGCGATTTATACCTGGTAGCTGAGTACTACCAAACGCTCCAGACCGATGACTGGTGGCTGAAACGGGCGCTGGAGCTGAATGACAAGTTCAGCAAGACGCGACAGGTAAGTGGGCGAGTGGTAACCGACAGGCTGATTGAGGCCTGGGTGTGCGACCCTAGTGAACCGGCTTACATCGAGAAATTCAATCGAGCAGGCCTGAATGCGGTTAAGGGATTCAACGCCATTTTACCGGGCATCACAGCGTGCAAGACCCGGTTTGCTGAAGATCGATTGTTTGTGGCTAGGAATAGCCTGAGGATGGAGGATATGAACCTGGCTGCGTTGCACCAACCAGTGTCCTTGGAAAACGAGTTACCCGGCTACATATGGGCCGACAAGGTGGCCAAAGAGGTTCCTGTGAAGGAACGTGACCACGGATGCGATGCAATGCGGTATGTTGTATGCTATGTGGATGAAGTGGGCTCGGTGCAGGATAGACCTGCTGGAGCCTGGTAATGCCTGAGGAGGGCAAAATGAAAAAGTGGAAATGGTTAAGGGATGTAGCGTATTTTTTGGCGTTGATGCTCATCTTGATTTCAGTGGTGAGCGTTGCGTCAGCTGGCGGTGGTGATGTCATCGAGACCTACAACCTGCCGGATGGCGTCCAGGTCTATGAAGTTGATGGGCACGTGTGCGTGAGTGATATGCGTGGCGGATTGCAATGTTGGTGCCGTGGAGAATGTGATGAGCCGGTCTCGTGCGCTGAGTCACTTGACTCACCATTACCAACACCTATTGTGCCGGTTGAAACGGATGTACCTGGAAAAACCCGTGAGCCGCTGGATCCAACGCCCACAGTGCCGGATGTACCGCCAGTGAGCCCGACTGAGACGCCAGAACCGACTAGGCCGACACCAGGACCGACTGACACGCCTGTGCCGACCACGACCAAGATCGTACCGACTGACACGCCTGTGGTGCCGACCAATACGCCAGAGCTAGATAAAACTAAAAAGCCACCTTGTAACCAGGGCATAGGGAATGGCGCTGAGGGATGTGATCCAGGCAATAGCAACAACAGAAATCCGTCTCGTGATGAATGCGGCAATAAGCCACCTAACCATCCGTGCCATCGAGACGACTAATGAATAACAAGGTCATTCTGGAGGATGTGCGCGTGGTCAAGGTGAAGGTTGATGAGTGCACCTATCTCATTGAACTTCTCGCTGACGGATTATTGAAGATCACGCAGCTGTGTGAAGATGACAGGCGTATGTCCGTCGTTGAGACTAGGGTGAATCAAGTCATTATCGGGAGGACGAAATGATCAAGAGATGGAGCAGGGAAAACTTGAAGCATAACAAATCCCACCATCGTGGTGTAGCCTATCGCACGTGGGTCAAGAGCACGATGGTGCGCAAGAAACGGAGCACAGCTAGATGACTGCAACAGCCCATTTGCGCGGTTATCAAGTTTTCTATGTTGATGATGAATGGCGTTATGCTGATGGTGTAATAGCTGAGCATCGCAAACCTTGCGCTCAATGTGGGCAACCGCCTACCCCAGAAGGGTATGATGCCTGTTTGGGACATATACCCGGTGCCATCAGCGCTTGTTGCGGTCACGGTGTAGAAGCGCCATACATTGTTCAAGAAACGGAGCACAGCTAGATGACGCCACAAACTAGCAGTACACCAACATCAGTCATCAAAGACCTGTCGGGTAAGATAACCGGCCTAGTGTACCCTATCAAGGGCGTCTCGCACGGCTATCCTCTTTGGAGCCAGAGAGACCTGCGTTGGAGCAATGACAGGCTGGGCACGTCCCAGTGGAATCTAGGGCAGAGAGGTTGCCTGGTGACGGCCGTAGCGATTGGCCTCACCGCAGCGTTGGACACGGAGATTACACCCGGTCATCTCAACGCCCTGCTGACGGCGAATGACGGGTACAAGGATGGCAGTCAATTGATCTATAGTGCTATCTCTCGATTATACCCGGCTGTTGTGTTCATTGATCGTAAGATATTCCGGTACAATCCGGCACCAGCGGCTGACATCGCCAAGTGGGCAATATCAGGCCAGATCGTGGTGATCAAGATCGATATGGACCTGACTGACCCGGATGTTGACGAGCACTGGCTCATCGTCACAGGTGGGACCAAGGACATCCTGAATATCCAAGACCCTTGGCCCAGGCCAGAGTTTCAGAAGCGGTTTGAACTACCGCCAGCGTATTGCAAGCAAGGATGGGACCCATCAAGGGCCATCTATGCGTATGCGCGGTATGGAGTACCCAAAGGTTAGCATCTCCTGCGAGTTTGGCGCCCTGCCACTCTCGCGGATTTGTGTTGTCCTCCTTGTGTATGGGTGAGCCGGTGGTTGGGCAGGCTGCCGGCTCACCCCAAAGGGATTGATTATGTCAGATACATTATCACTAAATGAAGCAAGGGATATGATAACCCAATCCTTGACCCGGCTAGATTTGGCGAAGGCGGTGGGTCAGACAGCCTATGAGGGCGACAGGGACTACTATGAGGTTCTTGGCTATCCTGTCACAATCTCTCCATCAGACTATATGGAGCGGTATGAACGCCAATCAATTGCCAGTCGGGTGGTGGACTTGCCCGCCACTGATACTTGGAAGTCACCGCCACGGCTATCAGAGGATGAAAACAGTGAGACCGAATTTGTCAAGCAATGGGAAATACTTCACAAACGCCTTGGCGTGTTCAATGCCTTGGGCCGTGTAGATCGGCTTTCGGGCATTGGGCAGTTTGGCGTCTTGCTGATGGGTTTCAAGGGTGGTGATGACTTGCAAAAGCCAGTGGATCTCAATAGCCTGTCGGGTGAGGCTGATGTTCTATTCTTGCGCCCATTCAGTGAGATTCATACCGAAATCAAAGAGTGGGTAGATGACACGGCTGATAAGAGGTTTGGGTTGCCATTGATCTATGCCATCAAGACCCAAGGTGAAAAGAAGGAAGCCCTTGCGGTTCATTGGAGCCGGATATTGCACGTAGCAGACAATAAACTCGATTCAGAGACTTATGGCATCCCACGGTTGAGGCCAGTCTTTAACTTGCTAGATGACCTGATAAAGATCACTGGCGGGACGGCAGAAGCCACCTGGTTGAATATGCGACCAGGTATTATGATCTCACCGGATGAGAATTACAAGTGGGATGATACTAGCGATGCCAAGACCCAGTTCCTACGAGAAATGGACAGGTATGCGCACGACCCATTGCGTATGTTGCGCCTGGTAGGATTGACGGCCACGCCTATTGCTGGCGGGCAGATACTGGACCCTACTGGCCCTTACGATGTGACGCTGAGTTTGATTGCAGCCGCGACAGGGATTCCACAGCGCGTGCTGACTGGATCCAGCGCAGGCGAGTTGGCGAGTGCCAAAGAAGATTCAAGGACGTGGGCCCAGTTCGTGGCCAATCGCCAGAAGAACTATGCTGAGCCGGAAATCTTGCGGGCATTCATAGATCGATTGATTGATCTTGGAGTGTTACCTCCGCCAGCTGGAGGGAATGACGCCTATGACATAGGTGAGCTTGACCCGGATGGTGGCCGCTCTTGGCCCAGCATAATCGAGTTGTCTCAGCAGGAACGAGCAACAGCCATCAAAGCTCAGGCTGATGGCGTTAGGGCATTGATGGACCCGGTTAACCAGACTTTACCAATCACGATTGAGGAGCAGCGCAAATTGCTAGGCTATCCCATAGAACCAGAGGATGGCGAGTTGCCAGAGGACGGTGGATTGACTGACGTCCCAGCGCTGGAGACGGCCATCAAGAACTACCAAGCCGGTACGATTACAGCTGAACAACTCGCGCAGTTTGCTATTGGTGCGCTGAAGGATGCTGGCCCTGGTGGCGAGACGGCTTTGGCCGATCAAATCATAGCTCAGATGCAGGCGACAGGTAATGTTGACTGATCTTTACACACCAATCCAATTTGAGCCAGCTATCGAGACAGGCGTAATGGTCGATGGTCTGTTCGTTCTTAGCATCACGGAATATGGCCGTGAGATCAGAAACGCAATGCGTGGCCTCTGGCAGCGGGTGCTGACGCCAGAGGATTTCTACAACTCAATGTCGGGTAACATCCGACGCAATCTAACACGAGCGTGGGCACGTGGAGCAGCTGAGTATGGCTTGAAGATGGATGAGTTGAGCCAGGATGAACGTGCTGCACTACAATCAGCCATAATTTATGAGCACCAATGGATAGTCGGATTTGCTGACGCCATCGTGCAGGCTAGGGCTGCGGCCGACGTAGACCCGGCAGCCAAGCGTCGTAAGAAGGATGCCATACCTATTATTCCAGGGTTCTTGTTCGCCAGAGCAAGTATTTGGATTGGGCGATATGAGGGTGTCCGCTCCAAAGCGCGAGCAATGGCTGCTAGGGACCAGAAACTGAAATGGGACCGTGGAGCTACCAAAGACGCCTGCACGAGTTGCTTGAGGCTTGACGGAAAAGTCAAACGAGCCAGTTGGTGGCTTTCATCGGGCATCCTGCCAAGGGTGCACGGCGCACATTATTTGCTATGTAGAGGATTTCGATGCCTGTGTCAACTGATACCGACAAACGATCCAATGAGCCGGGGCAGGATGCCCAGGATGCCATAGCGCCGTCTCCATTTACTATGATGGGGGACGTGTTTAGTGCTATAGCTCACGCATTTTCGGCTGAGACCGATACAGAGCGGCGCACGCTATTTGAGGTGGTGCATAGAACCCTCATCATATTTGACGACTATTTGTGTGAGCTTTTCGGATTCAGTCGGAAGCCACGAGGCCGATATATGAATACTAAAAAGAAGGAGAGGAAAGATGGCGCTTGAAACTTTGACTGTGGTGGATACCGATCGCACTGGAGCCATTCAGGGCGCTGAATCAGTCACCAACGCTGGTGGCTTTCGTTTTCCGAATAATGGCCACACGTTTTTGGTGGTGACTAACGATGGGGCGGGCGCCAAGGTCTTGACCTTTGCCATCCAACCCACACCTGATACTGAAGCTGTGACTGTGCGAACGATCACGGTATTGGTCAGTGAGCGGTGGGTTATGGGACCGTGGCCTACCAAATGGTACAACGATGCGAACGGGTATTGCATCGTGACGATTGACGTGGATTTGGCGAATGGAGTGGCTGCCATTTCTATGGAAGGGTAGACCTAACCGACAGGCTATAGACTAGACGTGAAGGAGACAAGATAATGGCAGTTGAAACTTTGGACGTCCAAATAGTGGAGCGTGCAACCGGGGTGATTGTTGACCTGCAAACGGTCACCGCAGCCAACGGATTTCGCTTCTTGAATGATGGCCGCACGATGTTGTATGTGGCCAACGATGCGGGTGTGCTCGTGCTAGGATTTGAGTTGCAGCCGGATATTGATGGCGTAACTGAGACCAATGTGAAGACCGTCACGCAAGACGCATCAGAGGTTTGGATTATGGGGCCATTCCCCACTCGTTGGTACAACGATGCTGGCGGGTATTGTGAAGTTCAAATTGATGCCGATCTAACAGCTGCGGCGCTTGAGGGTGTCTGCCCATTCCTACTTCCTGCAATGTAGGTTAGGCGACAGGCGTTCATTCTAGTGAGAAGGAGAGGATAATGGCATTAGAAACTTTGACAGTTCAATCGCTTAACAGAACCGGAGCGCAGGTTGCTTTACAGTCCATCACTTCAGCCGGCGGCTTCAAATTCCTGAATGATGGTAAGACCTTGCTGTATATGGAAAACGATGCCGGCAATATGGTCTTGACCTTTGCCATCCAGCCAACTGTTGATGGTGAGTCAGTTGATGTGAAGACCATCACGGTTACGGCTTCGGAAAATTGGGTGATGGGCCCATTTCCTCAAGAATGGTATAACGATGCGAGCGGGTTTTGCATCGTTACCTGTGACGCAAACTTGGCGAGTGCCACGGCACCCGTCTCGATGTTTTAAGGGGGAACGATGGCGAACTTGAATTTTCCAGGCCTCTTCAAAGGTCCAGAGGATATACTGTATTTGGGTGCAGGCAGCCCACAGGCTCTGACCAATGCGTGGGTCGATCTTGGCCCAGTGTTGGATGTGCGGGGTGCCCAGGCAATTGGTTTGTGGCTTACGTTGGATATCAACCTATCCACGAATGCGCGGGTACGCTTGTTGGTCACCTATATCGCTGGTGGCCCGCAGCACACTTTGCCGATCAAGACGGTGGGTGCCAGTGCTGTACTCCTTGAGCCTGAATATAAAGAATTCAACGTGGATGAAGACAGGCTGATGGTTGTCGGTTGGGATTTGGACGGTGTGGTTGCAGAAGTCCAGTTCCAGGTAATGGCAGCGGCAGTGGGTGGAACAGCCGGGCAAATCGATGCGGCCAGGGTGACCACGAGTGGAAGGGCATAATGGCTAGTCATACTACTTTGGGAAGTCGGCGTGATGATCCAGCAGAAATTATAGCTGAGATTGATGATGTTGACTTTGTGCTTGCCATTATCCTTGTTGATTTGACAATCATTGAAACTACTGTTCTGGCAATTGAGGGCCACATTCACGTTTATGAAAACTGGTTAGGCTTGGCCAAGGCGCCAAATCTTCCTCAGCACGCAGCCGACAGGATTGGCGTGGGCGTTGGTCCATTCATTATAGATGCTGGAAACGCTGATTGGGGAACGTGGGTCCAGATTTTGGGTTCCACTGATACACCCATCATAGTGGGCAGTGACTATTATGAGTTACACCGGCTTACCTTCACAGCAGTGGAGCGTGATTTGCCGTACTTTGTTCAATTCGGTTTTGGGGCTAGTGGGGCAGATGCAATCACCAATGGCACGTACACGGAAATGGTAGTTAAACCGACAGGTAACCAAGTGGATTCTCACCCAATGGAATTGTTGAATAAGGTACAAGAAGACGGTACTTTGGCTTGGGCACGATGCCTGTGCCCTGGACAAGACACAGGTACAATGAGCTTTTACTATGGCTTGCACGAGTATGTGGAGGCATAAATTATGTTAGGAAGCACGTATTATGCAGGTTTGAACAAGATCGATGAGGCAGCCACTGATGGTCTATTAGGAACAGTTGATAGTCTAGCCTATCGGATGGACGAATTGGGGAAGCACCACCACTCGCCTGCGCGTTGGCGTGGGTTGCACGGTGCTCCAAGCGGCACCGACTGGGCTGACGACGTCCTTACTCCTTTTGTGGCAATCAGTGGCGCTAATGCTTATGGGGCTGATGCGAATGATGAAGCCGAAGTGTTGGGAACGGCTGATACACCAATAATTGCTGGGTCAGCCTATTATGACCTCAGCCGTATTCTCATCCTTGATGTGTCTGTGGATACAGTGTACAAATTGCGCATTGTTTGGGGCACTGGAACGATGGCCGATGCGATAACGGCTTTGCAATATTCAGAATTTGTAGCGCTGTTTGACGCAACCAGTCCCCAGTTATCGGCTGGTATACCTGTGGTGGTGCAAACGCCGCGTATTCTTACCGATACCAAACTGTGGATTCAGGCTTGGAATGTGACCAACAACGCTACTATCGATTTCCTGGTGGAAGTGCATGAGTATGAGGGGTAAGGAAAATGGCTTTGGGAAGCAAATCTAATTCACTTGGTAGTTCTAGTGGTGGAGCACCAAACGTCAATATCTTGGCTAGGCCTGGCGCAGCCGGAAATGTTCACGAACCGGCAGCCAATACAGCCGCAGTGGTTACCCTGGCTGGGGTGGGAGCTCAAAGGCATAACGTGACTGCGGTGTTTTGGAGTTATGATGCTATACCAACAGCCGGGTCTCTGACGATTACAGATGCGGGTGCTACGGTTCTCAAGGTTGATATTCCGAATGAAGGTGTTGGCTTCCTTCCCTTCAAACCGCCACTCCAGTCGACTGCAGTCAATACGGATATGGTGGCTACTTTGGCTGGTGGCGGTGCGGGCATTTCCGGCATCGTAAGTCTGCACGCGTGGACTGAGGCATAGTTATGGGCGTCAGAGGTTTGAAAGGTCTCAGTGGATTGAGAGCCGTCTTTGGTGGTGTGACTTACCTGTTACGTGACGAATTCATTACTGCATTGGGTGCCGGCAGCGTCAATGGAACAGCCGCCGAACCTGGACCAGGAACGCGGACGGTTGTTGATACTGGAAACGCATTATCTATGTTACTTGGAAGTCTATCATTTAGTGCTGGCGGTCCTGGAGCTTGGGGAAACCCTAATATAGTATATGGTGATATTCCGTTTTCGCGGTTAGCTGGCAGAATGGTGAAATTAGAATGCACGCCATCGATTTTTAATATTGGCGGCTATCCCATCGGATGGGCAGTGAGCCAAAACCCGACTACAAACTTTGAGCCAGGGATCAGATTTAGGGCACCCGCAAACGGTTTTGAATATTACGATGGAGCGACTATTGTTTTTGATCTTGCGCCGCTTGTATTCTCGACATCATATCAAATTATTTTGGTATTGCGCGATTCTGGCGGAGCCTTTTTTATCAAGGGTGGAATATATACAGATTGGACCTTGCAATGGCTGGGAGCAGTAGGAGCAACGGCTACTCTGTATGTTGGCGCGTCGAATTACCGAAATACTTGGACAAGTGAATATGCTCGTGTCCCCTACGACCTTTGGCTACCTGAACCTGTCGCATCGGACGGGTTCAACGCAGCAAACGGCACTAGCCTGGATGCGCATCCGACTGATGGTCTGGGCCATCCCGAAGGCGTCGCTGGAGGTCTTGGTTCTGGCGGTGCTGGCTTGGTGTGGACGGAACAGAACGGCGACTGGGAAATTCAAGGTAACAAGGCTTGGGGTGTTGGTGCCGATCCTGGAGAATGGACGGCAACGCTAGACAGTGGCGATTCTGATGTCATCGTAACTAGCACCATAAACATAACCAATGCCAATGCTAGTCTAGTTTTGCGTTACACGAGTGGTACGGCCAAGTGGGTAGCACGGGCGGATGCTGGAGGAAATAGTCTCTCGCTCTATGAGGTCGATGCTGGTTGGACACAACGTGTGTCAAGAGGAGTTGCAATCAATCTGGCCACTGACTATGAGTTGCGGGCAATTGCGTATGGTCAGACTATTGACGTCTATCTTGATGGTAAAAACAAAATTTCATATACCAGTGCGGCATTCAATGAAACAGAAACAGTGCACGGAATAGAGAGTTCATCAGTCAATGAATTATTTGACGATTTTACAGTCTACCCACGTGGGACTGACGGCGAGTATAGCCGACTAGATGCATATTAAAGGAGGAAACAATGGCAAGGGCTTTTTGGTTGTTCAGTAAAAACAAAGGCGACGGAAGCGCAGAGAATCCTAGCGCGCCAACCCTGCCAGTAGGTTTAACAGGTAAATGGACCAACCCAGGCGACATCGTTCGCTTGCAAACTGCGGCTGGCCACGAGCATCTTTTGTTAGGCGGTTACGCCGTAGTGAACGATGAAATGGCCGATGCACATTATCATCTTGTCGCTAAAATCAATGGTGATTGGATTCAGATTACACAGGGTGCAGCGTCACACGATCATCCCTTGGATTTGTCACCGGCAGGCGATATTATACCGGATTGGTTTATGCTTTTTTACGTAGGGCCAAACGCTGACGCTGTTGCCATCAACGCGCATCCGCAGTGCCACATTATAGTCGAATGTCCGATTGATGAGGACGGTGTGATTGGGCCGATGGATAACAAACTGTGGACGGCTGGACAGTTGGCGACGTGGCATAGTCGGGTGTTGTCGCTATTGGGGGTTGATATGCCGCCACAAGTCAATCGTGGTAGGCGTCTCGTGGCTATATTCCTTGGATGTTTTCTCAGCAGGCCAATTTTGGACGAAACTGGATATCGTTACACCAGTTAGGAATGGGCGATGCCATACAAACTCGATTCACCCAACCTGCCGAAGCAGGTTAAGGAAGCCGGTGAAAGCCGAAAGCGCCAGTGGATTGCTATTTGGAATGATACATTCCAGAAATGTATAACGAATGGTGGGTCTCCAGAGACCTGTGAGGCAGGGTCATTTCGTAAGGCGAATGGTGTAGTGTTCCAGCAAGAGGAAGAAGATATGAGCAAATTGACGTTTGCAGTGAACCAGGCCGTTAAGGCAACGACCAGGAATGTTGGGGGCATCGACTATCTGGTGGCGCCTGTTGTGCTCGTCAAAGAAGGCATTCTCAATGGCGAGTTTCTGGGTGCTGAAGTGATTGGCTCATATCCAGAAGCGTGGAACGGCACGCCATTTATTTTGGAGCATCCAGAGGATGCCAAAGGTGTGAAGATTCCAGCCAATCAGCCGGAATTGCTTGATCAAATTTTGCTTGGGCGAGTATTCAACGTATATGTAGATGGACCAACGCTGAAGGGTGAAGTATGGGTTGACCCGACTAAGGCGTCAAAGGTCTCGAATGGTGAGGAGGTGGTGCGGCGATTGATGAATGGTGTACCCTTGGAAGTGTCCACGGCTTATTATCGTGATCGAGAAGACACTGTTGGGGCATTTCAAGGTGAAGAGTTTATGGGCGTGCAGCGCAATCTCAAGCCGGAACATTTGGCAGCCCTGTTAGACACTGAGGGTGCTTGCTCGTGGGCCGATGGTTGTGGTGCTCCACGCGTGAATGAACAACAAGATCGGGAGGTAACAATGGATGAAATAGTCAATCAGATTGTGGCAGATGGACGCCTGGGATTGCGGACGGAAGAACTTGAGCCGTTGCCAGCTAGCGTCCTTGAAAAGATTGGTGACTTCTTGAAGTCCATTCCTCTTCCTACTGAGCCGGATGATGACGATTTGCCGGCGCAAGAGGATGGTCCGCCAGCAGACAACGATGACGAACCAGCGGATGACGTGGACAATGAGCCGGCAGATGACGAGCCGGATAACGATGACGAGCCTGAACCGCAGACTCAGGATGACGATGATCCTGAGCCGGCAACCACAATGCAGGTGTTTATGGACGCGGTGGAAGAGCGTGGTGGGGTCGCAGCGGTGATGGGCATTCTGGATGGCGTTCAGTCCAACCAGGCCAATGAAAAAGCGCAGATCGTTCTGGACATCAAGGCCAACAAGGCGAGTGCCTTCACGGATGAGCAGCTGGCTGAGATGGACGTTTGCCAGTTGGTGGCGCTGCGCAAATCCCTCAAGCCTGCTGACTATGGGGCACAGGGCGGTGGTGGATCACAGCAGATCGTGACCAGCAACAAAGATGAGGAGTTCAAACTCTCGCCTATGGGATTGTAGGTGACAGGCGAGAGACTAGATTCAACTGTAGGAGGTTATGATGGCAAGTACTTTGTACCACAAGATCGTGATTGAAACCGCTGACCCATTGGGGGTTACACGTCGTGAGTTGCTGGCGTCCGCTGCTGTTGGCCCTGGTGAGTTGCTGGAAGTTTCTGCGGCTGGCACGGTTGCCCCGCACTCTGGGGATGCAGGCGTACTTCAGGGTAAGTTGGTGGCGTTGGAAAGCCAGCACCCGGATGCAGAATCCGCTCAGGCCATTGACACGGATTATGCTAGTGGTGACACCGTGTACTACGCTGAAGGTCAGCCTGGTGATGTTTTCTATATGTTCCTGGCCAACGGCGAGAATGCGGTAATGAACCCGCCAAGCCAGCTGGAGTCCGACGGTGCTGGCGCTTTGGATGTCATAACGCCAGGTGCGGGCATTCTGGAAAACTCTACCGTGGGCGTTGCGGAAGAGGCATTGAACAACGGTACAGGCTCACCTGCACGCATTCGGGTGCGCATCGTCTAGTTGACGTAGCCGATCTATTCAGATTCACGCTATGTAGGAGGTTATAAGATGGCAAGTACCTTGTACCACAAGATCGTGATTGAATCAGCCAGTCCGCTGGGGGTTGTGCGACGTGAAAAACTGGCGTCTGCGGCTGTTGGCCCTGGCGAGTTGTTGATCCAATCAGCGGCTGGTACGGTTGAGCCGCACAGTGGAGCGGCTGGTGTGCTCCAGGGCAAACTCGTTGCGTTGGAAAGCCAGCACCCGGATGCAGAATCCGCTCAGGCCATTGATACGGATTATGCCAATGGTGACACCGTGTACTACGCTGAAGGTCGGCCTGGTGACATTTTCTATATGTTCCTGGCGAACGGGCAAACCACTGTAATGAACCCGCCAAGCCAGATGGAGTCCGATGGCAACGGTCATCTGAACGTTTCCGGTGGTGGCGCGGGCATTCTGGAAAACTCCATTGTGGGTGTTGCCGAAGAAGTTTTGGCCAATGCCACAGGTTTGCCTGCACGTCTGCGGGTGCGCATTACCTAGTCGATTTATTCAGATTCACTATGTAGGAGGGTTTTGAAGATGGCAAAAATTCTGTATGGGCAAGATGCCCACGATTTTGTTACCCGGTCTCGCGGCCCAGTTGTGACCGTGAAGAAGGGTGGCAGTCCGTTGGCCTTCAACGAAAGTATGCTGGCTGAGTATACGGGCGCGCCAGAAGCCTGGGTGCGCCGTTGGGGGCCAGCATTGGCCAATAATGAAGCTTTTGTGTCCAACTCGTTCCTGGACAAGCGGGAATGGGCCGAACTTGACAGGACCATTTTTGAGATGGTCAAGCTGCGGCGCAACGCAGTGGCTGATGTTATAAGCGCTGGTCTGACCAAGCGCACCACGCTGGCTGAAATGCTGAGCCAGTTCCGTATGGCGAGTGAGCGCGTGCGCCCATCCGTCAATATGGATGGCCGTTCCAGGGCTGTTCAGGATAGGACTGAGCGCGTGGTTTACTCAGTGCCCGTGCCGATCATCCGTACGGATTATGAGATTGGGCGACGTGAGTTGCTGGCGTCTCGTAAACTGGGTTCACCTGTCGACACTTTTGAGGCGGGTGAGGCTGCTGGGGCAGTTGCTGAAGAGCAGGAACGAATGCTGTTCAACGGTGACACGTCCATTATTATTGGTGGCTCTGGTATTTCCGGCTATACCACGCTGGCTGCTCGCGACACTGCAACGGCTGCGGCCTATGGTGGCGGTGACTTTGGCACCATCTCAAACGTGTTGCCCACGTTCCTGGGGATGCTCAATGCCCTGGCAGCGAAGCGATACCACGGACCGTTCAACTGCTACATCGCGCAGACGCAATATCACCAGTTGTTGGACACTTTTACGGACGGCTCTGGTCAGACGGCTTTGGCGCGTGCGCTTGAGCTGCCGCAGATTTCATCGATCAAGGCGTCTGACTTCCTGGCTGCCGGTGTGTTGGTTATGGTACAGATGACGTCGAACGTCGTGGACATCGTTATTGGTATGGATGTTGAAAATCGGGAGTGGGAATCACCCGATGGACAGGCTATGTTTTTTGCCGTGATGGCTGCCAGTGCGCCACGGCTGAAAACCGACTATGCTGGCAATGCTGGCATCGCGCACGCTACAGCAACCTAACGGGAGGTAATGATGCCCAGAGTTATAGTCAAACCGGGCGTGACTCACCGCATTCCATCCTTGGAGGGTGGGTTGGGTGAGTTGGCAGCTGCCGGATCAATCATCGATGTTACCGATGATGAACTCTTCGCGTTCCCGGACAAGTTGGAGCTGTACACGCCAGAGGTCCAGGCTGATGGGGATGAATCGTTGGCTGATAATGAAGAATTGATCATTGAGCCAATCGATGCAACTCGTGCAGCCTGGTCTCTGGCGGCAGAACTAGACGTTGACCTTGAGGAAGTGGAAGGCACAGGCGCTGACGGTATGATTCTCAAGGGTGACGTGGAAGGATTTGTGAAGGAGACCTAACCGATGGCCACTTTGAATGCTGACTTGGTAGCATTGTGCGCTGATCTTGACTCGAGTGCGCTCAAGGAAATCATTGACACTAGCCTGTCGGATGCACGCCTCAACAATTTTCTCAATATGGCTTGGTTCACCGCTATACCGCTAACAAGTAAACTAGGTGCGTGTGGTGGTGGCGATGCCCAATGTGAGATCATCTTGTTGTTAGCGGCGCACTTCCTGACAACGTATGAGCGACAGGTAAAAAGCGAAGGCATCGCAGGCGAGTGGTCAGTGTCATTCTTGGGCAGGGACGGACTAGGATTGGATGCCAGTCTATATGGTCAGCAGGCAAAGGTCTTGGATTGTTCCGGGACGTTAGCCAGCGCAGGTCTCAGATCGGCTTTGATCCACGTTGTGGACTATGAGCAGCTGTTGGATTTGGACGATGAGAACCAGAGGTGGAACGTCTAGTGGCTAGTATTCATTTTCTGAAGAAGCTGATTCATAGGGCCACGGTCGAACGGGCAACTGAAAGCCGATCGCTTAGTGGTGAGGTTGTTCTCACCTGGGCTGTGCGGAGCGACGTTACCTGTCGCTACGTGGAGAAGCAGGAAGCCATCGCACAAGAGGGCGTTGGTTTTATGATGGGGCGCAGGCATTTGCTTTTGACCGATGAGGGAGTGGATTTGCAAGAGGATGATCGCATCAAGGACATCGTCCTGATAGCCGATGGCCTCAGCGTCAATCCTGGGCCTTTCCGAATAGAAGCCAAATACCTGCGTAACACTTTTGCCGGTCATCACCTATCGTTCAACCTGGAACGGGTGGAGGGTGAGACGTGAGTTTCAAACTAAAGGTAACAGGTCTGAAGGAATTGGACCGTGCTACGCAAGCGCTGGCACGGCAGATTTCTCCTCAAATAGGCATCGCAGATGCCTTGGAAGATGGTGCCTGGATTATCGCACTGGAGGCAAGAGACAACGCAACAATGCAAGGATTGATTGAATCGGGTGAGTTGATAGATAGCATAAAACCCCGGAAGATCAATCAGTATCGGGTGGACGTAGTGGTGGGCGTGCCTTATGGAGCGGCGCACGAGTTTGGCGTGACGGTTACCATTACGCCTAAACAACGGCGATTCTTCTGGGCTATGTACAAGCGGACTGAGGCCGGTCTATGGAAGGCACTCGCGCTATCGATAACATACACTATACCGGCGAGACCCTATTTGCGTCCAGCCATTGACTCGCACAAGCCGTATGTCTATGAGGCAGTAGGCAAAAAAGTTGTGGAGAATCTCAAATTGTCGATTCAAAGAGCGAAATAGGAGGTTAAGCTAATGACGGTACGAACCAATGCTTGGCTGAAAGCGAATTTCCAAGAGCGGGACCCACAGGATTTTCACGATGACCTTGTGGATAGCCTGTCGAATGGGGATTGGCAGCAGTCCAAGACTCAATACTACGTTGACAGCAACGATGCAGCAGCCAGCGATGCAAATCCGGGCACTGATCCGGCAGCTCCATTCGCTACCATTGAAGGTGCGTTTGCAGCCCCTGGATTGACGTCTGGTGATGTTATCTGGGTGTTACCCGGTCACGCTGAAGACATTGCCGATGCGCAAATAGACCTGGATGTGGCAGGCGTTTTCGTTATTGGAATTGGCTCTGGTAAGGCGTCACCAACGCTCACTTTCGACCACATCAACGCCAGTGTCAATGTCCAAGCTATTGACATCACGGTCTCCAATGTCCGCCTGATGGCCAGTGAACCTGATGTGCTCATTGGTATCGATGTCGAAGCTGCTGTGACGGGCACTATGCTGAATCTCATCGAGTTTGTTGAAGGCGAGACGCCTGGAACGGATGAGTTTGTATGGGGCATCGATGTTAAAGCCGGATGCCACGACACGACCATCCAGAATCTGATTGCCAATGAGACCGCGGCTGCTACGCCTGTCGCAGTGGTTAAACTCACTGGTGCCAGTCACCGGGTGAAAATCCTTGACGTGTGGGCCTATGGTTCATACTCCACGGCTGCTATTCTTCAAGATGGGGCAGCCAATCTGAATCTGGAGCTGGGACGTCTGCGGCTCAAGGTTTTGGATGGCGAACCGGGTATTGAAGTGGCGGCGACTACGACGGGTATTATCCACGATGTGAAGATTGCATCAACGGGCACGGCGATTGCTGATATGATCGTGGCTGCTGCTATGGAGCAATTCAACTGTGTGGGTGTAACGGCTGATGGTGGAGCGGAAGCGCAAATCGCCGTCTCGCCTGATAGTACCAGCAATCTCTTGGGTGTGGACGCTGGGGCCAACCTTGGCACCACGGCGAGTGTGACGGCTGATGCTGACGGTTCACTTCTGGAGCGTGCAGAGTTCTTGGCTGATGGAATTGCTACAGCAGCTATTGGCCAGATTCAGTTGGTCGTAGCTCAGAGCTCAAGTCCACTGACGTCTGGTCCCATCTTCGACTACACCGGCATCATCGAGATTGTGAACATTGTCGGTTTGATCACCACTGAGATTCAAGACCAGGCGACCACCACCCAGTTGACCCTCAATCCTGATGCCGTGGGCGCTTATGCTATCTGTGCCACTGTGGACATTGTGGACTTCCTGGTCAATACTCTGCTAAGCATCACCGGCACGGCAGCGAATGGTATGGCGGCCACGGATGCGTTAGGTTCTATAGCACCGGGGCAGGCCAATGCGGTTATCGCATCCAGCATCACTGCTGGAGAGCTGGCGACTGTCTTTGGCGCGGCAAGCACAGGCGTTATCGACTGGTACTTGCAGTGGCGTCCCCTGAGTATTGGGGCCACTTGTGTAGCTGCATAGTAGGGAGACAGGCTAGATGACTGAACTTGGCGTCACGGTCTACAATCGTTGCGTAGGACACGCTGGGACGGCTGCGCTCATTGGCACTCGATGCTATCCAGATCGGTTGCCAGAGAGTATAGTCTATCCGGCTATGTCCTACGTGGCGCCAGTCTCGCGTAACGATGCGCTCTATCGCACCCACGATAACGTCAACAGTCCAACGACTAGGACGGAAGACCGGGTGCAGTTGAATTGCTACGCTGAAACGCGAGACGGTGCAGCAGCCTTAGCCACACAGGTTATACAGGCGTGGTCAGGCTACCAAGACGGTTGTGATGTGGGGTATGCTTTCGTGGTGAACCAAATCGCATCACGAGAGGATGCCATTGAGGCATACCGATATATCGTGGACGTGATGATCGAGCACTCAGTCTAGTGGAGGTGGTTTATGCCCAAACGAGTGATGAGCGCAGCGGAACGAGACCGTCTTGGACCGTCTCGTGAGCACTGCGTGAGTTGTGGAGAAGCCGACAGGCGTATTGCTCAAGCTGAACAGACTCAGGCTGAACAGGAAAAGATCGATCTGGCCCTAGCCAACAGTGAGGAAGCAATCGTCAAAGCGGCGAAAGTCAAGTTGGCCAGCGTCAAGGCCGAACAAGCGCCTGTCGCTGGAGAGGAGGTAGCAAATGACGCATCATCCTAGTTTTGGGTCCGCAATGAAGTGGGATCCAGCTGGTGGCGCTTCGTACGTAGCGCTTGGGCAAGTCAAGGATATTGCTGGCCCTGCGCTTGTGCGTGGCGACATCGATGTCAGTGACCACGATAGTGCTGCCGGGTTTCGTGAATTCTTACCCGGTCTAGTTGACGGTGGGGCAATCACGTTCATCCTGGGCTTTGACCCCAACAACACCGCGCACGACCAAAGTGCGACAGGTCTACTGGGAAATATGGAGCTGGACGGTTGCACCTTGGCGACGTTCGAGTACACGCTGAGCACCTGCACCAACACAGCCATTTGGACCTTCAAAGGGTATGTGAATGCGTTTACGACCAACGCACCCGTTGAAGGCGAGCACACCGCAAATGTGGGTATCAAGATTTCTGGTAAGCCCGTTCTCGATGTAACCTAGTTGGAGGATTCAAAAATGACCAAGAAACGTCTCGTGCGCTCTGCGCTACTCGATGTGATGACCCGGACCCACGATATTGGCGACATCCCAGGCTTTGACCCGGATGAGTTTTTGACCATTCGAGAGTTGACGGCCAGGGATGTGAAGGATGTAACGGATGCGCGGAAAGATAAGGATGACGCCATCTGGCTTTCAGCTTTTTACGTGGTCCGATCAATTGTAGATGAGACGGGTGAATTGATATTGACTGATGACGATGCCGATGAACTCTATGGAAAGTTGGGTTATTCGGCGTTGAATCATATCACCCAGTCCATCTTGACCTTCAACGGCCTAACCGATGACGATGATGATAAGGGTAAGGGCAAGGGTAAGAGCAAGAGCCCAAACGCCTAACGCCAGAGCGTCAAGCATTGTTTGATGTAGCTCTGGCGTTAGGCATACCCGACCCAGACATCCTGTTGGAGACAATGCCGTGGACCACTTATGTGGAGTGGCAATTCTATCTGAGCAATGGGCCGACCTGGTTACGGGTGTTGGACGTACATCTGGCCCGCATCGAGACCGTCCTTATCAATGTCAATCGTGACGCTACAAAACAGCCTAATCCTATAGAGGTTGATGAAATGCGCATTTATAAACACTATCAATCTCCAGAGGATAAGGCGCAAGAATTGATGAATAAAGTCATTATGCTCAATCAATTGATGGGTGGATCGCTGAACGACCAAAGGACGGATGATGGCGGACCGAATTGAACTTGCTGAACTGAATATATCGTTTGTAGGTGGGACGGACGATCTTCAGAAGGGCGTTCAACAGGCGAAAGCCGTTGTAACGGCATCCTTCAACAAGATTTCTGACTCCGGTGATAAGGTCGAACGCTCCACCAAAAACGTTGACGAGTCATTCAAGAAACTCGACACTAGCGCAGTAAACCTAGCTGCACGTATCAACTTGATGGAGAAGGCCTATAGCCAGTTTACACAGGTTGCGCGCCAGGGCTTGGCCCTGGCTCAGTTAGGTGCCCAATCCGAGCGTGTCGAAGATCGGTTCAGGAAGTTTGGTGCCACGATCGGTAGCAGTGATGAGTTGCTGGCCGCATTCAACAAGGGCTCAGCCGGTGCCGTGGACCAGATGACGGCTATGAACTCCGCTGCCCTGTTGGTCCAGCAGGGTCTCGTTACCAATAACGCTGAGATGGAAAAGACCGTTGAGATGGCGACTAGGCTGGGCGACCAGACCTTGGGCGCCACTCATCGACTAGAGTTCTTCTCGCAGCTGCTCAAAAACCAATCCATTCGCCTGCTGGATAACTTTGGTATCTCATCCGGGCGTGTGCGCACGCGCATCTTGGAATTACAAGAAGCCACTGCTGGCCTGTCTCGCGAAGAGGCATTCCGAATTGCGACATTTGAGGAAGGCCAAAAAGCCCTGGATGTGCTGGGTGAACAGGTTGAAGATAACGCCTTGCAATTTGAGCGCGCCACTGCCAAGATGCAGGATATGCGCGTTGAGATGGGGCAGATGTTAGTGCCTGCCGGCGCCAAGGCAATGGAAATGTTTGCCAGTTTGAATAATATTACCATAATATTGATCACCACGCTAACAGGTGCCTTGGGAATAATGATCAAATTCTCTGGTGGCCTGGACAAGATGTTGACAAAATTGAAAATGTCTGGACGCCAATTCGGTGTTCTGGCCCTGGCAATAGGTACGGCGATTGCTGCTTATGAAGTGATCAAAGACCTTCAAGACCAGGTAGCTGAAGGCCAGGAAGCGGCTGCTGAAGCCACCCAGAAATGGACTGATGAGGTTAAGGTGGCTGTTGAGGAAGGCGGCAATCTTGGCGACTCAATAGAAGATTTGGCCAGACGAGTGAACATTGCTGATGAAGCACTTCACGCGGATGGCAACATTATTATGGACCTGGCCACGGCCTATGCGCGCACTACATCCGAAAGCAAGATTATGGGTGAGGCAGCGGATGAGGTCCGGGCGGTTATCATCCAACAGGCAGACAGTCTTGAACACGCCAATCAGATGATCGAAATCTATAATAGCCGGGTGGATAACGCTGAAGCCCTGTTAGATGATTTTACCGAAGCCCAATGGCGTAACATAGAGGCATCCGATACTTGGGGCTCATCAGTCAATGCCATCAATGCGGCATTCAAATTTCTAGGCGCTGAGTTGCCAGACCTTAACCAGCTGATTGTCGAGAACACAGAACGAGAAGAGGCAGCAGCCAAGGCGACTGAAGAGCACGCCGAATCGATTGGCTCACTAGGCCGTATGTTGGAAATGGCTGCGTTGCGCCAGAAGAGGATGAATGATGCGCAACGAAAGACCTACGAGACAGGGCAGTTGCTGATTGAGATGGAACAAGAGAGGATGGACAAACGAGAAAAGCGTGCTGAGGCTGCTGCCAAATTGGTGGAGGATGCAATCAGAGACGCGGAAAAAGAAGCTGCGGCAATTGTGCGCGCACAAGAAAAAGTTGAACGTGCACGAGAAAAAGCTAGGCGTGCGTTCAAACGCGCACAAAAAGAGCGTCAACGGGCGTTCAAGGCCAGCCAGCGAGAAGCTGAGGCTGAGGCTGCGGCCATACGGAGAATCATTGAATTACAAGAGCAAGCACTCAATGTACAGGTAAGACGTGCTGAGCAATTCAAAGATGCCACAGCCCAACAGGTGGCTGGGGTAGCAATCTCTGATTTAGAGAAGGCCCAGAGAGCCGGGCTGATATCTTTTGACGAGTATGCCCAGGCTGTGGTTGAAATTCAAGATCGATTCGGCCTAGCCGATGACTCCAGCAGGGCATTGACGCTAGGTCTCGCCACGCTTGTGGACCAGTTCATAGATGGCAATGTGGCTGCTAGTGAGTTTGATGACATCCTTGAATCACTGATAAAGAATGCCGGAATACTGGCGGACCAGTTTGACGATGTCAATATTCAGGCAAACAAACTCGTTGAAAGAAGTATGAAGTTGAGTGGTGATGTAGATGACACTGTAACTTCACGTGGGCTAGATGGACTAGCTGGTATATCCAGGCTAGACCCGCGATCAAGGGAAATTCAATCTGCTCGTGGACAGGATAGTAGCCAAGCAGCGCAGCGTGGTTCAGGCGTGACCATTTATGGAGATATCAAACTTGAAGGCGTGGAAGATGCCGAAGACTTCTTGCGCCAGTTGATGAGCTTGATGGAGTAAACTATGTCTCAAAAACCGTGGTTGGTTAACAATCAGACAATTCGAGACCGGGTGGACAACAGAACCATTCCATACTCGTGGTTGTCTATCCTGTCGGGTGCTATCGGCCTGCCTGCGGCGCAAGCCCAGATGAGCGCCAGGTCGTTCCGTTGGGCCAAATTTTCAAACCTGCAACGTGCCGGCCATCGCATAGGCCTGCGCACGCATTACCTGTCGCCCACGCCAGAAGAGAGATATGCCCAAAGACGCCTGTTGATGGCAGCACTGAGTCCAGAGACTGAAAAGCCGTTACGCCTTATGGCAGCCGATACTCTTCCACCCAGTGACCCGCTTGTATCGTTTGGGCCGTGGGACGCCTATCTTGATCCAGCAGATGATACTTGGAAGGTCAATAGCCTGAATCACAGCGATGGTGAAACGCCTGTCGCTACGGCTGATCTTACAGGCGTGCATTATGAAGATGGGCCTAACGATAGACAACGCGCACAGGTGATTGAGGACGGTGGTACCAACATCGTTACCAACCCATCTGGTGAAGTTGACGCAGTTTCGTGGGCTGCTGCGATTGGTGCGGTGTTGACTCGCGTTACTACGGAACACAGGTTTGGGCAATACTCGTTTGAGTGCGACACTCCTGGTGCGATAGTGGGTGAGCGTATAGAGTACACAGGTGCCCCTTTAGCTGCCATCACAACCTATACCATAACCGCATATGTAAAGGCACCCATAGGTGCCCAACTGATATTGCGTTGCAGTGATGGTGTACTTGACGATAATACGCCTTTCATTGGTACGGGCAAGTGGGACCGGATTGAAGTGGAGCACATCACGGGTGCGGTACCTGGCGCTAACGTCATTGGCATCAGAATAGGTGTAGTTGCCCAAGACATTAATTTCTATGTGGATGGGGTTCAGTTGGAGCAAACCGCTTATTCCACCACTTATATAGACGGTTCATTGGGACCGGGTTACGCCTGGTCTGGCAGTACTCACGCATCGACTAGCATCAGAACATCCCAGCAATTCGATCTTGATGACTATACCTATATTTTAATGGGCAAGGAAGAGCTGACATTTCGTATGCTGTTGCGTATGCCGTCAAATTCAACAGGCTCAGATTGGCAATTTGGCGGCACTGATCAACGCGTGTTTGAAATTCATACAGGCGCATTGACCACCGTCAAATTTTATTTTACCACAGCAACTAATCGCTGGACGGCCAGGATAGGAGATGCGGCAGGCATTAATGTAACCTTTGACCGGGGTGCAGGTACTGACACATTCTCTGAGGGCGATTGGTTAGACCTAGTGCTTGTAGTTCGATTCAATGGGAATTCAGAAATATGGGTGAATGGTACGCAGATTGCAACGGCTGATACCAGCGCAGTTAGCGTAATAGATGCTGATGCGGATGAATGGCAATTGGCCAATAACCAGGGCGGGACGGCACCATCAGGGTATTGGGTTGCCGAATATGATGTGTGGAGCAAAGCCCTGATAAGTGGCGAAATAGCCAATTTGAAGACTCAAGGTTCAGGGCATCTCAGGGCCAGATATTTGAAATGCATAGCTGAATCGGTCCAACCACTGGCCATCAATGCTATTCCAACTAACAAGGGGGACGTGACTAGCCTAGCGGTTGATGAAGAGGTTAGATGGCGTAGCAGGGACGGCGACTTCTTTGGAGACGCCATCGTGGCAAATCCCTACACCAGTCACATCGATGTAGATTCAGATGACTATGTCTTGCCATCCTTCAAACTTCACGCCACTGAAGTTGCTGGGGCAAAAACCTATCAATATCGTATTGACATATTTGTAGTCTGGAAGGGTCCAGCAGTTAGCACCTATCCCATCAGTCTCAAACCTGGGTGGGACACTACTGTGCCCATTCCAGCAAAGATGCAGGCTGATGGGGATGATTTGCGCGTGTTTGTAGACGGCACAGAAGTCAAGCGCTGGGTGGCTGGTATCAACACGGCCACTACAGAGGTTTGGGTCAATTTGAATTTCAAGCAATCCGTCTCTTCCGATTTGGCAGTGGCAGCCGGTACAGGCGATGAGCTGTTTTTGGATGATGTAACTGGTTTTCCTAATTCCGGCAGGGCATATATTGACAATGGAGCCAATCAAGAGGTTGTAGCTTGGACTGGGCGAGACCTTATCAACAATAGCCTAACAGGCGTCCATAGAGGATTGCGCGGCACAGCGGCATTCAACCACGCCATAAACGTAGAAGTTTGGTGGCTGGAGCACGACGTGGTTATAGTTTATGGCGATGCTCCAGCTACGCTGGATGCTCCAAGCAATGAGAATAGACCATTCTTCGATTTGGCCACATCGAATAACGATGTATGGCAATACCTGGATTTTGGCACGGATGATATTGAATTCACCCGAACATTTATGTGGCGCTGGGAAGTGATCAAAGAGTTTACTACATATCCTACAAGGTATACAGCCAATCACGCAACTGATGCTGACCCTTGGAGTGAAATAGGACAACGCAACTTCGCTAGTGGGACCATAGCGGGTGCAGAATCTCACGGTCGTTGGAAGTTATTTCATCCACTAGGAATAACTAATATCATTTTCAATAGTGCTGAAAAGATGTCCACAGTGGGCACGGCTATGACGGGCAACTATGTACAAAGTTCATCACGTGGAATCACGTGGACCAATGAATACACTATCACAGCCACGGCTGGTGCAGGTGTGTGGGCCAACTGGGCTGGATTGCCCCGTACAGTGGTGATAGGTGAGAAATGGGTTGGCATATTTGGATCATCAACAGGCGCTTCAATCAGGAGCATAGAAGTAGGTGATGCTGATATTACCATCAATGCAACATATGCGCCAGAGGTTTTTGATGAGGGTGAGCGCGCTAACTACCAAATAGACCTGTTCATTGAGAATGCAGCGACAGGCGATTTGCTCAAGGTGTTTGGTAATCTTTATGCCGCAACTGGCGTAGTGATTGATACCTATACCCGAGAGGTTTTTGTGACCGATACTGGCTTGCGCCAGAATGGCCTGGTGACGGTATATTCCGACAGGTTTGAATGGTTTAGATTGGTGCGTGGACTTAATGAAATAACCTACACCACTGCAAATCCTGGTCAACTGGATGTTGAAGTGTTTTGGGAACGAAGGGATTTTGAATAATGGCTGGCCCATTGATACGCGTATTCAGCTCCGGGCGACAGGAATTAGCATCCCTTATGCCTGCGGTGCAATCGGTCTCGTGGATTCTAAATGATGTGGGGCAGGCGCAATTCTTTGTACCCTATACAGACAAGAATTGTACCACGGATATTCTCAGTATTGGGAATTTTGTCTTATTTGAATGGGTGTATCCAGAACACGAAGATTTGCCGATTTTTGGCGGTGTGATCGATATTCCAAGGTCTCGTGGCATTGGCGGTGTGGTATTGACGGCATATACAGGCGAGAGGATTTTGAGTTGGTTTGAGACAGGCGCACAAGAAGAGGTAGCCAATCTGTCGCCCGGTAATATGTTCAAGGAATTTGTTGGCGCAACCAAAATCAAATATTCCGCAGGTTTGGTTGAAGGTGACATCTATGATGATGGTTCAGCACTGACCAAGGAATGGACCATTGCTCAAGTGTTGGATGTAGTTCGAACCCTGGCTCAAGACAGTGGGCAGGATTTTGGTTTTATCCCATCCGTGACAGGTGGTACACTATCTTTTGAATATAATTGGTATTTGTCCAGGGGACGGGATGTCAGCGATAAAGTTTTGTTCGCTGAAGGCGTAAACGTGGGCACGCCCATACTCGATGAGCAAGGTCCTATTGTTAATCAAGTCACAGTTTATGGAGCTGGCAACGTGTGGGATGGCACACGCCTTACAGGTAAGGCCAACGATGATGAATCCCTGTCGGATTATGGATGGCGAGAAGCGTCGTTGATTAGCCAAGAATCCAAGAATGAAGCGGATGTAATTCTGGCAGCCAGACAATACCTGTCAGATCATAAGAATCCATTGGGTAGCCTGTCGCTGGGTGATGTAACGGATAAGGAACCAGGGCGATGGGCTGATTTTGCTTTGGGTGACCGTGTCAGTTTAGATGTATGTGCTAGAGGTAAGGGGGGTGGCTGGCATATCCAAGACAAAGGTCGCATAACAGGTATGCAATGGATGCCCAATAATACAATGCGTTTGAACATTCTCGTGGAGTAGGATTATGGCAATAACCAAAATCGATTTAGCTCACGCAGAAGGCGATTTCATTAGCCAAATAGCCGATCTGAAGAAGCGACTGAATGCGTTGGAGCGACAGGCTATCAAGGTGGATGAAAATGATTTTACCTTACCCGTGGGTGGCATTAGCGTCAAAAATGGTTTTCTCACGTTAGGCGTGCCGGATGAGATTGACATAGATGCAGGCAGAATATGGGTCAGCAAGAGTTATGTTTATGTGAATACTGAAGCCCTTGCAGCCGCAGACAATTTGGATTTCATCTATATGGTGCCGGATGATGATACCAAGTCACCGCCTGATGGAACACTGTTGGTACTCCAAGCAGCCGATACTACCAACACTGTAACGTTGCGAGATCAAACTGGAATAGGCGGGGTAGGCAATTTGCAACTGACTGTGGCCACTCGCGTATTGGATAGTGATGCTGATACTATAATGTTGATATTCAACGCAGTATTGAATGAGTGGAATCAATTATCTTATGCCAGCAACGCATAGTGTAGGAGACAGGTAAGAATGGAAATCAATTTTGCTGAGATAGCGGATATGGGATTCAGTTATTTCCTGGTGATGCTCATAGGTATGGCCCTGGTCAGGGTGTGGTCTGGTATTTGGCCCTGGTTCAAGAATGAGTATTGGGCATCACGCGAGACCCGTTGGGCTCAGCAATTTGAGGCAACCAAGGAACGCGAGAGGATGATGATGGATCAGTCGGCTGCGTTTCTGGGTGCCATCGAAACGTTCCAAAACGGATTCACTCAAGCCAACACTGCCCAGCATTTAGAGATTATCAGACAACTGGAGAGATTAGGTGACAGGCTGGATGATTTGAGCAAATCGCCTGCCGCGTTGGGAAAATAAAAACGATTGGAAAAACGCCCAAGTACACCGTTTTAGATGGGATATGCCCAGGCACTTAACTTGTCACATAATTCTGGCGTGTAATGATATCCGTGCGTATATCGTGATAAGCATAATGCCTCCTTTTAACTAAACGTATTGAAAAACGTCCTAATCGGTCCAATCAAATTCCTGAGTCCACGCCTGTCTGACCATCCAATCAAATCCTTCAAATCCTTGAGGTCCCCCTGCCGGCATCCCATATACCATAGCTCATTTCCCATATAAAATAGTACGTTTTGCAATACGTTTAGTAATAGTAAAAAGAAGAAAGGTAAAAGAGAAGGACTAAAATATATATTATAAGCTAGAATCGCTTCGCGATTCTAGTGCGCTTCGCGCATTCTGGACACATTCTTTACATCCTTGGGCCTAACCGATTTCTAACCGAATTTTAATAAAATTTTAATTTGTTTGGTGGGCTTCCAGGTTATAATTGTTCCAATGGAACAATTATACGGAAATGTGGAAATGGAAAAAGAAATCACCGAAATGCTGGCCGAAATATTCCAACCACCACCAGCGCTAAATTCAACGGTTTGCCCGATAGAATTTGGCCAAGTTGTCAAAGCTGCCAGGGATGCAGGTCTCGATTGGATTCCAGCAATATACCCGATAGATACACCGATCAATTTTACGGGTATGTATGAGCCAACACCCGGTTATCCAGAGCGCCCAAGAATACAAATAGCCAGCCAATACGATTGCTTTGGTGATGGATGGATGGTGGCGGAGCGCACGATAGAAAAGCAAATGCGCACTCTGGCTCACGAATTAGGCCACGTATACGCGATGAGCAATAATGGCGATTTCAGCGAGACGGCCGCAGACGAATTTCGAATGAAAATGGATAGGTAAGAAATGGCCATCGATCGATTCACCAACCCAGATAAACGCCAAAATTTGATTGACGCAGGAATGGCCTTCAGCAAATGGATGCGAATCAGGAGTACAATTCAAATCGAATATCGCGAACCTTATTTTGGTGGAATTTGGAACGATTTGATCCAACTTGCTAATTTGCCTGGGCGACCAACCATAGAATTAGTTGATAGTGCCGATCTTTGTTTTATTCAGGCAAAGAATAAAGATCAAGCCCATTGGTCAGAATTAGATTGGGCCCAAGCTATAGATTATCATTTAGAAATAATCAAGAATCTAGCCGATAGGTAAGAAATGGCCATCGATCGATTCACTAAGGAACGATTTGAGCAAGCCCTACCGCGAGACCGGGCGACAGGGAAACCGCTCTGGGTCTCTGGCGGATTGGACCGGGGTGAGGAAGTTTACCACATTCCAGTCACGGACACCAACAAGCGCATCGTTGTGCGCTCCACGGTTCAGCCTAACGGTTTTGCCAGCGCCAAGGGCAAGGATTCCATTCAAGTTTGGGTGGAGTACAAATCCAAAGGCGAGTGGCACGCACTAGGCAAAGACGGCAGAGCCTGGACTAGCCGGATAAAAGGTTGGGAAGATAGGTTGCTCATCCGTTGCCGCAAGGGCTGGGAAATGGCCAAGGCCGATAGTTTGCGGTTCAAGAGTACATCCAAGCCAGGTGACGAATTCAATGATTTGGGAGAAATGCTTGAGACAGGTGCAGAAGCCAATGCGGAAATCAAGGCCGAATTGCGCGAGAACAAAGCCAAAGCCAAGGTTATTTGCCCGGCTTGCGGCCGGCCGATGAAATTACGATCGGGACCCTACGGCGATTTCCACGGCTGTACCGGGTACCCGGTTCATTGTAACAAGACACTCCAGATCGATGAAGTGGACCAGGCGACAGGCGTAGCGATTGAGCCGGTTAAGGATGGTGAGTTTGTAGCCAGCACTCTCCAAGCCGCAATTTTTGATTTTGTTGCGGGTGGGCAAGGTAATGCGATGGTTGAGGCCGTGGCTGGTTCGGGCAAAACCACCACGATCGTCAAGGCGTTAGAGCTGACCAGCGGCTCAGTTTTGTTCTGCGCTTTTAACAAGCACATCCGGGACGAGTTGGCGAGACGTGCCCCCAAGCACGTAAACGTCTCGACAATCCATTCACTAGGCCGATCAGCTTTGGTCAAGAGTTTGAAGCACAAACCGGAATTGGATGAGAAGAAATTGTGGGGCATTGTTGCGGAACTGCTACCGATGGATGATGAATATTCTATGCGCCAGCCATTGGCCCAGTTGGTCTCGATGTGTAAGAAGACCTTGACCGATGGCGGTGACGCCAAAGCCGTTGATGCACTAGCCGACTATTATGATATTGATATGAATGGCGACACTGGCAGGATAGTTGACCTGGTGCCGATAGCCCTGGCAACGTGCATTGAGCGACTGAGCGTGATTGACTTTGACGATATGATATGGTTGCCGATTGTGTTGAATTTGCCGATGACCCGCTACAATTGGGTATTTGTAGATGAGGCCCAAGACCTGAGCAAAAGCCAAGCCACAATCGTGGAGAAGAGTTTGGCCAAGGATGGGCGCATCGTGCTAGTAGGCGATAGGCATCAGAGCATCTATGGTTTCACTGGCGCAGATTGTGATTCAATTCCACGTCTCATCGAGACCTTTAATTGCCAGACCTTACCCTTGAGCATAACCTATCGATGCCCGACCAAGGTTGTTGAGCTGGCGCAGAAATTGGTGCCTCAGATCACCGCAACGGATTGGGCCAAGGAAGGGTCAATCGAGAATGTTGGAGCGTTTAACTGGATGAGCCGGGTGCGTGACAGGGATTTGGTGCTTTGCAGGGTCAACGCTCCACTGGTCAAGACGTGTTTTGGATTCATCCGACAGGGACGCAAGGCCGTCATCCGCGGACGAGATATTGGTAAGGGCTTGACGGCCTTGATTGACAAGTTACGGGCGACAGGCGTGGGCGATTTGCTGGCCAAATTGGGCGAGTATGAGCGCAAGGAAATCAGGCGACTGGAGAAGGCAGGCAAGGAAGTTCGCATAGAGACCTTGATGGACAAGGTTGAGACCCTAATAGCTCTAACCGATGGCTGCGACAATTTGACGGAATTGCGCCATCGCATCGACACGATCTTTAACGATGTGGAGAAGGGTGGGATTGTACTCTCATCAATCCATAGGGCCAAGGGCGATGGGGCAGAGACCGTTTTCATACTCAAACCAGAGCTATTGCCGCACCCCAGGGCCATCAAGGATTGGCAATTGGTCCAGGAAGCAAACCTGGAATATGTGGCCTACACCCGGTCCAAAAACACGCTCGTGTTTGTGAGAGGTTAGGGCGTTTTTGAAAACGTTTAGTTAAGGAGGGAGGTAAAACTATGATTGGTGAATGGAGTTCAACAATGATGCTAGGGATGTGTTTCAAATGCGGCTGGAACTTCCCACAGTATCTTATTCGAGTGGTAGCAGCAACTGACGATCTTGGCTTGATGCGGCAAGTTTGTATATGCCCCATTTGTATGCTTCAGATTATCAATCGAGTGACTGGCAGGCCAGAGGATGCACCCTACACTGACCCGGCTGCGCTCAAGGCATACGAGACGGCCACGCAGTTCCTCAAAGATCGGTTAAATTGATGCAGGCGACATTGACCAAAGATGCTGTGTTGACTACATTTTCGTTTGGTAATATGGACCATACAGAAATGTTCAAGGCAGCAGGCATAATCCAAAAAGCCACGATGGCTAGGCCGAATGGTTATGAATGGATGCCCAAATTCAAATCCGGACGGTGGGATGGTTATATCAGGTTGGTGACAGGTAACGAGTTCCCGACTGGCCTTTGCAATAGAGTGATCTATGTGTTGATGATTGCCGGCTATAGCGTGAGCATCAAGAACCGCTTTCGTGATGTCCCAGTCGATTGGGATGTGATTCAGCCGGATATGTTTGATGGCTTGATGTTGAGAGACTACCAGTTGGACGCCACGAGACGCCTGTTGGCGTTTGAGCGCGGGGTCGCAAAGATGGCCACCAATTCGGGCAAAACCGTGGTCATCGCCGCAATTGCCAAGGCAGTCTCAGAGCCAATCTTGATTTTGGTTACCAAGGTCGATCTTATGTATCAGACGGCTGAAGTGCTGGCGGGGCATCTAGGTGAGCCTGTCGGCCTGATCGGGGATGGGCAGTTCCAATTGGAGCGCGTGACGGTTGGGATGATTCAAACGCTTGTTAAGCGGTTGGAGTTCTTCAAGGATGAGGTTTGGGAAAAAAGTGTATATGAACCACCCATCAATTGGCTGGACCGGATAGGTTGCGTGATGTTTGACGAGTGTCATCACTTGCCGAGCAAGACATCCCAGGCTGTTATGTATGCCATTCCGGCACCGCTGCGGTTTGGGTTTTCAGGCACCCCATTGTCTTACGATGATCTAGCCGATCTAGTGTTGATGGGGGCAACAGGTGACGTGGTGGTGGAGGTTTCAAATCAGGATTTGATTGAGGCAGGCATTTCGGCCACGCCGACTATTCATACCTATGAGCTATGGGATGCGGATGAAGAGCACGAAGAGAGCGACTATCAGACTGCATACGATTGGTACATTGTTACCGATCCAACGCGCAACGAAATTATTGCCGAAGAAGTTAAAGTCCGACAGGCTGCATCCACGCTCGTTCTAGTGAGCCGTATCAAGCACGGCGATACACTCCACGAGTTGCTACCCGGTTCGATCTGGGTCAATGGCAGGCACGATATAGAGACCCGTAAACAGGTATTGGACAGGCTGCGCGACGGCGATGGTGCCGTGGTGATCTCAACTAATATTTTCGAAGAAGGCATCGATGTCCCGGCAGTCGATTTGCTAGTGATGGCTGGTGGTGGGAAGGGCCATCGCAAATTGTTGCAATCGATCGGCCGTGGAATCAGGGCCAAGCCGGGTGCTAACACGCTGACTGTGATTGATTTCTATGATGATACCAACAAGCATCTCAGAGCCCATTCGGCCGCACGGCTGGACATCTATCGTGGGGAAGGATTCAAGGTGGTAGAAGAATGATGCACAGGCTGCGACAGGCGTATATAGATGCCATCAGGGAAAAGTATGACATAGGTCTCTGGGGCGACAAATACCCGGAAAAAACCGAATTGCTGGCCCAACGCGTAGATCGGCTGGGCATTTCCTATGAAATGTTTGCTCACTTGGCCGTAGTGCTTTGGGCCGATTGGGCCAAAAAGAAGGGCCATTCCTATCCATACTGGAATATCGTGATGTCGGAAAAGTCATTTGAGCGGATTGGTGCATACCTAGCATTGCTTGAAGGTCTCGATGTCCCAGACGTGAATCCTGATGCCCTGCACGATGAGATGGCTTACGCCACGGCCTACATCGAGTGGATGCGTGGTCTCAGCGACAGGCGCCCACTATCGACAGGCGCGAGTGTGGAGGTTAAAATCCTAGTGGCTGAATACCTGTGTCGTCTTCACGGTCTCGTTTTACAATCCAGTAATTATAATTGCATTGCGGAGCAGCTAGATGGTTGACAAAGACATTATTGCAGCCACACCCGAATTTAGAAAGCGCATAATAGGCGTCTTGATATATACCGATTGGCTGACGCGGTATGGGTGCATCCTTTTGCCTGAGCACTTTCCAATAGATGCTGAAAAAGTGTTGGTGGCTTGGATCAATTGGCATTATAAAACCTATGGATATCAACCCGAAGATGAAGCAATTCAGGAAGGATTGATTACTGACGATCAAGACGATGCCTTGGAGCTATGGGATAGTATTGACGAAGAGTATTTCGATGATGTTAGTCTCGATTATGTTGTGGATAAGGCACTAGAGTTTGCACAAGTTCAGGCAATGAAGGTGGCCATTCTTCAATCGGTTGATGCGCTCCAGGAAGGAGAAGTTTACAAACCTCTGGAGTTGGTGCGTGAGGCTCAACAGGTGGGCAAAGACCTGTTAGACCTTGGGGCCGATTTGATCGATGACGCTGAGGATTGGGTCTATGAGGAATTGCACGGAAAGCGGTTCCCGACAGGGATAACCCCGCTTGATAATACTTTGGGTGGTGGCCTGGTTGCAGGCGAGTATGGCCTGATAATGGCGCCACCAGGTCGTGGCAAATCCACTATGCTAGTCAACATCGGTTACGGTCTCGCAGGTCTCGTTGGAGCAGCCAATGTCCTTCACCTAACCTATGAGATGCCGGCGCAAAAGGTCCTGAAACGCTATGCCTTGCGCGTGGCCAACGTGCGGTTCACTCGCGGTGAAGGCAGTGAGGCCAGATACATCAAAGATTTGCGCGAGACGGCCAAGAGCCGGTTACGTGGGCGGTTGCGCGTTATTCGCCCAACTGACTATACAGTGGACGGAATCAGACGCCTGATCGACTCGTTGGATGCGGAAGGATGGCCCACTGAGGCACTCATTGTTGACTATCCTGATTTGATGCGCCCAGTTCGCCAGCGCAAGGAATTGCGATTTGAGTTGGCCGACATCGCCAGAGACCTGCGAGAGATAGGCGTGGAGTATGAGATGCCTGTCTGGGGCGGTACGCAGGCTGGGCGACAGTCGATATACAAAGATATTATTCATATTGGCGATATTGCTGAGGCCATTGAGAAGGCTGCAATCGCTGATGTGGTGCTATCGATTTGCCAAACGCGAGAGGAGGAAGGGCTGGGCCACGGTCGTCTATTTTTGGCCAAGGTGAGGGATGCGGAGGACCATTGGGCTATTCCGATCAATTTGAATTTCGGGGCACAGGCGATAACGCCAAGGCAGGGTCTTGATGCCATTATACAAAGATGAGGTATGGCCGACCATCCTGAATAGGCGCAACGCCAATCAATTGCTGGCAGCATTGCGTAAAGATGATTTGACGATCGGCCGACTATGGGCCAGTGTGGAAGGTACGGCCGATCTTATTGCCTGGGTAGTGGGCGATTGTAAGGACAAGGCGACAGGCGAATGGTTGGAGTTCGAAGTGACGTTCTCATTCGATTGGGAACGAGTATCTGAGCCCCAAGATCGATATTATTTGTCAGTTTTAGAGGTATTTGAATATGACTAAGAATTGTGTAGATTGTGGCACTAAAAAATCTAGGTGGGGCGAACGTTGTAAATCTTGCGCCACTAAAATTAGATGGACTGACCCGGATTTTAGAGCTGATACTATTGAAAAGATGAAGCATTCCAATAGTAGACCGGAAGAGCGTCATAGGCGTTCTGAAGCATCCAAAGCCACTTGGGGAAATTCTAATCATAGAGTCAAAATAATGAATGCTATGAGACAAGCTATCCTTGCTGGCAAATATGATGAGTATGGATATGTTTGGCCTTATGAACAAATAGTGGCCGATGCTTTGGATGTTTTAGAAATAGGATATGTACATCAATTTCGATTGGGCGCCTATTTCTATGATTTGATGCTGCCTGATTATGCCACTATAATTGAAGTGGACGGTTCTGATCACATTAGGCAGCCATCAGTCAGAAAACGAGACCGGGTGAAGACGGCTTTGGCCAACAAAAATGGCTATGATGTTTGGAGACTAACCAATCAGCAGGCTGAATCGGATGGTCTTATGACATTGTTGGAGAGTGAATTGAAATGTCCATAGAACGGTGGCTTGGACGTCTTGGAGATGTACACCCGACAGGCGATATGGAGGACCTGAGAGTTGATTGCCCGTTTTGTAGGGCCAAGATCGGGCGAGAGGACACTGGGGCACATTTGTATGTGAGCCAGGTCTCGCCTGTCGCACACTGTTTTCGTTGCTCGTGGGCAGGGCATTGGGTCACGCTCATAATCAGTGTTGAGGGTTGTTCTTATGGTGACGCCTTACGGTACATCGAGACGCCACCTGTGGACATCACTCGTTTTGGTCGATTACATTCTCCACGCGGTCTTTACAACACGGAAGAATTATTGGAGCAACCGGCTGGTTATGAACCTTTGATTTGGGTCAAGAGTATTGGGCCGTGTTGTGACGGTTCAGTTGAGTTAAAGGCAGTATGGCGGTATGCGCGTAGTAGGTGGAAGGGCATCACTCGTGAGCGCGTTCTTGAATTCCTGCACGCTGGGTGCTTTGGGTGGATTGAGGGCACTCACCGGCTTTGGATAATGATCGATGCTCATTGGTGGCAAGGCCGATCCATAATAGGCACGATGCCCAAATACCTGTCGCCACCTTGGCCGAAAGGGAACAGTCTCTGGAATGGTGGGGCATTGGAGCGGTATGATGACATTATAATTTGCGAAGGCGTTTTCAGTGCTATTCACGCTGGACCAAATGCGATTGCCCTGTGTGGCAAGGCAATAATACCTGAACAGGCTACGCGTATTGCCAAAGCCGATTTGGACTCAATCACGTTGATGCTTGATGCAGATGCTTATGATGAGGCAATTGATTCAGCAATCCGGTTGGAGGAAGCCGGATTTGATGGGGCATTACATATCCATAGATTGTACAAGGGTGACCCAGCTGACGGCTTGGATGGTGAGGTCAATCGATGGTCTTACAAACAACGCGTGATGCACGTTTTGAATTACGTTTAGTAAAGAGAGCCGGGTGATTGGCTTTTCTTACATCTGAGCAAGCCGATCAGTTCCCTGGCTGATTGGCTTGCTCCATTTCTATTCTAACCGATTTCTAACCGAATTTTAATAAATTTTTTATTTGTTTGGTGGACTTTTCGGTTATAATGAGTGCATTACCAATGAACTCAACCAGACAGGAGACGCGAATGACCCAGGAAAAACGGATCAAAGAAATAGAAAAAACGATCAGGCAGATGGAAAAAGCACACACCAAGAATCCCCAAGACTGGATTATGGCCACGATCGAAAGTTTATACGGCCAAATCGAAGCCGTAAAACTCCAAGACCCGGCAGACTACATCTAGCCGACAGGCTACCAGGGAGACGCGAATGAGGACAAGACGAATTATGACCGGACATGCACCCGACGGATCTACTTGTTATTCCTGTGGCAAGAAATTTAGACTGGGTGAGAGAATTTCGGAATACTGGAGCAGGACATTCGGAGAATTACATTCACGACACTGCAGAAATTCTGTAGTGTGCGAGAAACGCAGCAAGGCCAAACTGTTCAAGTCATAGCCGACAGGCTACCAGGGAGACGCGAATGGCCACCAGACTAGAGACTAGAGTAAAAAAGGCCAAGCACATCAAGACCTTCACCACGGTCCAAAAATATCAAAACGGCAAACCCCGCGTCATCCTAGTCCCAGGCAGTGAAGCCAAGCGGTACCAGGTCATCGTCCGGCGATTAGACGCCAAGACAATCTCCACAGAATGCCGATGCGAGACAGGCGTTGGCCACGTCTCGTGCCCAGGCAATTCTAACGGCCACGTTTGCTACCACTCAATCGCAGCGGTTATCCGATCAGCGGATGGCTACAAAATCTCATTTTGTTCAAACAGGGAAGACGCCCAACGTCTTCAACATCTAGCCAAAGGCACCATCGGAAATTTAGTCAGCCACCAGGGAACAGGGCGACTACATTTTGTGGTATACGCCAAGGCGCCAAGCGTCAAGGTTAACACGGACACGGCCATCCCAGTCGATTACACCAGGGGCAGGGCCAAATTATTCAAGTCATAGCCGACCAAGGAGAAAAAACGATGTTTGTAGTGTATCGACAGGTTAAGAAAACAGGTAAACTTTATTTTGTTCGAGTCACGGATGAGACCGATTCACGAGACGGTTGGGTTTGGACCGAATTGTTGCAAGAAGCTACTCAATTTGATTCTGAGGTTGCTGCGGATGATTGGGTTTTTGAATCTGGCGGAAATCTGGCGAAGAACTGAGGATGCGCGGCATCTTGGGCGAGTGGCTAGTCACAGTTTGAAGAGGTAAGGAAAATGGAAAAATTGAAAGAAGAACTATCGCATCCAGATAGCAGAATTATTGTGGAATATAGTATCAATACAAGGTTGTTCTATGCTGATATGTATATTCGTGGCATTCCTGTTTGTGATGGCAGCGGTGCCAGTCCGGAAGAAGCCATAGCAGAACTGATGGAATATTATGAGGTAGGAGGTAAGGATGAAGACTAACATTTGGTTCTGGTGGGAAGTGGAGTTCACCGACAGGCGTTTGGATAAACCGCTTACCCAGGCAACGGCACACGCAATGACGGCTACCATTCAACGTCTCGATTTGGCCGATGTTGATCGAGACCAGGTGACAGGTAAGCCGGTGGAAGTCACGAGTTTCATCGAGAACACGGTGTTCTTTGTTGTGCGCACTCTTGAGGATGAGCCGATGGCAGCTGTGCGCAGGGCGATTTCGCTGATGTACCCTGATCATATGAAGGACAGGGAGGATGTACAATGGGCGACCACCCACGAGTTGTAGAACCCGACTATGGCAGGTTGATGGAGATGATGCACGGTGACATCATTTGTTTGATCAAGGTGATGGCCAGCGACATTTCAAACCCCAACCATTGGATGTTACAACACGAAGAGGTAATGGCTGAGTTGATAGCCAAGATGGCAGAAGTGACATACCGCTACGCCGACAAACCCTATGATGAATTGAAGGCGTTGGTCATCAAGTCATTACACAATCGCAAAATCGATCTTACCCGACAGGCATATGGATCATATCGGGCACTTGAAATTGGTGCGTTGCCTTTGGGTGAGCCGGATGAGGATGACGCGAGTGACCCTACAATAGATCCACCAGCACCGCCAGTGTTTCAAATGTATGATTTCCTAACCGATTTGCCTTCAGATGATGCGCGCACCCTAGTCAACGAGATATTTGAACCATCCGACAGGCTGCGTCGGCACGTGGAATTGACTGTGAGTCGGAAGATAACTACCGCACCCGGTGGAGGATGGTGTTTGAATATTACACCATTATTGATGGCACGTGGACTAGGATGGGACAAAGAACGGGTAGCTCAGGCTTGGAATGCTGTAGCAAAAACCTTGCTAGACTACGTTCACTAATACGTTTAGTAAAGGGAGGACAATAATGCCAAAACTGATTTGCCCGTTCTGCAAAACAAATTTAGATGATGTCCCGAACTTTGGTCACAACAATCGACTATGCCCAAACGTGGAATGCCACGAGTTGGTGGTGCCCAAACGAGTTCTCGACAAGGAGGAGAAAAGTGAAATAAGCAAGGATGATCAGCCGGATTGTTTCTCATACTATGATGGTCGTGAATCTGCGTGTCGCAGGTGCGGTGTGAGAGAGCAATGTGCGATTGAGTTTGAGGCAACACGACCGGAATGCTACGGACTACACCCTAACGAGTTTGAAGAGTGCACCGGCTGTTTAGACGCCAGCCAGTGCGTGGAATTTTTGAAATCAAAAAAAGTTTTGGAGAGTGATATGGCACCGCGCAAGAAACGAACACGTGTACGGCGCAGGCCTGCGGCTGAAGTCAAGCCAGAGCCTGTTGAAGAGGAAGTGGTAGTTGAGGAAGAGGTTGAGGAAGAGCCTGTCGCTGACGATCAGGGCGATCTGGATTACACGGCTTGGACCATCCCCGATCTGCGCGAAGAGCTTGAAGTGCGCGAGTTGGCGACCAACGGGCGCAAGTCGGTTTTGGTTAAACGCCTGTTGAGCGATGACGCTGAACTGGAGAGTGGCGGCGAAGAGCCTGTCGAAGAGGAAGAGCCAGAGCCGGCACCCAAGACCCGGCGCAAGCGCACTCGCGTGAAGGATGTTGTTGAAGAGTCAGTGGAAGAGGATGAGGTGCCGGTGATTGATGATGAAGCCGTCCCAGCACTCGCCGCGGTGGCCGACACTTCTGAGATCGTAGCGGCTGTGCTCACCCAGGTCGCACAGGCAATCAGTGCGTGGGCAGCTGAGTATGGTGGACCGGCTGTTGGACCGGCTGTGCTCGCAGTCGCTGCGCTCGCAGAGGCACCCGCAGAGCCCAAGAGCAAGGGCTTGCGCGGCAAGGCGTATGATGAGAAAGTGGAGACGCCTGGATATCGCAAGTTCGATGCCACTGATTGTGGCTATGAGGATCGTGGCTGGCACGATCTGTCCTTTGAAGAGAAGATGGACTATGCGGAAGACCTGGACGTGGATATCGAAGAGCACGACAACGAAAAGGTTATGCTGATGCGGCTCAAACCGGCTGTGCTCAAGGTGCTGGGCATCACCAAGTACAAGAAAGCATATTCCACTAGGGCAGCTCGCAAAGCTCTGAAGGAGGGCACTAACTAGAAGGTGTTGGCTCAAGATGATTGAGCTTGGGGCTAGGGGGGTTACTATCCCTCTAGCCCTGTTTTGTAAGAGGTAAGGAAATGAAGCAAGAGAAGTTAGCTCAGTTTCACTGGGATCACCATTGGGATTTCTTTGCTGAGTTTTGCTATTATGAAATGGCAGCCGGTGGGCCCGATCCACATATGGTCTTAACTGGGCATATGGCCAAGCACGAGCGATTGCCTGAGAGGGTTTGGCGTGGTTTAGTTTACCTCACGTTTTATAACGTTCCCACGGCTGTAAAATGCTGGACGGATTGGCCTTGGCCATCCGTCATCAGCAAGGGAACGATCCAGCCCTGGGTAGAGGAAAACTGGGCAGGGCTGGCGACCAGGCGCGAGCGACGGTGTGTGAGAGTTATCACTAATATGGTGAAGTGCTTAGAGGGTGCTGCTTGGTGGGCGGTAGATTTATCCGGCAAGCCCTGGATGGACTGGGACTATAAAACACCTGAGGAGCGGTATTGGGAAGCGTATCAGGATGTACTCGCCATCCCATTCTTTGGCCGCTATAATGGGATGAAGTTCGTGGAGTATGGGATGCGCTACTGCGGCTTTCCGCTTGAGTTACCAGGCATTCACCCGAAGGGCGGCTGGTCCCCTAGATCGACGCTGGCGTTCCTCTTTCCCAAATACATAAATGAGCTTATGGGCGATGATCGACCGGAGCACCTGGTGTTAGCGGATAGCCTAGCAGATCAGGCTATTGGCATTCTAAACGCAACCTATGATATCAAGATGGATCGGTATCTAATGCAGGTCTTACTATGTGACTATAAGCAATCATTCTTCAAGCGGCAATTCCCTGGTCGATCCCTAGATTCCACGCTCCATTATGCAGCCAAGATTGCTCCTCATTGGACACGTCCACCCAGTGAAATCTGGACGGCTAGAGCGGAGATTTTTCCTCACGCGTGTCTTGGAGAAGTAGGCGGATGGGATGAGGTAAGAGAAGATCTTCCCGATGTTTTACGCGATCACGGCTACACCTGGTCAGACCTGTTGTATGACTACAAGGCAAGCCGTGATAATCTGGCAGAGCCTATCAAATGGGAAACGCCTTACATAGAGCCATTATTTGAAGGGGATGAAAGGATAATCTTTGATGCTGGTTTATGAGATTATTCCTGGCAAACTCTATCAACGCGGCAAGTTCGCCAAGCTGGATTACAAGCTAGAGGCTCTTGCTGAGCTTGGAGTAGATATTGTCGTGGCCCTGGCTGGCAAGCCGGACCCAGATATGGCTGGACTCTTTGCCTACTACTATGTTCCTATGGGGGATAGCCGGTCAGGGCTAGAGAAGAATGCGGGAGGGCTTTTGAGTTTAGCAGCCATATTGGCGCAACACATCAGAGAAGGGCACGTAGCTCTAGTTCATTGCAATGCAGGACGTAATAGATCAGGGCTTCTCAATGCTTTAATTGCCAGGTATTATTTCGGCACAAGTGGTAAAGATGCTCTGGACCTGGTGCGTGAGATTCGGCCGAATGCCATCGCTACGCAGGCATTTGAAGATTTCTTGAAGGATCTTCCAACTTGCTATGCAACTTGCAATGTGCACTGGGACTGGAAAGGATGAGAATGACGTTTTTGGCAGTCAATTTTGTTTCTCTAATCAATAAAGAGGGTGGATGGTGACTCAAAAAACTATGGACGCTTTGACGAACGATGCAGTTCGTGGCAGTTTGTACGAAGTGGAATGGCGTGACAGTTTAGACGCCTACGTGAAGAAATTTCCTACTAGCGGCATTCATAGGCGTGCGGTGGTGAGATTGAAAGCGCACGTGGAGCCGGATTGGCCTGAATCGGTGTTGGATGTTACCCACGGAATAGGGCTGGGTACATATGGATGGACATATGATTCGAGTATAATCGAGACGGCTATGTTGGGCGGTATTCAGTTTATAGACACGGCTGAGACCTACGGCTGTGGGCGAGTGGAGGAAGCATTGGGACCGATCTTGAGTCCGGAGTGTTTTATAGCTACCAAGGTCTCGCATCAGCACCTGTCACGCCAGTCGGTCTATAATGCCTATGCCCGCAGTGTTGAAAAGCTAGGTCGAATCGATCTATATCAGGTCCATTGGCCCAACCCTAAATTCGATCTTGCTGAGACGATGGCAGCGATGTCCAAATTGATGTCAACAGGCAAAATCCAAGCCATCGGTCTTTGTAATGTCTCGTGGGACCAGCTATGCGCGGCGCAGGTCGCACTGAGTGAGGCCGGACCGCACCGCATCGATTTCGTGCAGGTGCGATATAACCTGTTGGACCGGCAGATCGAAGACGTGTTGTTACCTTATTGTCTGGAGCATAAGGTTAGGGTGATTGCATATAGTCCACTAGGCCAGAATTTCAAGACCATACTCCAGGCCGACAGGTATGACGTGTTTGCTGGATTGGGCGACTATTATGATGATGCGACTCCAGCTCAGATAGCACTGGCCTGGTGTATGCACCATAACACGTTACCTATCCCACGCACCAACAACATTGCGCACGCCAAAGAGATTGCGGAAGCAAGGTATCTGGAGCTAGAATTGGACGATTTAGAATTACTGGATGAGAGTTTTAATTAGAGTAAGGAGACTGAAAGCGATGGCCTTCATAGGCGTATATGGGTCCCATTGTGCAGGTAAGACGACTCATATAATGGACTGGTGGAATTCTTTGAATGATCCATCTTTGGATGTGACTGTCCACACGGATGGTGGATCGACGGACCGCAGGTATTGTAATGGACTTCATACGAAATCAAAGGGCGATAGTTGGACGTGTAAAGCGGTGGAGAAGGCGAAATTGGTGGAGGATTGTGTAGCTGATGACACTCGCGTGCACGTAGTGGAATCCTATCGATTGGACATCCCAGTAGCCATAGCCGTTTCAGAAGCATATATTGAATATGGTGGCGGTGCATATTTTGTGTTGATCCCGTTTGATATGCAAAGTATGCATATTGCTATGAAGAAACGCTGCCAAAAAGCCAACAAACAATTCAGGCCTGCCACTGTCACGATGCACGAAGCATACTGGCGATATTTGTATAGACTTCCTGATATTTATCCAGTTCCATATAAAGTATTTCAAATGGATGCGGAATATGCAACCTGGCAATACATACTGGCGGACATCCAGTCTCTGGTAGATAGGCCAATGGATGATTGGTATGAGCAAGCTGAATTGAGTGAGCTATGCTGAAAACAACGCTAGGTTATAGAACAATATCGTCCGGTAATGTGCTCTCGTTAGACCTATTTGGTCAGATGTACCATCGAGATCAAATACCGCTATTCTATCCACGAGAGGATCTGGGCGTTCTGTGTCATCACGGTCATCATTGTAACGGATTGAGCGGAGGATGCCCGCCTTATGCACCATATTTTGATGATATAAAACCGTCTTGCGATTGGTTTTACGTCGTTGTGGTGAGAATGGATGTTGCCTGGGCTATTCAATATGCGGGTAGTGGTGAGTATTTGCGGTTCAAATATGTCAATATGTTGACAGCATCTTATTTGCATCGCATTATGTCAGGTCTCAGTCAAGTGAGAACAATGTTCCATTTGGGTGCTGGTGGTTGTAACGGCTGTGGATCCAGCAAAAATTGTACGGTTCTTGTGAATCAACCTTGCGCAAAACCTGATAAGCGTGTTTATAGTGTTGAGGCGACAGGTGTGGACTGCTCAGAATTGTATAAAATGATCTATGGCCATCGTTTGCCCTACTGGTATTATGACGGTGCGCTTCCTCGATATATGGTAAGATATGGTGGGATATTCCTTAATGATCCGGGCGACATAGATTTGGATTTGTTGATGGTGGCCAAGGCAGACAAGAGCTACATCCCAGTGGTGCCACAACATATGGCAAAACGTTTAGTTAAGCGGACGGCGCCTGCTCACGTGATCGATGCGGGTATGGAGTATCTGGCTTATGAAATGTTGGAGGATGGCAGTTATGAAGAAATTGACTAGGGTTGAAGTGAACTATGTTAGCTTGGCCAACATTGCGTTGGAAATCATACGGACTGTGATGAGCAAGAATGCCGACTATGGTGATGCCTGGCAGGCTGACGGCGCACCCGGCTGGGCCCACGAGTTGAAGACCAAACTTTGCCGGCTGGAGACCTTGAGTGACGGGCGACAGGCGTTGGTAGTTGATGAAAATATTGAAGAGACCCTGCGCGACACGATTGGCTATGCCCTGTTAGGATTGTTGTACTTGGAGCACGAGCACAAACAAGACGTACTGGAGGCAGAGCTGGGACCAGATTGGAGCAGATGAAATGCCTCAGCCAATAATACCTTGGAGTGAAGCCAGAGCGGATGCCAAAAGAAGAATGGATAGCGCGACCCATTGCGATTTGTGCGAGTTGGACAAGACCTGTCGCACGTCCAACATTGAGCCGGATGATGCAGGTGTAGGGCCAGAGGATGCGGCTGACGTCTTGATCGTGGGTGAGGCACCCGGTGCTGACGAAGATTCGCAAGGCATTCCATTTGTAGGCAGATCGGGGCAATTGCTGCGAGAGATAGTCAAAGAAGTAGGTCTCGCCAATTATGGCGTGGTGTATACCAATGTAGTGCGCTGCCGTCCACCTGCCAACGCTACTCCATCCAAGAAGGAAATCGGCTATTGTCTAGGATTGCTTCAGGAAGAAATTGTGGAGTATGATCCAGAGGTTGTTGTCCTGTTAGGTAACGTACCGCTCAACGCTATTCTAGGCGAGAGTGGAATCACCAATTGGCGTGGCGTGGTTGTGGAGAGGGACGGGCGCATCTATGTGCCCACGTTTCACCCGGCATACATCCTGAGAAATGTTGGCGCACTTCCCGAAATCATAGCCGATTTTGAGAAGGTGGTGGATGTTCTGGAGGGCAATATCACGCCACCAGCTGACGCTGATTATAGGATGGAGTTGGTGGTGACTAGGCAACAGGCGAATGAGATGGCTGAGGCCATCCGACAGGCTGGCGAGTGCTCATTTGATACGGAGATAACGTCTCTTCGCCCATTCGATCTGAATCAAGATATTGTGATGTGCTCGTTCGCTGTTGATGAACCGAATAAGCGGGCGTGGGCCGTCTCGCCTAACCAATATGTGCAGCCTATTGTGAAGGGTCTATTGGTCGATGACGCAGTAGAAAAGATCGGCCATAACATCAAATTTGATGCCTTGGCTGCGTTAGGGATTTGGGACATCTGGGTGGAAAGCATCACAGGCGACACGATGCTGTTGAGCTACATCCTAGATAGTCGACCAGGGCGACACGGCCTGAAGGTGCTGGCTGGGCGTTATCTTGGGATGTATGATTACGATAGAAAGCTCAAACAGGTGCACTCGTGGAGTAAGGATGCGGACCCAGCCAAGGGCGGTGATCTGGGGCTCGTGCCTCAAGATGTTCTAGCCGACTATGCAGCCAAGGACGCTATTGCCACGCTGGAGTTGGAGCGGCGATTGAGACCGGAATTGACGGCCAAGCAACAGGTATTGTATGAGCAGCTGTTGATGCCTGCCAGCGCCACTTTGACCCAGATGGAGGCAAACGGCGTGCGTATCGATTGTGATGTGTGCGCGGACTACATCGATCTATATGAGGCAGAGCAAACGCGTCAGTTGAACCATATGCATCGAGACCTGGTGTTCCAGCGCTGGCTTAGAATGCGGCGTGCTAAGCCGACAAAGACCAAGGTCACCAAGAAGGGCAAGCTCAAGGTCAAGGAGGTTGATTCTGATTTTGAGTTCAACCCCAACTCCACAGTACAGGTGCGAGAGATTCTATTTGGTGGACGCTATTTTGGGCTTGAGCCTATTGGATACACAGACACAGGCTTGCCGTCCACCAAATGGGACTACATCAAAGTGTTTGCCAAGGATGTGCCGTGGGTGGAGCATTTGCGCTATTTCAAATTGCTTAGTAAGATGCTCGGCACCTATTTGCGTCCAGCATTAGAGCGATGGCCCAACACAGGCGACAGGCGAGTGCGAGCCACTTATCATTTGCACGGCACCGTCACCGGGCGACTGGCAAGCCGGCAGCCTAACCTTCAAAACATCCCAACGCCTGAAAAAGAGCCGGACACGATCTTGGCCGTGTACCCGGTTAAGGACATTTTCACGCACACGCACCCGGATGGATGTCTGCTGGCCGTAGACTATGCGGGGATGGAGTTGCGTGTAATGGCATCACTGAGCAATTGCGTAGGGATGTTACAGGCGTTCAAGGATGGGGAAGATATTCATTCAGTGGTCACCTGTGCGCTCAATCAGATTGACTATGACGAGTTTATGGATGCGTTGAAGGGCGATAACGCTGACCAGGCGAGTTGGGCAGAAGCGTTGCGCTATAAGGCGAAATGGGTGAACTGGACCCTTCTCTATGGCGGTGGAGCAGGCACTCTACACCGCTTGTATGGTCTCGACAAACTCGAAGCCGAAGCGTTGATCCAATTCTACTATAATGCATATCCGGAGGTTTTGACGTTCCAGCAGCGCGCCAAATCATTCGCCAGGGAGACAGGCTATGTTGAGTCTCCATTCGGGCGACGGCGATATTTGCCCTACATCAATGACCCGGATGATCATATGAGGGCCAGAGCGGAACGAGAGGCCATCAATATGGAAACGCAATCCGCTGCCAGCGACATCCTGTTATGCGCTTTGGTTGTGCTGGATGATCTTTTGCTTCAATATGGCTATCGATCGATGATGGTCAATACAGTCCACGATAGTGCGATGTTTGACATTTGGCCAGGTGAGTTGGGTGAAGTGTCTCGCCTGTGTAAGGATGTGATGGAAAACATACCTAGCAGGTGGGGGCCACAATACTTTCCTGGTCTTGATTTCTCGTGGTTCATATCACCACTCGTGGCCGATTTTGAAGTCGGCTCTCATTATGGCAGCCTTTCTCATTTGGAGGTCAGCGATGGATAAAAAAGATGCCGACAGGTTTTGGGACAAGGTGATGCCCGATTCAGGCACTGAATGCTGGGAATGGATTGCGTGCACAGACGATGATGGATATGGGCGATTCAATTTGAATCGTATAATGGTTCAGGCACATCGAGTGTCGTGGACCGAATTTAACGGCCCCATCCCGGCAGGCTTATGCGTTCTTCACGATTGCGACAATCCACCTTGCGTGAATCCTGTGCATTTATTCCTTGGCACCCAAGCTGATAATTCAGCCGATATGGTTGCCAAAGGTAGACAGGGAGAGAGACCAGGACCTGGCCTTAGAGGATCAGATCATCCACGTGCAAAATTGATTGAAAGTGAGGTGTTGGAAATAAGACGTTTGTATGTGATTGGCGATGTGACACGACAGCAACTAGCTGATAGGTATGGCGTTCGTTCGTGTGCCATATCGGCTTTGTTGCGTCGTAAAACGTGGAAACATATTTGAGGAGGTTTAATTATGGATTACAATATTTCGTTGGGCAAGTTAACAATTGAACTTGGAGAGGATGAGGATGTTGTGCTCAATGCGGATGAGTTGCTAGTGATAGGTGCAGATCTATCGCTGGAGTTCACCCGACAGGCTAGTTCGTACGCCTATGTTGCTATGTTGTCAGCCAGGGCCGATGGGCTTTGGCAAGAGACCAAACGAGACCTTGATGAAGTGTATGCCCAGACTGACAAGGAAGTGCGGCGTGATATCCTGTCTGATGGTGATAAGGTGACGGAAGGCAAGGTCCAGCAAGGCGTCCAGTTAAGGCGTGGGTACATTGAAGCTGCGATGGAGGAGCTATTCTATCGTGAGCAGCATTTGGTGATGAGGGCGTTGGAACGGTCGATGGATATGCGCGCAAGTATGCTCATTAGCCTGGGTGCCCATTTGCGCGCTGAGGCCCAGCAGACAGGGATGGTGATCAAAGACTTCAAAGAGACCTTACGCGCCCAGTCTAAGGCCACCACCAAGGAGACTAAAGAATATATGGACGCCTTGGATACAGTGGAGAAGATTGAAGAGCAGGTGTTGGATGACGCTGAGGAAAAAGTACCGTTTTGAAATACGTTTAGTTAAGTAACGAAAGGTAACGTCAACGGGCAAACTAGCCTCAATTGCAAATGAAAGGATACAGGTAAGATGAGTGAGCAAGATCGAAAAACGGTTATAATATGTGTGGCGGTGCTGGTGTTGGCTTGTGTACTGGTATTTGGTATAATGGTGTACCAGGGATTACAAGCAACATCGGACAGTCTGGACAGGAAACTGGGCGTTGCTGAGGATGCTGTGGAAGAAATGATGGACGCGGAATGGGAACGCTCACTTGAACGCTCAATCAAAGCCACTAACACGGCTAGAAACGCTGAATGGGAAGCCACCAAATGAGTGAGCGAGAGCGTAATGCACTGGGCGCGTGTATAGCCATCTGGTTGGTAGTGCTTATTTTAGGCGCATTTGGGGCATATTGGGTTTTTTATCTTCAACCCAAATCTGAGAGGATTGATGCCAGATTGGACGAGATCAATGCTGAGTTGGATGCGATAATGAGAAGCGATGAATACTTGGATTGGTTTCGCTCCACTCATCCTGAACCATAGCGCATTAGAAATTTGAAAAGGAGATTTGAAAATGATCGGATTCAGGTGGTGTATGTTGAGGGCATTTATCTTACTGGGCTGCGTGTTTTTGGGATTGGGAATGTTTTTGGCTTTCCTAACCCTGATTGCATCCGTTGATGAACCAATGATAACGGCTATTGGATATCTGATACCTCTGGCATTTTCAATCATTATGATGCTGTTTGGTATCGGTTTAATTCTGTTTGTCGTGGCGTGGAATTTCACCCACAGGCACGTTTCAGAGACCTTGGACAAGGGTTGGCAGGATTTTGTTGGACGCTAACATAGCGCATTAGACTAGACAAGGAGACAGGTAAAATGAGTGCTGAAGGCGAGGTATATGAGCGGCAGGCGTTGGAGTTAGTATTATTGGCAATTGCAGATTTGCATCACCAAGAGCAACCTGATCCAGATCACGAACACAAGTTGCCAGATGTTTGTTATATCAGGGTGGCATTGTTGGATATACGGGATCAGCTCCAACCCCGATATGATGAATTGAGGATCAAGCATCGCGTTGCGTAGATAGGGATAACCAGCGCACGGCCATCGGGCCAATAGCGCATTAGAAATTTGAAAGGGAGAATTTGAAAATGGCACAATCAGATGCATACAAAAGGTTGCTTGAGAAGGTCCAAGGGATGGACTTGGGTAGTGGTGGGGGCTTTTGGAAGCCCAAGGAAGGCCGATCGGTGGTGCGCATCTTGCCACCTGTCGATGAGATGGAATTTTTCTTTGTGGAGGTCGGACGCCACTTCAAGCAGAAGCAGTATTGCCCGGCCATCACCACCTGTGGAGACAAGCCGTGCCCCATCTGCGAGTTGAATGAGATATTGTATCAGAGCGGCGACAAAGATGCCGCAGCCACTTTCCGTGCCAGTCGGGCATTCTGGGTCAATATGATTGACCGGAACAAAGAGGATGCCGGTGTTCAGGTTTGGACACCCGGAATCACCGTGTTCCAGACCCTGGTGGCTTACATAGCTGACCCGGATTATGGCGACATCACTGACCTGGAGGACGGATTTGATATCAAGTTGGACCGGAAGGGCACTGATATCAACACTGAGTACACGGTCATTATGCCACGAGACCCGTCCGCCTTGGGCACTGATGACCAGATGGATGAGTGGATGGAGGCAGCAGAAGACCTTCAGACCAAGGTCACGGATGCGCTCAAGAGCTATGAGGAGCTCATTGAGGCAGCTGGCATCCAGGCTTACTTCACTGATGACGATGAAGAGGATGACACGCCATCGAGACGTGCCAGTGAGCCTGTCGATGACGATGATGCGCCCGCACCAACGCGGCGCTCATCAAGGCGACGGCGACAGCGCTAGGTTAGGCCGATTTCTCCTCCTGGGGCACCCATCCAAAATAGATCATCAATGGGGTGGGTGCCCCCAAAAAGTTTACTACAAGGAGCCACAATGTACCAGGTCGAAGAAATTTCCCTTGAGCTAACCAACTCTTGCCAGTTGGCGTGCGTTCACTGTTCATCCGGTTCAGCCCCACCCAAACTTGCAGGCGAGTTGCCTTTTGCCAAGCATTTGGAGTTGTTGAAGGAAGCGCGCACTCTTGGGGCGACTGCGGTGTCATATTCCGGTGGCAATCCGCTCAACTATCAGCCGGATGATAGGCCCATCAATGCGCTCCCTGAACTGATAACCGATGCCAATTTGCTAGGCTATGAGCGCCAGCTTCTCTACACGACTGGCCACAACGACTGGGGCAGTACAATCCGCTATTTTGAAGGTGTTGACGTGCTCTTGACCGTTCATACCTTGACGTGGATATTTTCAATCCACTCTCACCTGTCGGCCACTCACGATATGATTATGCGGCGTCCTGGAGCGTTGGAGGAGATCAAGGATTCCATCCAGTGGCTCAAGGATGAGGGCCAGACGGTGGAGATTCATATGGTGCCGATGAAGCCCAATTATTTGGACATCCCAAAGGTAAGGGATATGTGCGAAGATTTGGGAGTGTCCAAGATGTCCTGCCTGCGCTTTGTCCCGCAAACTCGTGGCAAGACCAATGAGCGGGTGCTGGGGATGACGGTGGCCAATTTTGTTGAGATGCAATTTGTGTTACATCAGGAATTCTTCAGAGAACACCCGGTTGAAATCCGGCTAGGTTGCCCGATCGATTTCCGGCACGCTATAGGATTGTTGCCCGAGAAGAGAAAACCCTGCCACGCAGGCGATGACCTCATACTCGTGCGACCGACAGGCGACGTGCACCCTTGTGCGGCGTGGAAATCGCTGCCAGCGGATAGCAATGTGAACCGGGCGAACCTCACCGACATTTGGATGAACTCGCCTGTGTTCCAGGCTATTCGGAATTTCAAGGTTTGGGCAGCCAGCGGTACGAGTGATGGTTACAAATTGACAGGCGTTTGCGGTTTGTGCTCGATGGTGAAGAGTTGTATGGGTGGATGCCCCGCGCAGCGTTTACACGCTATGGGCAGTCGTGACATAGCCGATCTTTATGTCCCGCATTCTGATCCATTGTGTCCCAGAGGTGACGGCGATGACAGTTGAATTAAAGAATGGGCGCATCCGGGTGGAGCTGGGATTGACCATTGAAAAGGGCGGTACATACGTCAAAGGTATGGTGGCGCTTGAGGTGGAGATTCCAGATGGCATTGACATAGATGAATATGGGCAAGAATTGACCGACCAGGTGTTGTCCGTGTTGGAGGATTCAATAATAGAAACGCATCTAGCGTCACTGGAGCTCAAATGAAGCCGATGGCATTCCCAGATGGGTATGTGAGGCAGCACCGTATATTTGTTTTGGCAGTGGTGTTGTTTGCGCTAGGTTTGATTGTAGTGGGCAGGCTAGTCTATGAGGTTGCACCTCTCTCTCCACTAGCTGTGCCAGCAGCGCGAATGGCGCACTTTAACGTTTTCATACCTGTTGCGTACAAGGAGACATTCGGCCTAGTAAACGGCGATTTTGAAGGTGGGGCGACAGGCGACCAGTTGTATTGGGATCAGTTTGGTGGGCCCTACGTGGGCGAGTTTGTAGAAATTCGGGCGCCAACAGGATGGACGGCTTACTGGATTCAAGGCGTTGAAGGGATTTGCGTTGGCGGGTATAATCCAGGCAGGCCAGAGTATAACGTGTTTGAGAATTGGATGGACCCAAGGCGAGTTTATAGCGGTACGCAGTCAGCCAGGTATTTCACGTTCTGGCGTTGCCAAAGCGCAGGCTTACTTCAAGGGGTTCATTTGTATGGCATCCGACAGGCGAGTGTGGAGGTTCAGGCGTGGTACTCCAATTGCTCCACCAAGCCCTACGACTTACCATTAGATTACAATTGCTCCAGTCCACTCGATGCCCACCTCAAGGTAAGAATAGGGATTGACCCGACAGGCGTGGTGGACCCGCATAGTGAGCATATTGTGTGGAGCGAATGGGCTGAGAGCTATGGCGAGTACAAGAGGATATTCACTCTGCACGTCTCGTTGAATGGACCAGCCACGGTGTTTCTTCAGAGCCTGTCGGATTGGCCGTTGAAGCACGAAGACGTATATTGGGATTGGGTGGTGTTAGAATGACCAGTAGCAGAGCTATGATAGACGCCCTGACTAAAAAGAAGGGCGGTAGCACGATCGGTTCTACAATATCTCGCGTGACGGAATGGGTGCCGACAGGCTGCACGCCGCTTGATATTTGTATGGGCGGTGGCAATCCTGTCGGGCGAATGGTAGAAATCTATGGCGATACATCAACAGGTAAGTCGCTGTTGGCATCCCATATTATAGCCGAGGCCCAGGCTGCGGGTGGGATAGGTGTTTTGTTTGACACTGAATCGGCCGCATCTGAGCACGTGATGAAATGCGTGGGCGTGGACATAGATGAGTTGCTGTACTACACCCCAGAGACCATTGAAGAATTATACGGCGAGTTTGAGGCATTGATGCTGGCAAAGTACAAGCACGCACCGGATGATTTGATGGTCATCGTATGGGATAGTGTTGCGGCCACGAGTACGTTAGGCGAACTCAAGGCCGTGAAGAAAAAGGGAATGGGCGCTGCGACAATGGGAATTCACGCACGCCTAATATCCCAGCTGTGCCGGATTGTAAACGTGGAGGTGGCAGGTCAGCGTTTGGTGTTTATCTTTGTCAATCAGACCAGGCAAAAGATAGGCGTAATGTTTGGCTCAGATGTGGTCACCTTTGGTGGCAAGGCAATCGGATTCTACTCCAGTATCAGGCTGGAAATGAAACACCTGCGCAGGATAACGGATGACAATGATGACATTATAGGCATCGATGTTCGGGTGGGCATATCCAAGAATAAGGTGGCCAAGCCGTTCAGGCAGTGCGAGTTCCCAATCATTTTCGACCACGGAATAGATGAGGCCGCAGCGATGTTGTGGTGGCTCAGAGATCGGAAATTGGTTACTGGAGCCGGGTGGAAGGTGTTGGAGTTGCTGGATGGGACGGAAATCAAGTTTCAGCACTCTGGTTGGGAAAACGTCTATTGGGAGAATGAAAGCGACATAATCGAGTTGGCGCAAGAGGAAAACTGATAGTGGTTAAACGTCCAGCACTCTGGTATTATGGAGGTAAGTGGAAAGTAGCACCTAAAATCCTAGAATGGTTCCCGCCACATAAGGTCTACGTGGAACCGTTTGGAGGGGCTGCATCTGTATTGTTACGCAAAGATCCATCTGATATTGAAGTGTACAATGACGTTTATGATGATGTGGTGAATTTCTTTCGGGTTATGCGAGATCAGGCTGGTGATTTGCTTTTTCGATTGTATTATACTCCACGCAGTCGTGAGGAGTATAGGTTGTGTTTAGAATATAATGGGAATGATCCAGTTGAGTTGGCCAGGACGTTTTTTGTTAGGTCTTGGCAAGGTTGGATTCCAGCAGGCCGTGAGACGGATAAAAGTTGGAGAAACACCAAAGTGAGAGTCAATCATCGATTATCAATCGATCAATTGATGGATGTAATAGAACGATTACGAAATGTGTACATTGAGTGTTTAGATTTTAGGGATGTATTGGTAAAATATGACACGTCACATACTTTATTTTATGTTGATCCGCCATATATTGACCCAGGCGATTTGTATGTTTATAAAATGTCTGAGCAAGATCACGTGGATTTGGCCAGCGCTCTTTCAGATGTCGATGGTTATGTTGTTGTATCGGCCTTGCGTTCAGAGCTGTATGAGGAATTGTATTGGGATTGGATTTGGGAACCATTGAATGTGCTAGGATTGATGTCCAAATCCAAAACAGAATTTCTTATTATGAATTATTCATTATGAGAAATTGGCACGAGAGGAAAACTGATGGCTGTTGAGCAACCTGCGCTCTGGTATTTTGGTGGTAAGTGGGCAGTGGCTCCTAAAATCATAGAGTGGTTTCCGCCACACGAAACCTATGTGGAGCCGTTTGGTGGTGGAGCATCTACCTTATTGCGCAAAGATAGAGCTACTGTGGAAGTGTATAATGATATCTATTCGGACGCAGTGAACTTCTTTCGTGTTATGCGAGACCATGCAGGTGAATTGCTTTTCCGAATATATTGCACTCCATTCAGTCGTGATGAATATGCAAGATGTTTGGAGTATGATGGTGACGATCCAATTGAGATGGCTAGGGTGTTTTTTGCCATTTCACGACAAAGCTATGCGCCATCAGGGATAAATCCAACAGGTTGGAAAAGAAGACGTGAGAGCAGAGCACCAGTATTGTCATTGAATACGCTTATGCAGATAGTTGATAGGTTGCGTGGAGTGTACATAGAAAATCAAGATTTTAGAGATATCATAAAATGGTATGATTCTACACGAACCTTGTTTTATGTGGACCCTCCCTACTTGGAGCACGGGCTTGGATATATTCATTATATGTCAAAGCAAGATCACATAGATTTGGCGCATATTTTGGCTGGCGTGGAGGGATTTGCTATTCTATCTGCTATGGATTCTGATTTGTACAGGCAATTATATGCGGATTGGATTTGGATGCCTTTGAAGGTTCATAATTTGGGCCGAATAGAAGCAAATTCGGAATTTCTCATTATGAATTATGAGTTCTATTAAGATGCACGATCCCTGTAAGGCCTGGATGAATCGATTCTTACGTTTAGACCGATTCATCACTATTGGAGTGCTTGCCACCCAAGAGCACCGATTTGTAGCGCACGTGAGCTTTTGCGACAGGGATAGCAACACACTAAAAGCATTTTCGACAGGTGTGAGTGAATCACCTGAGCTGGCGTTGGAAGCATTGTGGAATGCTGTGGAGAAAATTTGATGCTAACCTTACTCGTGGATGGTAACAATCTAGCATACCGGGCACGGTACGCCTACAGCCTGTCGCACCAGGGTCTTGATACCAGTGTAACATTCGGTATGATGAAAATGGTTCAAGCCCTGCTGAAGCAATACAAGCCGCATTCAGCCATTATGTGTTGGGACGGTGGTGTACCCGATTATCGCAGGCTGCTGGTGCCGTCTTATAAGGCGAATCGCAAGAGCAAGGATGACCCGTCCAGGCCGATCTTCCTGGCCCAGATGGATGAGTTGCAAGTCACATTTCCATTCTTTGGTGTCCTGTCGGTACACCGGCGTGGGCTTGAGGCCGATGACCTGATGTACCAGGCCACCATCCTGTTAGACAATGAGACCCTGATTGTCTCATCCGATGATGATATGCTTCAGGCCGTCTCCAAGACCTGTCGGGTGCTCAAGCCGGGTAAGCCAGACCGAATGGTGGCGTTGAATAATATGGAGATTGACCCAGCAGAATATGCCGAATGGAAAACGTGGCAAGGCGACAGTTCAGACAATATCCCTGGCGTCCGTGGTATAGGGCCAAAGACGGCCACTCAGTTATTCAAGGGAGACCGGGCGAATGTTTCTCACCGCATCCGTGATAAGATGGATGAGTTTTGTGAATCAGGTGCATTCGATGACGCCTATAATTGCATCGATTTGAGCGTGGATAGATCGGGCGCCAGATCGTCCTTGCTAGATGCGATGTATCAACCATTCAGCCGGGTGAAGGCGACACGCTGGCTTATGAAATGGGGGTTCGCGAGTTTGATCGATCAAAGGACACTGGGCCAGACGTTTGGACGTCTCGATGAGCCAGAGTTCAATTCGGCAGGTATGGCAATTCCGCGAGTGTGGGATTATAGACGGGAACCTGTTGATGACCGTTAAAAGACCCGCAATCAAGTATTTTGGGGGCAAATGGAGATTGGCACCTAAAATCATAAAGTGGTTTCCAGCACATAATACTTATGTAGAACCATTTGGTGGGGCTGCTTCTGTACTGTTACGCAAAGAGCCATCCAAAGTTGAAGTGTATAATGACATTGATTCGGATGTAGTGAACTTTTTTCGGGTGATGCGCGACAATGCAGGGGATTTGTTGTTTAGATTACATTACACTCCATATAGTAGAGAAGAATATCTTCAATGTGTGAACTATAATGGAAGTGATCCAGTTGAAAAAGCCAGAGCGTTTTTTGTTAGGTCTTGGCAAGGTTTTGTACCGTCTGGTGCTGCACCAGATGCAACTTGGAAAACAACCAAAAGCCGCTCGAACAGTGCCATTCTACCCCCACCTAATAATGCATTATTGGACATTGTTGCTAGGTTGCGTTGTGTATTAGTGGATAATAGGGATTTTAGGGATGTCTTTCAGCGCTATGATACCATTCAAACTTTATTTTATATTGATCCACCTTATTTGGATGAGGGCAAAAGGTATGTTCGTAATATATCAGAACAAGATCACATAGATTTAGCGCGCATTTTAGCTAGTATAGACGGCTTTGCTATCATATCAGCCACAGATTCTAAATTATACAGGCAATTATATGTGGATTGGCTTTGGGAGCCATTGAAGGTGTCAGGATGGATGCACAAATCCAAAACAGAATTTCTCATTATGAATTATTCACTGTGAATTATTCATTGTGAATTACAGGTTAGATGATGCCTAAAATGTCAAGGGATAAGGGAGCCAGTCAGTGACAGTTAAACGTCCAGCACTTCGGTACTATGGTGGCAAATGGAGAGTGGCGCCAAAGATTATAAAATGGTTTCCACCACATAAGATTTATGTGGAGCCATTTGGTGGAGCGGCATCTGTACTGTTACGCAAGGAACCTGTTAAGATTGAGGTGTACAATGACACTTATTCGGACGTGGTGAATTTTTTCAAGGTTATGAGAGACCAGGCAGGGGATTTATTGTTCAGATTATACTACACACCACATAGCAGAGAAGAGTATGTTCGATGTTTAGAATATACTGGGGATGACCCAGTTGAGCTTGCCAGAGTGTTTTTTGTGAAATCCCATCAAAGTATACAAGGTGCAGGGTGTAAAATAACTGCCACGAGCTGGAGAGCATCCAAAACAGAATATCATTACCCTTTGCACATAGATAATATTTTGGATGTGGTGGACAGGTTAAAATCTGTGTACATAGAATGTTCTGATTTTCGAGACATCATAAATCGTTATGATACCGCGCAAACTCTATTCTATGTGGATCCACCATATTTGTTGGAGGGTGGCGACTATTCGTGTTCATTGTTTGAGCAAGATCATATAGATTTGGCACGTGAGTTGAATGGTGTTAAGGGTTATGTTATCCTGTCGGCCACGGATTCCGATTTGTACAGGGAATTATATGCGGATTGGATTTGGGAGCCATTGAAAGTGCAAGGTGCTATGGCTTCAGTCAAAACAGAATATCTCATTATGAACTATGACTTCATAGATGATGACGATGCCTAAAATGTCAAGAGACAAGGGTGCCGGGTTCGAGTTGAAGATAGCCAAGATATTTGGTGAGAAATTTGGTATGGAGATAAGGCGCACGCCTATGAGCGGTGGCTGGGCACAGGGTGCAGAGGATGTCGCTGGAGACCTAGTATGTGTCAAACCAGGGCCAGATGCATTCCCATACTGTGTGGAGTGTAAAAAACAGGAAAGCTGGAGGATGGAGACGCTATTCACTGATCAAATCGCCTGGTTTGTGAATTGGTGGGGCCAGTTGTTGAACTCGTTGCCGGCAGGTAAGACACCGCTATTGGTGTTCAGTCGCAATCGAACGCCTGTTTTTGTGTCATTCCCCAAACTAATGACTGAGGATTTGTTAGGCACTAACGAGCCGGGTGTTCCATACCTGTCGGTGTACTTGGAGCAATTCGGATATGTTGTGATAGTGATGGGACTGGATGATTTCCTTGACCACTTATCCAATGCGACTGCGGATTGACCGTTCTCGCCAAGATAACCTATGGGGGTGTAATCTTGAGCGACCAGAAGGAACCGACTGATGTGATGGAGGAGGGGGAGCGGATTCTCACCGCTTACTCGCCTATGGTCACCACGCTTGATGAGTTGATAGAGTTCAATAAGGTTGACTTAGACGTTTGGGTCGTTGATCACCACATCATAAATGATTGGACCACGCCTATGAAGGACGTGGACAAAGACCTAGAATATGTGGATGGGGCAGCGACAGGCCACGTCAAGCAGGGCCAGAATGCCAGGTTTGCGCAAAACGTCCAGGTCAAGGCGTGGCTGGTTCCGAAGCACCCGATTGCGATACGCCCACAGATTCAGCCGCTTGAAGTGCCGATGCAGTTTGTACCGAAGCCTATTCCGGCTGACAGGCTTATTGGTCCATTCAAGCGCCATCTGAT
>SDBU01000368.1_pt1 | contig 64245 bp, 65 predicted proteins | sample 2277071 | NCBI WGS metagenome assembly SDBU01 (sample SAMN10397929, study PRJNA504765) | marine sediment metagenome | isolation source: marine sediment core GS08_GC12, 126 cmbsf | place: Arctic Ocean: Gakkel Ridge, Loki's castle | collected 2008 | reverse complement strand
GAATAATCCTTTATCCTCCACAGGTTTTGATAACTACATCTATCATAATCTAGAATAGGATCTTTATAAAAAATCAATAACCAATCTTTGGATTAATAACTCGTTGGGCTTGATTTAAACAAAAAACAGGCCTTCTCGGGCACGAAAGAGGCCTATTTTAAGGGTTTGTTGTGGGCCCGGGGTAGATTCGAACCTGCGACCTGGTGGATACAGGTTCGGTTCCTGTTAAGTATACGTTTTTAGTGAAAAAAATAGAGGAAAAGTGGGCCCGGCAGGATTTGAACCTGCGACCTGGCGGATAACGGCTCAATTCAAACTCGGTTATAAATAAATATTCTAAATTAACGGAAGAGTTTTGCGAAGCATTCTGGAAGGACACGTGCTGCCAGTTTATTACTTTTATGATAATAGGATAAAGCCATAGTAAGATACTTGAACATTCCAGTATCTAGAAGGCATGAAACGCACATATCATAATGGAGTTTAGATGGAAATCCGAGAACTTACAAATCAAACTGGGGTATCAAAAAAAACAATTAGATATTATGAAGATATTGGTTTACTTCCCCACCCGGCCAGGAAACCAAACGGGTACAGGCAATATACTGATCAAGACATTCAACGTTTAAAATTGGTGGCAGGAGCTAGACATTTAGATATTTCCCTGGCAGAGATCAAGGAAATTCTTGATATGCGTGACGGTGGGGTAGCTCCTTGTACAGCATTAATTGAAATGCTTTCATTAAAAGCGGTTGAAATTGAAATAAGAATTAAGGATCTAAATAAATTAAAAGCGGAATTAAAACATCTACATGATTTAGGACTGACATATCCTATTGATGATGTTGAAGGAAAGAATTGTGTCTGCCACCTGGTAAGCGAAAAGAGTTATTCAAATACCCCTTGACATTCCGGTTGCTGGAAGGTGTAAACTTTAGAATAAACATGATGTATAGGTTTGAGAATGAAAGTATTCAATATATCAGATTTCAAGAAGCGGTTTGAGAACATGAAAGAACAAGTGCATCTAATTGCACTTGTGTCACCTACTTGAGCACTATGTGTGTATGGTACGCGTGTCGTCCAGGAAATCTTTGAGGAAAATTCCAATCCGAATCTAGCTGGCACTATGATATGGGAACCGATGATGGCTGATGATGATATTGAAGCAGCCATTTACAAGCAGGAGATATTTCAAGATCTTAGAGTAATACATTATTGGGATGCAAATAAAACATTGGGAAAGATCGTTGCAAATTCTATGCTAAAGAATACGAATATTGCTTGGGATATTTACCTTATCTTCCAACCAGGCACACCGTGGAGAACTGAAAAATTTCCTCGTCCTAGTTTCTGGATGCATCAGCTACTAGAAGATGAGAGTCTACGTTTAAACCCGGAAACATTATTGCAGGAAGTGATTATTTCGTTAAATAATTTAGGTAATGATTAAGTTCTGAGAGATAAATAAAATGGCAGAAAAATTTGATCTGACAGTTATCGGTGCAGGGCAGGGTGGACTGCCTGCAGCGTATTTAGCCTCAAGCTTAGGTGCTAAAGTTGCTTTAATCGAAATGCGTGAAGTGGGTGGTACCTGAGTGAACGAGGGGTGTATCCCCACCAAGACCTTGTTAAGGTCTGCCGAAGTAATGCATCTTGTCAAAGAAAAAGCGGGCTTGTTAGGTGTTAAAGGTATTGACCCTGACGAGATTACCTTTGACCTTACACAAGCAATTGATAGGAAAGATCAGATTGTTCAAGGGATCATAGAAGGAATTCATCAAAGACTAAAAAGAAACACGAACATAACATTCATAACTGGGGAAGGGGAATTTAATTCCCCTGTAGATATTAAGATAGATGGAAGGTTGATTAGAACAGAGAAAACAATCCTTGCTGTAGGTGCAAGACAGTTTATCCCGGAAATCTCAGGTCTGGATGAAATTGATTTCATTACTAATTATGAAGCATTACACCTCAGGGAACTTCCAGAATCTTTGATCATTATAGGGGGTGGTTATATTGGTGTTGAATTTGCTCAAATGTACAGCCGTTTTGGAACTCAAGTTACAATTCTGGGGCGTGCCCCGAGGTTAATGAAAAATGAGGAACCTGAACTTTCCGAACAGCTAGCAGGAATATTATCTAGTGAGGGGATCAAAGTTTATACATCTACAGAGGTGCTCAGGGTCTATAAAGATAGAGGTATCCGTTATGCTGTAGCCAAATTAGGCGATAAGGAGCGCAAGTTTGAAGCTGCAGAAATACTGCTAGCGACAGGGCGTGTTGCCAGGACAGAAAATTTGGGATTGGAACAAACAGATATAGAGTTAGAGGGTGATTTTATTAAAGTTGACAATCAGCTAAGGACAACAGCGAAAAATATATGGTCTCTGGGGGATGCCAATGGTGGATACATGTTTACTCACCGAGCTACTTATGATGGACCTATCGCCGCACTTAATGCGGTTAAGGATTCTGGGAAAAATGTAGATTATCGGGTCGTGCCAAGGGCAATTTTTACCGAACCTGCTCTGGCAAGTGTTGGATTAACTGAAGCTGAAGCAAATCAGAAAGGATACGATGTAAAAACAGGAATATCCTATTTCAAGGATTCTGGAAGGGCAAAAGCTATGGCACAAAGAGAGGGATTAATTAAAATAGTAGTTGATAATAAAACGAATAAAATACTTGGTGGTCATATACTTGGGCCACGAGCAGATGATCTTATTCATGAAGTTGTGGTAGCTATGCAAGGAGGTGGAGATTTGGATCTCCTAACAAAATCAATCCATATACATCCAACGCTCTCTGAACTAGTAAAAAATGCTGCCAAGGCAGCAAGATGATTTATATCAAAGGAAGGGAGTTTACTTATTACTGGAATAAGACTTAAATTTGAGGTTTTATAATATTATGACTGAATTGGTTACACGATCAATATTAGAATGTCCGCACTGTGGATTTGTCGAAGAACTGGATATACCTCAAGATTATTGACTGGTGTTTCACAATTGTACTAGTTGTAGTACACAAATACGCCCCCTTAAAGGAGATTGCTGTATCTTTTGTTCTTTCGGAGAATACCATTGCACTGACAAACAAAAACAAGGCATTAGGAAATAACAAACTAGGTACTATAAAAATAATAGAGACAAGAAGATATCAGGTTAAAATGCGCGATATCTAATGGTTTGGAAGACCGTGTTTTTACTCACCCTACGATAGGACAAAATAAAAATGTGGGCTATTCTTGCGTTAGGTGCGGCAGTGTTGTCTTCTTTCAACCCCATCCTATACAAGCGAATATTGAAAGACGCAGACTCTCTTCTCGTAGTATGGGGAGTCACTTTGCTGTCGCTCCCACTACTTGGTTTATTCACATTTGTACTAACGCCACAAATACCTAAACAAGATTGGCTGTTTGCATTTGGCGTCATTGGCTCAGCAGCATTGAACGCTGTGGCGCAAATTGCATTTGCACGGGCATTGAAAATGGCAGATGCTTCTTTGATAACGCCTTTGCTAATTTTCAGTCCGGTTTTCACGTTACTTTTTTCGGCTCTCATTCTGGGCGAGATACCCTCGCTGAAGGGTTTATCAGGAGTTGGATTGGTGCTTTTCGGCGCATACTGGCTCAATCGCAAATCAGACGCAGGTTGGCTTGCACCGTTTAGGTCGCTTGCCCAAACGCCAGGCGTTGGGCTAGTTCTTCTGGCAGGATTGCTCTGGTCAATCACACCACTGTTTGAGAAAACGGCTATTTTACATACGAATCCAGAAAGCCCTCGCTTTGCCGCATTTGTGGCGACCGCTCTATTAACGCTATTGCTGACACCAGCAGTGATGGCACGGGGAAAATCAGCCATCAACAAACTAACTTTGCATGGCAAAGATATGTTATTAGCCGGGTTAATCGCAGGGATCTCGCCCGTGTTGGGCTATACTGCAATGAGTCTTGGTTTTGTAGGATATGTGACAACGCTTTTCAAACTAAGCACGTTTATGACAGTGCTTTGGGGTTTTCTTTTTCTTAAAGAGCATGGATTAGCACAACGGTTACCCGGCTCGTTAATAATGGTAATAGGAGCGATACTTATAGCGACATGAGACAAATAATTAGAAATATTAAAATGGTATCGATTGAATGGGAACAAAATGGGATGAATGGTCTATATGATCAAAAAGAATATGTATTGATGATTTACGATAACTATTCTTATCTAAACCATTCATAGCCTGGCGGATTAAGGCATAAGTCCAACTAAAATATAAATTATGATTAGAATTTAATAACGGGTGCTCACCTGGCGCCGGGGCCATCTATTAAAGATTATATATTAGAAACTGATAAGGGAAGAAGAAATAAATTACTCAAGGTGCTCGGCGGTTAAGTGATCCAAAGAATCTCGGAACCACATTTAAAAAGTGTTCAGGCAACGGCCAGCCAGTCATCGGTGCGCAGCCCTTTGTTGTTTTCAGCCAAGTGCTCGAAGATCAATTGGCTGCTAATGCATATATGGCCGAAGTAAAATTATACTGGGAGTGGGTGGTGGTGCTCTATACTCACTTGATTGGCGATTTTCCCCCGATGTTCGTTGCTTCCATGGTGTTTTCAGCGCTTTTTTTGACACGGTACAGATAGGCATTCTTGCCTACCTGCCTGTGAGCAATTTCGCGTATGTCATAATCGATCCCCCTCTATATAATTCAATTCTCAGAGAAATTATGATTGAAAAGAATCTAAGTATTGAGTTATTAAAATTCAATGATTGTCCATCATGGCACGAAGTCCTCAAGGATTTAGAGACCACCCAGGAGGAGGTCGGGAAATTGATACTAAATACACATTGGCATACTAAACACGTCAGTGTCTTAAAGCAGAAAGGGTAGAAATAAATCTCCTCAAGGACTTTGACAACCGCTTATCATTCGTTTTACGAGGTGGACCAAATACACTTGTTGTGATTAGTGAAATCGGACACAAGAATCAGGACAGGGAATAATCGAAAATACTCCTTCCGTGGTCGCAAGAGGAATCGCCGCCGGTAACAAGTATTACCATTATGGGAAGAGGTTTCACTTAAGTAACTTATGAATTCATCACTGCCTGAGCCTATATATAAAGTTCTTAATGAAGCCAGAGCCGCACTCAACCAGGGTGAACTCCAGCGGGCGCGTAGATTGGCTTTTAAGGCGGTAAAGCTCGCGCCTGAATTTGAAGAGCCGTGGCTCTATCTCGCGTCTGTCTCCTCTCCAGAAGCAAGTATTGTATACCTGAAAAAAGCGCTTGAAATTAACCCTTCCAGTGCCCAAGCTAAAAAAGGGATGCGCTGGGCTATCCGGCGATTCAGAAATTCAGATCAATCCCAACTAAAGAAACGATTTCGGCCGCCAGTCTCTATTGCCAAGGAAGCATTTCTTTCCCACTTTCCTTCGCTCCTGACTTGGTCAACCATAGGATTAATTACTGTAATTATTGTCCTGGTTTGGCTCTGGACGCCAGATTTTTCCTTTGCCTTTCCAAATTTGCAAACCACGCCGCAGATCACACTATCCGCTCAGGATAATGTCCGCAAGGTCACATTTACCCCTACTCCGACCTTCACCCCCACTCCGACTTTCACGCCTACGCCGACAGCAACACCTACTACGACGCCAACGCCAACAATCACGCCTACTCCAAAACCAACCAAAAGACCAAATACCTCTTCTACTTATATTAATTCTATTTTGCCTTCCGGCGTTTATCCAAACGAGCGCTGGATTGATGTCAATTTATCCACCCAGAGAGTAGCTGCCTATGACGGGGAAAAGAAAATTAAGACTTTTGTAGTGTCAACCGGGCTTCCTGGTACCCCGACAGTTACTGGTCGGTTCCGGGTTTATGTTAAATATGTTGCCGCCCTTATGACTGGCCCCGGTTATTATCTGCCTAATGTTCCCTACATTATGTATTTTTATCAAGGATATGGGTTTCACGGTACTTATTGGCACAATAATTTCGGAACTCCAATGAGCCACGGATGTGTGAATATGAAGACATCCGATGCTGAGTGGTTATTTAATTGGTCAAGTGTAGGAACCTTGATTAACGTCCATTATTAAACCAATCCCATGGATCAGAAAAATATATTCTCAAGACGGGATTTCTTAAACTTGAGCGGGGTGGGCTTAATAGGCCTATTCAGTCCCCGTCTCGACCCGCTGACGGATCTCTACCAGGGCCAACAGGGAAGAGTTGCCTACGAAAAAATCTCTGTTTATAAAAAACCGGCCTTCAACGGTAAGAAAGTCCGCGTCCATTGGAAGGATGCTGTTTTTCCAATCACAAGTGTTGTTCTTGGAAATGATTATCAATCTCACAACCGCATTTGGTATAAAATCGGGACTGATGGGTACGCTCATTCCGGAGGAATCCAACCAGTAAGAACTGATTTAAACCAGGTATACAACAATCTCCCCCCTGAAGGTGCCCTGGCGGAAGTAACCGTACCTTACACAGATGCTCTCTGGACTGCCGGTGAACGTTATCACGTAGCTTACCGTTTATATTACGAAACTACACATTGGATCAAAAGCGTGGTTAAGGGAGCTGACGGAGTTCTCTACTATCGTATTCTGGAAGATAAGTGGGACCTGGACTATTATGTTCCAGCCGCGCACCTGAGGATCGTACCCGAAAAAGAACTTTCACTTCTGTCGCCTGATGTCCCCGGCATTGCAAAAAGAATTGAAGTCCAGACCAGTCTACAGACCGTGATTGCCTATGAATACAATAAGCCTGTCTTTTCGGTAAAAGCTTCCACGGGTGCAGATTTCAGCACCGGTGAATACATTACCCCGCCGGGACGATACCTCACAAACTATAAGCGCCCCTCCAGGCATATGGCAACCAGCAATTTGGCATTCAATGGATATGACCTTCCCGGAGTTCCCTGGGTCACATACATCACAGAGAGCGGTATAGCTTTTCATGGGACATACTGGCACAATGACTTCGGGAAAGCCCGCAGTCACGGCTGTATCAATTTAACACCTAAGGCTTCCAAGTGGCTTTACCTGTGGACCCTCCCCACTGTACCCCACAACGAACAATCTGCTTACAGTGTCTCAGGAACCCGGGTTGATGTCCTGGAATAAAGCCGGACAGGTATTAATTCCGCCCCAATTGGATCCGAATTGTTGACAAAAACCAGACATCACACTAATGAGGAATATAACTCACATAAACCGCTGGTTTTTTTCACAGCCAATTTCGTAAAGAATAGAGCATTATAAATGGATTTCAATAATACAGGGCAAACCGCCCGCGAATTTCTTTAATAATTCGCCTGCCTGTAACAAGTTAAGGAGATTATAATGTCCCCATACAAAATTTGTATTGTCGGTGGATTGTGCGGAACTATGAGATTTGCAGTTGCTGAATACATTAAAGAGCTCTTAACGCAGGCTGGGATACATTTCAAAATGATTTACCAGAACGTTTGGGGAAACTTTACCCCTCCATATGGATTCGACCTTGTTTTTCAAATCATACCTGTTTTCACCGAAGCAGAAATTAGCTGTCCGTTGATCAATGTAAAATACTTGTTAGTAGATCCAAATCACCAGCCTACAATTAAGATGATTATGCAACAGATCGATAGCATTGATCCGGCCTTCATACTTGAGAATAAAGCACGTGGCGAATTACTGAACCGAGGTTTATAAGGTGTCAAATCATCAAATAGACATACACGTCAAAGGAAGATGAATGAGGTAAAACCAAAGCATTGGAGGCATTCCAAGGCCAGGGGTTTGGAATTCTAACAACGATCGGTGTTCAGAAAACGCTTAATCAAAAGCCCGGGGTGGAGTTAAGCCTATTTTGGCTTTAGGAACCTCTAATCCGTAACTGCCCCAGTAACCGATTTCCGCGGACGACTCATCTTGTTTGCTACTCCCCTGCAAAGTCGTCCTCAATCAAAGCTGCGGTGAAGTAGAAGTCAGCTTCTTGAACCCCGGGATCAGGTTGAGTCTGGTAGATCCTGAGATCAAAAAAACTGGCCGAACTTCCTCAGAGTTGGGCTTGGACCGGTTATCGGTCTCAGTAAAACCAGTTCCCTGAGCCGAATTATCGATTAGATAAAAGAGCGCTGCCCGGGGTTTCATGAAGAGATTAGTAATGCACGTTATCAGTAGTATCATTTAAAACTAAGGGAATGCAAGCTCTTGATATCAGCTTCCTCCTTCATTGTCTTAATAGATACAATATATTTATCTAAGGAGAAAAGGATGACAATCGAATCAAAAAAAGAAAAGAAACTATCATCCGATGAATTCGTTGAGTCGAATCAGGGCCAGAAAAGCCCGGCGCTCACAGTGGTTTTCCAAACCTGGTCTACACCAATCGTCGGAATTGTAATGCTGGTAGCTGGTTTTTTTGGTGGGTATTATGGAAGACAATTAATTTCGCCCGACAAGACTGTGACATCAATCGAAGAAATCGATCCAGTGATAAGCTCCTATTCACCCCCAACGTCCCCCACCTCAAGTGAAGATCGTGATGCTATGCAGCAAGAATTCATGGCCGCTGTTGTAGAGAAAACACGCCATTTCCGTGGGGATCCGGATGCTCCGATAACGATTATCGAATTCAGTGATTTTCTTTGACCGTACTGCGGGCAATTCGCCGCTGGCGCGGGTCGTCAGATTAATGAAAATTATATTCAGCAAGGGTTGGTTAGGCTTGGTTACTGGAATTTTGTGGTCCTTGGACAGGTATCCCAATGGGCCGCGGAGGCTAGTGAATGTGCAGCAGAACAGGATGCTTTCTGGGAGTATCATGATTATTTTTTTGAGAATCGAGCTGGCGGGAACCAAAGTTCTTACGACAAAGAGAATCTCAAACAGTTTGCAGTGGATTTGGGATTAAACACTACGTCCTTTAATGAGTGCCTGGATTCGGGAAAATATACTCAACTTGTACAGTCTGATACTAATACCGGGCAGCAGTTCGGTGTAAGAAGCACACCTTCGTTTCTCGTGAATGGGCAGCCAATTATTGGCGCGCAACCTTTTGAAGTTTTCGAGCAGGCGATTGAGATCCTATTGGCAGCGGATAAATAGTATCGGCGTTTTAGTCGCCACCTCACACCAAACATTTTCATGGACTGGCTGGTAGATTTCACTATTAGCGAGAATTAATCTCAAGCTTAATTCCAACCATTCCAAAAAACAGAATAGTTTTGTTAATTTCTCCTTTTGATGCTGGAGATTTATAGTTTAACCCATGGCGCGATCATATTACTTGATGCTTCTTTAGGGCACTACATCAGCGACAATCTCAACTGTCACCGAGGACTGTAGTGGATCATTTGAAGATATAGTTATCACCCTCCGGAATTGTCCAACCGCATCAGGCCCATGTGCATTTGGATCGAAAGTAACTATCAATTCTGCTTCTTCTTTTGGTCTAAGTGTCACAGACCAATTATCAGAATTCTCTTCCTGATGTCCACCAAAGATTGGACTCAGTCCATCTGTTGTTTCCAAAGCTACCGTTGTACACATGCAAGAAGTTGCCAGATTATTGATGATAAGATCAGCTTGGCCATTGTTTTTCAGTTGGAAGATTTTACTGACAAAGCCTTGAGCCATACTAACTATCCCCATGTCCAACTCAAGCGGTTCTATGTAAATCACAGGGCGTATGGCTGGGAGTAATTCCTCTAACCAATTGCCTACTTCTAATGCCAACTCCTGATCAAAGAAAGCCTCTGAGCCATCATATAGATACATGAATTGGTAGATATTACGAAGCGAGGTGCCCAAGATTGCCATCGAGCTAATAATATCTCTTCGATCTTCGGCTAAACCACAGCTGCATTCCCCAATATTTTGTTCGCAGCATGGGCATTTTAGTTCTTGGTATAAACTTGATAAATGTTCATGTCCTACGGGTTGATTTATGTCTGATTCAGGTGTCGGAAACATTTTTCCTCGATGTAATCCCCAAACAGAGGTAATGCCAAGTATAAATACCAATAGTAAAGATCCTGCTACCCGACCTTTTTTTCCTAGCTTGGATGTTAACTTTTCTTTCTCTTTGATTTCTGTTTCCTCTAGATCATCGCGATCCATAAGATACCTCCTCAATAATTATTGATCACACGTTCACATATGATGGAATGATGCAATTTATTATCTGCCCTCAATGGATAATCCGACCTGTTACCAAGTGTTAAAACCGCTCTTTAGGTTCCAATTATTTGTATAGCCTTGTTTGAACAACTATGTTACTGAACCAATTCTCATAGAGCCACCGTGACAATTAATTGCGATTTTCGCATTAGTGCCAACAGGAAATAAAATTCATATGCTAGGATCCAGGTGGAAAAGCAGTTACCTTCCTTACTTCATTGACCAGTCGCGGAAGAATGGCTTCCCAGCCGAGACTCATAATGTGTATTCCCCCAATTCCCGGTAAGGCCTTTATCTTTCTTATTAGTTCCAGAGTTAATTCAACCCCTGTTTCCTCCGGATTTGTACTCATCTCCAGTTGCCCAACAATTAAATCTGGGACAACAATATCCGGTATGCGCTCCTTGAGGAAGCGGGCAACTTTCGGGGAACGCAAAGGTCCGACACCAACAAGTATATGGACTTTAGAGAGTAAATCGCGCTGTTTTAAGGCGTCCAACCATCTTTCAAGGAGAGATACATCGTAGACAAGTTGAGTTTGGATGAACTGTGCACCAGCGTTAACCTTCTTTTCCAATCGCAAAGCTTCGTGTTGCGGGTTTGGGTCATTAGGAGAACCAGCAGCACCAAGAAAGATTTGTGGTGGTCCATTGACTTTTCTACCATCCAAAAATCGTTCTTCATCGCGCAGTCGGCGTAAAATCCACAGCATCTGGGTTGAGTCAAGATCAAAAGGCAGGCCACCAGCCGGACCACGGCCTATGGTTGGTGCGTCACCAGTCAAACATAGTACATTTTGTATTCCTAGAGCGGCGGCTCCCAGCACCTCTGATTGCAAGGCGAGTCGATTATAGTCGCGCGCGGTTAGCTGTAAAACAGGTTCTATTCCAGATTGGTTCAGAAGCAGACAACACGCCAAGCTAGACATCCGCGTGGTTGCCATAGGATTCTGGGTAACATTTCCGGCATGAATGAGTCCCTGAAAGCGCAGCGCTATCTCTTGAACTTTTGTCGCGTTTGCTCCGGCAGGTGGGGCAATTTCTACCGTAATCACGAATTCACCCTGTTCTAATGATGCCTGAAGTCGCGAGACATATCCTTTTTCAGAAGGAGGATGGTATTGGTCATCTCCTTGCCACCAATCCGGCTGGCGAATATCTCTGAACATCAGTTGAATTTGGTCACGCCACCTCTGGTTGCTCGTTTCTTTTTTAAGAGAGAAGAGTCTCCGCTCGCGTGCCTCGGAAATCACCGTACCCCAGGTTTCCCGACCAACGTGAATCCAATCGAGAGGAGCTTGAATTTCTAAAAGTCTGTCCAACCTACCGAACATATCGGCTCGATGATAAATCAAATGCCATATGCAGGGACGCAAGGGATCAACACAACAAATATCAACTGATCCACTGCCACATGGGCCGTTTCGAAGTCCTTTCGGGCATAACAAGGGACATATGAATGCGGTCTCTTGTAATAAACAATTTCCACACATACTGCAATTAAACAGCACCCCCTTGATCAATCTTTCCATGCGGATAATTATATCTCCCCCACGAGATGGAGGAGATATTGGCAGGTAAGGCTTTCGAAAGCGGCGGGGATGTTTCAACTAGTTAGCTCCGTCCAACACCTACTGGCAGTGTTGCACAATCATCAAAGTCTTTCATTAGAGACTATTTCAATTCGAGCTGCAAGCGTGGTGCACGTCATTCCTTTAATCGGCAGAGGTCTTTCAATAGTTGGTCTTGAAATGTTGTTTTCTCAACTTAGGGCTTCATCGGAATTGATAATTAATGATTGTCCGGATTCATAATAATTTTTCCATTAATTCCAGTATAAAATGAAGATCCTCATAAACCTAGAGCTATTTACCGCATTGGAGAATAGGCAATAATGCCTATTTTTCCAGGATTATTATGTGTAAATTTCTTGAACCTTTTTATTATTTTCTTGTGCCGTTAACGCTAATCTCTCTGCCAAGAAATTATCCGTTTACTGCGACTGATCTAAACGGGAATATACGCAAGTATTAGAGAGGGTGAAAAAGGGGTAAATACAGGTCCAAAAATGAGCAAAAATTCTTCTAAAACATCATCAGAAATCACATCTTTCCAGCACATTGAGCCTGGCGCTTTTGTTATCCGGGCTATTCAAAACGATCCCACGCTGCAGCCTTCCACCAAACACCAGTACATCAAGGCCATAGAAAATTACCTTGAGACGGGAAAGAGTTTAACAGACCCAGATGCCCTGGCCGAGTATGCTCTTTATATTGGCGGCTCCACCCGATCATTTCTAGCAGCGGCCGTAACCCGCATGGCCCAGGAGTTAGAAATATTGGCAAAAGGAAGTGCCACACCAGATAACATTGATATCATCCAAGCGGCTGTTTTTCGTGCCCAGGCGCTGCAGCACACCATCAAGACCAGGCAGCCTCAAGGAGAACGAGCACACACCTGGTTAACCTGGTTTGAGGCTGAACAGTTATTGGATGCCTGTCAGCGAAAAGTTAGTGGCAAGGCAGAAATCCAGGTCTTCGCCCAGCGGGATCGGTTGGCGATTGGCCTGATGATGGCGGCAGGTCTTCGACGCGATGAAGCCGCTAGCTTACAGTTTAAAGATATTGTTAAACAAAACAAGCGCTACGTGTTGAATGTGCGTGGAAAAGGCGCCAAGGATCGCGTTGTTCCTATCAATGAGCGTTTAGCTGAAGCCATCATTGATTGGCAATTATCAGTGGATACAGAAGGATTGATTTTGCGAAGCCTGGGAAGAAATAAGGTGCCTGGGGAAAGCATCAGCACCACGGGGTTATATAATCTTGTTCAAAAGCGCGGAAAAATGATTGGCAAACCTAGCCTGCAGCCTCATGATCTTCGGAGGACTTATGCGGAACTAGGCCGCAGGGCTGGCGTGCCAATTTCTCAGATCAGCAAGTTGCTTGGTCATGCCAGTATTGAGACCACTCAGGAATATCTTAATATTGAACTGGACCTAAAATCAACAATAAGTGATTTTGTGCCATTTTGATATTTGCCCATTTCTTTTACTAAGCTATACAGGATTTGAACCTGCGACCTGGCGGATTAAGGTATATATCCAACCCAGTTATATTTGACTGCTAACGATTTGTTGAGCAGCCTGCGTGTCAGCTCCAAGCGCTGCTCAGCCGGAACCAAAGATTGTTTTTAGCGCGCAGTCCTCTGCTGCGAAGCAGGTCAGGGTTCACGCAGGGTTAGTTTGCTCTTTTCAATCAAGAGAAAACTGCCATTTTGAATTCTTCTTTTGGAATTGCACTGACATTTTTCGCAATATAAACCATTTGCATATATTTTTCTGACTTATCTGCATCCGGCATATCAATATTGTACTTCCAAAAACGCCATGTCGATGTCAAGATTGCAGCCCATTCAATACACAATTGCAAACTGTCTTTTTCTATCTCTTCTAGAAATCTAATTTCTTGATACCCTTCTACTAAAGCTCTCACTTTTTCAATAACAATATTTGTTTCTTCGGTGCAAATTCCTACAACTGCCATCCCCAAATCATATATTTTATATATCCGGCTCACTTCTGAAAAATCAAGGATGGCTTTGAAATTCTCGTCTTCAAATAATACGTTATCGTAAAATATATCGCCATGAACCAACCCAACTGGTAACTGAGACGGTAATTTCTCTATGATATAACGGTATCTTTGCTCCACCCAGGTTTTATAATTTCGATCAATTTCTTGATCCATAAATATAGGATAGGTTATCTCTACATAAAAATGTTTCTCCGGCAAATAATCAGGTGCCGGTATTTCATGCAATTTCGCTAGTGCTGTCCCCACTTGTTTCGCTTTTTCATCATCTATATCAGCTTCTACGTACCCGGTTATATATGGCTTCACCAATACAGGTTTTCCTTGAAATTTCGTTAACATTTCTCCATTTGCCGTTTTTTGCGGTCTTGGTGCTGGAAATTCGTGTTTCTCCAATAGCAACAACACTTTACTACTATAGACTGCCCAAATGGGTTCGATCTCAAAAACTGTGAGAACAAACTTTCCATGATTTGTATTCAGTAAATAATTTGAATTTCCTGAACCTTGTGCTATTGGCTCATAACTGGTTACTGAAAGTTCATATCTCCCCATTATCTCTTGTATTTCATTTTCTAATAGTTTTGTATATATTGCCATAAATAAATTTTGTGATCTGAAGACTTCAGATATTCCTTTGACATTTATTTGCATACTAACGTTAATGATCTGTAAAACGCCGAATAATGGATAAGTAATTATCCTACATTGGTTCTGATAACCACATCTATCTATTTCCAAAATTGAATCTGGAGATAAATCAATAACCTAAAAAATTGAGCAGGGGTTATATAAAAAAAACAAGCCTTCTCGGGCACGAAATAGGCCTATTTTTGGTGTTATTTGTGGGCCCGGCAGGATTTGAACCTGCGACCTGGCGGATAACGGCTCAGTTCCTGTACGGATACACTTTTGTATTGAGATTTATTATACCAGAGACCTAAAAGGTCACGGTTATTTGATTGATCCATCGAGAGAAATGGATTACAGAGGTAAATCAGGGGGAAAAATGGGAAAAAAGGTGGGCCCGGCAGGATTTGAACCTGCGACCTGGCGGTTATGAGCCGCTCGCTCTGACCACTGAGCTACGGGCCCGTTGGCCCAGCATGTATATCTCCTGCCGGGACAAAAGAGCGGGTGACGGGATTCGAACCCGTGAATATCAGCTTGGAAGGCTGATGCCTTACCACTTGGCCACACCCGCTAAATCATTCACTTGGAATACCCTGGAATTTTCCCTGGCTCCCCCGAGCAGGGAAAATTGTATCATACTGTAAGGGAGAAGGCAATTGACGCTCCGTGTGCTATAACCCTCCTAACCGATCCTTCGGCGGCATGGATTTTAATAATAAAATGCTCTTCCCTCCCATCGTGTACGATATAATATGGAGGCGGGAATTTTGACCAAAAACACGAAATAGAGGTACTTATGTTTAAAGAATTTAAGGATTTTGCCCTGCGCGGCAACGTGATGGATATGGCAGTCGGTATCATCATCGGAGCCTCTTTCAGCACTATCGTTAACTCGCTGGTGAAAGATATCCTCATGCCGCCTATCGGTTGGCTTTTAGGCGGGGTGGATTTTGAGAATTTTTACCTTACCGTTAAAATCGGAACTCCTGCAGGACCTTACCTCTCTCTGGCAGATGCCCAGGCAGCCGGTGCGGTGACAGTAAACTACGGGCTGTTTATCAACGCCATTATCAGCTTTTTAATCGTTGCCGTTGCTATGTTTTTAATAATCCGGGCCATCAACCGCCTCCAGGAAGAAGACTCAGTAGAAGACCAGGATTCTGCCCCAACAACCAAGGAATGCCCGTTCTGCTTCACGGATATCCCTCTGCAAGCCACCCGCTGTCCAAACTGCACCTCTCAACTTAAGTAGCTTAATATCTGGACCGTAACCTTATGGCACCTACCCCAACTCGAGATCGAGTGAACCCGCAGAAAAAATCCGAATCCGGCCGCTTTCCGCCCTGGCTGCGGGTTAAACTCAACAACAGCAAGACCTTCCACGAGGTGGATTCCCTACTGCAGAGCCAATCTCTCCATACAGTCTGCCAGGAAGCTCTCTGCCCCAACCGCGCGGAATGCTGGGGGGATGGAACCGCAACTTTTTTACTCCTGGGTGATGTCTGCACCCGCTCCTGCAAATTCTGTGACATTAAACACGGCCAGCCTGAAACACTAGATTGGGACGAGCCGGAACGGGTTGCCCGCTCTATCCAGGGTATGAACCTCGACCACGCTGTGGTCACCAGTGTCAACCGGGATGAACGCCGTGATGGCGGCGCTCCGATTTTTGCCATGTTAATCCGCCGGATCCGGCAACTCCATCCGGGCTGTTCTATTGAAGTTTTGATTCCCGATTTTAAGGGCAGCCTGGAAGCCTTAAAAATCGTCATGGATGCCCAACCCGATATCCTGAACCATAACCTGGAGACAGTACCCCACCTTTTTAAGTCCATCCAACCCCAAAGCTCCTACCAGGTTTCACGTGATGTGTTGGTCAATGCCAAAAAACTTCAGCCGGACGCGATTACAAAATCTGGCTTAATGACTGGTCTCGGGGAAACTTTGCCTGAAATCAAAGAAATAATGACTGAGATCCGCAGCTGGGATGTGGATATTCTGACGATTGGTCAATACCTGCAGCCCAGTAAACAACACCTGCCCGTTGCACGTTTTTATACCCCGGAAGAGTTTGAGTTATTAAAGAACTTCGGCCTGGAACTCGGATTTAAATGGGTAGAAAGCGCGCCGCTGGTAAGGTCTTCCTATCACGCCGCTGACCAGGTTCGCGCGCTGATTCCTCATTTCCAATCCTCAAGATCAGCTGAATAATTTCCCATCCACCAAGGGAAAACAAGGATCTCCCCATGTTGGGTTTTGGAAACTGCCTTAGTCAGACCCGGGATTTGTTTGGTTAATTCAGTCAACTTCCCACGGCGGTCTGCCAGTTCCTATTCCATCATCTCCCCCCAGGGAATCCCGGATTTGATCTCCCAACTCAGGAAAGGCATCCGCAGCCGCAGCTAACAATCCAAAACAACCCGTCAGCATCATATCCCCGTACGGCGCTGCGAAGTAAGGACGCAGGGTTGACCCCCGCATCATATTCCGGCGCGGACCTGTGACAACCAGGTTAAATGCGCCTTCCGCTAAATCATAAGAATCAGGAGAATAAATCAACGCCCCGTGACCGTGATCATCAAAGATCTCCTGGTGGGTCAGGGTGCCTTCCGCGAACGACTGCAGCATACGATCCAGTTTTTTGGTGTTTATTAACCCGGTATGGTGTTCAAAAACACCTTCCACCTGCTCTCCATTCAACCGGAATGCCAGCGTGTGAAAATTCCCCACATTAGCGACCATTACCCGGGACCTGTTTTTTACTACCGGATCCAGCGTGGCTCCCAGGACCGCTGCCGGCGCAGTATCCATCACCAACAGCGGTGCATCCAGGTCTTCGGCAGAGATCTCAACTGCACGAAGCCGGGTCATCTTTTCCGGGATTTCTCCGCGCTTGAATGCCAGTTTACTGAGGGTTGACCCGCCCGGTCCCGAAGCTTCAGGGTTTAAACGCTCCGCCAGGTAATCAAACCGGAACTGCCGATCAGAGTAACCGGGTGGCGCGGCGCCGTGATCAAATACAGCTACCGCAGCCGCATCAAGATCATTCAGAGAGATATCAAACTCAGCTAAAGCGCTTTTAATCGTTAGATAATCAAAATCCTTCAAATCAATCCGGTGAACTTCAGATGGAAGAGTACTTACTTCATCCTCCCCGATTATCTGGATTCCGATTTCCTGAACTGCCTCCAGGTCATCATTAAAACTACGTGCTGCATCAGGTGTAGCATAAAGGGCATTTCCCGCGTGAACATGATCCCGGGCAGCCCAATGGCTCGGACCTCCTCCCATAGTCACTCCGGTTAAAACCACGGGTTCTCCCTTTTTTGAAGCCTCTTTAAGGCGTCGAAATACCATCATGGTTGGGGAGGGAACCACCATTTTAAAACCGTTCTCGATATCCAGGCCCGATTGATAGAGGTAAATATCCTGGGTACCGGTTCCAATATCCACTGTTAGAATTTTCATAGGGTTGTATCCGCTAAGATGTTGACCATGATCAGAGTTCTATTCTACTCTATTTAGATCTTTTCATTCACAATGGCTCGAGACAAATTAATCTTTTCCAAAAAAGACCAAGCACATGGTAGGAATTAGTATATAATAAAAATTACAGAGTTTGGTCCCCCAATAGCATTAAATAAGATGTGATTTTTGCCCGGATCAGACTCTCCCGATTTGGTACCAATTTACTCATCTACTCAAGACAGGAGGAATCCGTATGACTCATATCATTACCAGCCTTTGTTTACGGGATGGAGGATGTATCGAAGTTTGCCCGGTTGATTGCATCATCGCCGGCAAACCGATTGAAGAGTGGCCCTGGATGTATATTGACCCGGATGAATGCATCGACTGCGGTGCCTGTATCCCGGAATGTCCTTATGATGCCATCTTCATGGAAGATGAGGTTCCCGATGATTACGAGGCTGCCGGGGGCGAATATATCAGCAGACTTGGCCTTGATGGTCACTATGAAGCGACCGATCATTATGACGAGACAGTTGTCCTGGATTGTGTCAAAGAACTGGATGAAGGTGAAATCGTGGATTTGACAGAAGACATTCAAGCCAACTACGATTTCTTTTCTGATGGTCCCGGTTACGACTAAATTAAAACACTGAGTTTTCCGGATTCCTGAGAAAAATTAATATTAGAGGCTGTCCCAAAAGTAATTGGCACAGCCTCTATTTATTTAACCCAAACCCCGTTAATGTTAAGCGATTAAAATCGCAACTATGGGCCCTGCCAGAAATTTATTAGAACGCATAGTTATTCCAAATTTCACTGCTCGAGGGAGAGAGCCTGTCCTGCAACCGAAGGAAGTATCGAAGGGCCAGCTCTCCCGATTAGGCAGCCGCCGGATCTGACTACTCCTGTCCTGAACACCTCGATTCCGCTGCGCTTCACTCGGTACAGGCTTGTCGAAGGGCTCCGGCTTGAGCTTTGTAAACAAATAGGAACCGGATCACTTTATGGTATGCATCACATAAAGTGATCCGGTCCCTTATTTGCAAGAGCACCTTTTGAGACAGCCCCTTTCTGTCTTTAAAACAAATTTAATGCCGCTTGACTGACCCAGCGGAAGAGCGGTGTAGCGAAAATACTCAACAGCACTACCGCGACAGCCCCAACTACAGTAACCAGCTGGACTAAGCGGTCCGGGGTTATTTCAGGATCCCCTTGCCGCATGTACATATTCACCACTACCCGCAAATAATAATAGGCTGACAACAGTGAAGTCAACACCCCGATCACTGCCAGCCAGGTATATCCAGCTTCCAGCACAGTCCGGAATAAATAAATTTTTCCCACAAAACCGATTGTTGGCGGGACACCGATGAACGACAGCATAAACACCAGCATGGCGGCTGCTAAAACCGGATACTTATTTCCCAATCCGTAATAATCTTCTAGCTGAAGTCCTTTCCCCTCCGCTCCTTCCAAGGCAATCACTACTGACCAGGCTCCAAAATTAGTTACCGCGTACGCCAGAAGGTAAAACAAAACAGAAGCAACAGCATCCCGGCTGATAAGCTCCTGTCCGAAGGCAACCACTGCCATCATGATGTATCCCGCATGTGCGATGCTGGAATATGCCAGCATGCGTTTGATATTACTCTGTACAATAGCGATCAGGTTTCCGGCAAACATAGTCAGGGCGGATAAAATCCAGAAAATCGGGACAAATTTTCCTGCCAATACCGGAAGCGCTGCCAGGAAAATTCGCAGCAGAGCCGCAAAACCAGCCGCTTTGGCACCTACTGCCATAAAGGCAGTCAGCGGTGTGGGGGCACCTTGATATACATCCGGGGTCCACATATGGAAAGGTACCAGAGCTACTTTAAAGCCCAAACCGATCAAGATCAAACCCGCGCCAACCAGCAGTAATGGCATATCCGCTGATGCCGAATCCACAGCTGCAACAATGCCCGCCAGAGAGGTTGTACCAGTCGCTCCAAAACTCAGCGCCACTCCGTAAACCACAAACCCTCCCGCAAATGCACCTAATAAAAAGTATTTCAGAGCTGCTTCTTCGGAGGCTGAGTTCGGTCTGGCAATTCCTGCCAGAATATAGAGGGGAATGGAAAGCAGTTCCAGGGCCAGAAAGACTACGATTAAATCAGCAGCTTGAGCCATTAATAACATTCCGCTGATTGAGTACAGCAGTAAGGGATAAAATTCACCCCGGTTGATACCCATTCTTTTCAGATAGCTGTATGCCAGAGCTATTCCGACTATTCCGCTCCCGGTAAACAGGATCTGCAGATAGCTGGAAAAACCATCGGCTTCAATCATCCCGTTAAACGCGGTTGATCCCGCACCAAAATTCAGTGCTGAAACCACCAACGTTATCACTAATCCCAGTGCAGCCAGGATCGCGGTTAACCCTTCCACTTTCCGGGTGATAAAGAGATCCAGAAGCAGGAGCGCGCTGGCCCAGGCAACCAGGATAATTAAGGGGAGAATAGCGTAAAAATCTATCGTTGTCATAGGTTATCCCCTGAGGGTTTAATACATTGCCAGCGATGCTGCCTCAACCAGAGAGAGCAGCTTTTCCACCGCAGGCGCCATCAGCGTGAAAAATGGTTTGGGGTAAAGCCCGATCCAGAAGATCAGGATTACCAGGGGAATGATAGTAATCAATTCCCTTACCGTGAGATCTTTAAGTAATTTGTTTTCCTCTTTATCAAGCGGACCAAGGAACAATTTCTGGAACATATACAATAAATACACGGCTGCCAGGATGACCCCCAGTGCGGCTAAGCCGGCATACCAGGGAGATCCGATTGCCTTCGAACCGAAGGCACCCAGCAGAATGGGGAATTCACCGGCAAACCCATTCAGCCCAGGTAATCCCATAGAGGAAAGGGTTACCACCAGGGTCAGCGCCCCATAAACCGGCATCACTTTCCACAACCCGCCAAAATCATCCATCTCCCGGGTATGACGCCGCTCGTAAATCATACCCACCAGGAGGAACAAAGCGCCTGTGCTGATACCGTGGTTAACCATTTGCAGGATACCGCCTTGAATTCCCTGCGGATTGAGGGCAAACAATCCTAACATGACAAATCCCAGGTGGCTGACTGAAGAATAAGCAACTAACATCTTCACATCCTTCTGGTAATACGAGACAGCCGCCCCATATAGAATGCCGATCACGGCCAGCCCCGCCATCCAGGGCGCTACTTGAAGGGCTGCCTTTGGAAAGAGCGGGAGATTAAAGCGAAGGAATCCATACGTTCCCATTTTAAGCAGCACACCGGCAAGAATCACAGACCCTGCCGTCGGTGCCTGAACGTGTGCATCCGGAAGCCAGGAATGCAGCGGCCACATGGGTACTTTAATAGCAAATGCTGCCGCAAAAGCCAGGAACAACCAGAGTTGGACTTGAGCCGGGATACCTCCCATTGCTGTCAAATCCGGAACCGAAAAGGTGCCCTGGTAAATACCAAGCCACAAAATCGCCAGCAGCATCAACACCGATCCAGTCATAGTATAGAGGAAGAATTTCACGGCGGCGTACATCCGCTGCGGACCTCCCCAGATTCCAATCAAAAAATACATTGGCACCAGTGTGAATTCCCAGAAAACATAAAAAAGGAATAAATCTTGGGCCAAAAACACACCCAGCATACCTACTTCCAAGAGCAGGAAAAAGATCATGAAATCTTTTACGCGGTCTTCAACCGCTGTCCAGGTGGAGAGCAGGGAGATGGGGGTTAAAAATGTAGTCAGTAAAACCAGTAATATGCTCAGCCCATCCACACCCATCTGGTATGAAATTTCCCAATCGGCGATTTCGATCCAGGGCAAATTAATCACCAGCTGCAAATCAGGATTGTTTGGGTTAAACAGGGTCAAAACCCAGATAGATAAACCAAAAGTGATTAAGGAAACGATCAACGCCGTCCAACGGATTTCCTTCTTCTGCTCTTGTTTGAACAACAAGATCACCAGCACCCCTACCAGAGGGAAGAGGGTGACCAAATTGAGGGGATTCGAGAAAAAAGTCATAGCAATCGGTCCTCCATTATCCGTTGAAACAAAACCATCCAACGTTTACTGCAAAATCAAATAACCTAGAATAACTACTACACCCGCAAATACTGCCAGGGCATAGTTGCGCACATACCCTGTTTGTAACTTCCGGGATTGTGTCGCCAGGGATTGGAAGAATTTCGCCAATCCTTTAGATATGCCGTCAATGATGCCTAAATCAACCGGTCCGGCCAGGAACCTGGCTCCCTGATGATAAAAAGGAACAATCACTTTGTCATGGAGCCAATCATGCAAGAAATCCCAATCCACTTTGATTGATAAGAATTTAGCCAGATCGATGTAGCGATTTATAAATAAGGATTCGTAAATCTCGTCTACATACCATTTGCGGTTCATGCCGGTAAAGACCGGACCAAGAATTTTCCTCAGCGGATCCGGTTGGTTCTTTCCCAGCGGCTTTCGGCCGTACAGCAGCCAGGCCAGGAAGATAGCGAACAAAGCCAGTCCTGTTGAGATCAAAGCGATTAACAGGTTAAACTCACCAGGGTGAAGATGGAGATGAAATGCCTCAAAGGTATATTCCTGCCACTGGGTAAAGGTGTGAACCCCCGGAAGATTGAGAATTCCTCCCAGCGAAGCCAGGACAGCCAGAGCAATTAATGGCACCGTGATTATCGGCGGGCTTTCCTCAGCATGTTCGGCTGCCGGATGACGGGGATCCCCAAAGAATACCAGCCAAACCTGTCTTCCCATGTAAAACGCGGTGAAGAAGGCAGCAATGGCCAGCAGGATATAAACAGGGAAGTTGAGCTGGAACGCTTCCGTCAGTATTTCGTCCTTGGAGAAGAATCCAGCCAGGGGTGGAATACCAGCCAGCGCTACTGCGCCAATCAGGAATACCCAGAAAGTTACTGGCATTTTATTCCGCAGCCCACCCATCAAGCGCATATCACCAGGATCGAATAATTCCTCATCATCATGACCCTCATGGTCAAGATGGTGGTGTCCCCGTTCTATACCCAGGATGATAGATCCTGCTGAAAGGAACAACAATGCTTTAAAAAAGGCATGGGTGACCAGGTGGAACATACCTGCCACGTAAGCGCCCATCCCAACCGCAGCCACCATAAAACCAAGCTGACTGATGGTGGAATATGCCAGAACTTTTTTCAAGTCAGTTTGTCCTACCGCAATCGTGGCCGCAAAAAGGGCTGTTATTCCACCCACCCAGGCAACCACGGATTGGGCTTCCGGTACAGCGCTGAACAGCGGGGCGGACCGGGCGACCAGGTAAACACCAGCGGTTACCATCGTCGCAGCATGGATTAATGCTGATACCGGTGTGGGTCCAGCCATAGCATCCGGCAGCCAGACAAACAGCGGCAGCTGAGCAGATTTTCCAGCCACACCCAGCAGCATAAACAAGGTAATCGCCAGAATCGCGCCTGGTTGGGTTTCAGCGATATGATGAACCTGAGCAAACACATCACTGAAGGTCATGGTGCGGAAAGTCCAAAACATGGTAAACCCAGCCATCAGGAAACCGAAATCTCCGATGCGGTTGGCGATAAATGCTTTACTACCTGCCAGAGCATTTGCAATTCCCGGTCTACCTAATAAGTCCTTGTCATACCAGAAACCAATTAATAAGTAGGAACACAGACCCACTCCCTCCCAACCGACAAATAACATCATATAATTGTCGGCGCTTACCAGGATCATCATGGCAGCAATGAAAAGGTTAAAGAACACAAAAAAGCGCTGATAGCGCTTAAGGTCTCCCTTAAAGCGGACATCCTCATGCATGTACCCGATGGCGTAGACATGAATCAGAGTTCCGACCCCGGAGACAACCAGCATCATTGTGGCGGAGAGCGTATCCACCCGCATGGTCCAATTCACCTGCAGCTCTCCGATGGAAATCCATTCCGCCAGGGGAATAGTCACGCCTTCCGGGTGAGACAGCAGGGATACTGCCAGCAATACTGCGGTCAGGAATGACAATCCGGATGCGCTGCTGGCCAGGATGCCAATTGCCTTTTCTTTCATCCTGCCGCCAAAAATCATGTTAATCAACAGGCCGAGAATCGGGAACAGGATTAACCCCGGGGCAAAAGAAAAGAATTCCGGTCCTTGGGTGACAGCTTCACTTAAGAGCATAAGTTTCTCTCAGTTGGTATTTCTCAGCCTTTCAGGCTGTTTAACTGGTCCACATCAATGCTGCGTTTTGAGCGAAAAATGGTGACGATCAGCGCCAAGCCTACAGCAACCTCCGCTGCAGCAACGGTTATTACAAAAAATACAAAAATCTGTCCGCTGATTTCCTGGTACTGATTAGCAAACGCCACAAAAGCCAGGTTGGCGGCATTCAACATTAATTCAATTCCCATAAAAATAATTATAGCGTTCCTGCGAATTAAAACACAGACAGCACCAATGGTGAATAAAATTGCAGAAAGCAGGATGTAATATGAAACAGGAATCATAAATAAATCTCCCAGCCTGGGTCTTAATTATCCCTGGTAAGCACAATTGCTCCGATCATAGCCACCAAAAGCAGGATTGATGTAATTTCAAACGGAAGCAGGTACTGATTAAATAACTCAATACCGATGTTTTCCGGGCTTCCGAATTGGGATCCGATATCTCCTAGCAGCGTGCCTCTCTGTCCCTGGATAAAGAACAAGGTAATTAGTTCTCCTAACAGGACCACGCCCAGGCCAATCGCCAATCTACGCTGCCAAAGATTATCACCTCTGGTTTTTAGTTTTTTAGTTCCCAGGAGCATGATCACAAATAGGAACAATATCATGATTGCTCCAGCATAAATCGTTACCTGTGCCATCGCCAGGAATGGAGCATTTAACAACAAGTAAAAAACAGCAACTGTAATGAAATTTAACACCAGGAACAAGGCCGCATAAATCGCATTGCGACTGAACAGTAAACCCAGGGCCGCTCCTACTGCTACCAGGGCTAAGATGAGAAATAATATCAAATCAGCTGTCATAATTCTCCGTCATTTCAGTTCAACCTCTTGACATCAATCCGTTTTCTAACGAATAGTGCACTTTTCCTACACAAGATCCTTCATCTCAGGGATGGAACGGGTGTAGAGGCCCGGTTCTACTGTCTGGGGAGTCTCCCTACCAGGTCCAGAGACCGGATCCAGAAGTTTCTCCTTGGTGAAAAACGCCTCCCTGCGGTCTGTGTAGGCCAATTCATAAATGTGTTCCAAAACTATCGCTTCAGTTGGGCAAGCGTCTTCGCAAAATCCGCAGTATATACAGCGCATCAGGTTGATTTCATAGGTAGCGGCATATCGTTCCCCGGGAGAGTAACGTTCCTCATCGGTATTTTCCGCCGGTTCAACAAATATGGCGTCAGAGGGACAAGCAGCCGCACACAAAGCACAACCAATGCATTTTTCCAATCCATTATCATAACGCTTGAGGGCATGCCTTCCCTTAAAACGCGGTTTTACTGGCTTCTTTTCCTCAGGGTACTGAATCGTTACCGGTTTTTCAAACATGGACCGGAAGGTCGTCCACAAACCCCTGAAGATTTCGTTAACCATCAATAATTCTGGTATCTTCATAAAAAATACTCCGACCACTAACGGGCCGTTAAGGCAAAAGAATAATCACAACAGCTGTGAGAAACACATTGATCAGAGCAGCCGGCAGCATAATTTTCCAGCCGAAGGCCATCAGCCGATCATATCGGAACCGGGGCAATGTCCCGCGAATCCAAATTATGACAAACAACAAAATAATGATTTTTAACATTAAATATATCGGTCCTAACCAGGGTGTACTCTCTACCCAGGGTCCGCTGTATCCACCCAGGAACAAAGTAGCGGCAATGGCGCTAATAGCAATCATCTTGATGTACTCCGCCATAAAAAACAAGGCGAACTTCATTCCGGAGTATTCAGTATGATAACCACCTACTAATTCCTGCTCGGCTTCCGGCATATCAAATGGGGCCCGGTTGATTTCTGCCAAAACTGCCAGGAAAAAGATCACAAATCCCAGCGGCTGCAGAATAATGAACCAGGCCGTTTCCTGCTGCTTCTCGACGATATCGATCATACTCATGGAATTCGATAATAAGATCGGTCCCACAAAAGCTAAACCCAAAGAAAGTTCGTAACTGATAATCTGAGCCGTTGCCCGCAGGCTTCCCAACAGCGGATATTTACTATTTGAAGACCACCCGGCAAGCACGATCCCGTAAACTGCAATGGATGCAACCGCCATAATATACATGACACCGACATTAATATCCGCCAGGTAAAGCGGAATTTCTCTGCCAGAAATCGTAATCGATGTTCCCCAGGGAACCACCGCCCAGATTATCAAGGAAGGCAAAACAGTGAGAACCGGGGCCAAAAGGAATAAAAATTTATCTGCCTTGGCTGGGATAAGTTCTTCATTAAAGATCAATTTAATGCCGTCAGCAACCGGCTGCAACAACCCGGCGGGACCAGCCCGGTTGGGTCCTATCCTGGTTTGGATGCGGGCCAACGCGCGGCGTTCATAATAGGTGGTATAAGCAAAACCGATCACCCCAAACAGGATGAGAATAATCGATTTAATCACCCATTCAAACACTAATATCATGTCCATAAATTAAACCTTTAACCCCGACTGCCAGGATTACTTCACCGCTTTAAGAACCGCTTTCTCCGGACCATCCAATAGTATTCCCAAACCCCGCGGGATGAGGATCACACCTTCAGGTATCGTTTGATCAAGATCAACAGCTGCTTGATACGTTCGTTCCCCGAGACTGATGTCAACCCGGCTGCCAGTAGACAAACCCGCCTTTTCTGCATCATTTGGATTTACAATCAGCTGGTTTTTTATCAGTCGGGGACCCAGGATCTCTGATGTGCGGATCATGATTCCCTGGTCGTAGAGACGAGTCACGGGAACTGCGAGCATTCCCTTGCCAAAACTATTTTTGAGAAGAGTGAATTTTTCAAGGGGAATTTTGGTATTTCCCGCCGCAACGGGAAGTTGGACACCCACACCACTGGTGTTTTTAAAGACAGTTCCTGTATACGACAGCGCTTCCTTAGACACAAATGGCTTTTGCTCCGGAACTTCACGTAGAGCAGCCAGTGTGAGGGATGAATAACCTGGTTGGGTTTTGATGATTTCTTCCAGTACTTTTTCGGCAGATCCCTGGATCATTTCCAATCCCAGAGCTAGCCCGAGTTTAGCGGCAATTTCATGATCAGCCAGGCACTCACCAGAAGCAGGGAGAGCCGATTCAAATAACTGCACCCGCCTTTCACCAGACGTGAAGGTACCAGGTTTTTCGGTAACGGCCAAAACCGGCAGGACCAGGTCAGCCCGGGAAGCGGTTTCGGTCAGGAATAGTTCCTGAACCAGGAGAAATTTTCCGTCGAGATCAGGGATAATCCCATCTCCAATTGGATCCGCACCGGCAATGATCAGGGTTTCAGCTTTTTTCAGAACTTCAGGCAAATTTTCTTGCGGCTTAAATCCCATATCCCAGGCGCCCTGGGTGTTGGCTTCAGGCCAAACGGCAATTAAGCCATTATTCTTTTTCCCTATATGGTTTGTTTTGATCAACAGATTCGCGCAGGCTTGAGCCATTATTTTAGAAGATTTAAAATTCATCCCCTCAGCGCCAAAGAGAACAACTCCATTCTCTTTTTCTTTAAACGCGCGGGATGCTTCGCTCTTCTTCTCGAGCAAATCTAAAACAGTTTGGGTTTCTTCTCCATACTCATAACGTAGAATATATTCCGCGGACCTCTCAAGCTTAGTCTCACGGGGGTTGGCAATAATCAATGTCGCGCCATTCTCCGCTGCCGCTTTAACTCGCAGCCACCACAGCGGAGCCTCTTCTTCTAAATCGCAGGCAACCACCAGGATCACCGTTTCAGGCCCTAGATCCTTAATATTGGACCCCTGCCCCAAACCTACCCGGGCTGTGAGTTCGCCGCCTGCCAGGGAAGAATTTAAGACAGATTTGCCAGACAACCCTTCAGTTAATGTCCGCAGCTGGTAAAAATCCTCATTGGTTAATCGGCCTCCGGCCAAAGTTACCAGGCCATCGGGATGAGTTTTAAACCGTTCAGCGGCAATTTTAAATGCCTTCTGCCAGCTGACAGATTTTAACTTACCTTGGGAATTTCTGGCCAGTGGTTTCGTTATTCGCTTTTCGCTGGCTGTGAAATGATGGGCAAAACGGCCTTTATCACAAATCCAGAGTTCGTTGACCCATTCATTCTGGCGGGGCATCACCCGTTGAATTGTGCTCCTCCCGGTTTTAGGATCCCGGCGGGTATTAAGGGTGATATTACAGCCCACCGGGCAGTGGGAACAAATAGATGGACTGGCTTTCATCTCCCAGATGCGGGCTTCAAACCGGAAATCTTTGGTTGTCAGTGCGCCCACTGGACATAAATCGGTGGTATTTCCAGACCAATAACTGTCAAATGGCGGGTTGGAATAAGATACGATATCTGTTTTCCGACCGCGGTGATAAAACTCCAAAACCGGATCAGCTGCAATTTCTTTCTGGAATCGAACACACCTGCCGCACTGGATGCAGCGTTCCTGATCGAGGGTTATCAAATCTCCCAGGGGAAGATGTTTGCCCAGATGGATCTTTTCATCCAGGGGGAAGCGGCTTTCGCCCAGCCCATATCCAAAAGTCAATTCCTGCAGGGAACACTCGCCGCCTTTATCACAAACAGGACAATCCAAAGGATGGGAAGTGAGGATAAATTCTAATATATCTTCCCGGGCCTTGGTTACTTTATCATTGGCAGTATGAATCACCATGCCTTCGGCAACTGGCACTGTACAGGCAGTCTCCAGGCTTCCCGAATAGTAGATCTGGGGAGTACCATCCGCTTCGAGCACCAGCTCCCCGGTACTTCTTTCCCGTTGAGGCCGCCCGATTTCTACCAGGCAAATCCGGCAAGCACCCACCGGCTCCAATTTGGGATGGTAGCAGAAGACCGAAATATCAATTCCTACTGATTTGCCAGCGTCGACAATATTTGTGCCTTTCTCAACTATGACCTGCTGGTTGTCGATCGTTAACGTGATTTTTTCACTCATAACCTATCCGTAATGACTACCCCTTATCCGACCCTATCGGTTCTCTGCCAAAATCCTCCGGGAAACGATCAATGCTGGTCAGCACACCCATTACAGAGAACTCTCCCAGAGCGCACAAACATTTGCCCTGAATATTCGAAGCTACATCGTACAGAAGCTGGATTTGTTCTTCTGTCTTTTCCCCTGAATGAATTTTCCGGGTGAGATAACTCATCCAGTAATTACCTTCCCGGCAGGGGGTGCATTTCCCACACGATTCGTGTTTAAAGAAATCAATCGTTTTTTTAATCACCCAATCCATGCTGATGGTTTCATCTATAACAATCACGGAACCTGATCCGAGATCCGATCCCAACTTCCGGATTGAGGCATACTCCAAGGGTGTATCCAATACTTTGTCACTGGCTCTCAGAATCGCCGATGAAGCACCAGCCGGCATGATTGCCTTGATCTGGGCATCATTAAGGATTCCACCACCATGTTCGAATATCAGCTCACGGTAAGTAGAACCAAAAGGCAGTTCATAGTTTCCGGGTTTTTTCACCCTGCCGGAAAGCGAGAAGATTTTCACACCAGCCGAATCTTCCGTTCCTAAATCCCGGTACCAATCCGCGCCATTCTCCATGATCAGAGGGATATTGGTGAAGGTTTCCACATTATTGACTACCGTTGGTTTTCCGTACAGACCGAACGATGGCGGGAACGGCGGCCGGAGACGGGGTTGTCCTCGTTTACCTTCCAGAGATTCCAGCAAAGCAGTTTCCTCACCACAGATATATGCTCCCGCTCCCAAATGGGTGTGGATCTTTAAACTGTACTCAGTGCCAAACAGATTTTCGCCTAATAAACCTGCTTTTTCCAATTCATTAATTTTGCCATCCAGGAATTCCGCCAGCTGCCAGAACTCTCCCCGGAGATAGATATAAGCCAATTGAGCGCCAACCGCATACGAGCCGATTGCCACACCTTCCAAAAACTGCAGTGGGTTTTCTTCAATAATTTCCCGATCCTTAAATGTGCCCGGTTCTGACTCATCCGCGTTGGCAACAACGTAATGCGGCCAATTGCCCTGATCCATGAAAGACCATTTAAGCCCGGTCGGGAATCCCGCGCCGCCTCGACCTCGCAGACCTGAGGCTTTTACAATCTCAGTCACCTCTCCCTGATCCAGGCTGGTAACCACCTTCTTAAAGGCTTTAAAACCACCATGATCTTGATAGATTTTGAGATCTTTGATGTTCGGGATATCGCGGTGGCGGAGGAGCACGTATTTGCTCATTTGGTCTCCTCCTGTTTTACAGCGCCGATCTCACGCCATTCCTGGATCATCTCCAGTGTGTTATCAACATTGCAATTTTCGTGATAGGAAATTCCGTCTTTTCCCTGCAGCTGGTACATTGGCGCTTTATCGCAAGCTGCCAGGCATTTCACTTCCTCGACTGTCACCAAACCATCCTGGGTAGTTTCTCCCGGTTTAATCTCCAGCGCTTCACACAAACCGGTCAAGAAATCCTCGGACCCCCTCAGCGAACAGCATAAATCTGTACAAACCTGGATGCGGTAGATGCCCGTTTTGCCATCATGAAAAAGGGTATAAAAACCCACCAGCGTAGCTACTTCAGTCTCCTGAATATCGAGGATCTGGCTGATCTCAGTTAGAGCCTGCTCCCTGATGTATCCTTCTTTTCGTTGAGCCAGGAATAGCAGCGGCATAACAGCCGACCTTTTCTGCTCAGACGGATATTTTGCCAGAATCTTTTTAATCTCGTCAGGGTACTTGGATAATAAATCGTTCACCGGTCAATATCTCCCAGTACAATGTCGATGCTTCCAATAATAGCGATTAGATCTGCCACCAGGTGTCCTTCTGCTAGAATCGGTAAAGCCTGCAAGTTGGCAAAGGATGGCGTTCTCCAATGTGCACGATAGGGTTTCGGTCCTCCATCCGATTCCAACATGACTCCCAGTTCACCTCGCGGAGAAGACACAGGCACGTAGACAGCACCTTCCGGTGCGTCAAATCCCTCGGTCCAAAGTTTAAAATGATGGATCAAGGCTTCCATGCTGGTTCCTAATTCTGACCGTGGCGGAGGAACAAATTTCCGGTTATCACTGCGGAAGGGACCAGGAGGAAGTTTATCTAAAGCCTGTTGAATAATCTTTAATGATTCCCGCATCTCCTGGATGCGGATAATATACCGACTGAATACATCCCCATGTTTACCAAGGGGCACATCAAATTCGTACTGCTCGTAACCGGAGTAGGGTTTTACTTTCCTGAGATCATAATCTACGCCGGAACCACGCAGGCTGGGACCGGTCATTCCCCATCGTAAAGCTTCTTTGCCGCTGATGGCACCAATCCCTTTTGTGCGGTCAACGAAAAGCGGATTCTTGGTTAACAAATCCTCATACATCTGGATCCGTTTGGGAAAGTGTCCTAAAAAGTCTCGCACAGCGTCTTCAAACTCGACTGGTAAATCCCGCCAGAGTCCTCCCGGGCGAATATAGGTGGTCATCATCCGCTGACCAGAAACCAGCTCAAAGATATCCAGAATGAGTTCTCTCTCCCGGAAGCAGTAGAGGAATACAGATTGGGCAGCCAAATCCAATGCCTGGGTAGCCAGCCAAATCAGGTGGGAGGCGATGCGCTGCAGTTCTACCAGAATGACCCGGATCGCCTGGGCGCGAGGTGGCACATCCAGTTCGACAAGCTTTTCTACCGCAAGACAATAAGCCAGGTTATTACCAACCGTATTTAAGTAATCCATCCGGTCGGTAAGCACTTCTGCTTGCTGGTAAGTTTTTCCCTCCATGGATTTTTCAATCCCGGTGTGGAGGTAGCCGATATCCGGAATACAGGTGATAATTTTTTCCCCATCCAATTCCAGCAGCAAACGCAGCACACCATGCGTGCTGGGATGTTGAGGACCCATGTTCAGGAGCATGGTCTCACCGGTCACAGCCCGTTTTGAGACCAGGTTCTTGATTTCATCCAGAGTCACTGACGTTACTTCATAGTGGATGGGCATACATTTTCCTCTTTACTCACTACCCTTCATTCCTCTCTGCCCGTGGTTTTCCACGATCCAATTCGTCATTGTTAAAAGTGAAGCGGGTTTCTTCCACCTTAATAGGAACATCCTTCCTGAGGGGATGCCCTTCCCACCCTTTTGGCAGAAGCAGCCGCCGCAGGTCTGGGTGCCCCTCAAAACGAATTCCAAAAAGATCCCAGATTTCTCTTTCATACCAATTGGCATTAGGGTAAATCGATACGATAGATGAAGTATTGGGATCGTCTTCCGAAATCGTTGTTCTTAAAAATATCCGCTCATCATGCTGCCGGGAATGCAGCTGATATACAATTTGAAAACGGGGCTCTTTACGGCGCCAATAATCTACAACAGTTTCATCTACCAGGACTTCAAAAGAAAAATCATCTTGAAGTATTTGGCAGGCCTCCAGGATGGATTCTTTTTCAATCAGCAGGGTTATATGACCCCGGAATGAGCTTAATTCCGCATTAAACTTTTTTTGAATTAAATCCGCTGCGGTTTGAAGATGATTTTTCATACCCACTCCAGGCAATTAGGCCCACTCGGTGATGCTTTCCTGTTGAACTTTGTCATAGAGAACAAGGATGCCATGGATTAACGCTTCAGGGCGGGGGGGGCAACCCGCAATATATACATCAACCGGGAGAACTTCATCCACTCCCTGAATGATGGCATAGTTGTTAAACACACCTCCATTGGATGCGCAGTCCCCCATTGCAATCACCCATTTTGGAGCGGGCATCTGATCATACAGCCTTCTTAAGACCGGGGCCATCTTATTGGAGACCCTGCCGGCAACAATTAACAAATCAGATTGGCGGGGACTGGCCCGCATCAGCTCCATCCCGAAACGGCTCATGTCATAGTGGGCGGATTGGGCAGCCATCATCTCGATCGCGCAGCAAGCCAGCCCGGACAATAGCGGCCACATGGCCCGGGTGCGGCTCCAATTGACAACGTTTTCCAGGGTAGTGGTGAAGAAACCAAGATTTCCCGCTTTTTCCTCTAATCCCATTCCAGGGCTCCTTTTTTCCAGGCATACACATAACCAACCAGTAAGATGATGATAAAGACTAGCATTTCAATTAAACCAAACAAACCCAGGCGTTTAAACACAACAGCCCAGGGCAGGAAAAAGATCACTTCGATATCAAAGAGGATGAACAAAACCGCAATTAAGTAGAAATGAACCGGCATCTGCCGAGTACCCGGCCCAATGGGATCCATACCGGATTCGTAAGCCATGCCTTTGGCTTCCGTTGGTCGTTTGGGACCAAATAAATGCCCCAGAATAATCACCATTAAAGCTAAACATGTGGATAAAAAGATGAGTATGGCGATTGGAATATAATCAGCAATCATGTGGTGTCTCGCCTTTGGAGGATAGTGAATTTCCTAACAAGTGGAGTATAACACAATTGTAACGTTGACAACCCCCCCCTCAGGACATTTCTACTTTGCTGGATAGTAGACCATTTTAACTTTACCTTGACACCCCGCTTGACATTAAAAAGACCTTACACCATAGATCATTTGGATATCAGGGAAAAACAATAATGGGTGATTAATCCCGGGAAAACTGATCCAACCAATAGTCAACTTCAAGGTTGGATTGATCAGGAGTCTCGTTTTTATCCCCCTCCTGCGTGACCTCAGACAACTGGTTTAATATCCCGGCAAATTTCGGTGCGGTCAGGATACTGCTCTGATGACTTCGGGCTTCAACAAGAATCTCACGATCAGAACTCACAACTGTCCAGTTTTTGGCTCCTTTTCCCAATTGGGATAAGCGTGCCTTGATCGCGTCGTCTGCGGTGGATGTTTGCCGCACAAAAACTGCCTTCACCAAACCGTGGTTTTGGGTGCGAGCCTGAGTGGATTGAGCATGATCAAAGTACACTTCTACTTTTGATCGGCTTTTATTCGCAAACTTTTGTAAAATTTGGATGAGTGCGATTTCATCATCCAGGTCTGATAAATTGATACCTGGTATGTGTGGAACTAAATTATGACCGTCTATGAGATATGGCATAAGCGCATTTTTGACCGGGAAATCTAGACAAATTATCCTGTCGTCAACCCATTAATATGCTATGATGGAGTACAGTTCAGTCCATTATACCAAAGGTGATCCTGATCATGAATCAGGCTAAAAAACTGACCTTTTATGTTGTTTTGAATATCGTAGTTTCCGCGGTGACCATCCTGGTTGTTCTTTATTTGTGGGAAAATACCAGGTTGAAGAATCTCTTATTTGCCGGTCCAGGTCAAGCTGCTGAACAATCCTTATCGGCTTCTTCTCTGGATACCGGAGAAGAAACGTCCGATTTGATGATTGAAATCGGAGAGGTTGGCGGCGTTGGAAACCTGGCAACGGAATATGTCCGTCTGGTACAACCAGGGACAGCTGCCGGAGACACCATCTCGCTCCTGGACTGGCGGATCAGAGATGAGAATAACAACGAATATTCCATCCTGGAACAATCTGGATTGGCGAGTTTAGAACTCCACAGCCAGGGCGCTGTGAATATCTACACCAAAGCCGGTGCTTCCAATCCGATTGAGCTGTACTTGGGTTTATCAGATCCGATCTGGCAGCCCGGGGAGACAGTTACTTTGATTGACCCCCAAGGTGAAATTCATGATACGTATTTGATTCCTTAATTACAAAAAGCTCCCGGAGTTTTGAAAACTCCGGGAGCTTTTAATTTTCTGGTTACTTCCCCATAGTGAGCGGAACCCAGGAGGAAAAACTTTCCAGGTGTCCCCAGAGCGAATTGTAAAATGTATAAGCCCAGAAGATAGTAATCAGGGTTAAAACCGCAGCAGCGATATACCTAAAAGCCTCATTCTTCTTCAAAAAGCTCAATCCCGGAGCGGCAGCGATGCCGCCTAGTCCAGCCAGAATGAAACCAATTCCTGATACCAGGGGGCTTTTTGTCAAACCCAAATCAATGATTCGTAATCCAACCAATAAGGCTTCTACCCTGCGAAAAAGGCATAAATTGCAACCGGCAACAAATCCCAACCTTTGGCGAGCGCAAGAGCTGCCCCAAGAAACACCGCTCCAAATAACACGGTACTCTCGCCAAAACCAATATTATAACTTCCAGGTAGCGGCCAATTTATTGCCATATGCGCTCCTCCCAGAAAGGCAATCAGTCCTATAATCGCAAATCCTGCAGCAAATGGTTTGGCGTCATCCGCTGTGATTCCCTTAAGGACAAAATAGGCCAACAGAGCTGTTCCGGCAGCTAGATTGATCATCAACAAGGTCAAGTAATCAACAAACATGCTAAATTCTCCTTATTTTTATTATAATGTTAGGTGGGAAGATTATTGTAAAGTGCGGTTTTCTGTTTTTTATATGACAACCAGGTCATTTGTTTAAAACAAAAAAGGCTGTCTTTTTTGACAACCCTGATGAAATTCCATCCTCTGATTACTCGAAGCTCTAACCGATAATTCGCTCAGAAGAAATTCTAGATTTGTTAAACAATACCCCCATTGGAGTTTCAGATAATAAAAATCGCGGATCACTCCAAAAAGCTTTCTTATCCAAGCGGTTAAAATCGCAACTACGGTCCTTCGTCTTCACTCACTTCGACAATCTCAGTACGGGCAGGATGGGCGTCGACCTCCGTCGACGCTGAAGTTTTGTGGAAATCATTTCCATAGTCGAATCTTTCAGCGTCCCTGGAGAGATGGTTACCCTGAGTTTATCAAAGGACCCACCGTCAGTTTCCTTCGCCAGAGTTTATCCCGCCTGTCCTGAACGAAGTTGAAGGGAACTAGTCGCGGGCTCAGGATAATACATCCTGCAAGGGCAGTCGGAACAATATAAGAAGATCTGTAATCATCCCGCTAGTACCCATCGCAAAATCTCAATAAGATAGTCCATCGTTTAATTAATGCATAGACGATAGAGAAAACAAAAAAGGGCTGTCTTTTTGACAACCCTTTGATTATTACTTACTCGGATCAGGCACTTACCTGCGGGCGGAATTTATACCCGTATACCAGCATCCCCCGTTCATCTCCGTCAGATCGGAGTTTTCGGGTGATCATCTCAACCGGCATACCAATTTCAACCCCCCGGTCACTGATATCCGTTAATTGCGCCGTAACAAGAGGACCCTCATCCAATTTCACCAAAGCTACCGTATAAGGAATGGTCTCTTCAAATCCTTCCGGCGCGTTGTAAATATCGGTAAAGGAATAAACCTCTCCCTTTCCGCTAAATTCAAATTCGGTTTTCGCCTCATCTCCACATTCCGGGCATACATCCCGGGGAGGAAATATTTTGGCATCGCAGTGAGGACAAACTTCACCGGTTAATGCATATCGTTGTTTATTTAAACGCCAGTGGCGCGGAATATCCATATTTTTCTACTCTTTCTCAAGATTAGCTATAGAATTATTATTTCACTTGCATCAGTATACAAGGGTCAAACTATCAAGAACTATCAATTTTCAGGGGATAACCACCTTTAATAGGATGAATAAATCTATTTCAGAGTGATTTTTCCCCTCATTCTAGCATATTGGGCATAATCAATTTCCACCCGTCGGTTTATATAATCTTCCGTGGATAAGGCTTTTCCCTTCCTGGATAAAATCTCCTCCGTAACCTGGAAGGAAAGGGCATCTGATCCCGCGCCAGATCCAAAAGAAGCCATTAAAATGCGATCCCCAGGTTCAGCCTGATCAAGGACCGCAGTTAGTCCAATTAAAGATGATCCCGCATAGGTATTACCTATTCTCGGTGACAACAATCCTTTCTCTAGCTGAGAAGGCGTAAAGCCCAGCTCTTTTGCGGCCCGTTGGGGAAATTTGATATTAGGCTGGTGAAAGATCACAAACTCATAATCTGCCGGTTTTGCCTTTAATTCATCCAGCAGGGTATTTACCGCGTTCCGGATGTGTTTAAAATATGCCGGCTGTCCGGTAAACCGTCCGCCGTGTTCAGGATATTTCTGATGTTCCCTGCGCCAGAAATCGGGGGTGTCCGTGACATAAGAAATAGCGCCTTCTATTACGGCCAGGGATTCTTCTGCCGGTCCAATTAAAAAAGCCCCTCCCCCTGCCGCAGTAGTATATTCCAGCGCATCCCCGGGTTTTCCCTGGGCTGCGTCCATTCCGATCGCAAACGCATAGTTGCCCATTCCGGAACCCACCAGAGCCATAGCAGCGACCATGGCTTCCGACCCGGCTTTGCAGGCAAATTCCCAATCAGCAGCCTGGGTATAGGGCGTAATACCCAAAGCTTCCGCAACAATAGTTGAGGTCGGTTTCACTGCATAGGGGTGAGATTCAGACCCCACCCATACCGCCCGGATGTCCGGGGGATTCACATTGGCTCGCATCATGGCATTCCGGGCTGCCTCGATCGACATGGTAATCACATCTTCGTCGATTCCCGAGACTGACTTCTCCAGGATGGGTTCAATACTCAAACCACCCTTCCAGATGCGGGATATTTCAGTCGCTGGAAGCCTGTACTGCGGCACATAAGCGCCATATCCGATAATGCCCACCGGGCGGGAAGGTTTCATTACTTTGTCTTTGATTTGTTCATTTTCCATAAGTTGCTCGGTTTTCCGTCTTTAGATTTTCTGGTAATTTATTTCCAACTGCTGAGGATTTCCTTTGCATAGTCTATTCGAATCTTATTGTCAACTATCAGCTGCTCTGCCAGTTTGTTGATCTGCTCCCCCTCGGCACCAGCGGCAATCGCAACTTGTCGGGCATGCAAGCTCATGTGCCCTTGCTGGATGCCATCTGTCGCCAAAGCCCGTAAAGCAGCCAGATTTTGAGCCAATCCAACCGAAACAATGATTTCCGCCAACTCTCTGGCAGTTTTGACATCCATTAATTTTAGCGCTGTTTTTGCACCCGGATGCACCTGCGTCGCTCCGCCGACAATACCTGCCGCCAGCGGCAATTCCAAACGTCCCTTTAAATTGCCCGTTTGATCCTTTGACCAGGTAGACAAAGAACGGTAAAATCCAAACCTGGCGGCATACGCATGAGCGCCAGCTTCCACTGCTCTCCAATCATTTCCCGTGGCCAGAAGTACCGCATCAATCCCATTCATAATGCCCTTGTTATGGGTTGCCGCCCGGTAAGAATCTGCATCCGCAAATGCCCAGGCTTCGATGATCCCGTCCCGGACCTGCGCTCCTGAATACTCATCAAAAGCCAGGCTTTCTACTGGAATCGTACACTCTGCTGCTGCCAGCCGCCGGTCTGCCAGATTCGATAAAATACGTAAATGTACTCTTCCGCCTGTAATCTCTTCCAAAGCAGGCGCTAACTTTTCACAGGCTGTATTTACCGCGTTAGCTCCCATGGCGTCTCTGACATCAAATAACAGGTGAACTATCAAGAAAGGACCGGCTGCCGAATTAGAGATCAACCTGACTTCCAGATCCTGTGGTCCTCCGCCCAAATCGTTGAGGATCGGGTCAACATCCTTTAAGCTGTCAAGCAAATCGTCCTTATGATTCAATATTAATTGCTCGGCTGCCGAGAGATCATCCAAGTCCAGAACCTGCAGCTGGCCGATCATTACTGGATCGGAAGCATGGGCGGTAAATCCACCGCCTTCCCGGGCAAGTTTCGCCATAAACGAGGCCCCAGCAACCACTGAAGGTTCTTCCACAACCATCGGAACTAATACATCCCTTCCATTTACCTGGAAGTTTAAGGCAATCCCCAGTGGAAAGCTGAACCTACCGATCACATTCTCAATCATATTTTCCGCAATATCCAGCGGAAGTCCCCCCTCCAGATCTAAATTTTCCAGATCATTTAACGTCAGGAATCCGCGCTCGATCAGTATTTGACGCCGTTTTTCTAGGGGTAAATTATAAAAACCCTTGATTCGGGAACTTTTATTCTCTTTCTCCATAAAAATACCTTTTTGAATAATAGTTCAGTCATATCTTATTTGGTCGATTATAACGATACGATATCAAGACTAGCAAAAACTATCAAAATCAAATCAGATAAGGTAAAATGTCTTCTGGATATTAACTATGACCCGAAAAACCAAAAAGGAATTAGAAGATCAAATCGGATCTTTATATCAGGCAAGCAAAGATCTGATCCAGGATTTGTCCCTGGAGACTGTATTGTGGCGCATTGTCCGCCTGGCACGAGCCCAGGTTGAAGCGGAATATGCCGCCCTAGCGATCCGGGACGAAGAAGGAAAAGTAGTTAATTTCATTCATGCCGGTTTATCTGAGGAAGAAATCAGCCTGATGCCACACCCGCCAAAAGGCAAAGGCTTGCTGGGAGAACTGCAAAACAAACATGAGGTTATACGGATCCCGGAAATCAAGAAGGATCCCCGCTACGTTGGCTTCCCACAATACCATCCGGAAATGACTTCGATGCTGGGTGTTCCAATCATATCCGGGGAAAAAATCCTGGGGCAAATATACCTGACCAATAAAATTAACGCTTCCGAATTCACGGGTGACGATGAGCGGTTGATGAAAACCCTGGCTGCCTACGCGGCGGTAGCAATCACAAACACCCAGCTATACAACAACATCCTCGAACGGGATAAAACACTTAACCAGCAGTATGAAGATCTGTCACTGATCAATGACCTTGCCCAGGGTATTGCCGGTTCCTGGGACATCAAGGAAATCATGAGCCGGACATTAAAATATGTCCTCCAATACCTGGATATAGAAACCGGGGAAATTTTCCTTAAGGACCGTGGAGCCAAGGATTTAAGATTATCCCTGCTCAGAGGGGATGATTTTGAGGCTTTTTACACCAAAAGTGTATTCCGGGTGGGCGACGGTGTGGTAGGTAAAGCAGCTAGTTTAAATAAAATCCTGGTTGTTTATCACCTGGATTCAGACCCCCGGATCCTCCGGCCTGCCATTGCTGAAGCAGGCTTTATCTGCCAGGTTGTGATTCCCCTTCAGTGTCCACGTGAAGTGGTAGGCGTAATGACTCTTTCCAGTAAAAAGGATCGAGTGTATTCAGCCCGGGAGTTGGATCTACTGACCACAATCGGGATGTGGGCCGGGACGGCTATCCAGAATGCCCTGCTCCAGCAGCAGACGAAACACATTGCCATTCTTGAAGAACGAGAAAGGATCGGAATGGATTTACATGATGGAATCATCCAATCCTTATACTCGATTGGACTCACCCTGGATTACGTCAAAGCCATCATCCAGGAAGACCTCGTAGAAAGCCTGAAAAAATTAGATTTTGCCACCGATGGAATTAACAGCACAATCACCGATATCCGCACTTACATCTCTGATTTACGCCCCCGGCAGATGCAGGAAAATAAAACCTTTAAAGAAAATTTGGATATTTTACTCAAGGAATTTGAAATCAATTCAAAAATATCCAGCAGTTTAGAGGACAAGATCAAGGCCCCCCTCAATATCAATTACAAGAATACGTTAACGTTATTCCGCATCGCCCAGGAATCGCTTTCCAACACTGCCCGCCATTCTAAAGCCACGAAAACTGACCTCCGGCTCTGGGAGGAGGACGGCAAAGTATATTTGCAGATCGTGGATAATGGCATTGGGTTTAATATTGACAAAACCGAAACAAATCTAGGTCATGGACTTGCCAATATGCAGCGCAGATCGCGGAAAGCAGGGGGAGGGATTCAAATCGATTCCTCACCTAATAAAGGCACTAAAGTTCTTGCCTGGGTTCCCAAAGAGGATTAGAAGACAAAATTTCCCGGCGATTAACCCTTCCAGGATAGCCCTCTGAGTCATCTGAGGACCAAAAACGGCACCCCTTTCAAAGGGCTTTTTATCCATCGGGCTTATCGCTCTTCGTCAGGCTCCCTTCGACAAGCCTTTACCGAGTAAAGCGCAGCGGAATCGAGGTGCTCAGGACAGGCAAGACAGGTGTTGCCCCTACGATTGCTCATGAGGTGTTTTTTTAAGAAGTTAATAAAGGCATCATGAATAGCTCTAAGTGATTTTTACGAAGAGAATATCGAAGGGTGGCGGGTCATCACAGGGCATCTAGGATCCGTGGTTTCCCTCTCCAAAAACACTCACCTTGGTTATTTGATCTCCTCATGGATCCTTCGCGGGGCCTGTCTTGAGCAAAGCGCAGCGAAGGCAAAAAGCTCAGGATGACAAACGGGGAAGAATTTCTAGCCCGCGGCTTCAGCCGTCGGGCTGTATCTCTTAAATGTCTTCCATTCATTCTATAATTTTATCGAACACAACTTAAGAGACAGCACAATAAACCGGTTATTGTTAAAATAATTAATAAAATAACCTCAAAGCTATTAGAATTGGGGATTAAATATTTATTGTTCGGGTTTTAATTTATTCGGAGTTTGATTTTTCCCTGATTTTTCGATAATTTTCCGGTCGTTCAGATTTTCTCTTCCGAGTGGCGTCTACCCCCAGCCAGCAGCGAGAGCAGGATGCCCAAACCATACAGAAGCACAAGAGGTACCATTACCAGCATCATGTTGATTGGATCAATCGTCGGTGTGATCACTGCCGCTAGAATAGAAATCACCACTACAGCGATCCGCCAATTCTTAACCAGGACGGATGGTGAGAGGATTCTCATCATAGTGAGGAGATAGGCCAATAACGGGAATTCAAACAAAGCACCAAACCAGAACATCAACCCGGTCACAAAACGTATATATGAGGAAGGTCTGATCTGGGTTGGTACATCTAGGAAATTTAACAGGATAGGCAATCCAGCCGGGAGAATAAAGTAGTAAGCAAATGCCATACCACCGAAGAAAAACACCACCACCAGGGGAATTGCCAGCAACCCGATTACTCTTGCCCTGCGCGAGAGTGCCGGGGCTACAAAAAGGAAAATCTCTAGAATAATATAGGGCAGCGCAGCCGCAAAAGCCGCTAATAAAACGATCCGCATCCCAACCCCAATTGGTTCTGTCACATCTACCGCGCTCAGCTCCTTAAGACCTCCAATCGGCTGGGAAACAAAATCAAGCATTTCAGGGAGAAACACAAAACAGACTACAGCAAAAATCAACAACACGGCCAGTGAACGCAGCATATGTTTGCGCAGAGCGCCAACATGCTCCAGAAAACTTTCCGGCTCTTCAAAAGCCAACTGCAGGCTGTCGACCATGGGCGCGTCAGCAGGCTCTTCCAGGAAAAAATCTCTGGTTTTCTGGAATGGAGCTGATATCCATTTTCCAATCAGCCGGAAGGGTTTTTTAATCTGTCTGAAAAAATCCCTGATTTTATCTTTCACTTTTTCCTCAACCATTCTGCCTGAGACAATTCTCACCCTGTTCACCAGGGAATCCAATAATATTTATTAACTCAATCAAAGAACCGCTTAACCGAACAGCGGTTCCTGAAAAGCATATTCATTCCCGCAACCGTCGTGGGAATTTGGCGGGAATTCTCCAGCCCCGGATACCGGGGTCAGGATTCTTTTTCTTCCCCCTCAGCTTCCTCTTCCCCCTCGGCTTCCTCTTTATCCTCACTCTCGAGGCCGTCCTTAAAGGCTTTAATTCCGCTTCCTATCTCACCGCCGATTTTACTAATCCGGCCTACGCCAAAAACGATGACGATAATTACCAGGATAATCCCTAATTCCAAAGGTCCAAGTCCGAACATGGTAATCCTCCAATAAATTTATTCTCTATATTTTAATTATACCTCTTGAAGAAGGAAGCGGAAGGAATTTTATTTTATTTTATTTTATTTTGAATATGAAGACAGGAATAAATATCTTCCCCGGTTAGAGTCTTATAGCATAGATCATTTAAATCGAATACCCGGGAAATCTTCCAGCGCTGACCAGCCATTTTCAACAAAGAAGGTCGGATTACAACCAGGGCTGATTGATAATTTCCACTATCCACAGCTGCCAGGCCGGCAATCCAGCCTTCCCCCCGGTTGAACTCCAGCGGACCTAATTCATCCACGATCAATAAATCACAGGGTACAGCGTTCAGTAGAGCCTGATTACCCCAGTGAATAATCTCGGGGTAAAAAGCCCAGCGTTGGGTTTCTAATCCGGTCAGATCTTTCTCTCTCAGAACAGCCAGCCGCTGCCGTTCCCAATTATTTAGATTGATGACATCAATCCCCTTCTTTTCCCCTTCGTGAAACACCCCCGGTGAGATGAGTCCAGCCAACTGGATGCCCTGCTCTTTTGCCTTTTGAGCAAGTTCCTGGCACAGGCTGGTTTTTCCGGATTGGAGATCACCGGTAAGGATGATTATCTCTCCTGAGCTCATCAGATTCTATCCATTACTACCATCGTATACCCGTTTGTCTGTTCCACCCTGATAGGCGTTCGATAGATTGTAGAAAGATTTTCTGCCGTGATCACCTGGCTGAGATTCCCCTTGGCAGCAATATTGCCCCGGTTCATCAGCACAAAATAATCCGCTGCAAATATCGCCGCGTTCGGATCGTGAGTGGTAAGAACTGCGGTTTTTCCCCGGGAGGACATTTGCTTTAATAATTTCAGTATCCTGTTCTGGTTTTCAAGATCCAGGTGAGCTGTGGGTTCATCCAGCAGAAGTATCTGGGTTTGTTGGGTTAAAACGCGGGAAATATGAACCAGTTGGCGTTCTCCACCACTTATTTCAGTGACTGGTTTTTCTGCCAGATGCTGAATCCCGGCAGCCTCGAGCGCGTCTTCTGTGATCCTGACATCACCCTCCCCGGGAAGCTGAAATGGTTTTAAATAAGGTGATCTGCCCAGCAGCACATATTCAAAAACTGAAAAATTAAATGGAATGCTCTCAAATTGAGGAACCAATCCGATCATTTGACTGAGATCCCGCCTGGAATATTCCCGATGGGATTTTCCTGAAACCTTAACAATGCCTTGTAATGGCTTAAGCAATCCTAACAGGATATGAAGCAGGGTGGTTTTCCCCGTGCCGTTAGGACCCAAAATCGCAGTAATTTTACCAGTCGGGATATCCAGCGAAAGACCAGTCAGCACATCGGGGGCATCTGGGTGATACCGGAAATGTATATTTTCGAGAGAAAGTATCTTATTCATTCCGCCTCACCTTTACGCCGATACTGATCATCAGATATATAAACAAACCTGCTCCGATTGCGGATGTTAGTATCCCAAGCGGAATTTCTCCCGGGAGCAGCGTTCTGGCCAGATCATCTGCAATCACTGTAAACCCACCCCCAATCAGCATAGCAGCCGGGAGAGATTTTTCAGCGCTAGCGCCAAACAACCGGCGTGAGATATGGGGAACGATCAATCCCACCCATCCGATCACACCGCTGATCGCGGTGAGGGCCGCAGCAGCTGAGATGGTCGCCACCAGCAGGATGATCCGCTCCCTGGTTAACGAGGCACCCAGAGAAAATGCCGTATCGTCATTTAGGGAAAGCAGGTTAACCCGCCAGCGCATAGCGTACGCTGTGGTAATGCCCACCAGGGCAAACGGCAGCACAAAAAGAAAATCCCGCCAAGTCACGCTGTACAACCCGCCCAGCAGCCAGAAAATGAGTTCCGGTAATTCGGTGAGTGGGTCAGCGATATATTTTAAAACACCTATACCTGCCGAAAACAAAGCGGAGACAGCCACTCCAGACAAAATCAGGCGCAGCACCCAGCCGCCGTAGCGGATACGGGTGGAGAGTAAATACGAGATTAATAAAGCCAGTAAACCAAAAAAGGTGGCGCTGAGTTCAATCACCAGCGGATGGCTGGTTAACCACAGAATGCTGACAGCGGCGCCGAACGCAGCCCCCTGGGAGACACCCAGAAAACCCGGTTCTACCAGAGGATTTCTGAAAACCATCTGCAGTACAGAACCGGCTGCAGAAAGGGTCATGCCCAGCAGCAGCGCAGTCAGCAGACGAGGAAGCCGCAAATTCAAGACCAACTGCCGTGCCAGCTGATCCTGGAAGAGGAGTCTGGGAGGCAGCCAGTACGGTTCGGGGTAACGTCCGATAAAAACCGATACCAGCAAAATTACCAGGACCCCCAACCCCAGGAAGAGAAACGTCCTCGAGAAAGAATTTTTTTTCATCAACTGTTGATCAGGGAAGGTCGCCAGTTAAGATTGGCAGAACCTCTGCATCGATCACCCCAGGTTCCAGATTGTACATTTCTGAGTAGAATAACATTACCTCTTCCATAATATCGATCTCAGCTGTCAGATCCGGGTGGATTTTTGTGGCCAGCCACTGCAAGCCCAGAATCCAGCGTGTATCCGGCTGATCCCAGCTGTAAAAATCAAAGCCAAACGCATAGAGCTGATCATTCTCTACTGCTCGCAAGTTGCCCCAAATAGGATTGTTTTTCAAATCTGCCTTGACGGCGCTGGCATTGCCCGAGTAATCAATTATAAATATTTGATCCGGATTCCAGGCTGCGATCTGCTCCAGGTTAACTACTGTCCAGCCGCCGCTGACTTCCAGGCTCTTCCAAACCGGAGAACCAGCGGAAATTTCAACCATACTCGTCTGAAGCCAGGAAACCGGGGGCACACTGAAAGCGACTTCACCGCCTTTATCGGAGTACTTCAGAATCAAGACCTCAGGTTTCTGATCTGGTCCGATACCGAATACCAATTCCTCAACACGGGCCACCCGTTCCTGGTAAAAGTTAATGATTTCTTCCGCCCGTTCCGGTTTACCAAAGACCTGACCCAGAACGTTTATATCCTGGTAAAAAGCCTCCGGTGTTTCCAGATCCAGGTAAATTACCGGAATGCTTAGCTGCTCCAGGGGTTCACCCAGCTGTTCAGCCATAAAACTTTTCAGGATCACAAGATCACCTTGAGCCGCGGCGATTTGTTCTGGCCCTACATTCTTTTCAAACATTTCTTTATCCTTAATACCCGGGTCAACAACCCGTAAAAAATTAAAGGCCGATTGATTTCTACTTTCCAGGGCAATAACCTTCTGAATTGCATCTTCAAATAAGTAAATCGCATCCTGGACCATGAAGGTCGCTCTGCCAGCAATGACGATGCGCTCCGGCACACCATCCAGGGTTACCGCATGCCCGGTCGAATCGGTAATCTCTATCTTTCGCCCCGTGGGGGATAATCCCGGCAGCACGCTGCAGCCGGAAGCAATAACTAAAACCAGTAATGTAACTAATAATCCTTTCTTCATTTGACCCGCTCCCTTATCTTTTTGTTATGATCAGCAATGTATTATCCGGAAATTTGTTCCCGGCAGTTTCCCAGCCATTCCAGCATGGCGTTTATTTGTCCAATTCTAAAAAGAAATACTTGAGAGTTAATAAAATCATCCAACTCAAGAGACTGCTGCTGCCGCTGCAGATTCTGGAGCCAGCCCTGGCAAATCTTCACCTGCTGGTCGATCAATTCAGCTGTTCCTTCTTCATTTTCCTTTAGGAGAAAATAGATTTTGGACAGGAAAGCCAAACGAATATAGCGGCTGCTCATAACTGGTGAGTTCATCCAACTCTCCAGAGTCTTTTTGCCCCGGGAAGTAAGCTGGTATACCTTTCGATCCGGGTAGGGACCCTGGCTGCTGACGGAAACTGAAAGCAGTCCTTCCGTTTCGAGTTTATCCAGCAGGTAATACAACTTACTGCGTTTTACCTGCCAGATCAGGGATAACTCAGAGGTATTACGCAGTCGGTCATAAAGAGCATATCCATGAGCAGGCTGCTCCTTGATTAAGCCAAGCAGAATATATTCCAGAGTGTGTGCTGATGATTTTTTTACCATACTATTCAGATATTGAATATACAGATACTGACTAAATTTACTAAATTTCTCAGATCCTGTCAAGCATTTAGTTTTTTATATAATTTTCCTTGATCTATTCGGGAGTCCCCTCATCTTACCCTACCCTGGGGAAAAGTGGGTGTCCATCCTCAAAAAAAATCCAGAGCCGGTTTCCCAGCCCTGGATTCAACTTTTTTTATCGCAGCAGTCGGGCAACCTCATCCTCTTTCCAATCCACTACAACCTCTCCGTGAATATAAAAAGTCGGTGTGGTTAGATTGCCATCAGCCCATTCCTTTACCTGCTTGGCAGCAGCCGCATTGCGGGTGACATCATATTCCGTGTACTCAATATGGTTATTTTCAAACCACAGCCTGGCCCGCCGGCAGCCTGGACACCACTTATTACAAAACAAAACTACCCCTTCCAGGGTCAGTTCGTCATCAGATTTCATCTCCTCAGGAACTTTGATGGGTTTATGATCCGGCTGTATACGGCGGATTTCCTGAAACAATACCTCATTGTCAGGCTGTTCATCGATATCATGAATATCTACATATTGAACAATTCCATCTTTATCGATAATAAATATTGCCCGTTCAGATTTGCCATCCTCGCGCAATACCCCATATCGCTCGGCTATTTCCCCGTGGGGCCAGAAATCACTGATCAGCGGGTACGAGATTCCGCCTATACTTTCTGCCCATGCCTTTAAAACCGGGATATGATCAACGCTTATGCCCAGAACCTGGACATCTAATTCCGCAAATGTCGCGTACTCTGCTTCATATGACGGAATTTGGCTGGTTCAAACTGGCGTAAAAGCCAGCGGGAAAAATACCAGAACAGTTGTTTTCCCCCGGTACTCACTTAATGTGACTTCTTTATCAAGATGACTGTTAAGCGTAAAATCCGGAGCCAAATCACCCACATTTATTTTCATAATTACCTTCTTCTGATTAATTTGAGTTTCTATCAACTACTATACCGTTTTACTTAAATATTATAAATCATCTACTGTTGTATTTATGCATTATCTATAATCCTACCAGACAAAAGGAAGTTAAAAGAACAAATCTTTAAAGGTTGAAAAACCACCGGGAAAACCAAAATCGGCTCCCGGCGTTTCAAAGATAGTTCAGGTAATTGAAATTCACTGAGTGATAAATCACCCGGCTTTTAACAGCGCCCTATGGCATGCCCTGAGCGAAACGTAGTGGAGACGAAGAGGCTTAGATGAGTAACTGCGGCATAAATAAGCCCCCGTAGGGGGGGGGCACAGTTCTTAGCCCGATCATTAATGACCGGGCTAATTTGCGGTTATTTTCATTTATGCTCTGCGGTACCACTTACTTCTAACGCAAACTAAGGATTTTGCCCGAACTGAATATTATTAATTCTCACCACTTACTACTTCCTCATCGCTAACCACAACAGGCAATCCTGTCCACTCTCTCCAGGCCAGAGTCCACAGCGTGGAATAATAGGCGGAAACCCCACCCCCAACCAACAGCAGCATCGGCCACAGGAAACAGCACAATGCGATCAGTATGCCCGGAACCATCATCATAATCCCAATCCCGAAACTGATGGCGATTTGCAGCAGGAATAATAATGCTGCCGGACCCAGGTTGTCTCCCAGCACTTCAAATCCTCGTCGGTAGGAACTGATGACATTCTGATCTTCCAGCATACAAGCCCGGTTGGCAAACACCCTTAACAAAGACAGAATTAGCATCACCGGTACCAGGATGCAAGCCAATACAGCAACCGGCAGGAATACCCACAGCCCAGCTGGACTAAAATCACCCCGGGAAAGAACCTCCAAACCGCCGAACACCACCAAAGTAGCCACCCCGATCAAGAACAGCACAAAACCCGGCACAGCCGGCACCAGCCCAATGCCAATCAAACGCCAGCCTTTTTGCCAGCCGGCTCGAAAAGCTTCTGAGAAATTGGTTGGATTTCCAAGCTCGATTTCATTAACCGCGCTGATCAATCCCCCGCGGGAGATCGTTCCCAGGGTCCATAAAACCAAACCAATCAGGAATAAAAAGGCGACCAGTAGAACAATCCCGCCCACGGCGATGAATGGCAAATCCAAATTTTGGAATGGGGAACCATATTCATAATCAAAACGGGGCATATTTTGCCAGTCAAGGTCATTCCCGCTGAATGCATACCGGGAGGGGTTTCCCCCGCTTCCTCCAGAACCGCTGAGTGCCACCAGGACACCTAAAAGGATTAAGAATTTGTTTTTCCAGATGATATCCCATGCTTTTGAGAATAAATTTCCGTAGTCCATGATTTTTTCCTCCATTTATACCGGGAACACAACTTAATATCCTGTTCCCTTATCAACTCACTGAACCAATAGGTTAAGCTGTCCGATCCCAGCTTCAATTTTTATATTCACGACAGATCCAGATCCGGAATACTTACTGACAAACAGTTCCCCATCCCGATATAAACCCTTGGTATTAATCTCACCCAAACCGCCTGTGACTTCAGCGATTATGTTAGTTTCGGGTGGTAATAGTACAGTAAGCTCACCTACACCACCTTGGATATTAACAGAGAGATCTTGATCGCGAGTTCCGCTCAAGTCCACATAAGCAGAGCCCGCGCCCATCTTTAGGGCAAATGACTCCAGGTTCAGGTCTGCCATATCCAGAATACTTTCCCCGGCCCCGAGAGTGATATCCAAATCGAGCGGAATTTCTTCATTAAAGACCAATTCCCATTCATTTTTGTAGTTTGACTGGACACGAAACTTCGGTCCGTCATCCTGTTCTACCTGCAGATCACCTCTTCCATCGCTGCGGACATGATAAGTAATATCAGGAGCGTATTCCCGGAAACTGTAATGAAACTCACCTTCCATTAAGGCCTCTGTCCCAGATTGGACTGCCAGTTTCCCTGCGCCCATCATGATCTCCGCTGTGACTGATTCGGCATCTTCCAGATCAATCACTTCGGTATGGGATCCCACACTACTGACCGCCGGAATGCTGATACAGCTCACTGCCGCAATTGACAAAACGATTAATAAAAGCAAACCAAATTTGATTCTTTCATCCATTATATTCTCTCCCGGGACCATTTGTTTTCCAAAGGTAAAAGCTCCCATAATTTTCAATAAATATTTGATTTCATACTCATATACGGAAAATATCCAGAGGAGTTGTAAGATCACAAAGAAACAATACTCAGGTATTGTTTTTATCCAGCTCTCTTAGATACCTCTTCGGCTTCGTTTCACTTCGCTCAGGGTACTCAGGATGCCTCGCTGGTAAACAACTGAACAGGCGTCCTGAGCCTGAACTGGCCGCAATCCGTCGAAGGACATTATTGACGAAACAGGCGTCCTGAGCAGGCCGCAGGACCCGTCTTGAGTAGACCGAAGGCCGTATCGAAAGGCTTGTCGAAGGGCCTGTCCTTAGTGGTATCGGAGGGCGAAATTAATATATAGATCCATCCAATCGCTCTCTCGGCCACTCCCGAAAACTGAATCTGATTACCGGCAAACTATGTGTTTACAAACAACTGACCAATTTTCACAAAACGTTGACGGAACCACCGAAACGGGTACACTTAAGGTTGAATCAGTTTGATTGTGTATGGGGTATAAACTACAGGGAGCAAGACCATGAAACAAATAGTGGCACTTTTAATAATATTTACTCTTCTCTCAGGCTGCGTCCCCCGGCAGGAGACTCCTCTCATCCAGGATCAGGATATCATTGCCACCTTCGTGTCAGGGACGTTAACCGCAGAACCGCACAGCCTTGATCCGCCGGATCAACCAACAGACACATTGGCTCCCCCCGAGGATAGCACACCACAACCCTCCTCGCCGTCACCGACAGCGACCGATACTCCCACTCCTACCCTGACCCTCACTCCCACCCCTACCCTGACCCTCACTCCCACGGTAACAGATACACCCGAAACAATACCCGGGGATCCGGTTCTTTCCCTTGGCGCTCCAACATTTAAAGACACCTTTGAGGGTGGATCCAATTTTTATCTATATGATGGGTCTCAATCCAGCTATGCAGTGGATGAAGGTCAGATGATTCTGGTAGCAAAAAAGGCCAACGGTTATGAAACCTGGAGCCTTTCCTGGGGAGATCTGACTAATTTTTACCTGGAAATCACCGGTACGTTCGGGGAGGAATGCGGTGGGAAAGACCGCTACGGCATGATCTTCCGCGCACCGGATACCAGCCAGGGATATCTGATCAGCATCTCCTGCGATGGTTCCGTCAGGTTAAGCGCCTGGGACAGTGAAGACGAGGAATACATCGTGATTAAGAAATGGACCGGCAGCAGTCATATCAACGCGGGTCCAGGCGGGACAAACCGACTGGGAATCAAAGTCAAAGGGACAAAATTAACCGGATATGTCAACGGGCACCAAGTTTTTGAAAAAAACGACAGTACCTTCAGCAAAGGCAGATTTGGAATATTGGTGGCCGCAACAGATACACCCGGTTTTACAGCTTATCTATCTCAGGCAGTTTATTGGAAATTACCCTGATTAAGACCGGATTTTAGATTTAATTTTTATTTGGAGACAAAACAATGAAACTGAAAAGAACACAGCTGATTTTATTCAGCCTCGTGATCAGTTTAATTCTAATGAGTTCCGCCTGCGGCCTGTCAACGGATCAAAATTCTGACCTCAGCGAGGCATCCGGTCCCGAGCTACCTGAAGATATTGATTCCCTAGTGATGCTAGCAAAGTTTGACCTTGCCCTGAAAACCGGTGCGGATATTGAAAAAATGGACACCGAAAGCATCAAGGAATTCAATTTTGCGGATGCAAGTTTAGGAGTCTCAGAGCCCGGCGTGGAGTACACCCAGGTGATTACTCCCGGCTACATCATCATGATTTCTTTAGAAGGTAAAACCTATGAATATCACGCTTCTGGGGAAAGAGTGGTTCAGGTTCCATGAATCCGCAGGGAAGAAAAGCGGAAGAATTTTGGCGAAATTGACAAAAAATAGGCTCTGGAAAATTCAGAGCCTATTTTTGTGAAAAAGGTATACATCCGAGGTCATATTCTTCGAGGATTTTAGGGATGAATATGTATGTAATTTTCCAAAACCTCAACTAAACGCCCTTTTTTGGGGGGAAAAAGAGTTCCGGGGGCCAATAAAACCTCTTGGTTTCAGTAAATTTTTAGCATTAAATAGCAAAATTTCATTGGATTTAATATAAAATAGGCATTTTGGGTAATTTTTCCACTTGAATCCGAGGGAAAATATATAACAAAATTGTAAATGGCTGTTTTCCAATCTATAATACACTTATAGATTAAGGAAGGACCCGGATACCTTAATCCTGAAGGAGAACATCATAGCTAAACAAAAAGTTCAAGAAATTCCAGGCGCCAAGCCATCTCTGGGTCGGGTTTTACTTGATTCTAAACTCATATCCCAGGATCAACTGGATCAGGTGCTGGCAATGCAGCATGCTGGTGATACCCGCCGCTTAGGCAACATTCTGATAGATCAGGAATGGATCACCGCGGAAAGCCTTGCCCTGGCCTTGAGTATTCATTTAAATTTACCCTTTGCTGATCTAAGCAAGCAATCAGTATCACCTGAGCTAACCAGAATCATTCCCGAAAATATCGCCCGGCGCTACCAGTTAATCCCGGTTGAGATCAGCAACGGTTCACTGTTAGTTGTGATGGAAGATCCAACGGATATAAGGGTTTTAAGTGAAATGTCAGCCCTAACGGGTATGAAAATCACTCCCTCTGTAGGCGTTGGCATGGACATCCAATCCGCCATCGATCTGCACTATAAAGCCAACAAGGAAATCGAACGAGAAGTCGCAGAATTCTCCGATAGCTTGGAGATAGCCGACGCAGATCTCGATGCAAGTGCAATATTGGAGGACCCGGTCGTCCGCGCAGTGGATATGATTCTGGAACAGGCTGTCCGGGACCGTGCTTCAGACATCCATATCGTACCAGATCATGATTCAGTGCGAATTCGCTACCGGGTCGATGGATTGTTAACCGAGGCTTTATCCCTTCCTCACGGAAGCCACTACCAGATCTTATCCCGCATTAAAGTATTGGCCGGGATGAATATTGCTGAACGAAGACGCCCCCAAGACGGTCAATTTTCCTATGTAGCCGGCGGTGAAGAAATTTTCTTCCGGGTGGCAACCAGCGATACTACCTGGGGGGAGATGGCAACCATCCGCGTTCTTGGACGGACAGAATCCATCCTCAACCTGGATGGACTTGGCATGCAGTTGCAGGTCATTGAACAATTTAAACGCGTAGTGCAATCCCCCTTTGGCATGGTGCTGGTAGCTGGGCCAACCGGTTCCGGAAAGACCACAACCTTATATGCCGCATTAAACCAGCTGGACCGTGAGCACTATAACATCCTGACAATTGAAGATCCAGTGGAATACAATTTTCAAGGCATTAACCAAATCCAGGTGAACCGCGCTGCTGAGATCACTTTCGCGTCCGGCTTACGGGGGGTGATGCGGCTGGATCCGGATAAAATTATGGTTGGCGAGATCAGAGATATTGAGACGGCAAGTGCCGCTGTCCAAGCCGCCTTAACGGGGCACCTGGTGCTCTCCTCAATACACGCTAACGACGCTGCGGGAACTTTGTTCCGTTTGGTTCATCTGGGAATCGATCAATATCTGATCAACTCTTCAGTGCTCGCGATGGTTTCGCAGCGGTTGATTCGCCTTTCTTGCTCACACTGCAAGACTGGGGCGGCGCCCTCAAAAGAAATCAGCGAAATTTACCAAACTGAAATGGGTGAGCCTCTCAAAGAATTCCAAAAAGGAGAAGGCTGCACCTACTGTCATGGAACAGGATATCTCGGTCGTACCGGGGTCTTTGAATTGCTGCTTGTTAACAATGAGATCCGTCAAATGTTCTCTGCTGGCGCAAGTTCGAGCGAAATAAAATCTGCAGCCATTAAAACCGGCATGCTTTCCATGCTTAAGGATGGTCTGCTCAAAGTTAAACAAGGAATCACCACCCCGACAGAAGTTCTGCGGAATGTATATTCTGTGGAATAAACTCAAAACCCCGGTAATCGATAAGATCAAAAGACTGAAGGAGCAACCATGCCGTACCGTTATTTAGCTTATGATTCATCCGGGGTGGAGAAACAGGGTGTGCTGCAGGTTGAAATGGAAGAAACCGCAGAACGGATTCTGTATGAACGCGGCCTAACAATAGCAAAACTGACAAAAACAAGGGCAGGACTGGACCTGGCAAAATGGTTTCCAACATTTTTTGGTCCAAAACTCAGAGATGTGATCGTTTTTTCCAATCAATTAGCAAATTTAGTAGAAGCCGGCGTACCACTTTTAACTGGATTGGATCTCATGCTGGAAGAAGTGACCAGCAAACCCCTTCAGAAGGTACTTATGGAGGTTGTAGAAGATATCCGGCAAGGCAGTGCAATCTCTTCAGCCCTCGCAAAACATGAATTTGTTTTCCCGACCATCTATCACCGAATGATCAATGTTGGAGAACGGACTGGAAATCTTGGATCAGTCCTGAGGCAATTAGCCATCCACCTGGAAAAAGAGCAAAGCACCAAGTCCAGAATCCGGAGCGCGATGACGTATCCAGCTGTTGTTCTTTCGTTAGCCTTCGTTGTGATTTTGATTCTGCTTAATTTCACGCTGCCTCCCCTGCTCCAATTGTATAGCGAATTTGAAGCCCAGTTACCCTGGCCAACACGCTTTTTAATGGCTTCTTCTGATTTCTTCCAGGAATATCGGCTTTATTTATTCTTAGGATTGATGGTTATCATTGGTGGTGGAATGTTTTATTTTTCGCGACCGCGAGGGAAAAAACAATTAGCCCATTTGGCCTTAAAAATCCCGGTCGTCGGCAAGGTCAACACCTACGGCAACAGTGCTCGTTTCAGCAGAACCCTGGCAACCCTATTAACCGCTGGGCTCCAATTGACAGAATCTATAGAGCTTACCGGACAAACAATTCAGAATACAGTTCTTAATGAAGAAATCGATAACCTGCGGCAAGAGACATTACAGGGTCGCGGGATCGCTGTAACTTTATCACAATCGAAATATTTCCCAAAAATGTTAGCCCATGTTGTGCGGATTGGAGAGGAAACTGGTTCTTTGGACACCCAGCTGGAAACTTTAGCAGGATTTTATGAAGAAGAAGTAGATCGAGCGATAAATACTATGACCTCATTACTGGAACCGGGCATGATTATCTTCGTGGGAGTCATTGTGGCATTTGTGGCAATCTCGGTTATTTTACCCATGTATTCCCTCTTAGGCCAAATACGATGAAATTTTTTCATGCTTTCAGCTTGACCAATAAGGGCTTCCGGATTCTCGATGAAGAGAAGGGGACCACCCTGGTAGAGGAATTGGTCACTGTGGCAATTATAGGAATTGGCATTGTGATCCTGGTTGCAATGATCACCACTGGTGTTATCGGGGTAAGGCAGGTCGCCGATAAAGTGCTGGCAGAATCTTTGGCTCGATCCCAGTTAGAGATCATCAAAGACGCTGCCTACCAGGCTGATCCGGTCTCCGTACCGTACCCTGCAGTTGCTCCGATTCCCAATTACAGCGTAGCCGTGGGAATAGAATACTGGAACGCATCCAGCAGCATATTTGTTTCTTCTGTTCGGAATGATGGCCTGCAAAAAATTACCGTTACCGTATCATCCGCTGGAACCCCCCTGGTTCAAAATGCGGAATATAAAGTGGATCGTTGATGAAACCTATCTCAGCTAAATCGGCCAGTATAAAGCAGCGATTAAAAAGAGTTCACAACGAACGCGGCACTACCCTGGTAGAGCTGCTGGTGGCAATGTCTATCAGCGTGTTGGTGTTTGGAATTATATCGACCTCCCTGGTCCAATTTTTTTTGGTTACCCGCTGGGGAAACGATCAGCTGCTGATTACTAATGATCTCCAGGTGGCTTCGCTGTGGCTTGGCCGAGATGCCTTGGAATCCGCCAGCTTTACTCCCGGGACGGGCGCAGTTTACGGCACCCTAAACTGGGATGATTCGACAAACCAATATCGCTATTCATATGATTCGGGGAACGGCACACTAGTCCGTGAACATTTTGAGGACAGCATTCTTCTGTCCACTCTGCAGGTGGCCAGGCATATTACCAACCAGGGTGATGTGGTGTTTAGCACCAGCGGCCAACTATTAACCGTATCGATTACCTCTACCAGCGGCGATGAGTCTGAATCTGTGGATTTGAGTCTTGCCATGCGATCTCAATAAAGGATGAGGATAAAAAGGTTGATGATGTTGAGAAATCAAAACGGTTGGAGAGATAGGATTTTGCAATCTGTCAGAGGTTTACCTGATCGGTTGGTTAAGCTGCGTCGTGGATTAAAACTGGAATCCGGCGGGTCTTTGCCTGCCGCGCTGATCACATTAGCCGTAGGCTCGATGCTTCTAACTCCCTTCCTATCTTTTGTCAGTACCCGTTCAATTGGCACCCGGGCTGCAGGGGAAACCTTTAGTAAGCAGTATGCCGCGGACGCTGGGGTTGAATTTGGCATCTGGAGTTTGCTCAATAATACAGCATTTCGGACCCAGGTTGACATCAACGCAGGAACCCCCCAGCCGCTCCCTTTCCCAAGTCCGATAAATGGATTTACGCCATCCCTTACTGTCACCGGAATTCCAATAGGGAAATGGTATCTGCGGGAATTTGCTTCCACTAAGATTGGAAAGGGGGGATCGTTAGCGTATTCAGGGGGAGATCGGATCTATGCGCTACGGGGCGATGGCTCGAAGACCTTCAGCTATTACAGTATATCGGCGGACCAATGGTTTAGTTTGGCTAATATCCCGAAGAATGTTGACAATGGGGGAGCACTGGTATATGCAGGTGGAAATTTTTTCTATGCTTTTCCGGGGAATTCCAAAGAATTTTGGCGCTACAACATCTCTAACAATAGCTGGGCATCGATGAAGAAGACAGATGATAAAGTAAAAGCCGGCGGTGCGCTGGCCTATGCAGGAGGTAATTTTATCTACGCTCTTCGAGGCGATAAAACAAAGGATTTTTGGCGCTACAACATATCAAATAATACTTGGAGTGACCAATCAGATACACCGGAAAAGGTCGATGACGGTGCTGACCTGGTTTCAGTAGGAGGAAATATTTTCGCCTTCAGGGGTGATAAAAAAAAGGATTTCTGGCGTTACAATATCTCCTCTGATTCCTGGAGCGTCTTGACGAACGCGCCGGATAAAGTGAACAAGGGGGGATCGCTGGCCTATTACAGCGGAGATTATATCTATGCCCTGCAGGGAAATTCCACCGGTTTCTGGCGGTATGCTGTTACAATGAATAGTTGGACGGAACTTACCGGAACACTCAATAAAGTCGGTGACGGTGGATCTCTGGTATTTACCCATTCACAGGGCGGTTTTGCTTTTCGCGGTGGGAAAAACTTTGATTTTTGGGAATTTGATGTTATTCCCCGATATGATATATCTTCTCAAGCAGGATCGGTGGGCACAAACGCCAGGATTGAAATTTACGGATCCACCAATACAATTTTATTCTGGGACATTGATTAATCGCTTTTGATAAGGACCACACAAAAGATCTCATGGATGATCCAAAACAAAAAATCAGTGATGAACTGAATAAAACCATCTCTCTCGTTGGCTCGGTGGGGCTATTTGATATTAACATCTTGCCCCAACGATACCGCAGGAAGCGGATCAGATTGGTAAGCATCTTGCCCTGGTTCATGTTTATTGTTTTGTTTGGTCTGCTGTATCCAAGCGGCATTATGGCTCTGGAAGCACAGGCACAATTTAAGCGAAGCCAAATTGATCTAGCCCAGGTTCAATCAGTCCTGCAAAGTTACCAATCCAGTGCGGAGCAAGTAGATTTCCTGGAAAATGAGATTGAGGAAGCTTATCAGCTCAGAGATCAAATTACGGCTTCCTACCAGGGGATTGATCTAACCGGCACCCATTGGAGCGATACCTTATTCAGTATTAAAGGGGTTATCCCAGAAGGTATCTCCTTGACCCTAATAACTCAACAGGATAATCAAATCTTTCTAGAAGGAATCTCTACTTCCTATCCAATCATACTGGATCTAGTTGAAAAATTAAATGGATTGGACGCAGTGCAGAGGGTACAGATTGAATTTGTAACACAGATTATTGAAGAAGAACCTGCAGTTGTAGTAGTCGAAACTGGGGATGAATCCCAACCGATCAGGTCAAAAAGCCCATCCTACTCCTTTTCTATCCTGACTATCACATCTGGGGAGGGGGGATTGCCATGAACAAAAAATCAAAGAGGACCTTCTCCCCTTTACGTACTGCCATTTTGGGTAGCGCGATTCTGGCCATGCTGCACATCATCTTGCTCGGAGGAGCATACCAGCGGAGAGTTGCAGCAGAAAAAATAGGATCCGATCGCGTCACGCTTGAACAAAACTATGCTGATTTAACACAGATCAGTGTGGAGCAGCTGAGTTCCCTGCAGTCCGAATTAGATCTCATCCAGGCCGAGGTAGCAGATCTGAAGAGATCTTTCCCTGAACTTGGAGCGCCTTTTGCCATCTATCACCGCGGAATGGATCTTTCCCAGAGCAGTGGGGTAAACCTTAACGGCATTTCACACCTGGGAAGTGACCTTCAAGAAACTGTGTCAGGGAATATTCAAACTGATACCTATAGTATTGAATTGACTGGTCTCCTGGAATCCTGTTTGACCTATATTCAGAAACTTGAGAGTGCCGGAATGGATACAGTAACCATGGAATATGTCAGCATCTGGCCTGAAGAAGAACTCTGTTCCCTTGAGATTAAAACCGTTGGTTATCCGGGAATTGAAGAGTAATAATACAGAATCTTCAATTTATCGCATCAGAGAAAGAGAGTAAACCTTGTTTAAAAGAAAGTTAACAACGATCAATTTTGAAGGCAACGAGATTAGATTCCTGGTTGTTCAGGGCGAAAAAGTCCATTCCTGGAGAACTAATAACATTCCTCCTGAGCTGATGAATCAGGGGCTTATCCAAAATCCCGGAGCAGTGGGCAAAATCATCCAAACCACTCTTGAGGAAATCAAAGGTCCCAGGAGACGTGTGGTCACATCTGTCACTGGACAACGGTCAGTTCATCGAATCATGAGGATCCCGAATATCCAGGATAAACTTTTAGAAGAAACCATCCGCCGTAAAGCTAAACAGGAGTTTGCCATCCCGGTTGATGAGGCTGATCTTTCCTGGCGGGTTATAAACAGAGCCAACAACCAGATTGTCCTCTATGTTCTCGCCGTGCCAAATACAATCATTGATGGACAGGTCGAAGTTCTCCGGGCAGCGAAAATAAAACCAAAGATAATGGATATCAAACCACTTGCATTGCAGCGGGTAGTGAACAAAAAGACGTCAATTATTGTGAACCTTGAAAGCTTCAGCATGGGTGTGATCATCGTAGTGAATTATATCCCCATCCTGGTCAGAACCATTCCGCTTGAGACGGGAGACTTAACTGACGAAGCAAAGATTGACCTGCTCAGCCAGGAACTTGCCAGAACTGTGAAATATTACAACGAGAGCAATAAAAAAAATCGCCTACCTGAAGAGACTGTAGTCTATCTAACCGGGGAATTATTTGATTATCCCCGCCTTGAATCACGATTAGAGGAAAGACCAAATCTGGCTGAAAGACTGGGTTCAAGTACCCCGTATAAGATTAGCCTGCCTGAACCACCTCTAGAAATTCCGCCAGAACTATCTGTTGCGAAATACGCCGTCAATCTAGGGTTAGCGTTAAAAAACACAAAATGACCTCCATAGCCTGGGTATACAGCTTGTTTGGGGTTGTGATTGGTAGTTTTCTAAACGTATGTGTCGATCGTTTACCAGAAAGCGGATCAATTGTCTCCCCTCCTTCTCACTGCCCCCAATGTAAACGCCGATTATCCAATCTTGAACTCATCCCCATTTTAAGTTACATCTTTCTCAGGGGCCGCTGCCGGTCGTGCGGGGTTAAGATCCCCCCCCGGATACTGGCGGTTGAGCTTGGTACCGGGGTAATGTTTTTTTTAATCTGGATTCGTTTTGGTCAAAGCTGGGATACAGTACTCATTAGTATCTTCGGTTCTCTCTTATTGGTGATTGGATTAATTGATCTAGAACACCAAAAAATTCTCAATATTCTCATCTATCCCGCTATAGTCTTTGGGCTGCTGTTGATCCCGGTGACCCATATCACCACCCCCTGGACCTTTTTGGCCGGCGGAGCGCTGGGATTTACGGTTTTATTCCTCATTGCGGTTCTCTCTCCCGGGGCAATGGGCATGGGTGATGTTAAACTAACCATTTTTCTGGGGATAATTATAGGCTATCCGGAAATCATTATCGTCCTCTTCCTGGCTTTTGTATCCGGGGGTTTAATTGCAGGGATTCTGCTGGTATTTAAAAAAATCAAACGCAAAGATACAATCGCCTTTGGACCTTATCTTGCGCTGGCAGGACTGATCACATTGCTCTACGGAGATCAAATTCTTGGCTGGTGGTTAAGGAGAATTAGCTGATGAATATCCTGGATCTTTTTGAAATTATGGAGGAAAAAGGTGCTTCCGATCTTCACTTGAAATCTACCGCTGTGCCTATCCTGCGGATCCATGGAGAACTTGTGCCGGTACCAGGTTTTGAACCGCTCTCTGCTCAGGAACTTAAAGCTGCGTTTCAGGCTATGACAACCCAAGTCCAGCAAGATGATTTCCAGGATAATAAAGAATTGGATTTTTCTCATCAGATCCAGGGTGGGATCCGTTTTCGGGTGAACGCCAGTCTGCAAAAAGGGGAAATCAGCCTTGCCCTCCGACGAGTCGCCAAGGAGATCCCAAGCCTGGAATCGTTGGGACTTCCAGAGATTTGTAAGGACCTGGCATTAAAGAAACAGGGCTTGGTGCTGGTTACAGGACCCACTGGAAGCGGGAAGTCTACCACTCTGGCTGCCATGATAGAGCATTTAAACCAGCGGGAAGCCCGCAGGATTGTCACAGTTGAAGATCCTATAGAATACCTCTACCAGGACAAACAAAGTTTTATCACCCAACGGGAATTAGGATCGGATACAAAATCTTTCGCAGCAGCCGCAAAACAGGCTTTACGCCAGGATCCGGATGTGATCCTGGTCGGTGAAATGCGTGATCCGGAGACCATGGCCGCCTGCATCACCGCAGCAGAAACTGGACACCTGGTGATGTCCACCCTGCACACCAATAACGCTCCCCAATCCATAGACCGGATTGTGGACTCGTTCCCTCCTTACCAGCAGAATCAGATCCGGATGCAGCTTTCCCTGGCTTTGTTAGCCATCCTGGCCCAGCGATTACTTCCCCGCCTTGATGGACAAGGCCGCGTACCGGCAGTAGAAGTTATGGTGGCCAATAATGCCATCCGGAATTTAATCCGGGAAGGAAAAACCCATCAGATGATCAGTGTTATGCAGACCGGGATTGATCTAGGCATGCAGACATTGGATAGAGCGTTACAACAAGCTTACCAGCAGGGATTAATCTCTCTGGAGGATGCACTTCTCCATGTTTCCGATGAAAAAGCATTCCGGTCGTCCCTGGGCGTCATTTGAACTGTATAGATGTTAAACGCCTGAATCAAGCTCTCACCAGCCTTTATCCCCCGTATATAATTACAATTCCGTTGCAATTACTGCTTGAGTTTTGAATATTGGGTCTTTCGCTGTAAGTTCCCTGTAAGGTACAGCATGGAAATATTTGTTTTAATGAAGGCATCCAACTTATTGGAACACCTAGATATTTTCAGGTGAATTTATAAACTTTATTCGAAGACAGACTTATTTTGAAGGAGGCATAATCCAATGTTCAACAAACTTTTCAAAGCCGAAGGCGGCTTCACCCTCGTAGAGCTGTTGGTGACCATCGCAATTTTAGGCGTCCTGTTCGGCATCGTGAGCTTGACCCTTACCGGGGTGGGAGCTAATGCGGAAACCACGGTCAAGACTGCAGAATGCGGTTTGGTTCAGTCGGCCGTAGATATTTGGCTGGCAGCAAGTACAACCAACACAATCGCCGGACGCGTTGTGGGTTCGATAGCAGTAATCGATTCCGGAGATAGTGACGCTGAGTTCAAGGGTTACCTACGCGATCTTCCAACAAGGTATACTTACTGGTGGACTTCAGGCGCTAGTGGTGCTGTTGTAACTTGCGGACCATTACCTTAATCTAAATAAGTAATAACTTTCAACAAAACAATAATAAAAACGCCGTCAGTGACGGCGTTTTTGTTTTAAGACAGACCTCCGAGGTCGGGGCGACCTCGGAGGTCTGTTGGCTTCTCCTACAAAAAATGTTTGATCAGGGCCTGGCTCACTTGTTCGGGTTTGTCATGCATCACCCAGTGGGTGGCATCATTGAAGGTGACCAGCTGCCCGTCTTCACAATATTCCAGACTGAGCGGAGCCATTTCGTAACTGAGATGGGGATCTTGTTTACCCCACAAGATCAGCGTTGGAACCTGGATTTTTGAGGGTTTTTTTGGTGAGCGCATTTGCCGCAGGGTGGCGCGGTACCAATTGATCATGCTGGTAATGGCATTGGGTTGTTCCCAGGCTTGGCGGTAGCGATCTTGCCCCTCTCTGGTTAGATCATCCGGCATGGCGGATATCAGGAACTGCCAATTATTAGCCTTTACTACCCATTCCGCTATTCCTGGAAGTTGGAAGAAAAATGCATACCAGCTTTTCAGCATCTGTTTGGGATGGGTCAGTAAAAACACCCGCATCACTTCCGGATGGGGCACATTGGCAATAACCAGACACTTGAGTCGGTCTGGATGGCGCATGGCTAAGTTCCAGCTCACCATGGCGCCAAAATCATGCCCAGCCAGGTGGAAACGCTGGTACCCCAGGGAATCAGCCAGCCCTAGGATGTCATCAACGAGCGTACCCATTTGATAATTATTTACCCCTTCTGGTTTATCGCTCAGATTGTATCCCCGTTGATCAGGCACAATCACCCGGAATCCAACCTCTGCTAACGGCCGGATTTGTCCTTCCCAGCCAAACCAGGCATCGGGAAAGCCATGCAGCAGGAATACCGGTTCTCCATCTTCCGGTCCGGCAAAGGCAGTATGCAAACGAATGCTGTTCGTAGATATGGATTCAAAGGATATATCCATAGTTCCCTATTTTACCAAGGATAGTTTCTTCAAATAAATTTCCGGGCAATACTCCATCAATAATCACTAGGTATTATATAATATCGGACCAAAACTTTTTTCTCTCTTATCCCTCTCTAACAAAAAGACTGTGTTATATCAATGAGTGGTTCAGGTTGTGCACCACAGGAATTTGATGCATAGATACAACTTTGTATAATTTGGATAAATCCTAGTAATATACATAAAAACCGAGTTCAATCATATCCACCTGAAAAATCCACTAATTATTAGGGAAGGTGCACCATGACAGATTTAGTAGCAATGATATTTGTGGCAGATGTGCTGATTTTATTTGTTTTGCTTAGCGGTGTTTCCTGGTCAATAGTTCTGCCAGAGAAGAGGATCTGGCCTCCTCCGGGAAAACACTCCCTGCAATACTGGTTGGCCTGGGTGTGCTTCTATTCTGTTTTCACATTAAATGCGGCGATAATCATTCTCGATTGGAATTCCTGGATCTTTAAAAGCAACTTGAGGTTAATCATCGGCATCCCGTTGGCGTTAATAGGCGGACTTTTAGTATCGTGGGGGATCAACACTCTCGGAACCAAAAACACCTCCGGGCTGGAAGGCGGGTTTGTTTCTACAGGTCCATATCGTTTCACCCGTAATCCGCAATATCTAGGAGATATGATTCTTTTCCTAGGGTTAAGCCTCATCTCAAACTCACTCTTCTTGTGGATCACCCACATACTGCTCATCCTCGTATTTGTATTGACACCTCTGGCAGAGGAAACCTGGCTAGAAGACCTTTATGGAGAGGAATACACCGAATACAAAAAAGGAACTCCCAGGTTTCTCTGAATTTCTTGTTTTTTCCCTTCTAGTTAATATAAGATATCAAAAATCTATTTGTAATGAGTAGTTGAATCACAAGACCTCCGAGGTCGGATCGACCTCGGAGGTCTTCTTTAAAAGAAAAATGCCCCCACGGGGGTTTGATATATAGACATCAATTTGTTATGAGAGTAGACTAAACTAAGGTATAATACATATAAGCAGATATCAGACAAAATTACGCATTATCTATAGGTTAGGCGCACACAATTCTGATAATATTGATCCTGTATTATTAGCCTTTGAATGGTTGAGGTGTTTTAAAGAGCTAGAAGAGGAGGTCCTCAAGTGGCAAAAATTCTTGTTCATATTACCCATGGTCCTGAACACCCAACTAGAGCCGCATTAGGTTTTCATGTTGCAAAAGCTGC
>SDBU01000367.1_pt1 | contig 64414 bp, 62 predicted proteins | sample 2277071 | NCBI WGS metagenome assembly SDBU01 (sample SAMN10397929, study PRJNA504765) | marine sediment metagenome | isolation source: marine sediment core GS08_GC12, 126 cmbsf | place: Arctic Ocean: Gakkel Ridge, Loki's castle | collected 2008 | reverse complement strand
CTGATTCGAAACAACGGTTACAGTGCCCTCACAAAAACAGTGTTATCGATGTAGTGGCACATAAATGTGTTATCGATGTATTGGCATTTACCAACTAACCACTAACAACTATCAACCGATCATATTTAATCCTCCGTATTAAACACGATCTCTCCATTACTGGCATCCACAAAGATCGTATCATTTTCACCGAAATTTCCCGAAAGAACCTCCAGGGCCAGAGGATCCTGGATCTTTTTCTGTATGGTTCTTCGCAGCGGTCTGGCGCCATACACAGGGTCGAACCCCTCTGAAGCGATTATTTCAAGAGCGGCATCCGAGAGTTTGAGTGTCAGACCTCTCTGGGCGAGAAGGTCTCCCAGGTTCCGAATCTGTATCTCAACTATCTGCTTTATCTGATCCCTGGTAAGTGAATCGAAGATGATGATATCGTCGATCCGGTTGAGAAATTCCGGCCTGAAGGACGCCTTCAGAGCCTCGTTAATAAGGTCGTGGATCTTTGATCTTTCCTCACCATGCATTTCAGCGATATGACTGCTGCCCACGTTGGAGGTCATTATCACGACGGTATTCCTGAAATCCACCGTCCTCCCGTGCCCGTCAGTAAGCCTTCCGTCATCGAGAAGCTGGAGCAGCACGTTGAAAATTTCCGGGTGCGCTTTTTCTATTTCATCGAAAAGAACTACGCTGTAGGGCCGCCGCCTGACCGCCTCTGTCAGGTATCCACCCTCCTCGAAACCCACATAACCCGGCGGAGCCCCGATGAGGCGGGCAACAGAGTGTTTCTCCATGAACTCGGACATATCCACCCTGATCATGGCCTCATCATCATCGAAGAGAAATTGTGCCAGGGCTTTTGCAAGCTCGGTCTTACCCACACCCGTGGGACCAAGGAAAATAAAGGAACCTATCGGGCGGTCCGGATCCTGGAGACCTGCTCTGGCCCTCCTAACAGCATTGGATACGGCACCAACAGCGTCATCTTGTCCAATTACTCTGAGCGATATCCGCTCCTCCATTTTCAGGAGTTTTTCAACTTCTCCCTCCATAAGACGGCTTACCGGTATCCCCGTCCAATTGGATACGATAATGGATATATCCTCGGAATCCACCTCCTCCTTGAGCATACGCTGATCAGCCTGGAGTTCCTCGAGCTTGCCGTCCGCCTCCCGGATCTTCTCTTCGAGCTCCGGAAGAGTTTCATACCGGAGTTGAGCGGCCTGTTCCAGCTTCCCTTCCTTTTCGGCCTTCTGCGTTTCGAACCTCACCTTCTCCAATTCCTCCTTAAGACTTCGGAGGGTCTGTATGGCATCCTTTTCCTGCTGCCAGTGGGCCTTCATGGAATTGCTCTTTTCTGAAAGTTCAGCCAGTTCCCGGTCAATTTTCTTCAGTCTCTCTCTTGAAACGCTGTCTTTTTCCTTTTTCAGCGCCTCCTTTTCGATCTGAAGCTGAACTATTCTCCGCTCCACTTCGTCGATCTCCTGGGGAAGGCTGTCTATCTCAATACGAAGCCTCGATGCGGCCTCATCCACAAGATCGATGGCCTTATCCGGAAGAAACCGGTCGGAGATATAGCGGGCTGAAAGGGTCGCTGCTGCTACAATAGCCTGATCGGTGATCCTCACACCGTGGTGGACTTCATAACGCTCCTTTAAGCCTCTCAGGATTGCGATGGTATCCTCGATGGAGGGTTCGGTGACCATTATCGGCTGGAATCGGCGCTCCAGTGCAGCGTCTTTTTCTATGTACATCCTGTACTCATCGAGGGTCGTGGCGCCCACACATCTCAGCTCCCCCCTTCCCAGGGCGGGCTTGAGAATATTGGAGGCATCCATGGACCCCTCGGCCCTGCCCGCCCCCACAAGGTTGTGGAGTTCATCGATAAAGAGAATTATCTGACCCGCAGCCTCCTGTACTTCAGTGAGAACAGCTTTTAAGCGTTCTTCGAACTGGCCTCTATACTTGGCTCCGGCAATGAGAGCACCCATATCCAGGGCAATGACTTTCTTCCGGGCAAGACCATCGGGGACATCCCCGGTTGTTATTCTCTGGGCAAGCCCCTCTGCAATCGCAGTTTTACCGACTCCGGGTTCACCGATCAGCACAGGGTTATTCTTGGTTCTTCTATTGAGGACCTGAACGATCCTTCTAATTTCGTCATCACGTCCGATAACCGGGTCAAGCTTCCCCATCCTGGCAAGGTCGGTAAGATCGCGGCCATACTTGAGAAGCGCCTGGTACTTTTCCTCCGGCTCCTGATCTGTGACTCTGTGGCTTCCCCTGACGCTTCTTAAAGCCTCGAGAATCTTTTCCCGGGTGATGTAAGATTTCTCAAGGATACCGGCAGCCTTGGAGGTGCCGTTGGAAAGTATTGCCAGGAACATGTGCTCCGTACTTATGAACTTATCCTTTAATCCTTGCGCCTCATCCAGGGCAACGTTAAAGAGATTGTTGAGGCTGGGGCTTATGTACGCCTGATTAAGACCAGACACGCGCGGCATACCCTCAAGCTCCCTCTTGAGTAAACTTGAGATCTCATCCGAGTCTGCACCTACTTTCTCTATAATAGGGGATACAACACCCCCCTCCTGACTTATCAGAACCAGAAGAAGGTGTTCTATGCCGATCTCCTGATGTCCCCGGTTCTCAGCATCTCTCTGGGACTCCTGGAGAGCCTCAGTTGCCTTAATTGTTAATTTTTCCAGGTTAACAGCCATATTATTCCTCCAAACGTGTAAATAATGTCCGCTGTAAAACTAACCACTTCTATCGGCTTTTCAAGGTGAAGCTTGAGGTAGATGAAAAGCCGATGGAATTCAGTAGTCAGAAGCCAGAAGTCTAAATTATGTATAATTAGTTGGTGACTCATTACTGAATTCTGGATTCTGGATTCTGGATTCTGCTATAGGACACCATCAAGTTAATCATTGACAGAAGCCCATTTTTGTTTAAGTTTTTACACAGGAGCGATAAATGATCATTTTCGACCTTAAATGCACAAACAACCACACCTTCGAGGGATGGTTCGAAGGGCGGTCGGAGTTCGAATCCGAAAAGGAATCCGGGCGCCTCGCCTGTCCAATGTGCGGAAACGAGGAGATAGGGATCGTACCAACCGGCGGGCATTATTCGAAAGGACAGGTCAGAAAGGGCGGCCAGTCTCCATCGGGAGATTCTTTCGTGAAAGTCATGACAGATTATTTTGAAAAAAACTTTGATAATGTGGGGAATAAATTTGCTCAGGAAGCGATCAAGATGCATTTCGGTGAAACCGATCTGAGGAATATCCGCGGAACTGTAACAAACGAAGAAGAGAAAGAACTCAACGAAGAGGGCGTGGAGTTTATTAAGATCCCCACACCGAAATTGCAGTCTTGATCAAGTTCCACGTTCCAGGTTCCAGGTTCCAGGTTCATTTTAGTAAGAGAATCAACATTCTTTAAAACAAAAATTTAGAACCCCGAAAGGGGCTTATTTATTTCCGAACCCTCGAACTTAACGCGAAACTTAAAAAGGCCACATACGTGGCCTTTTTTTATTCTGGTGGGCGATACTGGATTTGAACCAGTGACTTCTGCCGTGTGAAGGCAGCACTCTCCCACTGAGTTAATCGCCCTGAAAATAAATTATATCACATGTGTATAATGATTTTGTTTAATTGACGTTGAACCTTGAACGTCCTTCGATCCCGCCAGAGGGCGGGACTCAGGACCGTGAGCATGTCGAACGGTTAAACGTTGAACCGAAAAAGGACGGTTATAAAACCGTCCTTTTTCAAAATGATCTACCAACTGTAGCAGAGGTCAGTTTCCCGTGAACTACGCCTCTGGTTCCTATGAGCCTGTCGGCCAGATTTCTTATATCCGAACTCTTCCCTTTGACAACAATTACTTCGAGGCAAAGATGATGGTCAAGGTGTACGTGAAGTGTGGAAACAATCGCATCCCCTATTTCATGCTGGATGTGGGTCAATGCTTCTGCCACCTCACGGATGTGATGATCGTAGACAAGGGTAACAGTGCCGACAGTCTCCTCGTCCGACTCCCACTCCCGCTCGACAATGTAATCTCTTATCAGGTCCCTCAGGGCTTCTGAGCGGTTAGCGTAACCGCTCTTGTCGATAAGAGAATCGAAACTGGCCAGGAGGCGACGCGGTATGGATACTCCGAACCGGGTTAACTTTTCACTCAAATCAGATATTCCCGTATTTTCAAGCAAAAAGAATTAAGAGGCCTTGGCCTTGGGGGGCCTTCCCCTGCGCTTGGGCGCTTCGGCTTTAGCCTTCGGCGGCCGGCCTCTCTTTTTTGGAGCCTTGGCCTTGAGAGGCCTGCCCCTGCGTTTAGGCGCTTCGGTTTTGGCCTTCGGCGGCCGGCCCCTCTTTTTTGGAGCAGCTTTTGTTTCGGTACCAAAGGATTTGAGCTCACGCTTCAGTGACCCTACTCTTTTGTCCACTTCCCCGATGTGCGTTATGATCTCAGCGATGTCTGTCTGTCCTTTTTCCGTTGGGTTTTTGTAGTTCTTGTAAAAATTCTCGCCCAGATCCTCAAACAGGTCTTTCCTCTGCCTTTTGAGAGATCCAATCTCAATTTTTACCTGTGCAAGCTTGGTAACCCTGTCCGCTTCACCTTTTCCTTTCTTGTAAACATCTACGAGTTTTTTCCTGGCGTCTTCCAGAACGTTTTTAATTTTATCCATTTCTTCTCGTTCCACGGCTTTCTCCTTTCATAAAATATTATTGATAATTAAAGTAATTATACACAATTTATAAATAATGCCATCATTTAATTAAAATAAAATGCAATCATTTCTAATTAAATTTTGCAGAAAATCAATTTATTAAACTCTTAAACAGCCGTATAATAAGGGCAATATAATTAATGAGGATTAATAAATTAAATAATGATCTACTTGAGAGATCAACAAATAAATTACTTTTTATAAATAATTATTAGAAATTATCTCAGAATTATCGATTTGTGGGGAAAGTGAAAATGACACTTTCACTTTGCACGGAGTAAAAAGCCACGGATGGACTTTTTACAACCCGATATTATTTTCGCGCCCGAGCGTGGGCGCCCGGATCAATGAAATAAACCGTGGGTCATTGATCCGTGAGGGAAGTGAAAATGACGCTTTTCACTTCCCGCGGAGCAAAAAGCCGCTTACGAACTTTTTACGACACTATCAAAGATGACTTCGCAAGAAGTCATCGACGCGCCCATTAAGAGGCGCCCAAAACAATAACTTGCACAGCAAGTTATTGTTTTGTGAGGAAAGAGAAAATGACATTTTCTCTTTCCGTAGAGTAAAAAGCCACGGATGGACTTTTTACGACCCTATCAATAATCTAATCCCATAAAAGAAAAACCAGATACCGAGGATAACAAGGACCAGTGAACAGAGCGCCATGAGGGCTCTGTAGAATTTCGATCCGGCTATTTTCACTCCCCTGGCCGATGCCGTTGAAACAAGCGTGTACCATGCCAGGTCTCCCGAGATGTGCCCGCAAAAAAAGACCGCTATTCCGACAGGTCCACTCTCAGAGGCAACTGAAAGGTATGCAAGGCCCACCGTTGCCCACCACAAGGTCCAATATGGATTAGAGATACTCATAACTGCTCCCAGCAGAACAGCTCTGTTCGGCCCCTTTGTTTCGATCCTGACCAGATCCTCGAAGTTACCAGCGCGGACCATATCCACCATACCCTTGCCCATCCAGACAAGTATCAATCCCCCAGCGAGGCCAACCCACCCCTGAAAGCCCCTGGCCTGAAGGATCGGACCTGCACCCAGAAATACCAGGGAGATCAGGCCGAGTTCCAGGAGACCGTGTCCCACGATGGCCATTGGACCGAATTTCCATCCGTAACTGGGGGAGTGGCCAAGGGTTACAGCAAGGAGAGGCCCCGGCATAAGAGCACCGGAAAGGGCGACGATAAAAGCTGTAACGAAAAGCGTGAGCAAGCTCAATGGTTCATCTCCAAATTCCAACCTCTCCCTTGCCACGCTTATGCGTGGAGTTCGGTTTCAGTCCCAGGACCCAAGACCCAAGTCCCAGGTGTTGGTCCAAGATCCAAGGTCGTGATGCGTAACGCGTGATGCGTAAAACAGGCTATAGCCTTAAAACAAAACCATCAACTAATGACCGATGTGCTGTGAGCTATGAGGTTTGTGTTTCGGTCTACATCTATAGAGAATTGAGATTTTATAGACGTAGCCCATGGCCCAGAGCCCAATGCCCCGAGCCCATCAAGCAATGTTCTAATTTCTAATGCTCTAATGTTCTACTTCGACACCTCGACACCTCGATACTTCGTTACCTGTCCCCAAATCCCCTGAGGTTGATCAGGGTTCTGATCTGAGGCCCATAGCGGCTCTCTCCTTCGGACTGTGGAGGGGTCTCCAGTATCCCTGGACGGGTTTTGAATCTCCCATCGATCATAAGCCGCGCGAAAGGGACAAGGCCCAGGATCCCCTCGCCAATCCTGGCATGTCTGTCCACTTTCGATCCCAGTGCTCTTTCCGTGTCATTCAGATGGAAGGTCTTGATTAGATCGACACCAGCTTCCGAATCGAACCTCTCAAGTGTGCTATCAAGACTCTTTTCATCCGAGATGTCATATCCCGCGGCAAAAGCATGGGCAGTGTCAAAACAGTAGGCGACCCTCTCCTGTTTATGGATGTTATCACGAATTCTGGATAGCTCACTGAAACTCCCACCAAGCACATTCCCTGAGCCTGCCGTATTTTCCAGGAGGATTATTGGGCCATCCTTTACCATATCCAGTACCGCGTCGAGCAGGTCCGCGACACGCGCTATTCCCTCTCCTGCTCCTGAACCCTTGTGTGAACCCGGGTGGATGACAAGATAGTCAGCGCCAAGCTTTTTACATCTTCTATACTCTGTCAGCAGGGCCCTTCTGGATCTTTTCCAGGCTTCTTTGTCAGGGGAGGCAGGATTTATGAGATACGAACCATGGACGATCACTGACTTTAGCCCCGTTCCTTTTACATTTTTTCTAAAAGCTGAAATGCTCTCTTTCACTAAAGGTGCTGGCTCCCAACGGGTAGGTGAGCCGGAAAAGATCTGGAGCACCTCGCACCCATCCTCCAGGGCTCTTTTGGGTGCCAGCTCTATCCCTCCAGCTATGGATTCATGGGCGCCTATTAACATATATTTCGAGTTTTTCGGAAGTCAGTTGTCAGGAGTCAGAATCCAGAATACTGAATCAAGAAAAATCCGCAAGAGGTGAGTGACAAATTGATCTAATTATAAATGGTTCCCTAACTGCATTCCTGGCAATGCTTTCTTTGCTATCCTCATATTCTCATTCTGACTACTGAATTCTGACTACTGAATTCTGAATTGTAATTATCAGACCAAATTCAAACCTATGTCAAACGAGAGTATTCAGAAAAGAAAAACAGGAGAGAACCGCGCTGCCGAGGTTATCGCGATAAAGAGGGTGCCATATATAAAATCTATGGACCTTATCCGATAGTTTTCCGCGAGTGCGTAGGTGCCGTCAAATCCTCTGGAGAGCATCGCTGCGAAAATTCTTTCGCCCCTCTCAAAACTCCGCAGGAAAAGCGTTCCGATCATGTTACCAACAACACCTGCGTGCCAGAGCCACCTCCCCCCGAACATCCGCGAATCCCTGGCTCTCTTCATCCTCATAGCTTCATCGATGAGGACAAAAATATATCTGTATGTAAATCCAAGCAGCACTATGAAGACCTGTGGGAACCGCAGACTTATGAGGGATTGAAGCAGTCTCGGAAAAGGCGTTGTCGAAGAAAGAAGTATGATCGTAACGACCCCGATGTAGCCTTTCGCCATGACATTCCAGAATATCAAAAGACCTCTGTAAGAAACACTGATCGAAGAAAAACCGAGGCTGATGGAGCCTCCTGTCTGATCTGGCATGAAGGGCAGAAAGATACTGACCATGAGCACGAAAGGAACAACTACGAGAGATCGTTTCAGTACGTATAAAACGGGAACCCCGGACAGGAACACCAACAGAAAGATTGACAGTAAATAGACAGCAAAGGACCAGAAGGCTGTTGCGGGTGTGCTGACAACAAGCAGCATGAATGTTATTACCGCAACCACCTTGATCCTGGGATCGAGAGAATGCACCGGACTGTGCAGATCGCTGTATTTATCGAGAAAACCGTGGTCCATTCTGAGTCCTTAATCGATACGATCTTCTGTAATGCGATGGGCCTGCCTGAGCTTCCGTAGAGCCAGGGCGATACCTGTACCAGTAAAAAATACAAATATTGTACCAATTGCCCCGGCAATTGCCCTTGACGCCCATTTCGACCTTGTTCCACCAACCTCGTAACCCGGCGCGAAAGACCTGTCCCAGACTGCGGGGTTTTCCTCTGCGATCTTCCGAAAGCCTAACTCCTCTGCCACGCTCTCCAGACCATCGGGAGAACTGGAACCGAAGGGCGAAACAATGGTCGCAATTGCAGCTGCTATCAGGAAGGCAGCAAACACAAATCCTATGTTCCTTCCTTTCCGGGCGGTCATTCTTGATACATCCTTCTTGCCTGAGGCACAAGATCTCTTCTGGAGGCAAGGAGTGTACCCAGAATCGCCACCGTTATCAGGGCTTCTCCTACCCCGATAATAGAATAGACACCGGCCATGGCCGGAAGTACTACTACAAGTGGGCTGGTTCCTGAAACAGCCAGTTCCAGTGCAACCATCGAAGCTCCGCTGACAACAGATAGCCATGCCGCTACCGCTGCAGACAGCATGATGAATCCCCTTTTTGGCGGTAATAGTTTTGCCAGCCAGTTATATGCAAAATAGGCAACAAGGACCGAAACAATTCCCATGTTGAAGATATTGCTTCCCAGTGCTGTGATACCACCATCCGCAAAACCCAATGCCTGGATCATGAGGACAAGGGCCATAACAAGGCTGGCGGCCCAGGGTCCAAGGATGATCGAAGTAAAGGCTGCTCCGAGAAAATGACCGCTCGTACCTGCTGCAATGGGGAAGTTAAGCATTTGGGCCGCGAAGATAAAGGCGGCGGTAACCCCTATAAGGGGTATCTGCCTTTCGTCTATCTCACGCTTTAGCCTGCGGGACGCATAACCACAGAATCCGACAGAGATGGCCAGAGCTACTCCGTTAACAGGACCATTTACAAATCCATCGGGGATGTGCATATTACGTGAATATCCCTCTCTGATATTGTGTTACTAAGTTGGTAAATGTTAACACGATATGGCAATTAGTCAACGATTTAGAACATGCAATGACCGCTCTGCCCGACAAGGCGAGGGAATACATAAGGAAATATTTATGAAGATAATGGCTGTATTTTTTGATCTTGGAGGAGTTTACTACAGCGAGGGTTTCCGCGAGGGCCTGTTTACCATCGCACGCAGGTTTGGGTTGGACGAAGAGGAATTTTACCGGATGGCCTCTGATCTCGTGTTCTCAAGCGGTTATGTATGCGGCAGCATTCGGGAGAGGCTTTACTGGGAGCAGCTCTCATCATTGGCCGGGACAGACCACTCTCTTCTGGAGAGCAGGGGGGAGATCCTGAATGCATTCAAGCCCCTGGATGGAATGCCGGAACTGGTACGGAGGGTTCGCACCACAACACAGGTAGCTCTCCTTACTGATCAGACCAACTGGCTCTACGAACTGGATGAGAGGGACAACCTGTTTACCCAATTCGATGAGGTCATCTCTTCGTATGAGGAGGGCTTCAGTAAAAGGGACATGGAGATTTTCAGGATCGCCTGTGAGCGTTGCAATATTCTTCCTGAGGAAGGAATATTTTTCGATGACAATCCCGAAAATGTCCGCAGGGCTTCTGAGTTTGGTCTGACTGCGTACATTTTCGAACAGGCCCAGACGACCGAGGATATACTTATTTCTGCTGGAGTGACCGAGATTGCGAATGAGGGTTCAGAATAGACTGAACTGGAACGGGCGCCTTTGGCGCCCGTTATGTGCAAATGGTGCGAAAGGGGGGAGTCGAACCCCCACGGAGTTACCTCCACTGAGTCCTGAACCCAGCGCGTCTACCTGTTCCGCCACTTTCGCATATATCCGTAAACAAGTCTGCTTTTGGCCCTTTTCTTGCTTACAGCAACATACAGATTCTTGATCAGTCAGAAGACAAATACACAGGGAGAAATTCATTGTCAAGTAAGTACTCGAAAAAACGATCACAAAAAAGAAGAAAAGGCTCCGAAGACTACCGAGAACTGATCCTCAAATATCTCGGGCGAAAGTCAACCCGGCCCCTGTTGGCCAGGGAGCTGACTTCTGCCCTGAGGATCACGAAAGAGGACAGGCGCAAGTTTTCCAGGATCCTTTCATCTCTGGTTCAAACCGGAGACATCATCAAAATAAAGGGACAAAGATATGCGCTCCCTTCAAAGATCCAGCTCATCACCGGCGAGATGAAGATAAACACCGAAGGCGTGGGAATCCTCATCCCGGATGATGGTTCCAGAAGGAAAGCCATCAGCCCGGCCCGGATGAAGGGCGCCATGGATGGTGACAGGGTTGTCGTCAGGGAGGAGCGGCACTATTTCAAAGGCAAACCCTCAGGGTCCGTAGTAAGAATAATCGAGCGGGCCCATAAGGAACTTGTGGCCCTGTTCGATGTTCAGGATGGCATTGCTTTTGGCCGCCCCTATGACAGAGCGATAAGGAGAGATGTTATCATCCCTCCCGGATCTGAGATGGGGGCACAGTCTGGCGACATGACTGTGGTACGGATAACCGAATACCCTTCGCAAAGCAGCCCAGGCCGGGGTGAGGTCGTGGAGATCCTCGGATCATCAGAGGATCAGCATACTGAAACCATGGCCGTCATCCACACCCACGATCTTCCTCACAGATTTCCAAAGGCGGCCATATCCGAAGTTAACTCTCTTTCTGATTCGTCCCTGAAAGATCCCGGGAAGAACAGGGAAGACCTTCGGGATCTCCTGTTCGTTACTATTGATGGCGCTTCGGCCAGAGATTTTGATGATGCTCTCTTCGCCGAGAAAGTATCGGACAACGAGATCAAACTATATGTATCCATTGCGGACGTTTCTCATTTCGTGAAGCCGGGTACTGCCCTGGACAGGGAAGCCCGACGCAGGGGCAACTCGGTATATTTTCCCGACATGGTCATACCCATGCTTCCGGAAAGGCTGAGCAATGACCTTTGCAGCCTGAATCCCGATGTGGACAAGGTCACATTTACGTGTGAGGTAACTGTAGACAGCGAGGGTAATCCGGGAGCACATCGTATTTATCCCAGTCTCATAAGAAGCAGGTCAAGACTTACCTATGTGGAGGTAGAAGAATACCTCACCGGAAAGAAATCCGACATTCCGGGCAAAGATATTGAGGCAAATCTGGAAACCCTGCAAGAGTTGGTCGCCCGTCTATCGGAGCGCAGGATCGGCCGTGGAAGTCTCGATTTCGATTTTCCTGAACCGGAAGTTTCTCTGGATGCCAGGGGGCACATAGAGAATATATACCGGGCTCCAAGATATTCATCCCACCGTCTGGTTGAGGAATGCATGCTTCTGGCTAATGAGATAGTCGCAGCGAAGATCCGGGAATCGGGCGAATCGGGAGTTTACAGGGTTCACGAACCTCCAGACGAGGAAAAAATAGCAGACTTGCGTGAACTTCTCTCGGCCATGGGCTACCACTTGGGTCCGGCGGCCCGGAGGTCTCCGGCAGCCTTCCAGGAGATACTGAAATCGGTAAAGGGCACAGGCAAAGAGAGATTCTTGAATACCGTGATCCTCAGATCCATGAAAAAAGCCATGTATTCCCAAGATCCTGAAGGACACTTTGCGCTTGCCCTGAAAGACTACGCCCACTTCACATCACCCATACGCCGCTATGCAGATCTGCTTGTCCACAGAGCCATGAAAGGCATCCTGGGACTGGACAAACCCCTCGGCACCAAAGACCTCGAGGAAGTCTGCTCGTATATATCCACCACGGAACAGAACGCAGAGGCTGCGCAGAGAGACATTCTGGCACTTATGAGAGCCAGATTCATGGCGGACCGGGTTGGGGAAACCTTCACCGGGACCGTTTCCGGAATAACGTCCTTCGGCTTTTTCGTGGAACTGGAAGAGTATTTTGTAGATGGGCTGGTCAGACTTTCCTCCCTGTTCGACGATTTCTATCACTTCCGGGAAAGGGACCTCCTCCTTTTAGGGGAGAATACCGGAAGAACCTTCCGGATAGGCGACAGCGTCACTGTCAATGTAGTACGCGTTGACACAAGCAGGAGACATATTGATTTTGAGTTAGCTGATCCTGACTGATAATTAATTAGTCAGGGTCCCGGATCCAACGTCCAAGGTCCAAGATCGAAACTCAGGGTCCAGAATCCAAGGTCCAAGATCAAAAAAGGAATATAGGAGTATCAATATATTCTGGGACAAAAACCGACCTTGGATATTGGGTCTTGGATCTTGGACCAACTCACAAATCACTGAGAAATTTGTAAAAAATGACCACAACTGAATTACAAAACGAGATCCGATTTGGAGAAAACGGCTACCCGGAATTATTAAGCCAGATCCAGCTTCCTCCGGAAGTGCTTTACACCCGGGGGCAATACCTGGCAGAGGACACTCTTGCTGTAGCGATAGTGGGAGCGAGAACTCCCACGCCCTACGGTATATGGGCCTCGGAGAAACTCGCACATGGATTGGCCCGCAACGGGTTCACCGTGGTGAGCGGTATGGCAAGAGGAATAGACACTGCAGCACACAAAGCAGCACTTGCGGCTGGAGGCAGAACGATCGGGGTCCTCGGATGCGGTCTTGATGTGGATTATCCCAGGGGCTCATCAGATCTCAGACGGCAAATCTCCCAAAGGGGAGTTCTTGCCACCGAATTCAAGGACGGAACATCACCCCTTCCCTATAATTTCCCGCAGCGCAACAGGATCATAAGCGGGCTTTCACTGGCCGTTGTGGTTATCGAGGCGGGCCTGAAGAGCGGTTCACTCATTACCGCGCGCTGGGCCCTGGACCAGGGCAGGGAAGTTATGGCTGTACCCGGACGGATCGACAGCAGGTTGTCAGATGGACCTAATTCACTTATAGGAGATGGTGCGCTGCCGGTCAGAGAAGCGGAGGACATAGTCCTGGCACTGGGTATGGAAACCACCGATCCGTTAAAGGATCATGCCGAGGGAGTTTCAGATTTTATCAGGGAGCTTACTGGCGGTGCAAAGCGCCTGGAGGAACTCGCCAGTTCCAGCGGCCGAAGCGTTTCAGACATCATGGCAGAGCTTACCCGCCTGGAGATACAGGGCACAGTCAAAAGAATGGCCGGTGGATATTTCACGCTCACAGGAAAACAGGCAGATCGCCACACCGGTCAGGATAAAAACTCTTGACAATTGTATTCATAATCTGTTTAGAAGCCTTTTCAAGTAGAGTCTTGAGGATTATTAATTTGCAGAGAGCTTTAGGTTAAGACTAAACATCAATAGTGAGTGTTTAATTATTTACCGAAGCCCATGGCCCAGAGCCCAAAGCTCAACGCTCGCTTCTTATAAATTGCTTGAATCGCAAAGTTTAGGATTTGAGTTAAAACAATTCACCAGGAAAAAAGGAATATGGCAAAGTCACTGATAATAGTTGAATCACCCACCAAGGCCCGGACTATAGAGCGGATACTGGGCAAGGATTACAGCGTGGTTTCCTCCAACGGTCACATAATTGACCTCCCCAAAAAAGAACTTGCCGTTGACGTCGACGACGACTTCTCCCTTAAAAACAGGGTTATACCCAGCAAGAGGAAAGCGCTTTCAGCCATCTCCAAAGCGGCAAAGAACGCTGACCGGATTCTTATGGCCACAGACCCTGACAGGGAGGGGGAGGCCATTGCATATCTCCTTGCAGAGCACCTGAAGCTCCCTGAGGATAAGGTTTTCCGGGTACTGTTCCACGAGATAACCAAAAAAGGAATTCTCCAGGCCCTGGAAAACCCCGGCAAACCGGATAACCTGAAGTTCGAGGCTCAGCAGTCCCGCCGAGCCATCGACCGTCTCGTTGGCTATAAGTTAAGTCCTCTGCTATGGAAGAAGATCAAGCGCGGACTTTCAGCGGGCCGTGTTCAGTCCGTTGCCCTCAGGCTGATTTGTGAGAGAGAAAGGGAGATCCGCGCCTTTGTGCCCGAGGACTACTGGCACGTCTATTCACATCTGGAGGGCGACACACCGCCAATATTCAGGGTTCGTCTTGCAACAGAGAACGGAAAGAAGATCCGCATCACTGATGAGGAATTGGCTTTCAGTATCCGCGATCAACTTCCGCGTGAAGCCTTCCATGTTGAAGATGTAAAGATAAAAAAGGCGAATAAGAGACCGTCCCCACCGTTCATCACCAGCACACTTCAACAGGAGGCAGCCCGAAAGCTTGGATTTACAGCCAAGAAGACAATGGTGATCGCCCAGCAGCTGTATGAAGGTGTCAATCTCGGCAAGATGGGCACAACCGGTCTTATTACCTACATGAGAACTGATTCAGTACGCGTTTCGGCGGACGCTGTCGGAAAGGCAAGGGACGAGATCGTAAAACGTTTCGGATCGGATCATGTGCCAGCCTCTCCTCGACTATACAAGAACCGCAAGGGTGCTCAGGACGCCCATGAAGCTGTCCGGCCATCCAACCCGGAACTGGATCCGGATAGTGTGTCCACCTTCCTGGAAAAGGACCAGAACCGTCTCTATGACCTGATTTACAAGCGATTCATCGCCTCTCAGATGTCAGATGCCATACTTGAGAAGACCCGAGTAGATGTCAAAGCGGGGCCCTACGAGTTGACAGCATCCGGCCAGAGGGTTCTTTTTACCGGTTTCACCGCCCTTTATGAAGAAGGCAAGGATGAGGATCCAGACAATGAGGCTTCGCTGCCAAAGCTGGAAAAGGGACAGGTGCTTACCCTCCGTGAAGTGGAAGTGGAAAAGAAGACGACCAAGCCGCCACCAAGATACATGGAGGCCACACTGGTCAGGGAACTGGAGGAAAAGGGCATCGGGAGACCAAGCACCTATGCCTCTATTCTGGACACCATCCAGAAGCGCAATTACGTGATCAAGGACAAGAGGCGTTTTGCTCCCACGGCTCTCGGAATGGCTGTTAACGATTACCTTGTTTTGAAATTTCCCCGTTTGGTCGACTTCAAATTCACCGCACAGATGGAGGACGAACTAGATAGCATCCAGGAAGGGGAAAAAACCTACAAGAACATGCTGGATGAATTTTACAGCCCCTTCTCAAAAGAACTTGATGAGGCGGAAAAAGACAAGGAGCGTTTCAGTTGGGGTCACACTGACCTTAAATGTCCAGATTGCCCTGATGGGAGTCTTGTCATCAGGACAGGGAGAATGGGGGAATTCCTGGCATGTTCCAACTATCCTGATTGCAAATTCACATCCAATTTCGTGACACAAGAGGATGGCTCTATCGAACCTGTGAAGGAACAGGAGCGGGAAGAACTGTGCCCGGAATGCGGCAGCCCGATGGTGCTCAGGCAGGGCCGCAGTGGACCGTTCCTTGGATGCAGCCGATATCCCGACTGCAAGGGCACCCTGCCGCTATCCACAGGCGTCAGCTGTCCGGAAGAGGGCTGCTCGGGGGAACTGATCCACAAGAGGAGCAAAAAAGGGCGCACTTTTTTCGGGTGTTCCAGCTTTCCTGATTGTCGCTATGCTGTCTGGGACGACCCGGTATCCGTGAAGTGCCCACAGTGCGGATTCTCCATAATGACCAGGAAAGTACAGCGTGCCGGCCCCGTACTTGTCTGTCCTGTCAAGGATTGTGGGCACCGGATCAGTGAGGATGAAACCGGTTAAAGTGATCGGCGGCGGCCTCGCCGGCTGTGAAGCCGCCTGGCAGCTCGCACGTCGTAATATCCCCGTTCAGATCCATGAGATGCGTCCGCAAAAGATGACTCCAGCTCACCGAACCGGACAGCTGTCCGAACTGGTATGCAGTAATTCTCTTAAATCTGTTCGCATAGACAGAGCTCACGGACTGCTCAAAGAGGAGATTCGCATGGCCGGTTCCCTTCTGCTGGATGCGGCTGATGAATGTTCTATTCCTGGCGGAACCGCCCTTGTGGTGGACAGGGCCAGGTTTGCCGCCCTGATCACCTCGCGGCTCGAGGCGAATCCCCTCGTGGAAATTATCAGGGATGAAGTTAAGGAACTGGAGCCTGGAGAATACACTATTGTCTCGGCAGGCCCCCTGGTTTCCGATACTCTGGCAGGGGAGATTGAAAAGCTCCTGGGAAGCGGATCCCTTTCCTTTTACGATGCCATTGCGCCGACTGTTGATGCTGAAAGCCTCAACCGGGAAAAAGTGTTTGTGCAGGATCGATATGGTGATCCAGGAGAAGGTAGTTACATAAACTGTCCTTTCGACAAAGAGGAATATAAAAGCTTCATCGAAGCAATAAAGAGCGGCAGGACAGTCCCACTCCATTCCTTTGAGGGTGAGCAGCTGTTCGAAGCCTGTCTACCCATAGAAGTCCTGGCTTCCAGAGGAGACCAGACCCTTGCCTTCGGCCCCATGAGGCCTGTTGGTCTCACTGATCCCCGAACCGGCACCAGGCCTTACGCGGTTGTCCAGCTCCGTCCCGAAAATATGGAAAAAACCCAGTACTCCTTTGTAGGGTTCCAGACCAAACTCACCCACCCTGAGCAGGAGAGGGTCTTCAGAACGATCCCGGGACTTGAAAAGGCCACCTTCGAACGCCTCGGCAGTATCCACAGGAACACCTTTCTGGACTCTCCCCGGCTACTTGATGAATTTCAAAGACCCCGCAAGGCACCACACCTCTTTTTCTCAGGTCAGATATGTGGGGTGGAAGGATACACGGAATCAATGGCAAGCGGCGCAATGACCGGGATATATGTCTCAAGCTTGATCCTCGGTGTTGAACCGGCCCCCCCGCCAGCCACTACGATGACGGGTGCGCTCCTGAAACAATTGACCATACCGCCCAGAAGAACCTTTCAACCCGTAAATGCCCAGTTCGGACTGCTTTCCACTGAAGGTATTTCTGAAAGAAACAAAAAGAAAAAAAGGGAGTTGCTCACTCATAGGGCTATTGAACACATGAGCTCCTACCTGTCCCAAACCGGAATCGGGATTGATTCCTGAATGATCAATTCCAGGCAATAAACCACCTCAAACCCGGTCATATTGATAGAAATCTCAACAAATAATTGGGAGATGAACCGAAAGCACTGGTTTTGGATTATAACTCCTGAATCTTGTTCGCTTTTTCGCAGGTGTATTGTATCATGTCCCTGCAAACGGCTTTGGGGCTCAGTGGGGCTTTCCACAGGCTTCTGGATGGACTTTGATAAATAAAAGAAATATATATGGAGAAGATACCTGTGAGTAAACCAAGAGGTGGGACAGATCCGGCGGTCTCTGGTGAATTTGGAGAACACCTGAAGCGTTTTCTCCACAGAATGGAGAGCATACGGGGAGCATCGCCGCATACTGTCGCCGCGTACGGAAGGGACCTGTCTGAATACGATAACTTCCTCGAATCCAGGGACCTTGATCACGGAAATCCCGATACCGTTCGGTCGTATCTGGGGCACCTCTTCAGGAAGAGCCTTGCAAGGTCTACAATGGCCCGGAAGATCTCTGCTATAAAGTCTTATTCCCGTTTCCTGGTCCGGGAGGGGGTCCTCGACACAAATCCCTGCGATGGTATGACCACACCACGATCAGGCCGCCGGGCACCCAGATTTCTCAGCATCGAAGAGATGCAGGCCATACTCGACACACCGACCGGCAACAGGACTATCGACCATCGCGACCTGGCCATTTTTGAGCTGCTATATTCTTCCGGATTAAGGGTAAGTGAGCTCGCAGGCCTCGACAGGGAAGATTGGGATCCGGATAGTGGTACAATCCGCATCAGCGGAAAGGGCAACAGGGAAAGGATCGTGCCTGTTGGAGTCAGGGCGTCTGAGAGACTGCAGGAATATCTGAGGGCAACCTCCAGATGGCCACATGAAAAGTGCGATGAACCGATGTTTCTGAGCAATCGTAACAGGCGTCTGAGCGTAAGGAGCATACAAATGAGACTCCAGCAACGTATCAGGATCTGCGGCCTGGGAAAAAATATCAGTCCCCATGTACTGCGACACACCTTTGCAACTCACCTCCTTGACAGTGGTGCGGATCTCAGGGCAATACAGGAGATGCTGGGTCATCAGAGCCTGGAAACCACGCAGCGGTACACTCACGTGACTCTTGACAGGCTGCTGGCTGTTTACGACAGTTCCCATCCCAGATCGTCCAGGAAAGGAGAACAGGGATGAAAGGCACAACTGTGCTCGCGGTTATGAAAGACGGGAAAGTCGCCATGGGAAGTGACGGCCAGGTGACTATGGGTGAAACCATTATCAAACACTCTGCGAAGAAGGTTCGCAATCTTTATCAGGGCAAGGTCCTCGCGGGGTTTGCTGGATCCACTGCCGACGCCTTCACCCTCTTCGAGCGTTTTGAAAAGAAACTGGACCAGTATTCCGGAAACCTTTCAAGGGCTGCAGTGGAACTGGCCAAAGACTGGAGGACCGACAGGGTTCTCAGGCGTCTCGAGGCGCTGATGACAGTCTGCGACAGTGAGAACCTCTTTCTGATCTCGGGTACCGGAGACATGCTCGAACCGGAGGGCGGTGTCCTGGCGATCGGATCGGGGGGGCAGTACGCACGGGCCGCGGCTGAAGCCCTTATACGCCACACCGACCTCGCTGCCAGGGAAATAGTGGAAGAGTCATTAATAATTGCAGCGCAAATATGTATTTTCTCCAACGAAGAGATCTACGTGGAAGAGCTTTTATGACAGAGAGAAATTTTACTCCAAGGGAAATAGTCGACAGCCTCGACAGGTTCATTATCGGACAGGAAAAGGCCAAAAAATGTGTAGGCATAGCCCTCAGGAATCGCTGGAGGCGCAGGCAGGTCCCGGAGCACCTCAGGGATGAGATAGCTCCGAAGAATATCATCATGATGGGTCCTACGGGAGTGGGAAAGACAGAGATTGCCAGACGCCTGGCAGCCCTTGCCAACTCACCTTTTATCAAAGTGGAGGCTACTAAATTCACCGAGGTAGGATACGTAGGCAGGGATGTGGAGGCAATGATAAGAGACCTTACCGAACTGGCGATCAAAATGGTTCGTGATGAGCAGATGGTAACCGTACGGGAACGGGCCGACATAATGGCTGAAGAAAGGATCCTGGACCTGCTCCTTCCCGGTAGTGATATAGTGGCTCCCGAGACCCAGGAGATAGAGGCACCAAGGCAGGATACGCGAGACAAACTAAGGCGTTTGTACAGGGACGGAAAGCTTGATGAACGGGAAGTTGAGATCCATATCGAGGAGAAGTCAACACCCATGATCGAAATTTTCAGCGGTCCCGGCATGGAAGGCATGGATGTCAACCTGAAAGATATGATGGGCAATCTTTTTCCCGGCAGGAAAAAAGTGCGCAGGGTGAAGATCCCTGAAGCCACCCTCCTCCTTGCTCAGGAGGAAGCCCAGAAGCTCATCGATATGGAGAAAGTCGTATCGGAAGCACTTCTTCGCGTGGAGCAGAACGGTATAGTTTTTTTGGACGAGATCGACAAGATATCGGGACACGGCGCATCCCACGGCCCGGACGTATCAAGAGAAGGGGTTCAGAGGGATCTTTTGCCGATCATAGAGGGAACTACAGTTACTACCAAGCATGGCATGGTTAAAACGGACCATATTCTTTTCATCGCCGCCGGGGCTTTTTCCGGTACCAAGCCATCGGACCTGCTGCCGGAGCTTCAGGGGAGATTCCCCATCAGGGTTGAACTGGATGCGCTCACACGGGAAGATTTCGTCCGAATTCTTACCGAACCGGACAACGCCCTGATACTGCAGTACATCGAACTCCTCAAAACCGAGGGTCTGAAAATGGACTTTTCGGCAGATGCCATTGAGGCCATCGCCCAGATCGCAGAGGAGGTAAATACAAGGACGGAGAATATCGGGGCCAGGAGACTCCACACTGTTATGGAAAAGCTGCTCGAAGAGATCTCCTTCACAGCTCCGGATATTGGCGACAAAACTATCAAGATAAATGAGGAATATGTGAAGGAAAGACTTGCCGAAGTGGCAGGTGACGAAGATCTCAGCAGATATATACTTTAAAGCACTAACGAGGTCACGGGGGATAAATCGATGAACCGCATATTGGTTATTGAAAGCGAACAGCTAAACAGAAAAGCGGTGCGGGATATCCTTAAAAAAAAGGGGTTCGATGTTGTCACATCGCCCAGCGGCCGGGAAGGTATAAGAACCGTCCGGGAAGCAGAGGGTTTCATAGCCGTGTGTATTGCCGACAATCTGACCGGCCTGTCCGGCCTGGATACTCTTATAGCTATCAGGAAATACCGGCCCCACATCCCGGTGATCATGCTCATGAAGGATACAGACAGGAAGAATATACTCCGTGCCACCCGACGTGGGGCTTCGGATTTCGTCCACAAGCCGGTTAAGGCCACAGAGTTGCTCCTCGCTCTGAGGAATACTCTCGAAAAGATGCAGCTAAGCAGCAAGGTCGATCGGCAGCTTGAGCGCCTCAAGCTGCTTGAAAAGAGCGCGGGGGAATTGACATCCATCGACATGGGTGACCTGGCTCCGGAGGATGTGATCAGGGAGAATGAGTTCTTGAAAAAGACATTGGACCTGATCGCGGAGGTCCTGGAAGCCAAGAAAGTATCCCTCATGCTCCTTGATAAATCCAGGGATGAACTTGTCATGGCCCAGTCCAACTGGATGCCCGCCGAAACGATGGTCTCCATCCGTCAGCCGATCTCAAAGGGAGTCGCTGGATGGGTGGCCAGCCACGGCAAACCGATCCTGACGGAAGACGCCAAATCAGATAAAAGGACCGAGGGGACGGATTTTGCAGGTCAATATGACTCGCAATCCTTCATATGCACCCCCCTCTTCTTCAAGAAAAAGGTCATCGGAACGATCAGCGCAAATGACAAAATAGACGGAGAACCTTTCAACGAGGGAGAGTTGACGATACTTAACACCTTCGCACATCAGGCCTCCATGGCCATAGCAAACCTCTCCATGAACAGGAAGATCCAGAGGGAGCACCTGAAGTTGACATTCGTGAACGATGTGGCAAATGGCCTGATCTCGAGCCAGGACCCGGAAGAAATATACAGATCCCTTACAGAGAGAACCAGGTTGGGCCTCAAGGCCGCGGCATGCGGACTGCTGACCCTTGATTCCCGGGATGAGGGGCTCAGATTCGAAGTTGTAAGCTCTGATACCCCGGTTAAAAAAACAGAAGAGGCTTTCGAACCGGGGAAGGGAATATTCGGAAAAGTTATGGCAGAAGGAATTCCCGCAGGAAGCAATGAGCCAAAAAAGGATAAGAATGTAGATCTGAAAAAGGACTTTCCTCCTGGATTGAAAAAGATTTCCATTGCCGCCTGCCCCCTGAAGATGCGCGGCAAGGTGATCGGCATCCTTGCCGTTTACAACAAGGACGATGAGCTGCCTTTTGACAACTGGGACATCGAACTACTGATGTCAGTTGCCCCTCAGGCTGCCATGGCCCTGAAAAACGCGTGGCTTCACCAGAACCTCATAGACAGTATCGATGAGGTGGTGGCCACCAACAGGCAGTTGGAGGACGCAAACAAGGATATCAGGACCAAGATCAAGGAGCTTGATCGATTAAAAAAGAAGGTATCGTCTTAAAAAATCAGTTTAAAGTTGAAGGTTGAAAGTTTATCCGAGATTCGAAAATGGAAAATGGATATTGGAGATTGGTTTTACTAATCACTAATTACCAATCACTAATCACGCGTTACTCATTACGCATTATGATCCTGGATTTTGATCTCGGCAACGTTGAACGTTAAACATTGAACGTTGAACACCGGCCATAGGCCGGCGAAGAGGTAAACAATGGAAGAACTCATCAGGAAAGCCAACGTATTACTGGAGGCCCTGCCTTACATCAAGGCCTTCGGGGGCAAGACAGTCGTCATTAAATACGGCGGCAGTGCCATGGTCAATGACAAACTCCGCTCCAACTTCGCCCAGGATGTGATCCTCCTCAGGTATATCGGGATCAAACCTGTGATAGTCCACGGAGGAGGGCCTCAGATCGGTGAAGTACTCAGCAAGATGGGAATAAAATCAAAGTTCGTCAAGGGCCACAGGGTGACCGACGACGAGACCATGGACATTGTCGAGATGGTGCTGGGCGGCAAGGTAAACAAGGAGATCGTTGCCCTTATTCAACAGCACGGCGGCAAAGCTGTTGGTCTGACCGGAAAGGATGGCGGTTTATTCAAGGCACAGAAACTTGTTTTTGAACAGGATGATGAAGGCCCCCCTGAGATAATCGATCCCGGGCGGGTTGGCAGGGTAACAGATGTCGAACCGGATATTATTAACCAGATGGACAAGGGCAACTTTATACCCGTGATCGCACCTGTGGGTGTTGACGAAACAGGTAACACGTACAACATAAATGCGGATTCTGTAGCAGGGGCGCTCGCCGGCGCTCTCGAAGCCGAAAAGCTGATCCTGATGACAGACGTCCCCGGAATTCAGGACAAGGAGGGTGAACTTGTCTCCTCCATAAACTTTGAATCCATTGATACCATGATGAAGGAAGGGGTTATCGATGGGGGAATGATCCCCAAGGTACAAGCCGCTATGGCTGCTCTCAGTGAGGGAGTCTCAAAGGTCCACATAATTGACGGGAGGATCGAACACTCGGTGCTGCTTGAAATATTTACGCAAACGGGAATAGGTACGGAGATCATCCATTGAGGGGAAATAAGGCATGAAAAACATCGAACTGTCCCGGACTGCCCAGGGTTTGCTGTTTCCCAACTACAAACAGTATCCCGTTGTCATCACCAGGGGCAAGGACTGCAGGGTCTGGGATACAGAAGGAAATGAGTATCTCGACTTCGTGGCAGGAATAGCTACCTGCAATCTCGGGCACTGTCATCCGGCTGTAGTGGACGCAGTTGTCAGGCAGGCTGGTCAGCTTGTGCATGTTTCCAACTGGTATTATAACGAGCCGCAGATACAACTTGCTTCTCTCCTGACAGGCGTTACAAATACGGACAGGGTTTTCTTCTGCAACAGCGGGACAGAAGCGAACGAAGCCGCCATCAAGCTCGCAAGAAAACATGCCTTCGACAGGTTCGGTCCAGGAAGAGAGCTGATAATCAGTCTTTTCGGCGCATTCCACGGACGAACTATGAAAGCCTTGACTGCCACTGATCCAAAACACCACAATGAGGCATTCGCGCCTTACCCTGAGGGATTCATCCATATAGAACCCGGGGATACAGATGGTTTGAAAAAATTTCTTCCGAAAGCATGCGCACTGTTTATGGAACCGGTCCAGGCCGAGGGCGGCGTAAGGCCCATTGAAACCGATTTTATTGTTCAGGCAGGTAAGATGTCACGGGAAAACAACGTCCTGCTTATTATGGATGAGGTCCAAACAGGCATGGGGAGGTGCGGGGCTATTCTGGCAACCGATCTTCTGGATGTGGATCCGGATATAGTCACACTTGCCAAGGGACTGGGAAACGGTTTCCCGATTGGAGCCGTTCTTACAACAGAAAAGATCGCCGCCCATTTCGGTCCCGGCACCCATGGGAGCACCTTCGGTGGTAATCCCCTCGCGTGCGCAGCTGCGATCGCGACGATCAACACCCTGATGGAGGAAGATCTGCCGGTTCAGGCAGCCAGTAAAGGAAAATTTCTTTTGGACGGACTCAGAAACCTGGCAGACCGACACTCCTTAGTGGTTGATGTCAGAGGCACCGGTCTCCTGCTGGGACTCGAGCTGGACGGGCCGGCAGCACCGTTGGCGGAAGATATGATGAAGAAAGGATACCTCGTAACCGTGGTTCAGGAACGGACTCTAAGATTCACTCCGCCCCTGACCATCTCTGAGGAAGACATGAATAGTATGCTATCAGCCCTCTCAGACACTCTCCACAACTCTGGAGGTAACCCGGCATGAAGAGAGATTTCCTGACACTCAGCGATCTGGCACCTGAAGAGGTGGCAGGTTTGATACGCCGCGCCCTGGAGATGAAAAGCGCGCCAACACAGGGGCCTTCCGACTGTCCACTGATCGGAAAAAGCATCGGGCTGCTGTTCGAGAAACCTTCAACCAGGACCCGGGTCTCTTTCGAAGTGGCGATATACCAGCTTGGCGGCCAGACGATCTTCCTGAGCTCCAAGGACGTGCAGCTGTCCAGAGGAGAAACCCTTCACGATACAGCGCGTGTCCTTTCCCGCTACCTGTCTGCGCTGGTGGCAAGGACATATTCCCACAATACTATTGAAGTTCTGGCCAGCGAAGCGGACATTCCCGTTATAAACGCCCTGACGGACAGGGCCCACCCGTGTCAGATACTGGGGGATCTCCTCACAGTGCTGGAACACAGGGGCAGCCTTGAGGGTGCCAACATCTCCTATTTCGGCGACGGAAACAATGTTGCGAACAGCCTCATCATCGGATGCGGCATGCTGGGTCTCAACCTTACACTTGCCTGTCCCGAAGGTTATGATCCGGATAAGGAATTTGTTGATGCAGGTAGAAAGTTCTCCCAAGAATCCGGGGGTTCTATCCAGATCCAGCGTGATCCCGCTGCCGCGGCCGCAGGGGCCCAGTTCCTCTACACCGATGTCTGGACAAGCATGGGCCAGGAGGGTGAATCCGAAAGACGCAGGACTGAACTTTCGCCCTATCAGATCAACGCCAGCATCCTTAACGCCGCCGAACCGGGAGCAAAATTGATGCACTGCCTGCCCGCCAACCGGGGTGAGGAGATAACCGAGGAGATGATGGAGCACGACCAGTCCATTATCATCGACCAGGCGGAAAACAGGCTCCACGCACAGAAGGCGCTGCTGGAGTGGATTGTTAAGTAATGAGCCCAACGACCAACGTCCAATGACCAACGTGTTTGGACTTTTAATATTGGATCACGGATAAGATTAGCTCGAAATTCGCAAACAGGACTCGGAACAAGAGATATGGAAGGAACCTTTTCAGGAGATATCTATGAGTAAAAGGCCGAAGGTCAATAAAGTGGTACTGGCATACTCAGGGGGACTCGATACATCCGTTATTCTCACATGGCTTAAGGAAGAGTACCAGTGTGAGGTCATCGCCTTCGCCGCAGATCTCGGGCAGGGCGATGAACTGGATGGCATAAGGGAAAAGGCTCTCAAGACTGGCGCCAGTGAAGTGTTTATTGAGGACGTCAGGGAGGAGTTTGTGAGGGATTTCATATTCCCGGCTCTGAAAGCCAACGCAATTTACGAGGGCTATTACCTGCTCGGAACTTCCATCGCGAGACCTCTTATTGCAAAGATTCAGATTGATATAGCAAAGCGCACCGGCGCAGACGCTGTTTCCCATGGAGCCACCGGGAAGGGCAACGACCAGGTGCGGTTCGAGCTTGCATACCACGCCCTGATGCCGGGCGTAACCGTCATCGCGCCATGGAGAGAATGGGACCTGGACAGCCGAACAGCCCTGATGGAATACGCCCGCAAGCACGACATTCCCATCCCCGTGACAAAGGAAAAACCCTACAGCAGCGACCGCAACCTGATGCACATAAGCTACGAGGGCGGAGTGCTGGAAGACCCGTGGATGGAACCGGATGAATCCATGTTCACCCTGTCTGTTGCACCGGAACAGGCACCGGACAAACCGGAATATGTGGACATTGAGTTCGAGGACGGTGTTCCCTATGCAATAGACGGCGAAAGCCTGACACCGGCATCCTTACTGGCACAGCTCAATGAGATCGGGGGAAGGCATGGCGTCGGGCGCATGGACATCGTGGAAAACAGATATATCGGCATGAAATCACGGGGCGTGTATGAAACACCAGGCGGCACTATTCTTTATCATGCCCACCGCGCTGTGGAATCCTTGACCATGGATCGGGAGGTGATGCATCTGAGAGATTCCCTGGTACCGCGTTTCTCGGAGTTGATCTACAACGGTTACTGGTTCTCACCTGAAATGGAGTGGCTGAAGAAATGCATTAACGAGACGCAGCACGGAATTACGGGCACAGCCAGAATGAAGCTGTACAAAGGTTCGTGCACGGTGGCGGGGCGAAAAGCCCCTTACTCACTGTATATGCCGGATTTCGCGACCTTTGAAGAGGAAACGGTATTCGACCAGGCCGATTCCACAGGTTTCATAAAGGTCAACGCCCTGCGCCTCCGGATCCAGGCCCTGGCTGGCAGAAAAAAAGATAAGTGAAATATCTCAAGAAAGCAGTAAAAACGGCCGTTGTTGCTATCGTAAAGGACGGAGAAGGGAGAATTCTACTCACCAAGCGGGCTATCGCCCCATACCTGGGCAAATGGGTAATGCCAGGAGGGAAAATAGACAAGGGAGAGCTTATTACTGCCGCACTGAAGAGGGAGGTTGCCGAAGAGGTGGGGCTTGATATTCACATCGAGGGATTGGTCGACATTTATGAAATTGTTCCCACAAACGAGCACAGCGAGCATTTTGTCATCCTTTATTATCTGGTGACTCCGAGGACTGGTGATCTAACCCTTAACAACGATGAGGTCGCTGATGCGGTGTGGGCAGATCGTGATACCATCAGCACCCTGGATATTTCAGACGGCACACGACATATACTTTCGAAGGTGTTTGTGTAATAGAAAAACGTGCTTTGAGCAGTGAGCTGTGAGCCTTGGGCTATGTGCCTGAATTTGAACTAGTTACACACCTCGAGCACGCATCATAATACGGACAGGGGGGGAACTCTAATTGTTGAGGATCTTTGAGGAAATAGTGGACCTGGATCTTCCACTCGGCAGCGGTATCCACACCCTGATCGCCCAGATCCCGAACAATCTGAAACTGGAGGGAAGACTCTATAAGCTTCAGGACCCTAAAAGCCAGTTCGAGCTTATCAGATCAGTACTTGAACTGGCCGCGGAGCACGCCGAATCGGAGCAGATCCATTTGATTTTATTTCCTGAAAGCAGCGTTCCCTATAGCCATCTTGGGCAAATAACGGAAATTGTAGAGGAGAAACTGCCCGGCAACACTGTGGTCATCTTCGGTTTGGAGCACATTATGCTCTCCCAGTTTGCTGCTTTGCTGGAACACTACATGGATGAAGAGAACGAGTTCATTGAACAGTTCAAGCAGGACATGTCCATGGAAGACGTGGCCAAACCTGTTAATTCCTGCGTCACCATCATAAAAGAAAGAAAGGGCAGATTACGGTATTTTTTCACTGCCAAGACCCATCCCTTCGCCGGGGAGGAGTCCGTGGACCACATATCGGATCTGTACCGGGGAAAGGCGCTGTTCCTGTTCAGATGCGCCCCCGTGACCTTCAATTTCATGCCCCTGATATGCTTCGATTACGTCTACCGGGATTCGGACCACTCCAATATCATGGCCATCATGGAAAAGGCCAACGACCTCTACTTTCAGCAGAAGCAGCAGCTTGATATGCTGGCGATTATCCAGTGTAATCCCAAACCCGAACACAAGGTCTTCAGGGATGTAGCCACGGGGTTTTATGGAGAATATCTTTTCAAATCTCCGGGTGTCAGAGACGCGATCACCGTATTTGTGAATTCATCTGCCGAAACCCTGTTGGAGGGAACAAAAGGGAAAAATGCTTTCGGCCACAGCAGTATCGTCTGCGGTATCAAACACAAGTTACCCAGGATCAAGCTCTCGGAATTCCGCACGGATGATTTTTTCGGCTCACCTGTTTCCAGGTTAAGGTTCAGTTCGGGAACAAGGCTTTATTTCTGCAAACTGTTCCCTCATCATGAAACAGATCCACGATCTTCCCGCGCAATGGTAAAGGTTACCGGTGTATACCTCATTTCCAGTGAGAATGAGTGGGAGAGGATAAGCGGAGATGATCTGCTAATGGGTGTTAGGAACGACGAAAGCGATTCGATCTACTTTTACTGAGGAGTTATTATGAGCCAGAAGCCCTGGAAAGGAAGGTTCAAGGGAGACATTACAGAGCTGCTGGAGCGGTTTTCAGAATCTGTATCCTTTGACCAGCGACTTTATTCACAGGATATAAAGGGGAGTATCGCCCATGCCCGGATGTTGGGTGAGAAAGGCATTATTCCAAGAGAGGATTCTGAAAAAATAATCGAAGGCCTCCGCCAGATCGAGGAGAAGGTCGAAACAAAGGGACATGATTGGGATTCCTCCCTGGAGGATATCCACATGAATATAGAAGCTTTACTCACCAAAGAGACGGGCACTTCAGGGGAGATGCTCCACACTGCACGCAGCCGCAACGATCAGGTGGCTACTGATCTGAAACTTTACGTACGTGAAACTGTTGAGGCACTCCGCGGACATTTACTGGAGATGATGGAGAGCATTTTTCAGAAAGCCGAGTTGAGTTCGGAAGTTATTATGCCTGGATATACGCACCTTCAAAGGGCCCAGCCGGTTCTTTTGGCCCATCATCTGCTTGCCTATTTCGAGATGTTCAGAAGGGATGTAAGGAGGTTCGAAGAAGTCACAGCAGGTCTTGACTATTCCCCCCTGGGTTCCGGAGCAATCGCCGGGACATCTCTTCCGATAGACAGAAAGATGACCGCAAAGGACCTGGGATTTTCCAGTATCACAGCAAATAGCATGGACGCTGTCTCTGACCGGGATTTTGCGGTGGAATTCCTCTTCGCCTGCGCTCTGTGCCAGACTCATCTCAGCCGCCTTGCCGAGGAGATCATCCTCTGGGCGAGTTCCGAATTCGGCTTCATTAAGCTTCCCGATTCTTTATGCACTGGAAGCAGCATGATGCCCCAGAAAAAAAATCCGGATGCCGCGGAACTTGTGAGAGGCAAGACGGGGAGGGTCTTGGGAAATCTGCTTTCACTTCTTGTGACCCTCAAGGGGCTGCCCATGACCTACAACCGCGACCTTCAGGAGGACAAGGAGCCGGTATTCGACTCAGCCGACACGCTGTCCGCGTCCATTGAGATCATGTCCTCGGTCATTGCCGGCGCCGAGTTCGACACTGATCGCATGGCCCAGGTCGCAGGTGAGGATTTTACTACCGCGACGGACCTTGCGGAGTACCTGGTATCGAAGGGCCTGCCCTTCAGACAGGCCCACGAGATAACCGGAAGGATAGTTCTGCACTGCCTGGATACAGGGTGTGATTTTTCAGGTCTTGCATTCGACCAGATGCGGTCGTTCTCGGACCTTATTGAGGAGGACATCTTTGAAGCTATTTCCGTTCAGAATTCAGTTTCTGCCAAGGACATTCCCGGTGGCACAGCGCCCGGCCGGGTCAGGAAAGCTCTTGAAGAAGCCCGCAAGTTCCTTGATAAAAGCAGCGCTGATTAGCCCGCTGATTGCAGGTCTTCTGGCATGCGGCGTAAAGGGGCCGCCAACCAATCCGGACGGTGGCGTATGGGGACCTTCCTCCTACCGCCTGCTCTCACCTGAGATCAAAGAGAATCCGGCACCTTACGGACATGAAGAAATTGACATGCCCGGAAATCCTCTGCTAGAGTGTGCGTTTTATTTTTGATCCTGTTTTTACCACAGAGTCACCCTTCGGCAAGCTCAGGGCAGGCGACACCCTTCGGGCTTGGGTTTCACCACGGAGGCACGGAGGACACGGAGTATATGGGGGTATAGGGGTAAGGGAGTATGGGAGTAGAACATTAGAGTATTTGATTGGACTTTACTTTAATCACAAATTACTAATCACCAATCACTCATTACGCATCACTCGTCACGCATTACGCGTTCCGAGGGCCGATAACGCAGAAGATGATGCGCTATGAAAGGCGCATAGGCAAAAAACAATGCATTATTTTATCTACCAGGACAACGAATTGTATTGCGAAGACGTTCCCGTTGAAAGGATCGCCGCAGAAGTAGGTACGCCTTTTTACCTCTACAGCGCGTCGACTATCATCAGGCACTATACTGTATTCACCGAGGCTTTCGCTGATGTCGACCATCTCGTGTGCTACTCCGTGAAAGCCAACTCCAATCTCGCTGTACTCAAACTGCTGGCTGACCTGGGTGCAGGGGCGGATATAGTTTCAGGCGGAGAGCTATTCAGGGCCCTTCGTGCGGGTATATCACCTGACAAGATAGTATTTTCAGGGGTTGGCAAGAAGGATGAAGAGATCCGATTCGCCCTTGAATCAGGCATTTTGATGTTCAATGTAGAATCTACGAGCGAACTGTCAGCCCTGTCGAGGGTGGCAAAGGATATGGACAGCGTTGCTCCAGTGGCCCTGCGGGTGAATCCAGACGTGGACCCCAAAACCCACCCTTATATATCTACGGGCTTGAAGAATAACAAGTTCGGGATATCTGCAACTGAAGCTCTGTCCATCTACCGACAGGCAGCAAAGATGGATCACATACAGGTGGTGGGAGCCGACTGTCACATCGGTTCCCAGCTGACAACCGCAGCTCCCTTCGGGGAGGCTGTTACAAAGCTGATGGAGTTGGTTTCCGTCCTCGACCAGGAGGGAATGGAGATCAGGTATATAGACGTAGGTGGGGGTCTCGGAATCGTCTATGGAGAAGAAGCCCCTCCCCTTCCCTCTGATTATGCGGATACGATACTCGACGCGATGGGCGATACAGAAAAAACCCTCATCTTTGAACCTGGCAGGGTGATCGTGGGAAACGCTGGCATTCTGGTTACAAGAGTACTGTACAACAAAAAGACTGCCGAAAAGAATTTTATCATTGTGGACGCAGCCATGAACGATCTTATAAGACCGTGCCTCTACGAGGCATACCAGGAGATACGGCCCGTTTCCCGGACAGAAAGGGAGGAAATTGTCGTTGACGTGGTAGGGCCTGTGTGTGAATCCACCGATTATCTGGCCAAGGATCACAAGATGTCCGTGGTGGCAGAGGGAGAGCTGCTGGCAGTAATGGGTTCGGGCGCCTACGGATTTCCCATGTCGTCACAGTATAATTCCAGGCCCAGAGTTGCAGAGGTTATGGTCAGGGATGACCGTTTTGAAGTAGTCCGAAACCGGGAAACTTTCGATGATCTTGTTAAAGGAGAGAGGTTTTTCAATGGCTGAGTTTCCATTACCATTCGCCAAGATGAGCGGGACAGGTAATGATTTTATCCTCATCGACAACAGGAAGAGACTCATCGGTGATGATGAGATGGTAGACTTTACTGTGGATGTCTGCCGCAGGAGCAGATCCGTTGGAGCGGATGGCGTGATCCTGATCCAGGACGACAGCGAATTCGATTTTTCCTGGAGGTTCTTCAACTCCGACGGAAGTGAAGCTGAGATGTGCGGCAACGGCTCCCGCTGCGCGGCCAGATTCGCCCTCATGAAAGGGATCGCCCCCGCTTCCATGACTTTCAGGACCCTTGCCGGTCCTATTCGCGCCGATGTGAATGGTTCTGTCGTCAAGGTTCAATTGACACCTCCATTTGACCTGAACGAGGTCGTGGAACTAAAATTGAACGACGGTACTGAGATAACCGTCGGCTATGTTAATACAGGCGTTCCTCACACTGTAATAATCACACCGGATGGGGAGCTCGGTGACGCTCCGGTTCAGGAACTTGGCAGGGAAATCCGTAGCCATCTTCAATTCTCGCCCGCTGGTACGAACGTTAACTTCGCTGAAGTAGTTGGCAATGAGACGATCCGAATGAGGACATATGAAAGGGGTGTGGAGGCGGAGACGCTGGCTTGCGGCACCGGCGCTGTCGCTGTTGCAATTATCTGCACGTTAAGAGGTTTGGTAAAACCTCCTGTTACTGTAATAACAAGGAGCGAAGAACAGCTCAAAGTTTTCGTAGATTCTGCCGACCCCATGGGGGAAGATGTCTTCATGGAAGGAACGGCTCTTCAGGTATATGAGGGACAGCTCAGCAATGAAACTGTCCAGGGAGGATAACATGTTTACAGGAGCCATGACCGCGCTGGTAACTCCTTTTGCTGGTGGTAAAATAGATGAGGATGCACTTCGAAGGCACATCGATTTCCAGATAGATCAGGGCATAAATGCAGTTGTTCCCTGCGGCACCACTGGGGAAGCTTCTACCCTCAGTCATGAGGAACACCTGGAAGTCGTAAGGATCACAGTGGATCAGGCGGCCGGCCGCGTGCCAGTTGTGGCGGGATCCGGTTCGAACTCCACTTCCGAGGCTGTCATGCTGACTGAAGGTATAAAGGAAATCGGGGCGGACGCTTCTCTGATGATCACCCCATACTACAACAAACCCACGCAGGAGGGGCTTTTCCAACACTTTTCGCATGTTGCAGAAAGGGTAGACATACCGATCATCCTGTACAATGTCCCCGGGAGGACCGGGATCAATATGCTGCCGGAAACTGTTGCCAGATTAGCTCAAATACCTAACATTGTGGGTCTCAAGGATGCAACAGCCGATCTCAAGCAGGCAAGCTACACCCTGAAACTGGTTCCGGATGATTTCGTAATCCTGTCCGGCGAGGACGCTATTGTCTATTCACTTCTGGGAATCGGTGGAAAGGGTGTTATTTCAGTAGTCTCAAATGTCGCACCAGCCGAAATGACTGAAATGGTGCAGGCATTTATGGGCGGAAATATGGATACTGCCAGAGACCTTCATTACAAGCTGCTGCCCCTTTCCGACGCAATGTTCGTGGAGACCAATCCCATCCCGGTCAAGAGGGCCCTTGCCATGATGGGAAAGATAGGAAACGAACTAAGACTTCCCCTTGTTCCTCTTTCTGAAAGCGTAACCGGAGAAGTCAGACAGGCACTTATCGATTTTGGTATAGAACTGGCTTAAAAGAAACCGCCAAGCATAAAGCCAAGGAGTCGGAAAAGGACTTTCAAGTAAAATAACAGGGAATCAAAATATGATGACCTAGCGAAAGTCATCAACGCGCCCATGAGGGGCGCCCAAATCAATGACTTGCATTTTACTATCGCGCCCGAGCATGGGCACCCGGATCAATGACACAAACTGTGAGTCATTGATCCGTGAGGGAAGGAAAAACGACGTTTTTCCCTTCCCGCGGAGCAATAAGCCGCTCACGGACTTATTGCGACAAATAACAACAATTTGTGAGGAAAGTGAAAATGACACTTTTCACTTTCCGAGGAGTAAAAAGCCATGAATGGACTTTTTACGACCAATCAAAGATGATCCGTGTAGCAATTTCTGGTGGGGCCGGACGAATGGGAAAGGCCATTATCCGGTCACTTCAGGACTCTGGAAAGGTCACTCTTGTGGGAGTGATCGAAAGAGAAGGTCATCCTGACATTGGAAAGGATCCCGGCCTCATGGCAGGTACCGCCGAAAGTGGGATCACCATCACAGATGATCTTCAGTCCACGCTGGGAACCGCCGATGTCCTCATTGACTTCACTGCGCCATCTGTTTCCCTGAGAAACCTCGAAGCCTGCATAGATAAGGGTATTGCTGCGGTTGTGGGAACCACCGGATTCTCTGAAGAGGAAACCGAAGCGATGCATATGTTTGCCCAACAGATACCTACGGTGATCTCACCCAATATGAGCGTCGGTGTTAATGTCCTGTTCAAGCTCGCCGAAACCGCAGCCCAATCCCTCGGTACCGAATACGACATGGAGATCGTAGAGGCCCACCACCGCATGAAAAAGGATGCCCCCAGCGGAACTGCCATAAGACTGGCGGAATCGGTGGCGGGAGCACTTGACAGAAACCTGGACCAGCACGCTGTTTACTCCCGGCATGGCATGATCGGAGAACGATCTCCAGAGGAGATCGGGATCCAGACTATCAGGGCCGGTGATATAGTGGGTGAACACACCCTTATTATGGCAGGACCCGGCGAGCGTCTGGAGCTGATACACAGGGCACACAGTCGAGACAATTTCGCACAGGGTGCAGTTCGGGCGGCTGTGTGGGTGGTCGGGAAAGAACCGGGATTGTTCAGTATGTTTGATGTGCTGGATCTTTGATCAAGTTGATAATTGTTAGTGGTTAGTTGATAGTTAAATAAATTACCAACAACTGACAACTAACAGCCAACAACTCGCTAAATTAAAAGGGATTCGAATGAAAATTGAGCAAGCCGACAGACTTAAGGTACTGCCACCTTATCTTTTTGCTGAAATAGACCGGAAAAAAGCCGAACTGGCCGAAAAGGGCGTAGACATTATCAGCCTCGGGGTTGGTGATCCGGATCTCCCCACACCACCGCATATAATAGAGCGCCTGAAGAAGGCTGCTGATATAACAGTTAATCATCAATACCCGACCTACGAAGGCATGCCCGCATTCCGCCAGTCCGTTGCCAACTGGTATGGTTCCAGGTTCGGTGTTGATCTGGATCCCGACAAGGAAGTCGTGTCGCTTATCGGTTCCAAGGAGGGAATTGCCCATATTCCCCTGGCATTTATCAATCCCGACGAGGTCGTACTATGTGCGGACCCGGGCTACCCTGTTTACCGAATCGGGACAATCTTCGCCGGTGGAGAGCCGGTTAACATGCCCCTTCTTAAGGAAAACGATTTTCTTCCTGATCTGGAATCGATTCCTGCAGATATTCTCAAGCGCGCCAGGATGATGTTCATAAATTATCCCAACAATCCCACTGCGGCTTCGGCAGATATCGACTTTTTTCAAAGCGTGGTGGAGTTTGCGGCAAAAAATGAAATAATGGTCTGCCATGACGCGGCATATACTGAAGTCTACTACGACGACGAACCTCCACACAGCTTCCTGGAAATTCCTGGTGCAAAGGAAGTTGGCGTAGAATTTCATTCACTTTCCAAGACCTACAACATGACGGGATGGCGGATCGGTTTCGCATGCGGCAACCCGGAGGTAGTCGCAGGACTAGGCAGCATCAAGGCAAATATAGATTCGGGAATTTTCCAGGCTGTTCAGGAAGCCGGGATCGAAGCCCTGGAGTCAGATCAGGGGCCGGTGGCCGACCTCAGGAAGATATACCAGAAAAGGAGAGACCTCGCCTGCGATTTCCTGGAGAAGATGGGATTTGCCTTCTCCGTACCAAAGGCCACTTTCTACCTCTGGGCAAGCGTACCAGAAGGAGTGAGCTCAGCCGATTTCGCATCGAGGGTTCTTTCCGAGACCGGAGTGATAGTCACTCCTGGTAACGGCTTCGGTGAATCCGGCGAGGGATATTTCAGGATCTCTCTCACAGTCGACGATGAGCGTCTGACCGAAGCTCTGACCCGGATGAGCCGGATAGACTGGTAAGGTGGAGAGCGGGACTGCAATCTATCTGGGCCTGGGAACAAACCTTGGAGTCCGCGAGGAAAATCTTGCTGAAGTTGTCAACAGGATCAGCAGTGTTGATGGGCTGGTACTGAACCGGATTTCCCGGATATATGAAACGAGTCCCGTTGAGGCCACAGGTCAGGATTACTATAATGCTGTTGCCATGGCCCAAACAACTCTAAGTCCCACAGAACTGTTATCGGCAGTACAAAAGATCGAAAAGTGTATGGGTCGGATCAACAGATCCGAGCGCGGCGAGCCCAGATCCATCGATATTGACGTTCTGCTTTACGGGGAAGAGGTTATTGAGTCACCTGAACTTACTCTGCCTCACCCCGGTATGAAGAAGCGTTTGTTCGTGCTCGTCCCCCTGGCGGATCTCGCACCGGAGCTGGTCATGCCGGGAGAAACCAGGACTGTGGACGAAATCGCTAATGAAGTGTCATCAACCCATGAGGATCAAAAGATCAAAAACCTGGGATCATTTAGTAAAATAACCGGGTCGCTGATCCCGCGATGATTTGATCCAATGCTCCCAGAGACTTTATTATTCATTTTACGACCATGACTGACAAGAGATACATAGTCGTCGAGGGGCCAATCGGTGTCGGAAAAACAAGCCTGGTTGAGCTGATCGGGGAAAATTTCGGGTCCAGGGCTGTCCTTGAAAGGGTTACTGAAAATCCGTTCTTGCCCCGCTTCTATCAGAATCCGAAGAGGTTCGCATTCCAGGCTCAGATGTTTTTTTTACTGAGCAGGTATCAGCAACAGAGGGAACTGTCGCAGCAGGACCTTTTCAGCCAGAGCATAGTCTGTGACTACCTCTTTGCAAAGGATCGAATCTTCGCATCGGTAAATCTCGACGATGACGAGCTGGCTCTTTATCAGCAGATCTATGAACTCATGGATCAGCGGATACCCAGACCTGATCTTGTGATCTATCTCCAGGCACCCACAGAGGTTCTCCGGCAGAGGATAAAATTCAGGGGCCGGGGATATGAAAGGGAGATCTCCAGAGAATATATTGAAGCTATAAATGAGGCTTACAATCGCTTCTTTTTCAGTTATAATGCATCCCCTCTCCTGATAATCAACACTGCTGAAGTTGATTTTGTCAGGAATCCCGAGGACTTCCAGGACCTTGTCCGGGAGATCCAGAGGATGAAAAAAGGGGTTCAGTTCTATATACCGCTTGGATCCGCCTGAGGCGGACCGGGACGGGGAATAATTTACCACCTCAAGGGTGAGTACACCTCCCGTTCCTGTGCGGGAGGTTTTTTTATGAGTGATAAGGTAACGATCAAAACTGTCCTGGGTATGAAGGGCAAGGAAAAAGTGGCGATGTTGACCGCCTATGACTATCCAACTGCCCTTTACGCAGACAGGAGCGGAGCAGAGATCCTCCTTGTGGGTGACTCTCTTGCACAGGTTGTACTGGGCTATGACAGCACTGTCCCGATCACCATGGAGGAGATGCTTCATCACACCCGAGCTGCCCACCGCGGCTGCAGTCGGGCCCTTTTGGTGGCAGACATGCCTTTCGGATCCTATCAGTCCGGTCCGGTCCAGGCTATGGAAAACGCGGCACGATTCCTTAAGGAAGCGAATGCCGAGAGCGTGAAGATCGAGGGTGGCGTTCACATGGCCGAAACCATCGAGTTCCTGGTTCGGCGGGGCATTCCTGTCATGGGACATGTGGGTCTGACTCCCCAGTCCGTCCACCAGATGGGAGGATACAGGGTACAGGGCCGCGGTGAAGAAGGCTTGAGAATGCTCCAGGATGACGCCCATGCCGTCCAGGATTCAGGCGCATATTCAGTAGTCCTTGAGGGAATCCCCACTGACGCGGCTGCACAAATCACCGAAGAGCTGTCCATAGTAACAATAGGTATCGGCGCGGGGCAGCACTGCGACGGTCAGGTTCTCGTACTCAACGACATGCTGGGAATTTATGACAAATTCGTTCCCAAATTTGTAAAACAGTACGCCCAGATCGGCACCGAGATGGAAAAGGCCATGGGTGATTTCATCAAAGAGGTTAAGGGTGGGAAGTTTCCGACGAAAGAATATTCGTATGATTAGTGCGTTGTTCAACGTTCAACGTTTAACGTTCAATGTTGATAGGCATTTACCAACAACCAACAATCCCGCCTTAGGCGGGACCGCATAAATAAACCTAAACAATGAAAACGATTGAGAGCATAAAAGAAATGCAAGGAATCTCAGATAGCTTGCGTTCGAAGGGCGACAGCATCGGCTTCGTTCCCACCATGGGCTTCCTCCACGAGGGTCATCTAAGCCTGAAGCGGAAAGCAAGGGAAGAGAGCGACACGCTGGTTGTGAGTATTTTCGTCAATCCGACCCAGTTCGGACCCGGGGAGGATCTTGAGGATTACCCCAGGGACCTGGACAAGGATTCTGAACTGTGCCGAGAGGTTGGAACTGACATACTCTTTTTTCCATCAGTGGAGGAAATGTACCCCGAAAACTTCAGGACAATCGTGGATGTCTCCGGCCTTACACAGGTTCTGTGCGGAAGGTCGAGACCCACCCATTTTCAGGGAGTCACTACGGTTGTCGCAAAGCTGTTTGCGATAGTGAAACCGCACCGAGCCTATTTCGGCCTGAAGGATTACCAGCAGTACAGGGTGATATCTTGTATGGCCGAGGAACTGAATATGGATCTTGAGGTTATCGGCCTACCAACGGTTCGCGAGCCGGATGGGCTTGCTATGAGCAGTAGAAATAAATACCTCTCCGATGAAGAACGCAAGAGCGCCCTGTCTCTTTCCAGATCACTTGCGTCGGCAGACAGGATGGTCAGAGAGGGCATCACAGAAGTGAAAGAAATTGAGACTGGTGTCAGGGAGATCATCGAATCCGAGTCCCACACCAGGATCGACTATGTGGAGGTTGTTGATCCGGAAGAACTGACGCACCTGGACAGGATAAACGGCCGGGCTCTACTGGCTCTTGCAGTTCACGTAGGCCAGGCAAGGTTGATAGACAACACATTGATCGGTGAGCATATCTGATCAAATATTTCTCAGGATATGGAGGAAACAGAGGAGATGAGATACATGATGCTGGCAGGCAAAATACACCGAGCTACTGTAACGGCGACCAAGCTGGATTACGAAGGGTCAATTACAATAGACAGGGACCTGATGGACGGGGCAAGGATCCCCCCTTTCACGCAGGTACAAATATACAACGTCACCAATGGTGAAAGATTCGAAACCTACACGATCGTGGGAGAGCGCGGTTCAGGTATTATCGAAATAAACGGCGCTGCCGCCCACAAGGCGAACGAGGGAGACCTGATAATAATTGCCTGTTATGTGCAGGTTAAATCCAAAGATGTGCACTCACACAAACCTGCTCTGGTTTACGTAGATGATAAAAATGCGATTACTGATGTAAAAAAAGACTGAGTGTCCCTACCCTGTGACAGCTTGATATACCTGTATCCTGACGATAGAATGAAATATGGCAGGAGGATACAGGGAACTTGAGGACATTACCGCTGATGTTGGTATAAGGGCGTGGGGTTCAACTCTTACCGAAGCCGTACTTTTCACATCAGAGGGCTTGTTCTCCCTTATTTCGGACCTCAGTACGCTTACCGGCTCTGATTCAAGAACGATATCCATTAAGGCGCCTGATCTCGACAGCCTCCTGATAAATTTCCTGAATGAGATAATCTTCCTGGAGGAGACCGAATCTTTCCTCCCGAAGACCGTTGAGTCCCTCGTCCTGGAGGATCAGGCGTTGACTGCCGTGGTAAAGGGCGACATCTACGATCCATCAAGACACGATACAAATATACACTTAAAGGCCGCCACCTATCACGCGCTTGTAATTGAAGAAGGTCCTGACGGGTGGGAGGTTGAGGTTATATTTGATGTTTGAATACAGGCAGGAGGCAAGAGGCAGAAGGGTTAAGTTAGGTCCAATGTCCAACGTCCAATGTCCAACGTGTATACGTCAGCTATTGATTTACGTGGGACTAGGGACCAGGGACGAGGGACTCCAGCTGAAGGCTGGCTGATCTTGGACCTTGGATTTTGGATCTTGGATTAAATAATCCTCGTATCGGAGGTATAGCATGAAAGAGATCGAGATCCGGAAAATAGATGACTATAAATGGGAGATTCCCATAGGCACCATTCCCGGAATGCGTGTTCCCGGTATTATCTATGCCGACAACCAGCTCATGAAGGATATCAAGCGTGACAAGAGTTCCTTTCAGGTGGCCAACGGAGCCACACTGCCGGGCATTGTCAGGGCCTCAATGGCCATGCCGGACATGCACTTCGGATACGGTCTTCCCATCGGTGGGGTTGTCGCTACGGATATCGAAGACGATGGGATCATATCGCCCGGTGGAACCGGCTATGACATCAACTGCGGGGTGAGACTGGTTGCCACGGCCCTTTCAAGGGAGGATCTTGAAAAACGCGATACTTTAAAGGGTCTGGTGGACTCCCTCTTTTCCAGTGTGCCTTCCGGGGTGGGGTCGAAAAGCTCAATACGACTATCAGCAAAAGAGGTGAAGGAGGTGCTCACAAAGGGATCCCGGTGGGCTGTGGAAAGGGGAATGGGCAGTCCGACAGATCTCGAGCACACCGAGGAGGGAGGCTGCATGAAAGACGCAGACCCTGAAGCGGTGAGCAAGAAGGCCATGCAGAGAGGGGCTCCGCAACAGGGCACTTTAGGCTCCGGTAACCACTTTGTGGAAGTACAGTATGTGGATGAAATATTCGATTCCGAGGCAGCCGGCGCATATGGCATCAATCCCGGTCAGATCGTAGTTATGATCCACTCCGGCTCCCGCGGTTTCGGTCACCAGGTCTGCACCGACTATCTGGAGGTAATGAACAAGGCCGTCAGGAAGTATTCCATCGAGCTGCCTGACAGGCAGCTGGCCTGCGCCCCCTTTAATTCACCGGAGGGACAGGATTATTGGAGAGCCATGAAGTGCGCCGCAAACTACGCATGGGCAAACAGACAGTGCCTCATGCACTGGGTTTCCGAGGCAATGATGGATTTTTTCGGTATCGGCCCTGCCGACCTGCGTTTCAGACTGATTTACGATGTTGCGCACAATATCGTTAAATTGGAAAAACATATAGTCGACGGTGAGGAGAAAAATCTGGCAATTCACAGGAAAGGCGCCACAAGGGCATTTCCACCGGGCCATCCCGAGATCCCCTCCGCCTATCTTAATTACGGGCAGCCGGTGATCATTCCCGGTGACATGGGAACCAGCTCATACCTTTTGAGGGGAACTGAGCATGGCATGAAAGAAACCTTCGGCAGCAGCTGTCACGGTGCCGGGAGAGTCCTTTCCAGAAAAGCCGCCATCAGGGCTGCCAAGGGACGGTCGATCAACAGAGAACTGGAGGACACCGGGATCTACGTCCGGGCCGCAGGCAAGCTCTCCTTGGCAGAGGAGATGCCGGAAGCTTACAAGGATGTGTCTCAGGTAGTTGATGTAGTGGATAAGGCGGGGATCGCCACGAAAGTGGCGAGGATGAGACCGATGTGTGTTGTTAAGGGATAACGGCGTTGGGCTTTGGGCGCTAGGCTATGGGCCTACAAAAAGTACCACAACCTTACACTTCCTCTCCCCTGGCGGGAGAGGATTGAGGAGAGGGGGATATATTACCACCCTCCCCTTCCCCACCACGCCCCAGCGTGGTCAAGGGAGGGGTGTAAGCACTCAAAGCTCAGAGCTCACCACAGCCTATGCTTCAGCCGCCCTATCTACCCTCCAGACGTAAAACCTTTTCCCAAGAATCAAGAACAACGCCAGAAGTACAAACTCCACCGCTCCAGGTAAGTTTGATGAATCTGAAGGCAGGGTCAAGGTTCCACAGCCCCATCCTCCGCCACCGCCTCCGCCGCCGCCGGTTGAAGTAGCGGCTATCACCACGATGGGACCGCTGTTGTCCACAGCACTACCATTCACCCTTAGTATTACTATGGTCTCCCCCGTGCCCACTGCCGAAAAAAGTCCGGCGGAATTAATCGTACCCACGGACGTATCGTCAACGCCCCAGGTAACAGTTCCCGCAATTGATCCGGCCTCTTCAAAATCAACTGTCTGCCCAACCTGGATCCTTGAGGTGAAGGGTGTGATCCCCGTAACACGCCATGAACCCGTTTCCATACTGGCCACAGGACCGGACGGGAATGTGACAGTAAAAGTAGCGATACCCGGGCTTTTCGGTGAAACAGCCCAGGCCCCCGACGAATCTGTTGCCATTACTGCGATGGAATCGCTGCTGCTCACAGCGCTGTCGATTGTACCGAACAGAGCACCGATAGCATCTGTGTACATTGAAACAGACTGTGTTGTACCCATGGGAGCAAGACCAGAATATGGATAAAACGGTGCAAGGGCTCCTACCAGATTAACTCTCTTGCCAGAGCTGACCTTGCCCGCCAGGCGAGCGTCGTAGTATCCACCTTTTATCAGACGATCGATGGCCTGAGCCGGGGTGAGAGAACTATCTCCGAGCATTATCAATGCGAGTGTTGAAGCAGCTATCGGTGCCGCGAAGGACGTTCCTTGACCGATGCCATACCTGCTTCCGACTGGCGAGGACTTGAATGTCGAGGCTATGGTTTTACCAGGAGCAGCTATCTGAACTGAAGTTGGGCCGAAGTTGGAACCCCCTGATGTAAAAGTCGCAAGCTGACCAACACTATCCGATGCAGCAACCGCCAGCACATTTGTGAAAGTTACCGAATACTTCGCCGGATAGAAGATAGATGTATCATCATTGTTCGTACCGTCGTTTCCCGCAGCAGCTACCAGAACAATACCAGCAGCACCCGCACCTGTCCTAATGGCACTTCTAAGGGAGTCACTGTCGATCGGAACAAACCATGATGCGTTAAGCACAGGCACCTTTCTGCCGGCTGTCACCATGGATATAGCATAATCGATGCCTTCGACGATATCACCTACGCTTGATGTTCTAAGAGGCAGTATTGTTAAATGGTTCTGGCCAACACTGGCCACACCTTCACTGTTGTTCCACTCGGCGCCTACGATACCTGAAACAAAAGTACCGTGGTTGTTGGTGTCTGCATCTGCCGGAGCGTTATCGTTACCTATCCAGTCCCAGCCGTTTCTGTCATCCACAAGAGTATTACCGTCATCATCAAAGTTGTCTGCCGGAAGGGGTTCTGCCGTATTGGCGAATAAATTCGAATTCGGGATGTCAGCATGGCTGGGAATGTACCCGGCAGAGTCGCTGAAAAACCCGGCATCCCCCAGACCCGAGTCCAGCACACCAACAGCAGCTATCGCCGAGGAGTCATAGATCGATGTAAGGGAATTCATAAATCCCCACGCTTCGGGAGCATCGATGTCAACATCTATAGAGAACGTGTTGGATGTTGTCCCGATATAACCAAGGATATTTGTTGTATCCAGATGCCACTGAACACCACTTGTAAAAAAAGGATCGTTAGGTGTCACTCTGCCAAGCCATTTAACCCTCCAGTTGGGCTCGGCGAAAAGAACCGAGGGGTCTTTCCTTAATTCCTCAACTATCCTCATAATCGGCACATTGTCATCAATCTTCAGACGGTGAATCTTGAGGTTTTTGGCAACGCCTAGCCTGCGCGCCCTGACTCCCACAAGAGCCCTGTCCTTCTCCCACTGACGGGTATCGGTTCTGAACTTCACAAGAACCTCACCTGGAACGTAATCGAGCGTGTGTTTCTTTTTACTCTCCCAGGCAGCCTGGACACTCAAGCTGCCGACAAAAAATAAACCAGCAGCAAGAAGCAAGGCCATTCCTCTTTTCAATCTCATCTATTTCTCCAATAACTTCATTCTGTAGTTGGGTTCAGCGTATTGGACCTCAGGATAAGAGGAAAATCTCTCAACTGCATCATAAACTTCGATATTGTCTGGCAGGATCACCAGATACACGCCCGTTCTTCCAAGTGCCTTTAGGATTGTAGCTTTCTGTTCAAAGAGTATCCTGTTTATCTCGTCGCTGGAAACGTTCTCATGGAATTTTACCAGAACCTCACCATTTTTATATTCAGGCACTGGGGGCTTTCTGGAAAATCCAAGCCCTGTGGACGTTGAAATGAGCAGTATAAACAGCGCTGCTGTGAAGATATGGGGAATTTTCCTGCTACGGGCTTTTAACATGATCTGCTTCAGTAATCCTCCGTCAATCGATTAATACGGTCATTTACAGTAATTGTAACCGATACAACCACAGGATTGCTTCATCATTCCGCTGCAGGCGATATTCCTCGCAATGACTGCTCTGAAGACCACGCCCTTCGCCCTACGCCCTTCGCACTCACCCGAAGGGTGTCCTCTGTGGTTCAAAAAAGTCGCCCTTGTTTTCATTGTGTTTTTAACCCAAATTCAGTTTTTCTCCGTGTCCTCTGTGACTCTGTGGTAAAACCCAAGCTTTGGAATTTCTTCGTGGCCTCCGTGTCTCCGTGGTAAAAAGCATTCTGACTTCTGTTTCTTGAATTACAGTGAGTACTTCGGATTACCAAAAGTACCCTGAATCTTCACAATAACCGAGCCGTCAGGGCTCCTTTTTTTTCCCGCCAACGAAAACAGCAAGCCCAGTTTACCAGCAGCCTCCAGAGAAGGTCTTATATTCAGGATCATCTTCAGACGTGACCGGGCCAGGTTACCCGGATCGAGCTCAATAGTGCCCCTGATGTTTCCGATAATATCCCCTTCAACCCCGTTTTCGCCGATTGTGATCACATTTTCCCTTATTGACCAGAATGCCTTGCCTCTGACGAACTGAAGATGATCGATTCCGAACATCTCCATTGGTCCTCCGGTAAGCACAACCTTATCGAAACCCATATTTCCCTTACCAGAGATGTTCATTGACTCTTTGCCAACGATGGTCAGTTCGCTGTTAAGGAGGATCCTGCCGGCCATCTCCACAGGAAGTTCATCAACCGGGAGTTTTGAGATATCTATATCAGCGTCCGCGGAAGACATTTCCCATCTTCCATCGCCTATCCCTATCTTCAATGGAATATTTCCCCACGCCCCGGAGAGTTCTATCTTCCATCGCTTCATACCCGAGAGCATGCTCAAGATAGACGGCGATAGACTTGCCCTGCCAACCACGAGATCATCACCGCCAACCCTGATCCTGATGCCATCGACCTCGATGGATTTCGGGGGCGAGAACCGTGCCGAATCGATGCTTGCCAGATCTCCTGAAGCGCTCTTGAGGCCGGCGTTTACCGCCCTTGTAATACTTTCTCCCGGAAAAGTGATAATGAAAAAAATCCCGGCAAAAACCAGGAAGAGCAGAACGTAAGCAACTGGCCTGAAACGGGAGAGTCTTTTCACTGAACCTCCAGAGTGCTTGCCAGGAGTGTGACGTCAAGGAGTTTGGGATCATCGAAACGGGATTTCATTCTCAGCCTCTTAATAATAACAAGATCTTTTGAGCCTTCTATTTTTTTCAGAAACTCAACGGTTCTATTCAGATCCAGTTTTTCTAACCTGATCTCTACCGACGATTCCCTTATCTTCTGATCAACCTGGCTGTTCATGGGCTTCATGGACGCGATACGATCCTGGATGCCAAGTTCCCTAGCCTCCCTTTCGAGCATCCCCAGAATAGAGAAGCTTCCGGTGCGTCTCTTGATATTGGTTTCCATACCGGACATGCTACTTTCCAGGTCCCGGTATCGCACAGCCAGTTCCCTGAAGGTGACCAGTTCCACTTTCTTTCTCTGGGCCATACTGTTAAATCTTGTCTTCTGCTCCCAGGCAGGAACGATGATCAGGGTGTAGATGAGAGCGGCAATAAATATGGGAACGACTATAATCAATGCTACTCTCTCTCGTCCGGTCAGCCTGCGCAAAAGATCAACCATATTATTCAACCTCCATCTGAAGCCTGAACGAAACCTTGGACGAATCAGCCCCGACCCTGGCGTTTTGGACTTTAACGTCCCCGAACTGTGAAGATCCTTCCAAGGCGACCTTTACTTTCTCCACCGCATCAAAGGACGGAACCGTACCCTCTATTCGGAGACGCCTGGAATCAATGGAGAGTTCGTTTATTCTCAAGGCGAGCCCATCAGGAACGATGCGGCTGAGCTCTCCCAATACAGCCAGGATTCCGGCTCCTGACCCTGAGTAGGAGATCAGGTCACCAGATCTCCGCTCAAGCTGGGAAAATTTCTCCTGAAGCTGAGGGAGTTCGCTTACAACCTTTGTACCAGGGAACAGTTCAATGAATTCTGATCTCAGGGACTGTGAATATTTATCGTAGCGGGATTTCGCCGACGAGTAACCTATGACAAGATTTCCAATTCCCAGGAGCACGATCAGACCGAAGATCGCAGCAGTTCTGATAATGGGACCTCTGAGCTTCCCCATCCGGTCTGCAGGCCTGAAGGGTCCCTGGCACAAATCGAAGGGAGGGGTCTCCCTTCGGCCGACACCCCTGAGGGCAAGCCCCAGGGACGGTAGATATTTACCCGGATCATCTATCCCCTCCGACTCGCTGCTCGTGAAGATCTCCCAGTCTCCAGGTGTCCTGATCCCGGTTATCTTCTCCTTCGAAAGGGCAGCTATTATCGGTTCGTTCAGATCACCACAGGCAAGCAGGACCTCATCTTCGGCTTGCACCATTTTTACAACCTCATTGGTGATCATCATCACGTCATCGATGCTGCTGCCTGAATATCTTTTCTTCCTGAAGGCAATTGGATTGCCAGATGAAATACCGACGATCATAATGCCATCCGCACCGCAATAGACTACGGCGCCGTTATTTATACCGCCGTATATGGATGCCGATGCGAGTCCGACCAGATCAGTCTGCAGGGCCGAAAGAGACGCATCCTCAGGAAGGATGTTGAGAACTTCCCTTACAGTGTCCTTCCTGCAGGCGACTGCCACAGCTTGCATGCCGTCTTTCCCGGATTTGGAGGCAACGAAATCGGCAATGATCTCATCTATAGAAATGGGGATCTCGCCTTCCAGCTCTGACAGGAGAACCTGCAGCACTTTTCTGCGGTTGGAAAAGGGCAGGGAAAGTGACTTCTGATAGGTAAGAAATGCCGGAATCCCTATGACTGTGTTCGCAAAGGAATAGCCGACCTCAGAAGCTTCATGAACTGCCTCCTGCCAACTCCTGACAGGATCATCTGATTTTCCCCGGAAGCCGGCAGCCCTGACCAGAGCCACACCTTTCAGGTTTGCTTCCAATTCGACCACTCTCAGGCTGCCGTCTTTGGCCAGATCAATACCTGTCGCTGTCTTAATAAACATAGTCCACCGTGAGGTTAAAAGCCCCTGTAGTAAACAAGTTTTGCCACCTGGCCTGTACGCTTCAGGATCCCGTAGGCTCTTGAAGAGGCCCTCTCTGTCTCCCCGATCACGTCAATGGAGAAGTGACTGCTTGCCACATCTATCAGGGGCTGGATCTGATTGTAGAAAAACTGATCGATACCAGGCACAGCTTCCTTCAGGCCCGACGTACTTTCGAAAGGAGCCTCGAACCTGGCATCGAGTATCTCCTCCGCAATATCCCTGTCGATGACATACTCCGAACCTTCCGGCGTAAGGGACATTAGCACTTCAACGGATGCGGTATTAATGTTTATTCGGCCTTCGGGATCGCCGAAAATTGTAATGTAGTTCGCCAGAGCGGGGACCTCACCTTCTCCTCTGAAAAGAAAGGCATTCCCTATTCCCTTCACCAGACCTATCTCTCCGATGGTATTGATTTTTCTGTTGGGGCACGAGTAAGGGTTTGCCAGGGATGAGTAGTATTCGTCTTCGCCGCCATCAGGCCTTTTTGTTCCGTCAGGATCGATCCAGTCAATCAGGCTGTCTACTATTTCATCAGATCGCTCAGCTGTAAGACCCAGAGAGTAAAGGAGTGTCCAGAGGCGATCGGCTACGGCTTCATCCGGTGTGCCATCCTGCTTGACTAGCCTGTTTACCTCCAGCTTTCCCTCCTCATCCTGCAATTTTGCCGTTACCCATCCCAGGTTACTTACCGGCACCGCTCCCATTTTGTTCGCCGCCGCCCAATCGTCATTGAAGGAATCATATAAGACTTCATCCTCCTCCAGGGCTTTTATCCCCAACGACAGGCCTGAGCGTGCGAGGTAGGAAGTCTGCAGTTCGTCGGCGAAACTCACAGCGATATTCTCGAAGAGATCGACACCTGCCCTGGTGTCCATCACCACTACGGTCATTAGCAGCACTGCAACGAGAACCATTAGGAGGGCAATACCGCTCTCCTCGTGATGGATCCTCCAATTCATCTCAATTCCCCTTGAGCAGGTTCAGACCAGTCCTATTCCGGCAGGAACGCAATGACACTGTAGGACCTTTTTCTGCTTCCTTCAGACCAGTCTATCGACAACATTACTTCTGAAACTCCCGGATACTGTGATGTGGCAACTGTTCTAGTCCACGAAAAGATATTTTCCTGTCCCTGGGTCGTGCCCGCACCGGTCACTTCCTCACCTCTGGAAAACACTTCATCCATCTTCTCCTGGGCCAAAAGAGTGGCCTCCATGAGCCGGGAAGCATGCAGGGTCCTGTTGATGTTCAGGGCATCCGTCTGAAGAAGTATTACCATTCCCAGAGCGAGGACAGACAGGGCCGCAAGAACCTCAAGGAGAGTAAAACCATCTTGATCGCTACCATGAATAACCATTTCACTCACCGCCATTTCCCGAAAACTCCTTTTTGGGCGAAAGTTCACAGATAAACTTTTACGACCCTATTAAAAGTTGATGACTTTGCAGAAGTCATCAACGCGCCCGTTGGGGGCGCCCGAATCGATGGCTTGCGATGCAAGTAATCGATTCGTGAGGGAAGCGGAAACGACGCTTTTCGCTTCCCGCGGAGTAAAAAGCCACGGATGGACTTTTTACGACCCTATCAATAACCAATACTGAACTCTTCATAACCTTCCTTTACAAGAACCTCCCCGTTCACCATATGAGGTACAACTGAGCGGACTCTTCCCTTCTCATCCTCAAGATGTATGATCGCGGGTTCAATTATACCCCTTGGCGAGATGTGTATTCCTCCACTGCCTTTAACCACCTTCCCCTCTCCGGAAGTCAGCAAGTCCACTATTGTTATTTCATCCGGGAAATTCACCGGCTTTACCATCTCGTCTTCGATATACAACTCCTCCGGACCCAGGTATGAGGCCCTCAGAACAGCTTCATCGATGTCAACATCAACCCTGTAATATCGCCTGAGTGTCACCGCCCTGTTTCTTGCCAACTGAATCATCATTCCCGCCTTGCGTGTACTGCGCTGGATCTGCATACCGGCAAAATCAGGCATTCTCGGGATAACTATCCCCACGGTGAGGGCGATTATAAACATCGTCAGAACAAGCTCCAGGAGGGTGAAACCATCCGCTTTCATTAATCTGTTTGATGTATCCCTCATCAACTGATTTGGTCCTCTCTTGAGCCGCTGGCTGTAGTCCGGCTGGCCCATGGCCAGGGTCCAACGACCAATGTCCAATGTCCAACCACGCCTCTGGCGTGGCAGGCGTTTAACTCTAATGCTCTAATGTTCTACTTCGATACCTCGATACCCCTGCCAGCCTACGGCTGGAGTTTCTAGTTTCGGGTTTCTGGTTTCTAGTAATTCCAAAGAAAAAATTCTTCTCTGCGGCCCCCTGCGGTCCGCCCAAATGGGCGGCCAGCGGCCCTCTGCGTTAAAGGCTCTTGTCTCCTTTAACAGATGCAATATTACCCCCTACCCGGCCACGCTTAGGCGTGGAGTCCCGAGTCTCTAGTCCCAAGTCCAAGGTTATAATGATTCACCCTCTCCTAACCTCTCCCGTCAAGGGAGAGGGGTTAGACCCCCATACCCCCATACACCGATACCCCGTTAGACGACTCATTCAAGGTTCCAGGATTCTATATCCACATCCTTGCCCTCGCCCCCCTCGACGCCGTCCGAACCGTAGGACACAATATCGTAGTCCCCGTGAAGCCCGGGAGACAGGTACACGAATTCCCGACCCCAGGGATCCCTGGGGAGTTTTTTCTCAAGATAGCCGCCTTCCCTGTATTTGCCGGGGATCGGCTCTGTTGCGGGCTCAGTTACCAGGGCCTCAAGTCCCTGTTCGGTCGTGGGGTAAAACCCGTTATCAAGGTAATACGTCTTCAATGCTGTCTCCAAATTTGCGATGGTTATCTGCCCCTTCAGCCGCCTCGCCTTTTCCGGTTCACCCAAAAAACGTGGGGCAACGATAGTTATGAGGGTCGCAAGTATGATCATGACAACCATCAGCTCTATTAACGTAAAACCTCTGTCTCGGGAACTAAAGGGGCCTTTCATCATCTGTCTCCTGTTTCTATCGGTCCAAAATCCAATGTCCAAGATCCAAAATCGTGATGCGTGATGCGTAACGTGTCTATTGACTAATTTATAATGCTCTAATGTTCTGAATACAGTCTCCAATGAACTAACAACTAACCACCAACAACCATCAACTTACTGTTTTATCCGGTCCTGAGCAGAGTCGAAGGATGTTAAACGTTCCATGTTGACCTTGGTTTTTGGACCTTGGATCTTGGATCATAATCACCCAGTCCTGACCAACTGATTCAACTCGAAGATGGGAAGGAGTACAGCCAGGACGACGAACAGCACAACCGCCGCCATGACCAGTATCAATATTGGCTCCAGGACAGCCGTCATGGTCTGGATCGAGGTGGATACCTCCTCTTCATAAGATTCAGCCACACTGCCAAGCATGGCAGGCAGTTCGCCGCTGTGTTCTCCAACTCCAATCACCCGTGGTACCAGGGGTGGAAATGCACCGCTTGCGCGTAGTGAATCCGCAAGGGATCCTCCTCTTGAGATAGAGTCGGAGGCATCCTGTATCGCAGAAGATAAAACCCTGTTCCCCATGACCTCTCCTACTATCTCAAGGGCCTTTAACATAGGCACACCACTCGTAAGGAGGGCCCCCAGAATATGGCAGAATCTGACGGTGGCCACTTTCAGCAGGATCCGTCCGAAGATCGGGAGCTTCAACCTGAAGGAATCAAGGGGCTGGCCGAATCTCTCGCTTACGGATGCCCGTCTGTAGATGAAAAGGAGCAAAACCGCGAATACCAGAAAGGGTAGCCAGTAGCTTGAGGCGATCTCGCTCAACACAAGGAGTATGCGGGTCAGCACAGGCAGGGTCCTGCCGAAATCGGCAAAGATGGACACAACCTGAGGAACAACATAGGCAAACAGGAAGAGCAGAAATATGAAACCGATAACGGTCATTATTACAGGATAGGCCATCGCGGCAATGACTCTATTGCGCAACCTCGTTTCACGCTCCAGGGTCTCGGCGAGACGAATCATTATCTCATCCAGGAAGCCACCCGTTTCTCCCGCCCTCACCATCTGAACGAACAGGGGCTCAAATACAGCAGGATGCTCCGATAGTGCTTCGAAAAACGGAGCTCCCTCATTCACGCGATTTCTGACTGAGCTCAAAACCTTCCTGACGGATGGTTTTTCCATCTGTTCGATAAGGGCTTCCAGTGACTGCACCAGTGGAAGACCTGCTTTAAGAAGTGTCGACAGCTGTCGAGTGGCGGATGCCAGGTCTGACCTGGTTACCCTGCCCGGCAGGGAAATATCCCGGACAGATGATGTCTTTCCCCGGGCAGAGGCCTGGTCCATCGATACCACGAAAAGCCCGTCTTTCTTTAATCTCTCCCGGGCGGCCTGGAGGTTTCCCGCGTCTATCAGACCCGTAATTTTCTTCCCCTTACCGTCAAGGGCATGGTATTCAAATAGAGGCATTTTCAGACACTTCCTGAGTTACCCTGAGAATCTCCTGAACGGTGACTTTTCCCTCGAGAACCTTCATAGCCCCATCCTCTCTCAGGGTTCTCATCCCCCCTTCAAGGGCAGCTTTTTTAATGGAGCCGCTGTCGGGATTTTTCAGGATTTGGGCTTTTATCGAATCAGACACCATGAGGAACTCATATATACCTGTCCTGCCCAGATATCCAGTATTCATACAGGATGGGCAGCCGGCCCCTTTCCATATCCCCTCAGGCGATATAGCCCCCTTGTCCACACCCAGCTCTTCCAACTCTTCGGGTAGGGGTTCGTAGTTCTCCCTGCAATGGGGACAGACCTTTCTCACAAGCCGCTGGGCGAGTATGGCACTGACAGACGATGCAACCAGGAAAGGTTCGATACCCATGTCGATGAGCCTTGTTACGGCACCCGCTGCATCGTTTGTGTGGAGAGTGGAAAACACCAGGTGTCCTGTAAGGGAAGCCTGTATGGCTATTTCAGCGGTTTCCAGGTCGCGAATCTCCCCTACCATTATCACATTAGGATCCTGTCTGAGTATGGATCTGAGACCATTGGCGAAGGTCAGATCGATCTTGGGGTTCACCTGGATCTGACTTATTCCCTTCAGTTGATACTCAACCGGATCTTCTATCGTGATGATGTTCTTGTCGGCAGAGTTTATTTTCGACAAAGCCGCATATAGTGTTGTCGTTTTGCCACTTCCGGTGGGCCCGGTTACCAGGACAATACCGTGGCTGGTGTTGGTCATGCGCTCCGTGGCACGGAGATGATCAGGCGCCATGCCTATTTCCTCCAGACCGAGGAGGACCTGACTCCTGTCAAGGAGCCTGAGTACACCTCTTTCTCCGAAACTGGTGGGCACGATGGAAACCCTGATGTCGATATCCTTTCCAGCGATCTTGATACGGATCCTCCCGTCCTGGGGCAGGCGTTTCTCCGCTATATCGAGGTCGGCCATTACCTTGATCCTGGAGATTATGGGAGAGTGGAATCTTTTCTGAAGGGAGTGGATATTGTAGAGAACACCGTCGACCCTGTACCTTATAGACAGGTCTTTCTCGAAGGGCTCGATGTGTATATCGCTTGCCCTTTCCTTAACAGCATCATAAAGAACTGTATTAACGAAATTAATTATCGGGGCTTCATCAGATGCATCGAGGAGATCCTGAGGTTCTTCAAGATCTCCAGCAAAAATGGAGATCTCCCCATTCTCCAGGGTTTCAATGGCTTCCTCCGCTGATTCAGAAGATCGTTCATAGGTGAGGTTTATAGCTTCTGAAATAGTCTTTTTACTTGCCAGAACCGGTTTCACAGGTGAAGAGATGAAGGTACTCACATTCTCCAGGACCTCATCGTCCCTGCTGTTCACCGCAATAAGGACATCTCCCGACTCAGGATCTCTGAAGGGATAGAGATTATGGCGTCTGGCGAACTGGATGGGAAGAGCCGGGACATGCTCTGTTTCCTCACCGTTAACCGGCAGCACGTCGTAAAAGGGGATATCCTCAATCTCTCCGATTATCTGGAGCAGAACATGTTCATCCAGGAAGCGAAGTTGAACTATTGCCTCTGTCAGCGTTCCTCCCCGTCTCACCATCTGGTGCTTCGCATCTTCTATCTGCTGTGCTGTAAGGAGATCTCTCTGAGTGAGGGCCTCCTCCAGACGATCTGACAAGGGCTGGCGTTTCACCTGTTCATATCTCCTAAGGTAAGTTCTGCTCCTTTTCTACAGGCGGCTTAACATCATCATATAGTCCCATGGCATCAAGCTGGTCTTCATCCAATACTCCGATCTTTTCAGCGCTGTCCCGTGTGGCCTCTTTCATCTGCTGTTGATTGATGATAACGCGGGGTGTGAGGAAGATCAGGAGGTTCGTTTTCTCGGACCGTGTAGATTCAGACCTGAAGAGCGCGCCTATTAGAGGAATGCTTCCCAGCAACGGAACCCTGTTCACTGTCTTGGTCTTATCGTCCCGGATCATGCCACCGATCACAACAGTGTATCCGTTCTTCACAACCACAGTTGTACTGGTTTTTCTTTTGAGAGTAGTGGGTGCAAGTTCCTGTGTTCCCAGGGTTTCGGCAACCAGTGTTTGGAGCTCGCTGAATATCTGGAGTTTGACAAAGCCGTTTGAATTTATCTGGGGAGTGATCCTCAGTGTAAGCCCCACATCCCTGTAATCGAAAGTATAGACAGGCTGATTATTGGCATCGAATTTCTGGCTGGTCTGGAAGGGGACAGTTTGCCCCACGACGATCTCGGCCTCTTTGTTGTCAGAAGTGACAATAGTGGGAGTGGACAGGATATTAACCTCGGTATCTGTTTTCAGCGCCCTGATGAGGGCTCCAAGGTTGGGAAATTCCAGATCTCCAAAGGTTATCGTTTCACCAATGGCACCTACCACGAGACCGCTGGGCAGTGTCGGGAAGGAAACGGACATGTTGTCGAAGCCTCCGAATCCCGAACCGACAAAGCCCGCCGCAGTGCCGTCGAAATCACTGGCGACGCGCCATTCGACTCCCAGTTCCATGGTTTTTCTGAATGTAACCTCTGCTATCAGCACCTCTACAAGGACCTGTTCCCTGGGGATATCAAGTTTTTCGATCACTGCCCTGAGAGTCGCGAACTCCTCCGGAGTAGCAGTGATCACAAGCGCGTTGGTGGATGTATCCGCTATTATGGAGATCTCGGATCTCCTTACATTAGCTCTTGGGGGTACCGGTTGTTGAGACTTTCCGGGCCCGGCCCGCACAGGTTCCAGCGGGATGCCCGCCAGGACCTTTGCCATCTCATCCGCATCGGCATTCTGAAGGTAATATACATGGATCTTCCCGGCCCCGGCCGGTGCCGGGACATCCAGTTTCTCCACAAGATCCCTGATCCTTGTGAGGCTCTGTATATCACCGATGGCAATGATCGAGTTCGTCCGTTCATCGGCTATTATCCTCGCTGCCGCCCTCTGTGCTGTTGGCGAAGCAGGCTGACCCCTTGCGGGACGGCGAGGGGCAGCCACCGGTCCTGACTGGATCTCAAGGACCTGTGTAACCTTCCCGGCAAGTTCAGCCACCGGAGCGTACTTCACCGGTATGATCTCCACCTCTTCCCTCGCACCGGAAATATCTACCAGGGAAATAATCCGCCCGAGACGGGAAAGCATGGATTCAGTTGTCGTGATGATAAGCAGATTGGTGGGTCCGTAGGCAGTGATGCTGTCAGTCTTGGGCAGAAGGGGCTGAAGGAGATTCCTCAGTTCCTCGACATTAGTATACTCAATGGGTATGACCTGGGTAATATAGCGGTCGGTCTTCCGTACACCTTTGGCAGGCCCAACCTTCATATCAAGCCCCTGGCTTCCCATATTTGCCGCCGGAACGATCTTGTAGATCTTTCCGGCCGGGACCGTCGCAAAACCCTTGACCTGAAGTATGGACAAAAATACCTGGTAGACTTCTTCTGCTGTCAGGGACTTTGGTCCTGTTACTGTGACCCGACCCTGAACCCTGTCGTCGATGAGGAAGTTTCGCCCGGTGATCTCGCTCACCGTTTCTATGACTTTCCGTATATCGACGTCGTTGAAATCGATATTGTATTTTGTTGCAGCCGATACGCTCTGGGGCCCTGCCAGTACGAGGAGCACAATGCCCAACAGAAATATTTTACCTATCCTTATCGCCATATCATTCACCTGACTTCGTACTGGAGGGTAATATTCTTGCTGAACCTCTCCAGGTCGATAGTTATTCGGCTCTCCTGTTTGAGCTGCTGGTACATCTGGAGAGCCTGTTCCGGTCCCGTTATATCCAGGCCGTTCACCCGTTTGATAATATCACCGTTGACCATACCGAGTTTCATGAACAGACTATTTGGCCTGATATTAAACACCTTGAACCCGTCCGCCTTACCGTCCTTGAAGTGCGGGACGATCCTGATCTGTGTCAACAGTTTGTTGACATCCGCAAGGACTCCCTCAACTTCTCTCCGGTCCATGACATAGTTGTTATCTCCAACCTTACGGATCCTGATATTGTTCTGGATGCTATTTACACGGCTGCTAACAGCCCTTCTTGCAGTTCTTCGCCTTGGAGCGGGCGCTGCCGCTTCCGATGTCTTTTCAAGAACCTCTTCCCTGCCCTCCCTGAGGAGGACCACCCTGTTCCTCTGAACCGTAACCAGGATCACACCTTCCCTGACAGTGTCACCGGTAAAGTAGATCTCCTGATCTTTCGAGCCGCTCTGGGAAATGATGGCAAATGATCTGCCGCCCCTCACGTTGACAACTGTGCCAAGGAGTGTAAGGGGCAGGGAGCTTTCCGGCAGGTCCGAGGAGAATTCATGGTCTGTTTTGATCCGGGGCACACCATTTCCAATCCTGCTGTCAAACAGGTTCCTTTTGATCACAGCTTCTGCATCCGCCGCCGGGTCTGTTGCCCTTCGGAACGGACTCGATACCTTCCCCACGGGCGAGATGGCAATTGCCTCTTCTGCAGGGCTGAGGATAAGACCCTGGACTATCTGTGAAGCCAGAAATGCGGCAAATACGAGCAGAGCGATATCCGCCACCGTCAGAATTTTCCTTGTTTTGTCTACTGCGATCATTGCAGTGCAGGGTCCTTGAAGTCGAAATCAGCCAAGTTTCCTGAGAAGAACACCGGGTATTGGGTGGAGGGAAAGAAGTCGGCAATATCATCTGACGATGGACTCCCGGTATCAAGGTAATTCAGGAAGAACTCCTTATACTGTAGATAAGGTGGTACAGAAGAAAGGCTGCTTGTTCTGTTCATAGCAAGAGCTTTCAGATCTCCCAGAAAATTACCTCCGCTTGTAAGGTCCCTGACTATTGCCACCCCGTCCTCATCAGTTTGATATTCGATGACCATTTGATTCAAAGTGTCAGGATCGATGGCTGTAATATCTGCCAAAGACGACGCGAAGGCCGACGCTGGTCTCTGCATGAACTCCGGTGAACTGCTGTCTATGATTGACCCCATCACTGTGGTTGAAGGAAGGCTGGATTCCATGAAGGAAAAAATGCTCCTGTGATTAACATTTGATGACACACCTGACATCTGATGGGAACTGGTATCGGTTTAGGAGTAATAGTAGCCCGAGTAGGCATAGAACGCTCCCAACTTGCTTTCTACAGTGTTCTGAAGCACTCGCCATACGTACTCTCCCTGATCAGCGGAAGGATCCTGTTTCAGAGCAAATCCATTGCAATCAAAGGTCCAGCCTACCGGATAGACCGTGGAGCCTGAAGCCCAGTTGAGGCTTGAGAAAAACGGGTGTGTGTTTGTGGACCATGTGTGACCTCATCAAGCAATCTCCTCAATGACCTCCCCAACTTTTTCCAGCAATTCAGGTAACCCCTCCGGTTTCTTGCCTCCAGCCTGGGCCATGTCCGGACGTCCCCCGCCCCCGCCCTCTACCATTGGAGCCAACCGGTCGATTATGTCTGAAGCGGAAAACCTCTCCATAAGATCCCTGCTGACTACACACGTGAGAAACACCTTTTTCCGGTCCCTCGTCCCCAGCAGGACTATTCCTGATCCGATTTTATCCTTGAGCCTGTCTGCCGTGTCCCGAAGCGAGGCCGGATCCTGACCTGCAACCTCCGCAGCGAGGAGTTTTACACCGGCAGATTCCGTGACACTCTCCATGAGATCGCTTCCGCCTCCGGTCAGGTCCCTTTGAAGCTCTTTTATCTTCCTCTCCTGCTCCTGTACCGTTTCCAGAAGCTTGGCCAATCTGGCTGGCAATTCGCTTACTGATACCTTTACCGAAGCGGCCATTTCCTGGAGGACATTTTCCTCGCTCCGCATCAGGTCAACCACTCCGGGGCCTGTCACCGCCTCGAGCCGCCGGACACCTGCCGCGATACTTCCCTCCTGGGTTATCTTGAACAACCCTATATCTCCTGTTCGGCTGACATGGATACCGCCGCACAGTTCTGTGCTAACACCTGATACTGAAACGACCCTGACAGAATCGCCGTACTTTTCACCGAAAAGAGCTACGGCTCCGTGATCCAGGGCTTCTGAAAGGGGCATAAGTTCGGTGCTGACTTCAAGATTTTCCAGGACATGTGTATTTACCAAATCCTCGATATCACCCACCTCTTCTCTGGTTAATCCGGTGAAGTGAGTAAAATCGAACCTCAGCCTGCCCGGTTCCACCAGGGACCCCGACTGCTTTACGTGATCTCCCAGAACATCCCTGAGGGCAGTATGGAGCAAGTGGGTAGCAGTATGGTTGCTTCTTGTTGCGGATCTAGCCTCGTGATCCACAGTGGCAGTGCAGGTATCACCCACACTCACCTTTCCGTTCAGAATATTACAGCGGTGAACCGTGAGACCCGAAAGGGGAAGGACAGTTTCCGTTACCTGGGCAAGAAAGTCATCTCCACTTATCTTTCCCGTATCGCCTGCCTGGCCACCGCTTTCACCGTAGAAGGGTGTCCGGTCAAGGACTATCTCCACTATCCCGTTCCCTTCCGCGCTCTTTCGTACTTTATCACCAGAAGATATGGCCAGTATCCTGGCACCGGTAGTCTCCTCCTCATCATAACCGGAAAATACCACCGGACCGGCTTTTTCGGCGATCTTTCTGTAGAGGGCAGGGACGTCCTCTTCCCCGGAACCGGACCATGATGCCCGAGCCCTTTCCCTCTGGAGTTCCATCTCCGTGTTGAAGCCGTCAACGTCCACGGACATATCGCTTTCTTCTGCAATATCTTCAGAAAGGTCCAGTGGAAATCCGTAAGTATCATAGAGCCGGAAGACTTCGTCTCCGGGCAGGATATCCTTCCCTTCGTTTTTTGTCTGGTCCACCAGATCGGAGAGCCGTCTTAAGCCATGTTCCAGAGTGTTTGCGAACCTCTCCTCTTCGAGCTGAGCTATCTTGACTACAGTACTCATATTGACAGTGAGTTCGGGGAAAGCATCGCTCATCTTCTCCCCCACGAGAGGACATATACGGTACAGGAAGGGCCCATCCATGCCCAGGAGCTTACCGTGCCGCGCGGCCCTTCTGATAATACGCCTGAGAACATAGCCCCTTCCCTCATTTGAGGGCAGCACGCCGTCGGAGATCAGAAAGGTGACTGCGCGGATATGGTCGGCTATTACCCGGAGACTTGTATCACTTTGCTCGTCCGAGCCGTATTTTACCCCCGCCAGACGCGCAGCTTCTTCAAGGAAGGGAAACAGCAGGTCAGTGTGATAGTTGCTGACCTCTCCCTGGAGGACCGCCGCAAGGCGTTCGAGACCCATCCCCGTGTCGATACTCGGACTGGGAAGGGGTATCAGGTCCCCGTCCTGGTTCCTGTCGAACTGCATGAATACCAGGTTCCACAGCTCCAGGAACCTGCCGCAATCGCACTCGGGACCGCATTCAGGAGTACCGCACCCCAGCTTTTTCCCCTGATCTATCAGGATCTCTGAACATGGGCCGCACGGCCCTGTATCTCCCATGGCCCAGAAATTATCTTTCTCGCCAAGGCGAAATATTCGTTCAGCATCTATTCCCGTTATCTTTCTCCACAGATGAAAGGCCTCATCGTCGTCCTCGAAAACCGTCACGATCAGATTGTCTGGCGGCAGGGGGACCGTCTCTGTAAGGAATTCCCAACCGTAGCGGATGGCATCCTCCTTGAAATAATCCCCGAATGAGAAGTTTCCGAGCATCTCGAAAAAGGTATGGTGCCTTGCTGTCCTCCCAACGTTCTCAAGATCGTTGTGCTTGCCGGAAACTCTCATGCACTTCTGTGTGGACGCAGCCTTGTTGTAGCTTCGCTTCTCCACTCCGGTGAATACGTCTTTGAACTGAACCATGCCGGCATTCGTAAAGAAAAGGGTCGGATCGTTCTGGGGCACCAGGGGTGAACTCACAACCCGAGTATGCCCTCTGTCCTCGAAATATTTGAGAAAGGTTTCCCTGATTTCAGATCCCGTCAAACCTTTTCCTCCTCGAAGCTGATCTCTTTTAGAGCCGACCAGATAGCCTGCGATGTAAAGCCTTTGGATTCAAGATACCTGTAAAGAGCCGCCTTTTTCCTGATGCCTTCTTTCCTTATCTTTTTAAGCCTTCTGTCTGCCATCTGTCTGGCTATATCGCACTCCCGCTCCGGAGGAAGACAGACCTCCATGGCACTCTGAGCCACCTCGGGATCAATTCCCTTTTGCTTCAGTTCGTGATAGATCCTTATCCTCCCATATCCACGATTCTCTGACCGGGCACGAATCCACTGGGAGGTGAACGCTGAATCGTCCAGATAAGCCTTTTCGGTTAACTCACCGATAACATCCGATACAATATTATCCTCAAAGCCTCTCTTTACAAGCCCCGTTCTTATCTCGCTCTCGCTCCGCATTCTTCTACCAAGTGCGCGGACAGCCCACAGATATGCTGACCTGTGGCTCAGTTCAGGCATCAGAACCTATCGAGCTTCAGATCCGTATCTTCCCCTTCAGCCGCTGCCCCCGCAGTACCGTTCTCGTCGTCGGTAAGGTCCTTTTTCATCTTCTCGAATTCCACCCACGATTCGTCCGTGGAGTCAATTCCCTTTACCTTAAGGGCAAAGTCATCGGGGCGGCTGCTCTGCCTCAGGGCTTCATCGTATGTTATCAATTCTTTCTGAAAGAGGAACATGAGGGCCTGGTCAAAAGTCTGCATGCCGTACTGTGAGTATCCAGCGGCAATGACCTCGTTCAGTTCATGGGTACGGTCCTTGTCAACAATGCATTCCTTTACCCGGTTCGTAGCTATTAATACCTCCACCGCCGGCACCCTCCCCTTTCCGTCGGCTTTGGGGACCAATCTCATGGAAACGATCCCCTGCAGCACACTTGCCAACTGGAGCCTGACCTGCTTCTGCTGGTAGGGTGGGAAGACGGAAATGATCCTGTTGATCGTCTCGGTGGCATCCACTGTATGCACAGTGGAAAGAACCAGGTGTCCTGTTTCAGCCGCAATGAGAGCGGTTTCGATGGTCTCAAAATCCCTCATCTCTCCAACGAGGATCACATCGGGGTCCTGCCTGAGGGCGCTCTTCAATGCTGAACCGAAGGACAGGGTGTCCGATCCAACCTCCCGCTGATTGATCATGCTCTTTTCATCCCTGTGGAGAAACTCAATGGGATCCTCAACGGTAACAGCATGGGCAGTTCTGTTGTGATTGATGTGATTCAGCATTGCCGCGAGGGTAGTGGACTTTCCACTTCCTGTCGTACCCGTAACCAGGATGAGGCCCCTGGGTCTTAAAGACATTTTCTCGAGAACTTTGGGCAGATCCAACTCCTGTATATTGTGGATCTTCACCGGAATGAGCCGGAAAACCATACCGATAGTACCCCGCTGCATGAAAATATTCACCCTGAACCGTCCCAGGCCTGGCACACTGTAGGCAATATCCAGCTCGTTGCTGCGCTTGAACCGCTCCTTCTGCGCATCATTCATCACGGAAAAAGCCATCCCCATTACGTCTTCCTGAGTTACCCGTCTGGTCTCCGGCAGAGAGTGCAGTTTCCCGTCGACCCTGAGAACAGGTGGATTTCCCACCTTTACATGGAGGTCAGAAGCCATGTAGTTTGCCGCCGACTTCAGGAGTTCATTAATATCAAGTCCAGTCTGTTCGCTCATTCCTCTTCCCCCTCAGCGATCTCCTCGGCGGGCAGCAAACCGGATTCTTCCTTCAGCTTTACTTCCAAATCCTCCATCATCTCCGGATGCTCCCTGAGGAACCCCTTCGCATTCTCCCGCCCCTGGCCGATCCTCTCATCACCACAGGAGTACCAGGCACCGCTGCGCACTACCATACCGGAATCAACGGCCATATCCAGAATGACCCCTTCTTTGGAGATCCCCTCACCGTTTATCATATCGAACTCAGCCTGACGGAAAGGAGGCGCCATCTTGTTCTTGACAACCTTGACCCTTACCCTGCTTCCAATTGCTGTGTCGCCGTCCTTCAGGGTCCCTATCCGCCTGATATCCAGTCGTATTGAGGAGTAGAACTTCAGGGCATTACCACCCGTTGTCGTCTCGGGGTTGCCGAACATCACCCCTATCTTCATCCTTATCTGATTTACGAAAACGAGGGACGTTTTAGTCTTGCTCAGTGCCCCTGTAAGCTTCCTGAGAGCCTGAGACATAAGCCTGGCCTGAAGTCCCATGTGGGAGTCGCCCATTTCCCCTTCGATCTCGGCCCTGGGTACAAGAGCAGCAACCGAATCAACTACGATAATGTCAATGGCGCCGCTTCTGGCAAGCATTTCGGTGATCTCCAGTGCCTGTTCGCCTGTATCGGGCTGGGAAACTAAAAGATCATCTGTCTTCACACCAAGTTTTCTTGCGTACCCTACATCCAGAGCGTGCTCAGCGTCGACAAACGCGGCAATCCCTCCAGTTTTCTGGGCTTCGGCAATAATATGAAGGGTAAGAGTAGTCTTTCCCGATGATTCCGGCCCGTAGATCTCGGTAACTCTGCCCCGCGGAATCCCTCCGATGCCAAGAGCTACATCAAGTGGAAGCGCGCCTGAGGGGATAACAGGCACTCCCGGAAGTGGATCATCTGCTCCCAACCGCATGATCGCCCCCTTCCCGAACTGCCTCTCAATCTGCCCTACAGCAGCCGCTATCGCCTTTTCTTTGTCAATACTTTTCGCCATTTTCCCTACCTCCCGGGTGTCCGGGTCTAATGGTATCAATAACCGCAAAATTATAGCAAAACCCGTTCCAGAATACTATGTTGCTGTAAATAAAGTTAAAAGTTGAAAGTTAAAAGTTGAAAGTTGTGGGCAAAATACGAATATAAAGTATTGAAACCAACGACAACCAACATTCAACTTTTAACTTTCAACTAGATTTTACGCCCCAGCGGAAAATCTCTTATTACCTCGTAACGGGCTCCGCCGGGCCCCAGAAAACTGCGGTAAATAACCAGGTTATCAACAGACTGCTTCCCCCAAAGGGTATCGCTCATTGTCCCTATCTCTTTTTCGAGCTTTCCCAGGTTGATATTGCCTTTTACCCTTCCGAGGGTCACATGGGGGGAGAACTTCCTCTTTTCCTTCGCCCAACCCAGGGAAACGACTGCTTCCTCCACTAACCTGTGCAGCCTTGAGAGGGTTCCCGTCTGCTCCTCAACGCTAACCCAAACTACACGAGGCCTTGAGGGATGGGGGAAAGCACCCATCCCCTCCACTACAATATCGAAGGGATATACCTTCCTGGATACTGCCTTCAGTGATTCCGTCAGGTCATTCAATTTATCCTCAGTCGTCTCACCGAGGAATTTAAGGGTCAGATGGAGACCATCGTGCTTAACCCACCTTACCGGTGCCCTGGCTTCACGCAACTTATCCACAGCGTTTTCAAGGGAGTCTTTTATCTCTTCCGCTATGGATAAAGCAACAAACAGCCTCATAGTGAATCCCCTGTTACAGCAGCCAGTACAAGCTCCAGGGCCGCATCTACAGCGTTTTTCCTGACATCTTCTCTGGTGCCCTTGAAATGATAGAGCCTGGCTTCGATAGTAAAGGGTGTTTTAACGGCAACATGCACCGTGCCGGGCGGTTTAGCCTCGGAGCCGTCGGGGCCGGCAACTCCAGTAATAGCAACTCCAACATCCGCGCCAGTCATACCTGCCACGCCCTCTGCCATGGCAACCGCAACCTCGCTGCTGACGGCACCATAATCCCGGACAAGCTTTTCCTTAATGCCCAACATGGATATTTTGAGATCGTCTGAATAAGTTATCGCCCCTCCAACAAAATAGGCGGAACTTCCCGGCACGGATGTGATCCTGCCGCCAAGAAGGCCACCGGTGCATGACTCAGCCACAGCAAGATTCCAACCTTTTTCAAGGCACGAAGACTGTAATTTTTTTTCAGTTTGAATGCCAGACATCAGCTTACAGGAATATTCTTTCTATCAGCCTCAACACCAACCAGGAATACATTCCAGCAAACAGGTCATCTACCATTATACCTACGCCGCCCGAAAGGGTTCTTTCCAGCTTCCTGATCGGCGGTGGTTTGACGATATCAAAGAACCGGAAGATGAAGAATCCCAATACCATATAAACAGGATCAGCTGGCGATCCCGCCATTGCAAGCAGATAACCTGCAATTTCATCTATAACAACCGGCTTAGGGTCCGTTGTACGAGTCAGGTGCTCCATCCTGGAGGCTAGTGGCACTCCCACAATACTGATAACAACCACACCTGCCAGGACGGTTCCCGTACCGCCCCGCGCTAGATAGATGAAAAGAGGCACCGCCAAAAGGGTGCCCAGGGTACCCGAGGCTATGGGAAAATACCCGATACCAAAGCCGGTTACCAGCATTTTAGTAATAAAATCTCTCATGTTTGTAGAATCCCGTGTTAGAAAAAGTTAAAAGTTGGTTTAGAGCATTTGAACATTAGAAATTGGGTTAACTCAGTTGTTAATTAATGGTTTTGTTTTAACCTATAGCCTACCGCCTATAGCCAATAGCCTGTTTCCACGTATTACTCATCACGATCTTGGACCTTGGACGTTGGTCATCCTTCGATCCCGCTGGGGCGGGACTCAGGACCGTGAGCCTGTCGAACGGTTGGACGCGGTCACTATCAATGCAGCCCTTCTATAACATGTGTCCCGGCTATCCGGTCACCGAGTCTCTCTCCCCTCTCATCTGTTACCATCAGCCATAACTCAATAGCCATTACCGGTATCCCAACAACAACCATCAGGATCCAGCCAAGAAGAGGAATAGCTGAGCAGAGGAAAATGAAGACAAAGGGAATATTGCGGTAGATGGACGATTTCAGATCACATCCGGAACCGTCAACCTCAAGGACATCAAGCCCGAAGACCATTTTCCCCAGGCTCTGGCCCTTGTGGAGGCTGTCAGCGATGGCAAGGTAAGCAAGCCCGAGTATAATACCTAACGGCGGCAGGAAGAGGGACAGAGCCCAGGCTATCAGGATATCGATCACCCTTGCAAGAACCCGCTTCATCACACTGGCCTTGTGTGCTCCTGGATTGTCGACCATTGTAGTTCCTCCGCTTTGCTCAGTTCCGGGTTGTTTCAATCCAAGATCCAATGTCCAAGATCCAGGATCGTAATGCGTAACGCGTGATGTGTAATTAGTGAAACCAGGCTATAGGCTATAGGCTTAAAACAAAACTATCAACCAACAACCGATGATATGAAAAATTGAGAC
>SDBU01000366.1_pt1 | contig 64469 bp, 56 predicted proteins | sample 2277071 | NCBI WGS metagenome assembly SDBU01 (sample SAMN10397929, study PRJNA504765) | marine sediment metagenome | isolation source: marine sediment core GS08_GC12, 126 cmbsf | place: Arctic Ocean: Gakkel Ridge, Loki's castle | collected 2008 | reverse complement strand
CAAATGGGAAAATATGGATGATGACCGGCAGAAGTCTCTAATTATGGACTTGCGTAATTGGATAATCAAGAACGAGCAAAACCCTAACCTGTTCGAGGATGTAGATATCAAATGGCGTAACGAAATAGAGGGGGTACAGCAATGAGAGGTCATATAGTCAAGAGGTATAGGGGTAGCTATACCATTGTCCTAAACTTAGGCATTGACCAGCAGGGGAAGCGTAAACAGCAGTGGTTCAGCGTCAAGGGCACTAAAAAAGAGGCCGAAAAGCGCCTCTCCGAAATATTACACCAGCTCGATACCGGCACCTTCATGCTGCCCGGTAGGACTACCATGGCTGAATACCTGGAGAAGTGGTTATCAGATTATGCCAAGCCCAACCTCTCACCACGCGGCTTTGAGCGCTATGAAAGCATATGCCGTGTGCATCTTATACCCAGTCTTGGCGGCATACTGTTAACGCAGCTACGACCTGAGCACCTTCAAAGGCATTATACAGCCAAGCTCAACAATGGTCTTAGCGCCCTGACGGTAAAGTATCATCATACCGTGATTCACAAAGCCTTACAGACGGCGCTCAAGTGGGGACTGGTAAACCGTAATGTGGCCGATGGTGTAGACGTGCCCCGTGCCCGTCATAATGAGATGCAGACCTGGGACGAATACGAGCTAACCCGCTTCCTTGAGACTGCTAAAGACAGCCCGTATTATGCACTATTCTATACCGCTCTTTATACCGGTATGCGGCGGTCTGAATTGCTCGGCCTCAAGTGGACTGGCGTGGACTCCATATTCAGCCAGATTTACGTTACCCGCTCATTACATCAACTGAAAGATGGCAGCTACATCTTTACTCAGCCGAAGTCAGCCAAGAGCCGCCGGACAATAGCCCTGTCCCCTTCAGCTATCCTTACTCTGGGAGAGCACAAGGAAAAACAAGGGGCAATACGAGACAGTCTAGGGATACCGCTAAAAGATGATGACCTGGTATTCAGCACCCCGGGAGGTAAGCCCCTACGCCCTAACACGGTTACCCGCGCCTGGGCTATGCTGGCCGCCCGTGCCGGTGTTAAGGTTATCAGACTTCACGATGCCCGGCATACCCACGCCTCTTTAATGCTTAAGCAAGGGGTACACCCTAAGATAGTTCAAGAGCGGCTAGGCCATGCCAGTATTCAGATAACCCTTGACACTTATAGCCACGTTGCCCCAGGACTTCAGCAAGCGGCGGCAGCTCAGTTTGAAAAGCTGGTGTCCCCCAAGTATAATAACACTGGTGAAAATGAGCTTGTTGAAAAGTTTGGTTAGCTATCCGTTAGCGAAAAATAGTTATGTCTAGTAGAGGAAAGTCCTATAACTGCTAATTTGGCTTCAAAAATTGACCTGGAGAGGTGTCCGAGTGGTTGATGGTGCCGCTCTCGAAAAGCGGTCTCCGTGTTTAGCGGAGCGTGGGTTCGAATCCCACCCTCTCCGCCAGTTTAAAGCGAATATTAAATAACATACAATATAGAAAGCTATAACCCATCTCGGAGAGGTGCTAGAGTGGCCTATCAGGCGCGCCTGGAGAGCGCGTGTCGGGTTTCCCGACCGTGGGTTCGAATCCCACCCTCTCCGCCAATATTTACTTTTTGGATTTTGAACACGAAGGTGTTGATATAAATATGAAACTCCACTTCAAAATCTTGGGCAGCTTCTGGCTCGTCTGGGGAGGTATAGCCACAGTCAATCAAGTCGTTAGACTCTGGCAGACATGGAGAACCCAGGACCTTCCTGCGTCAGACCTCATCGACCCTTTGTTAGTCTTTGTTTTTGTCTTGTGTGGCGCCGCCGTTTTAAACGGATGGGGATTGCTCTCCCGCAAGCGGTGGACGCGACCGGTCACCATCGCACTTTCCTTCCTTTATCTTTTTACCAGCCCCTTAATCCTCGTAACAAATCTCCTTTCAGCAGGATGGCTGTACGGCGTCCTGCCGTTGCTTACGATAGTTCTAGTCTTCATGATGGGGCTTTACGGGCTGTGGTTGATGCTGTCAAAGAGGGGAGAAGAGGCTTTCAGGGTTTATGTATCTTAAAGACATGAGAAGCCTATAGACGGTTTGAATAGGGGAAATCCCACCCTCTCCGCCACTCTTTTTTGAGTATAAACTGATAGGAGTATAAGAGGGGCTAAGCCCCTCTTTTTTATATCTTCCCCCTCTCCTTTGAAGGAGAGGGGGATTAAGAGGGTGAGGTTGTTGTGTTAATAAAAGAGTTTAAGGTAGGATAGCTGTACACTGCCCCTATTTTTATCTTTAACATATACTTTCCAGCCCACCCACCATCGGTAAGGGATGCAGGAGGTGAGGTAGATAACCTTCTAATTGTCTTCAACTTACCGCTATGCTAGAATGAAATCGCTTTGACAGTAAGTAATAAAGAGAAAAAATACTGGGTGGGCTTTAATGCCATACCCGGTATCGGATGCGTCAAATTCAGCCAGCTTGAGAACCACTTTGGCAGCCTGGAGGAAGCCTGGAAGGCTGGACCGGCCGAATTAAGAAACGCCGGCCTGGACAGAAACTCGGTAAGGGCCATAAATGACTGGAAGCCCAGGATTTCCCTTGAAGCGGAGATGGAAAAGCTGGAGCGCTTCGGTATTAAAATTCTTACCTGGCATGACCCTGACTACCCCGCCCGACTCAAGGAAATATATGACTACCCGCCAGTGCTTTATGTCAGGGGCTCAATAATTGCTGAAGATGAGTGGTGCCTGGCAGTGGTTGGCACCCGGCGGCCTACTGTCTATGGTAGACAGGTAACAGAAGAGATAGTAACCGAGCTAGCCCGAAGTAAAATAACCATTGTCAGCGGTCTGGCCAAGGGCATTGATTCAGTAGCCCATCAAAGTGCCCTTGAGGCCGGTGGCAGGAGCATTGCCGTTATGGGTGGCGGTCTTGATACTATTTATCCGGCTGAGAATACCAATCTGGCTCGCAGTATTATTAAAAACGGAGCCCTAATCAGTGAGTACCGGCTGGGTACCAGGCCCAAGCCGGAAAACTTCCCCCGGCGTAATCGTATAATGAGCGGACTGAGCCTCGGAGTGCTGGTGGTTGAGGCCGGAGACACCAGCGGAGCCTTGATTACAGCTCACCTGGCACTAGAGCAAAACAGGGAGGTCTTTGCCATCCCGGGTAGCATTCTATCACCGGCAAGCAGGGGCGCCAATCACCTCATTCAGGAGGGAGCCAAGCTGGTCCGTGACTTCACCGACATCCTGGAGGAGCTTAATCTAACGGCTGTCGCCGAACAGCTAGAAATGAGGGAGCTTGTTCCTTCTTCCGATACTGAAGCCTTACTGCTTAAGAAACTGGGTGCCGAACCAATCCATATTGATGAACTCTGCCGTCTTAGCGCTCTACCGGCATCAACTGTAAGCAGCACCCTGGCAATAATGGAACTCAAGGGAATGGTCAAGCAGGTAGGGGCTATGAATTACGCCCTTTGCCGGGAAGTAAGAGAAAAATATATAGTGGAAATAGACTGAATGAAAAAGAACCTGGTAATAGTAGAATCACCGGCCAAAGCCAGAACACTGGCCAAGATACTGGGTAAAGACTATAGCCTCAAGGCATCATTGGGTCATATTAGAGACCTGCCCAGGAGCCGCCTGGGGGTGGATATAGAGCACGGTTTTGCACCCAAGTATGTCGTATCCAGGGAAAAAAGTAGGACTGTGCAAGAGCTTAAGCAGGCGGTTAAGGATGCGGCCACTGTGTATCTGGCTACAGACCCAGACCGTGAGGGGGAAGCCATCGCCTGGCATCTGGTTGAGGTAACAAAATCAAACAAGACACCCTATCGCCGTATCGTTTTCCATGAGATAACCAAGCCGGCTATTGAGCGGGCTTTTAAAGTATCTCGCTCTGTAGATATGCAATTAGTAAACGCCCAACAAGCCCGGCGCATCCTGGACAGGCTTGTCGGCTACAAGCTCAGCCCACTACTATGGCGCAAGGTAAGAAAAGGACTGTCAGCCGGCAGGGTGCAATCGGTAGCTGTGAAAATCATTGTTGACCGAGAAAGGGAGATTGAAAACTTTGTCTCTGTTGAATACTGGACTATTGAGGCTGAACTGGCCAAGAAAAAGCCTGCTGAAACAAAACCCTTCCGGTCTATGCTGGTTGGGCTGACCGATAGCACAAAGCTGGATATTCACTGTCAAGAAGAAGCAGACGAAATTAAGGAAGAGCTTGAAAAAGCCGGCTACAGTGTTATCAAGGTAAAGACCAAAAAAGTAAACCGCCAGCCAGCACCACCATTTATAACCAGCACCTTGCAACAGGAAGCCTGGCGCCGATTCCGCTTCAGTGCCAGGCAGACCATGGCTACCGCCCAGCAGCTCTATGAGGGTCTGCCGGTGGGCGATGAGGGTAGCGTAGGTCTTATTACCTATATGAGAACCGACTCAACACGGGTAGCCCGCTCAGCCATAGCTGAGGCTAGAGACTTTATTACCAATAAATATGGCTCCCAGTTTCTGCCGCCACACTCACGCTCCTTTGCCGTCAAAGTAAAGGGTGCTCAGGAAGCGCATGAGGCAATAAGACCAACTAAAATCTGGAGGCAGCCTTCCCTGGTAAAGCCATACCTTAATACTAACCAGTTCAAGCTCTACAATCTTATCTGGCAGAGAATGGTTGCCAGCCAGATGGCGGCGGCAACCTTTAGAAATACTGCTGTTGATATTGAAGCCAATTGCCCCATTTCAAAAACCAGATATCTTTTTAGAAGCTCAAGCTCATTGAACATCTTCCCTGGATTTATGGTTCTCTATACCGAGGGCAGGGATGACGAAGAGGAACATAAGGGCTCAACACTGCCCCCGCTGGAAAAGGGTGATAAACTTGACCTTTTAGGGCTTTCCCCTGAGCAACACTTTACCCAACCACCGCCCCGCTTTACCGAGGCGACACTGATTAAGGTACTGGAGCAGGAGGGTATTGGACGTCCCAGCACCTATGCTCCAACCCTGTCTACAATCCAGGATCGTGAATATGTTATAAAAACCAATGGCAGCCTCAAGCCTACGGAGCTGGGCAGCATAGTAAATGACCTGCTTGTCCGGTATTTTCCCGGTATCGTCAATATTGAGTTTACCGCCAGCCTTGAGGATGAACTAGACAAAATAGCCAATGAGAATGTGGACTGGGTACAGGTGGTTAAAGGCTTTTATACACCTTTTGAAAAAGCCCTGCAGAATGCTGCTCAGCTTATGGAAAAGGTGGAACTGGCTGACGAGGTAACCGAGGAGGTCTGTCCTAAATGTGGCAGGCTTATGGTGGTCAAGACCGGGCGTTTTGGTAAATTCCTGGCTTGCAGTGGTTTTCCTGAGTGTAAATCCACTACCTCTTTTAGGGTCAAGACCGGGGCTAAGTGCCCGGAGTGCGGCTCTGAGCTGGTAGAAAAGCGAAGCAAAAAGAAGCGCATCTTCTATGGCTGCAGCAATTACCCGGAGTGCCAGTTTGCTATCAACTTCAAGCCCCTTCCCCAGCCCTGCCCCAAGTGTAGTGGTCTCCTCACGGTATACAGGGGAAAATGGTCAAAATGCACCAAGTGCGTGTATAGAGGTAAGCTTGAGAAGGAACAGCTCCATGCAAGAAGTCTTTAATAGATATATAAACCACCTTGAGGCAGAGCGTAATGTTTCACCCTATACGGTACGCAATTACACCAGCGACCTGGTGGGCAACTATAAGAGAGGTTCTGAAAAAGGCTTCTTCCAGTTCCTAAGGCTAAGGCGGATTGACTCGTTGGAGAAGGTGGACAAGCAGGTTCTGCGGGATTACCTGGCCTATCTTCTGGAGCAGGGTATTGTCAAGGCAAGCATTGCTCGCAAAATTTCGGCTATTCGCTCCTTCTACCGTTACTTGGTAAGGGAGGGATTTTTGCTTAAAAACCCAATAGAACAGGTTTCCTCACCCAAACTGGATAGGCGTCTGCCCACTTTTCTTACCGTGGAAGAAACCGTTAGGCTGCTTAAAGCCCCTGATTTAAGAACACCCCAGGGGCAGCGTGACCGTGCCTTAATGGAGCTAATCTATGCCGCTGGATTAAGGGTCAGCGAACTGGCAAAACTGAACCTGGAGCAGATAAATTTTGATACCCATGAAATCCGTGTCTGGGGGAAGGGCTCTAAGGAAAGGATTGTGCTGATGGGCGAACTGGCAGCTAGTGCACTAAGCAATTACCTCAGCCAGGGTCGACCGAGTCTAAAAGGGGAGAAGATTGACCGAGGCGCACTATTCCTCAATAAAGGTGGTGGGCGACTTACTGAGCGAATGGTCCAGAAAATACTGAACAAATATGCTGCATTGGCTGGTATAAACAAGAGGGTTTACCCTCATATTTTACGGCACACCTTTGCCACCCACCTCCTTGACGGCGGTGCCGATTTAAGGGTAGTCCAGGAACTTCTGGGGCATGCCAATCTATCAACCACCCAGATTTATACCCATGTAACCCAGAGCCAGGCGAGGAAAGTTTATCTTTCAGCCCACCCGATGGCACAAACAAAAGAAAATGAACCTAAAGATAGGTAACAGACTTAGTAAGCTGCGCCAGGGACTGGCGGAAAGGGAAATTGAAGCCTTCTTAATCTCCCAGCCAGAGAACAGGTACTACCTCTCCGGCTTTGATGGTTCATCCGGCTTCCTGTTAATTACGCCACAAAAAGAGATCCTAGCCGTTGACTTCCGCTATCTGGAACAGGCCGGCAGGCAAGCGCCAAAATATGATATTTTCCATATAACTGGCAGTATGGAAAACTGGCTTCCTGAGTTGATTGGCGAACTAACCGTGAAGAAGCTGGGATTTGAAGCTGACCATATTAGCTTCGCTATGTATCGCCGCTTAAATAATATACTGTATAATTCAGAATCTAGGCTCAGGCTGGTTCCGGTAGATGGGCTGGTAGAATCTCTTAGAGCCGTAAAAGAGCCCGAGGAAATTGAGCTTATCACCAGAGCAGTAGCTATAAGCGATGCCGCCATGGAATATATTAGGGAAAATATCCAAGCTGGCATGACCGAACTGGAAGTAGCCTGGGAGATAGAGAAATACTTACACGATAAGGGAAGCCAATCTCTACCCTTTAATATCATTGTAGCCGCAGGGGCTAATGCCACACTACCCCATGCCAGGCCCTCGCAAAGAAAAATCCAGAACGGGGAGCCGGTGATGATAGACCTTGGTGCCCGGGTTGAAGGCTACAGCAGTGACCTGAGCCGCACCATCTGCCCGGGTGAACCTAATGATACCTTCAAAAAGGTTTATAATAGCGTTTTAAGGGCACAGCTAGCCGCTATAGCCGAAATTGACGATAGTATGACGGGCAAGCAGGCTGACGCTCTATCCAGGGTGGTTATTGAAGGGAACGGCTATGGTGAGAGTTTTGGGCATAGCCTGGGGCATGGTCTAGGGCTGGCGACTAATGAGCGGCCATGCCTCAGCCCCAATTCTAAGGACAGGCTTTGTGACGGCATGGTATTCACTATTGAGCCCGGCATTTACCTTTCTGGTTGGGGAGGGGTCAGGATTGAGGACACGGTGGTGATGGACAATGGCAGGGTCAGGGTACTTTCTCAAGCTAAAAAATAGAGCTTTTAGGAGTTTGTTATGATAGGCAGCACAGAGTTAAAAAAAGGAACTGTTATCGAGTTAAACGGCAAGTTGTATCAGGTTATTCATTACAAACATATAAAAATGAAGCGGACGGCACTGGTCCGGCTCAAGCTCCGTAATATAGTTGGCGGCCACACCATTGAACAGACCTTCCAGTCTGATGATAAATTTACTCAGGCACGCCTTGACTATCGCAGTATGCAGTACCTGTATAATGATGGCGACCTGTATTACTTTATGGATGAAGAGAACTTTGAGCAGATACCCTTGAGCAGCGCGCAACTGGGCGATGCTACCAACTATATAAAAGAAGGCATGTCTCTGAAACTGTCAAGTTACAAGGATGAGATAATTGGTGTGGAACTGCCCATCGCCGTTGAGCTAAAGATAACCGATACCGAGCCTGGATTCAAGGGGAATACCGCCACTGGCGGCACCAAACCGGCCAAGATGGAGACCGGTATTAATATACAAGTACCCCTCTTTGTCAATAAGGGAGACGTTATTAAAGTCGATACTCGGACCGGTAATTATATGGAAAGGGTAAGTCAATAAATTGCTAAAAGCCGACCTCCATATTCATACTGAGTATTCAATGGACTGCAGCACGCCCCTGGATAAGCTAGTTGCACGATGCCTTGAGTTGGGTATCAACTGCGTTGCCATAGCCGACCACGGCACGGCTGAAGGGGCAATAAGACTAAAAAATCTGGCTCCTTTCATGGTAATCATAGCCGAGGAGATGCTAACGCTTCATGGGGAAATTATGGGTATGTTTCTTAAGGAGACGATACCCAGTGGGCTTTCTATCAAGGAGACAATCTCTGGAATCAGGGCTCAAGGTGGTCTGGTATGTATACCCCACCCATTTGACAGATTTCGCCCCTCGGCTTTGGATAGTAATATTTTAGAAAAAATAGTAGACCAGATTGATATTATTGAGGTATTAAATGCCAGAACACTCCCCTTTCAGAGTCTAGGCGGAACTAAGGCCTTTGCCCTGAAGAATAATCTCAATCAGGGCGCCGGCAGCGATGCCCATACCCTGTCTGAAATAGGAAACGCCTATGTTGAGATGCCCGAGTTTAACGGCAAAGATGATTTTCTTCAGGCTCTGGCAGAGGGCAAGATTTGCGGACACAGGACAAACCCTCTTGTCCATTTCCTCAGCCTGGGTAACAGGATAAAAAAGAGATTAAGGTAATAAAAAAATGTATCAGTTTGGCTGGTTTTCTACCGGTAGGGACAAAGCCGCCCGAGACCTTCTGGAAGTAGCCTGTAACAGTATAAAGCAGGGTAAGATTAAGGCCGAGCTTTCATTCGTCTTCTGTAACCGTGAACCTGGCGAATCAGCTCAGAGCGATTTGTTCCTCAAACTGGTCGAGGGTTATGGCATACCGCTTGTCTGCTTTTCCTACCAGAAGTTTAAAGCCGGCAGGGCCAGCAGCCAGCAAGGAGAAGCCCTGCCCCAATGGCGGCTTGACTATGACCGCGAAGTAATGAATCGATTGAAAGCCTTCCACCCTGACCTGTGTGTCCTGGCTGGCTATATGCTGATAGTTGGCAAAGAGATGTGTTCTAAGTATGATATGATTAACCTTCACCCGGCAGCTCCCGGGGGACCTACAGGAACCTGGCAGGAGGTAATCTGGAGGCTAATAGAAATAAAAGCGGAAGAAACCGGGGTGATGATGCATTTGGTAACGCCAGAGCTAGATAAGGGGCCTGTAGTAAGCTACTGCACCTTTCCTATTACCGATGCTCCATTTGATAGCTACTGGCATAAAATAGAGGGACAAGATATTAATGAGATTAAGGGGGAGCAGGGTGAAAATAATACCCTGTTCAGGCTCATCCGTGAACACGGTCTCAAGAGAGAGTTCCCATTGATTCTGGCTACCATGAAGGCTTTCAGTCAGGGCAGAGTTAAAATCATTGATGGCAAAGTCACCGATTCTCAAGGCAAAGCCATAAACAGTTATAATCTGACCGAAGAGATAGACAAATTAATAAAAGGGGATATTGTTTAATGAACTTCATCTGTTTTGACCTTGAAGGCCCACTGACACCACAGGACAATGCCTATGACCTGATGAAGCTCTTCCCTGATGGAGACAGGGTTTTTGAGGTCATCAGCCGCTATGATGACCTGCTGACCATGGAGGGTAGAGAAGACTATGAACCCGGGGATACCCTGGCTCTTATAGTGCCCTTCCTGGTACTGCACAATATCTCGGAGAAAGATATTACCTCCCTGGCTGCCAAAGCCACCCTGACCGGTGGTGCCTCTGAACTTATTTTGTCGCTCAAATTCAGCGGCTGGAAGGTCTTCTGTATTACAACTACCTATGAGCAATATGCTAACCGTATCACTCAAAAATTGGGCATTTCAGCCAGTAATGTTGCCAGCACACCTTTCCAACTTGATAAATTCAACCAAATATTATGTCAAGAAGATACTACCCTATTACATCAGATAGAAAAGGATATAATAAATATTGGTGATGATGACAGAATGATAAAGCAAAAACTGGATGACTTCTTCTGGAAGAAGCTACCCAGAACCCAATTTGGTCGGGCAATTAGTAATGTTAAGCCGATAGGTGGCCGTCGTAAAGTAACCGCCCTCAAGGGCTTCTGTCAAAGATTCAGCCAGCATTTATCAAACTGGGTGGCGGTTGGCGATAGCATTACCGACTTTAGAATGCTCAAAACAGTAGACCATGCCGGCGGGCTGGCGGTTGCCTTTAATGCCAACCAGTACGCCCTGCCCTACGCCACCATAAGTCTGGCTTCAATAGATATAAGCGATTTGGCACCGGTGCTAGAAGTATGTCAGATGGGCGGTCGCAATGAAGTGGAAAGAGTGGTAAGGGCAAAGGAAAAAGCTGGCGGCAGCGATAACAGGGATAACTTCCACTGGCTGTCTGGCAGGCGAGAGATATATGACGTTATTGCCCTTCATAAAAGGATAAGAAACTTGGTCAGGGAGGAAGCCGGCAAACTGGGGTAGTTGGATAAAAGGCATATTGGAGCAGGTTTAATGAGTAATATTGAAGTAATCGGGCTGGGGGCACTTAATATAGACCATATCTATAAGGTAGAGCGCATCCTTGAGGATGGGGAGGCGGTGGTTGAGGAGGCAAGGGCATTTCCCGGCGGCTCTTCGGCTAACACTATCTATGGCTTAGCAAAACTGGGAATGAGAACCGGCTTTGCCGGTGTCGTTGGTGATGATGCTGAAGGAAAATTATTGATACAGGACTTTAAGAATGTCGGCGTGGATACCAGTCAGATTATGATTAAGAAGGGAGAGCAAACAGGTTCGGTATTATGCCTCAGTGATAAGCTAGGCAAGCGCTCTATCTATGTCACGCCCGGCGCCAATAACCTGCTAACTGCAAAGGATATTAACCTGACTTATATAGAGCAGGCAAGTATTCTCCATATTTCCTCCCTTGCCGGTGATAGGCAATTCCAGTTATTACTAGATTTAGCCAATGAGCTTACCCCTTCGGTCAGGGTTAGCTTTTCCCCGGGGGAAATATATGCCGAAAAGGGACTCAAGGTTCTTGCCCCAATACTGGGCAGGACTTATGTACTCTTTATAAACCAGAGTGAGGTGCAAAGTTTGACTGGCAAGGATTTTAGGGTGGGGGCTGAAATATGCCTTGAGCATGGCTGCCAGATTGTTGTCGTTACCTTAGGTGAAGGGAAAAGGCTAACCAACGATAAAAAGGCTAATGTTATCTGCTACATTAGAGATGCCTGTAATGAACATCAAGTTGAATCAGCCAGCCGAAACAAAATCCCTGTCGTGGATACCACCGGCGCCGGTGATGCCTTTGCCACTGGATTCCTCTATGGTCTGGGTAAAGGGAAGGGTCTTGATGAATGCGGACGACTGGGTAATATTACCGCCCAGTTCTGTATCGGCAAAAACGGTGCCCGAGCCGGGCTACCCACCACCACCCAACTTACTCAGCGTTATTATGAGCTTTATAACCAGGAGCTATGACTTCTTTTTACTCTTTTTACTCTTTTTACCCTTTTTGACTTCTTCCTCTATTGGCTTACCCAGGATTTCATCCACAATGCCATATTCTACTGCCTGCTTAGGGTTGAGGTAGAAATCACGGTCGGTATCGTGTGTTATCTTCTCCAGCGGTTGTCCGGTATGCTGCACCAGAATGCCCTTGAGAATCTCTTGCAGCCTCATAATCTCGCGGGCGGCAATCGCAATATCAGCCGCCTGCCCCTGGGCACCACCAGCTGCCTGATGCAGGTGAATTGTAGAATTGGGTAGAGCAAAACGTTTGCCCTTGGCACCGGCACAGAGAAGTATCGTACCCATGCTGGCTGCCATACCGACGCAGATAGTGGACACATCAGGGCGTATCAATTGCATCGTGTCATAGATGGCAAGCCCGGCAGCAATAACGCCGCCTGGGCAGTTAATGTAAAGCTGGATATCCTTATCCGGGTCCTCTCGTTCCAGGAAGAGGAGCTGGGCAATAATAACGTTAGACACCTGGTCGTTTATTGGCATGCCCAACATTACAATGCGTTCTTTAAGAAGCAATGAGTATATATCGTAAGCCCTCTCCCCTCTGGCTCCACTTTCAATCACCATTGGAATAACATTAACTGGTTCAATGCTCATTTTGCCTCCTTTTTCGTCCTATTTTTCTTATCGGGACCCTTAGCTATTTCTGCCAGTCGCTGAACGGTTTTTTTCATGGTTAGTATTCTTCCTATAGTTGCCCGACTTTGCGGATTATTTAAAAGCCTCTTTTGTTCGTCCTGTCTGCTACCTGTATTCTGGGTCCTCAGTTCAATTTCGGCGTCAATTTCAGCATCGCTGACCTCAATCTTTTCCTCCTCGGCAACCTTACCCAATACCAGGGAACCGGTAACTCTATCAACAGCCGAGGGGCGAAACTTACTTCGCAACTCTTCTTCTGGCATACTTTCAAGCTTTTTCATATATTCATCCCGGCTTCTGGAAGTCATTGCCCAGCGCTCTAGCTCCTGGTTAACCATGTGGTCAACTTCTATATCGACCATAATTGGGGGATATTCCACCTCACTTTTATTTATCACGATGTCACAAAGCTGTTGCTCTAAATTAATCCTGGTTTCTTCCTCAGCTCTATTCTTCAAGTTGTTATAAATCTCTTCTTTAAGCGAATCCAAATTTTTAATGCTCGGAGCAATATTTTTGGCGAAATTATCATTTAATTCTGGTAATTTCTCTTCTTTTACCCCAATAACCTTTACCTTGAAGAGTACCTCTTTCTCTGCCAGTTCTCGTTCTGGATAATTCTTTGATAATTTTAGCCTGAACTCTTTTTCTTCGCCACTTGTCATCCCCAGCAACTGTTCCGGGAATCCCGGTGCCGGCCAACTTATGCCGCTGATGACTTGATAATCTACCCCCTTCTCGCTTATAAGAGTCTTATCCACAATACTACTCTCAACATCAAGGGTAACCAGGTCATTAACCTTTACCGGACGCTCTACCGGTTCATAAGTAGCGTTATTGTGCCTTAAATCCTCAATTGCATCATCAACAGCGTCTTTTCTTACTTTTACCGATCCCAGCTTCATTTTAATTTTGTAATAGTCAGTGAGCTTTACTGTTGGTGGCAATGGTACTATCGCCTCAAATATGACCGGGTCTTTTTTAGTTACCTTAATATCAGGCTGTGCTATAAATTCTATCTTTTGCTCCTCGATGGCCTGGGCACAGGTCTTAGGTATCAAGCTATTTAGTGCATCATCAAGCAGACTATCTTTACCTATATGCTGCTCCAGCACCGACCTTGGCGCTTTTCCTTTGCGGAAACCCGGGATATCCGTCTTTTGTACCAGTTTTTGGTAAGACTTCTCCAATGATTCCTCTACCTCAGCCGACTCAAGCTGGATGGTCAGGAATGCTTGTTTGTTCTCTATCTTTTTACTTAATAATTCCATTGCCACTCTCCTTAAAAATCATAATCTATTCTTCCCGCAGATACAGGTGTAATTCGGCAAGTTGCTCTTCAGAAACCGGTGATGGGGCATCAAATAACAAATCAACAGCATTCTGGTTTTTAGGAAACGGCATTACCTCCCTTATGGTTTCCTCTCCCGCCATTAGCATCAAAATGCGGTCAACGCCAGCGGCAACTCCACCATGGGGCGGGGCACCATAATCAAAAGCCTCTAATAGATGCCCAAAACGCTGCATAATCTCCCGGTCGCTGTAACCCATTAAACGGAAGACCTTCTTCTGAAGCTTGTTGGTATGAATCCTGATGCTGCCACCGGCTATTTCATATCCGTTAAGTACCAGGTCATAGTGCCTGCCATAAACCTTTTCCGGCGCATTATCCAGCAGGGGTATATCTTCATCTCTAGGCGCGGTAAATGGGTGATGCATCGGCTGCCAGTGTCCGGCGTCTTTGCTCCACTCCATCAAGGGGAACTTCTCAATAAAGGCAAAGGCAAATAAATCAGAAGCCGCTAGCTTAAGCCGATACCCCATCTCAAGACGCAGTTTCCCCAGTACTGTGTTAACCAGGTTATTTTCACCGGCAATGATAAGCAACAGGTCACCGGTGCCGGCACCCAGCAGCACAGCAATTTCTTTAATCTGGTCTAAAGTCAGGTATTTAGCAGCTACCGACTTCACCGTTTCAATGGTTAAATCATCTAAGCTACCAGATGAAGTACCCAATGATATAGTTATCAGCCCTTGGGCACCAAGGCTTTTTGTTATTTCGTTTAATTCACCAAGCTGATGGCGCGTATAGTTGGCACAGCCAGGGGCACATATGCCTTTAACTCTACCCCCTTGGGCAATGGCAGAGTTAAATATGGTAAAGTTGGATTGGCTGGCTATATCCGAAATATCTATTATTTCCATGCCAAAGCGCAAATCAGGCTTGTCGGTGCCATAACGCTCCATCGTCTCGGCATAGGTCAATCGTGGGAAGGGTTTTATAAGACGCATTTCGGGTTTTATGGTCTCCATTAGGCTGGTAAAGAGCTCCTCAAGCAGGTTTAAGATGTCTTCCTCATCAATAAAACTCATTTCAATGTCAAGCTGAGTAAACTCGGGTTGGCGGTCGGCACGGGTATCCTCGTCACGAAAGCATTTGGCTATCTGGTAGTACTTCTCCACGCCGGCTACCATAAGTAGCTGTTTTAACTGCTGTGGGGACTGGGGTAGAGCATAGAACTTACCGGGATAAATACGGCTGGGTACCAGGTAGTCACGGGCACCCTCTGGTGTGCTCTTTGTCAAGATTGGCGTTTCTACTTCAATGAATCCCCTGTCGTCAAGAAAATGGCGCATAAATTTCACCACCCGATGTCGGAGTGCCAGGTTCTCTTTCATATGAGAGCGCCTGAGGTCCAGATAGCGATATTTAAGGCGGAGGTTTTCCTCAATCTCTATATCCTCATTTATATAGAAGGGCGGTGTCTTTGATTCATTTAAAATATCAATGCTATCGGCAAGAACCTCAACATCACCGGTAGCCAGTTTAGGATTCTCGGTTCCCGGAGGGCGCAGGGCAACCTTACCGCTGGTACAAATAACATATTCATTTCGTAACTGGCTGGCCATCTCATGGCATGACTTTGATTTCTCAGGATTAAAGACTACCTGTACTATGCCATCCCTATCTCGCAGGTCAATGAATATTAGACCACCATGGTCACGGCGACGGTTAACCCAGCCAGCCAAGGTTACCTTTTCGCCATCGTTCTTTTTATTCAATTGGCCACAGCTATGGCTTTTAAGCAAAATTATCCCCCGGGGATGTTAGGCATTAAGTTTGATTATAGCCCACGGCACCATATTCTTCAAATAAACTTGGAAATTATATGCCTAGCTCTATTTTATCTCATAAGAGCCAAGCATAAAGTCCAGATCATTCTGGAAAGAAGCCACCTTGTCCTGAGAAAAGAGGTCTTCGTCAATATCAAGCATCAGCTTGGTCTCACCCCTGGCTGAACCGACAATATGACCCCTGATACACTCCTTGGCAGGTTTATCAGCCTCAACCGACGTTTTAAAGGTCAGTGTGCCCCGGGAAATAAAGGACGATGAATCACTGGGCAAAGAATAGGTTTCCATCTTGGACTCACCCACAGTGGCTCCCTGTTTTACAATAAGGTCTTTGAGTTCATCAAAAAGTAGTTCCGGTTTTATATCCTGATATTTCTTTCTAATCTGCATTTACACCTCCGTTTCTTTAATCTGCTTCTGGTAATCAGCTACAATATTTTTATTTCTTACTAAAGAGTACTCTATATTATAGTCTCGCTTCAAGCGGGAGGGCACACAGCAGCAGGAACAGCAAGTGCAGATAGCATAAAACAGACCCTGGCAATGCATAATGGTATGAATTACATTACTTCGGTGGTACTTTCGTAAAACTTCTTTTGCTTCCTCCTTTGAAATCTGATGAAACCCTTGGTTATTTATCTTGGAATATAATTTTCTTCCGGCGCCGATAACTATTTCAGTCATTATCGGCAGGTGGCAATTGTGAAAAGCCTGGCGGCAGCTACATGGACCCAGGGCTACGGTATTAGAGACGTCTATCATCTGCTCCGCCTCCTCCAGTGTAATGAGATAGCCGCCATGTCTAGATCTGGCATAGCTATTAGCCAACCAGCGTCCCAACCCGCCCACTAATGGAATGCGGGTCAGTTTAATCAGGAGCATATAAATCTTTAGAAACCTGTGCTGATGCCATCCGTAGAAAGGCAGTGTATGATGCATTGCAGACTCTATCACTCCTAAATGCCGGCGGGCTTAGATTCGGTAGGGACTTAAAGACTTGACGATTTAATCGGCTTTACCTTATACTAGCTACCTATTGCTGTTTATATTTTATGCTTTTTCAGTAACTAAGCCTTATTACATGATAACAAATAGTATCCAATAGCAACCTTATTCTAGTAGACTTATTACCTATAAAAATCTACTATAGTATAGCAGAAACAAAGATTTATATGAAGATTGCTATTAGCGGTAAGGGTGGTGTAGGCAAGACACTATTAGCAGCCCTCCTTGCCGGGACATTTGCTGAGTCTGGCTATTCCGTTATAGCAATAGATGCTGACCCCGATGCCAATCTGGCGTCCATGCTTGGTTTCCCCGATGCCGACAAGGTAACCCCTATATCCGAGATGAAAGAGCTCATAGAAGAGAGAACAGAAACCAAGTCTGGTCAGGCTGGTCTCTACTTCAAGATTAATCCCAGAGTTGATGACATACCGGAGAAATATTCCGTAAAGCATGATGGTATGAGGCTATTAGTTATGGGATCAGTTAAAAAGGGCGGCACCGGCTGTTACTGCCCTGAAAACGCCCTACTATCTGCCCTGCTTGCCCATCTACTTATAGCCAGAGACGAAGTAGTTATTCTGGATATGGCAGCCGGTATAGAGCACCTGGGGCGTGGTACCGCCAGTGCGGTGGATAAATTAATCGTGGTCGTAGAACCCGGTAAGGGCAGCATTGAAACAGCCTATAGAATAGAAAAACTGGCAAATGACATCGGGCTTAAAAATATTGCATTAGTCGGCAATAAAATCCATAGCCAATCAGAAAGAGAATTTATAACCTCAAGGCTTAAGGGCTTTAATTTTCTTGGCTTCATTCCCTATGACCAGGCTGTGGTGCAAGCCGAAATTGATAACCTGCCCCTCCTTGATGCCAGCCAGGATATAGCTTCTGCGGCTAAAGATATCTATCATAAACTGGTTTCTCAGGCAAATTTATAGATTTATTAAGCCGGCCAGCAATTATAATTATAAAATATTAATATTAGCAGTGTCACTGCCATTGGCAATAAAACATAGTAGAAAAGGAGACTAACAAGTATGGCAAAATTTGACATCACATCACTGGACGCAACCAAGCTACAGGACTGGCAGATTGCCGAAGAAGCTGAAAAACACATGAAGCCCGTTTCCCAGCTGGCTGAGGAGTGGGGCATTAAAAACGAGGAGCTTTTACCCTATGGTCACTTTCTGGGGAAGGTTGACTTCGCTGCCGTTGTAAGCCGCCTTAAGGACAGGCCTAGCGCCAAGTATATTGATGTCACCGCTATAACACCCACTCCATTGGGAGAAGGTAAGAGTACTACCGCTATGGGCTTGGTTCCCGGACTGGCCAAGAGGGGTAAAAATGTATCCGGTGCCATCCGTCAGCCCTCTGGAGGCCCTACCTTTAATATAAAGGGTGGTGCCGCCGGCGGCGGTCTTTCTCAGTGTATCCCGCTTACTCCTTTTTCATTAGGACTTACAGGTGATATAGATAATGTCACCAATGCCCATAATCTGGCTATGGTGGCCGTAACTTCTCGCCTGCAACACGAGTTCATCAATACAGATGAGTTCCTGGCTAAAAGGAACTTAAAGCGTCTAAATATTGACCCCAGAAATATCGAGATGAAGTGGGTTATGGATTTTTGCGCTCAGGCTCTTCGGGACATCGTAATTGGCATAGGTGGCAAGATGGACGGTTTTATGATGCGCTCGGGCTTCGCCATATCGGTAAGCTCAGAGGTTATGGCCATTCTTGCAGTTTTTACCAGCTTGAAGGACTTGCGTGAGCGGATGTCAAAGATTGTCGTCGCCTATGATAAGCAGGGTAAGCCGATTACCACCAAGGACCTGGAGGTGGATGGTGCCATGACCGCCTGGATGGTAAAAGCAGCCAATCCCAACCTGCTCCAAACTCTGGAGGGTCAGCCGGTACTGGTTCATGCCGGACCCTTTGCCAACATCGCCATTGGACAGTCATCAATCGTTGCCGACCAGGTAGCATTAAAGCTTTCTGATTATCATGTTACCGAAAGCGGCTTCGGCGCTGATATCGGCTTTGAAAAGTTCTGGAACATAAAGTGCCGCTTAAGTGGCTTAATCCCTAACTGTGCCGTCATTGTGGCTACAGTCAGGGCACTCAAGATGCATGGCGGGGGACCAAAAGTGGTTCCCGGCAAACCCTTGGATGCTACCTATACGACTGAGAGTGTTGAACTGGTAGAAAAGGGCTGTGCCAATCTTGTTGCCCACATAGAGACGGTGAAAAAGTCCGGCGTAAATCCAGTGGTATGTATCAACAGCTTCTACACCGATACTAAAAATGAGATTGCTGTAGTTAAAAAAGCAGCCGAGGAAGCCGGTGCCAGAGCAGCCGTATCCGAGCACTGGCTCAAGGGTGGTGCCGGTGCCCTGGAGCTGGCTGATGCTGTTATTGATGCCTGTGAAGATAATGTAGACTTCAAGCTCCTTTATAAAGATAGTGTCCCGTTACGCCAGAGGATAGAAACCGTTGCACGTGAAGTCTATGGGGCTGATGGCGTTACTTATTCCCCTGAAGCTCAGGCCAAAGCCGAGCGCATGGAGAAAGACCCCAATATGCAGAATATGGCTACCTGCATGGTAAAGACTCACCTTAGCCTGACCCACGACCCGAGCCTGAAGGGGCGACCCACAGGTTGGACACTGCCTATCAAAGACATCATGATCTATGGCGGTGCCGGCTTTATCGTGCCGGTGGCTGGTGATATCAAGCTGATGCCGGGAACATCGTCTGACCCAGCTTTCAGAAGAGTAGACGTGGATGTAGAGACAGGCAAGGTCAAGGGCCTGTTCTAAATTGACGTAGGAGCAAAATTATGGCAGGTGGTTCACCAGATAAAAAGTATACCGTCCACTTTGAGCCCGACAATGTTGATATTGTCGTTGAGCCAGGTGCCAATCTGATGGAAACGGCTATCGCCGCCGGGGTGCATATCAATGCCTCCTGCGGTGGTGCCGGTGTCTGTGGCACCTGTAACGTACTGATTAAAAAGGGCAAAGTGGAAAGCACAAGAACGGACAAGGTCTCAAAAAAGGATTATGCCAGGGGTGTTAGGCAGTCCTGCCAGAGTCTGATAATGTCTGATTTGATTGTTGAAGTACCGGTAGAGTCAAGGCTGGAAAAGGCTATCCTTGCCCGGGAGGAAGTAGAGATAGCAACCCAGATGCCGGCGACATTGACTACCGGCTGGTGTTTTAATCCACCGGTCAGTAAACACTATCTTGTTTTACCGCCGCCGACACTGAAAGATAACACCTCTGACCTGTCACGTCTACTTAGATGCCTGAAACGGCAGTATAAACTTGATAAAATCTTGATGGACTTTGGTGTTGTAAAAAAGCTGGCACAGGTATTACGAGATGGCAATTGGGAAATTACCGTTACCGCATTGCTGGATAATAAGCCCCCACCAAGGCTTATTAATATTGAACCCGGGGATACCAGAGCCAAACACTATTCGCTGGCCTTTGATATTGGCACCACTGCCGTACGTGGTCAATTACTAGACCTAAGCCGGGGCAAGGTTCTGGCACATAGCATAGATTACAACCGACAAATAAGTTATGGCGAGGATGTCATCAGCCGTATAGCCTGGACTCAAAAATCGGGTGGTCTTAAGAAGCTACAGAAGGCGGTTATCGCTACCATAAATGACCTTATCAAGGATCTGCTTGAACAGGGAAGGATTGAAAAGGGGGATGTTGCCCATATGGTCGTCGCCGCCAACACTGTAATGGTACAGCTCCTGCTCGGTCTTGACCCAAAATATCTCAGGCTATCTCCCTATGTGCCGACGGCAAACACTATTCCATTGATCAAGGCAAGCTCACTCGGCATTGAGGTAGAGGAGCATGTCCACCTTTACACGATTCCCTCGGTAGCCAGCTACGTTGGTGGCGATATTGTTTCCGGGATTGTGGGGTCGGGTGTATATCAGAGGAACAAATTGACGCTCTATATGGATATAGGAACAAATGGTGAAATAGTCATTGGGAACTCAGACTGGATGGTAACCGCCTCTTGTTCAGCTGGACCTGCCTTTGAAGGTGGCGGGGTAAAGCATGGTATGATAGCCACCAACGGCGCTATTGAAGATTTCGACATCAATCCATCAAACTTTGAACCGGTAATCAATACCATTGGCAGAATAAAACCAAAGGGAATCTGCGGCTCAGGCTTGATAAACATTGTCGCCGGGCTACTTGAGGCCGGGGTTATTGGCCAGAATGGTAAATTTAACACTAACCTCCCGACAAAAAGAGTTAGGGAGGGTAGTGATGGCTATGAGTATGTTCTAGCCTGGGCACCAGAGACCCAAATTGGTAAAGATATTGTTATCACTAAGGTAGATATTGATAACCTTATTCGAGCCAAGGCAGCCATGTATGCCGGGTGCCAGACATTGGCTAAAAGTGTGGGGATCACCTGCTCTGACCTAGAGCAGGTGATTATTGCTGGTGCCTTCGGCAGTAATATAAATATCGAAAGGTCCATCACTATTGGGCTTCTTCCCGACCTGCCCCGAGACAGATTTATATTCATAGGCAATGGTTCTCTGTTGGGAGCTAGATTAACCTCCTTCTCCCGCGATCTACTTGATGATGCGAGAAGGGTGGCTAGCATGATGACTAACCTTGAATTGAGCGTAAGTATTGATTTTATGAATAACTATACTGCCAGTATATTTTTACCGCACCCCAATGCTGAGGAGTTTCCCTCAGTATACAAAAGATTAAGCAAGCTTCAAAAAGTAGGAGGTGGAGGCTAATCATATGGATTTCTCTATTGCTTTAGCTGGTAAAGGTGGCAGCGGGAAGACCTCAATATCAAGCCTAATCATTCGCTACCTGAAGAAGAAGGGGTTGGTGCCCATTTTGGCGGTTGATGCCGATGGTAATGCCAACCTGGCAGAAGGCTTGGGTCTCAAAGTAGATAAGACCGTCGGTTCAATAATAGCTGCCTTCAATGAAGACAAGATAAGTATACCCAGTGGACTTACCAAAGGGGCATACCTGGAATTCAAGCTAAATGAAGTTATCATTGAAAGCGAGGACTTAGACCTGATAACGATGGGCAGGGGCGAAGGAACGGGGTGTTACTGCTACCCGAACACGGTGCTTAAGAGCTTTATTGATAACCTAAGACCAAATTATGCTTATATGGTAATGGATAATGAAGCTGGAATGGAGCATCTCAGCCGCCGAACAACTGAGAATATTGACCAGTTATTTATAATTTCTGACCATTCGGTAAAGGGTATAAGGACGGTGGCTCGCATAAGAGAGCTAATTACTGAACTAAAGCTTGATGTCAAAAGGCTTTCGGTGGTAATCAATTTCGTCCCGACCAAACTAGATACCCATATTATTAAAGAACTCGAGCGCCTAGATATTGAGCCAATAGCCATCATACCTTTAGACGATGAAGTCCATAAGTACGACCTGGAACAAAGGTCACTTCTTGACATGCCCGATACTTCAAAAGCAGTAAGAGCGGTCGGTGAGTTGATGAACACAGTTCTGAGCAATAAAATAGTAGTTTAATGATAGAAATTTACAAAGGGGGCAAATATGACAGCAAAAATTATTAGCGGCACCGAGATTGCCAAGCAGATTCGCCAGGAGCTGACGCAGGAGATTGCTAAGCTTAAAGATAAGCATAATCTAGTACCTGGATTGGCTACCGTTATTGTCGGCGATGACCCGGCATCGCAGGTATATGTCGGCTCCAAGGTAAAAACCTGTCAAGCCCTGGGTATCTATTCAGAGAGACACGACCTGCCTGCCGAAACCGGTGAGCAAACACTGCTGGCCCTCATTGACCGGTTGAATAAAGACCCCAAGATTCACGGTATTCTGGTACAACTGCCCCTACCTAAACATATTAATGAGCACAACGTCCTTATGGCTATTGACCCCAAAAAGGACGTTGATGGTTTCCACCCGATAAACGTTGGCAAACTAATGATCGGGGAAGCTGATTATCTACCCTGTACCCCACACGGTATCCAGGAGCTTTTGATACGGACGGGGATAGAAACTGAAGGGGCAGAAGTGGTTGTTGTTGGCAGGAGTAATATTGTGGGCAAACCGGTGGCTAATATCCTTCTGCAAAAAAAGGCTGGGGCTAACGCCACGGTAACCGTGTGCCACACCCGAACCCGCGACCTTGTTTCCCATACTAGGCGGGCTGATATACTTATAGTCGCCGCCGGAGGGAAGCCAAGAGCAATTACCGCTGATATGGTTAAGGAAGGAGCGGTGGTAATAGATGTTGGTGTTCACCGCCTAGGTAAAACCGCTGAGGGCAAGTCTATCCTGTGCGGAGATGTTGACTTTGAATCTGTTAAGGAGAAGGCCAAAGCCATCACGCCTGTGCCCGGCGGTGTAGGCCCGATGACTATAGTTATGCTAATGTCAAATACTGTAAAGGCGGCCAAACTGGCCGCCGGGCTGGCCTAAAGCTTGATTTAGTCTTCTAACCAAACTCTAATCTATAAATGGAGGAAACCAATGGAATATAAGATGGAAGAAAAGAAGGCACTCGGCCGTGGAATAGTCAAGGTACTGGGGGCAACCTTTGAGGAAGGTAGTCCCGAGGGAGAGGAAGTCGGCAGGTGGCGATACAAGCTAAGAAACAGGCAAGAGCAACTAAGCTATCTTCAATCTGGCGAAAGATACTGGTATGGCAAAGAGTGGTACGGCAGCGAAAAAAGAAAAATTCCGGCATAAATTAGGAGGCAAAAATGGCGCTTGAGATTCCCAAGATATCATACAGCGGCAAAATCAGGGCAATAACACTGGGTAAAGGTGATAAAGCGATAACGGTGGGCGGTGGGACATCCTACCCCTTCCACCTTTTTGAAGGTGATATGCCCAAGCTGCCCCGAATAGCCATGGAGGTGTATGACGCACCGCCCGGTAACTGGGCCGAGGCGGCACTTGAGCCCTTTGCCGGGGTAACCGATGATCCGGTTGCCTGGGCCAAGAAGTGCGTCAATGACTACGGGGCGGAGATGATTTGTCTTCAGCTTGAAAGTACTGACCCCAATGGACTTGATCGTGGGGCGGATGAAGCCGCTGAGGTAGTCAAAAAGGTAGCCGATGAGATAACTGTTCCTTTAATCGTCTGGGGGACTGCAAATCATGATAAGGACACCGAAGTATTGAAGAAGGTTTGTGAGGTCTGCCAGGGTAAGAGCCTGATAGTGGGCCCGGTTGAAGAAGGAGACTATAAGAAGATTGCTGCCTCCGCCCTAGGATATGGTCATACAGTAATTTCTTCAACCCCGATAGATATAAACCTGGCCAAACAGCTTAATATCCTAATGGGTAATCTTGGGATTCCTGATGATAAGATAATAATAAACCCAACCGTCAGTGGTATAGGTTATGGCATTGAATATGCCTATTCAGTAATGGAGAGGATAAGAATGGCCGCCCTAATCCAGCAGGATGAAAAGCTTCAGTTTCCCATTATCTGTAATATAGCCAGGGAAACCTGGAAGACCAAGGAAGTAAAAACCCCAACTGAAGAAGAGCCCAAACTGGGGGACAGCAAAAAACGGGGTATTTTAATGGAGGCTATGTCAGCCATGGTCTTGCTTTTGGCTGGCGGTGATATCTTAATTATGAGACACCCCGAGGCAATAAGCCTGATTCGGGAAATGATAACTGAATTAACCGCTTCTTGATGGTTTTTTTTCAAAATATTAAGTCAGGAGTAAAAAATGGCAGAAGAATCAAAGAAAAAGAGTATTGACCAAGCAACTATTGAGATGTTGGAGAAGGCAGCTCAAGAGAATGTGCGGACTGTATTTGACCGTGCCGAGCAGATGAAACCCTGCCCCATAGGTGGTGAGGGTAGCTGCTGCAATATCTGTGCTATGGGACCCTGCCGGGTACCACTAGCTAAGGGCAAAGAGGAAACCCCTGAAGAGCACGCCAGGAGAACGGGTGTCTGTGGTGCTACCGTGGAAACTATTGCCGCCCGTAACTTCGTCCGCAAGATTGCTGCCGGAGCAGCTTCTCACAGCGACCATGGACGTCGCGTTGTGGAGGCTTTCAAGCTCATGGCAGAAGGCAAGGCTAAAGACTTTGAAGTCAAAGATGAGCAAAAACTACTGAAATTAGCGCTCGACCTCGGTATTGATATCAGTGATAGAAGTAACAATGAAATTGCTCTGGATATCGCCAAATTCTGCGAGAGCGAGTTCGGCAAACAGGAGGGAGAGCTGGTCTTTATAAAGAATGCACCCTTAAAGCGCCAGGAAATCTGGCGTAACCTGGGCGTAGTGCCGCGTGGCATTGACCGCGAGGTCGTGGAACTGATGCACCGTACTCATATGGGTGTTGATCAGGACTACAAGAGTCTTATGCTTCAGGGAACAAGGACGGCCTTAGCAGATGGCTGGGGCGGCAGCATGATCGCCACTGAGATTCAGGATGTCATGTTCGGTACACCAACACCTACGCTCAGCGAGATAAATCTGGGTGTTCTCAAGGAGGACATGGTTAACATTATCATACACGGTCATGAGCCGGCACTTGCCGAGATGCTGGCCGTAGTGAGCCAGGACCCCGAACTAATAAAATATGCCCAATCCAAGGGAGCCAAGGGTATCAACCTGGCCGGTATGTGCTGCACTGCAAATGAGATTATGATGCGCCACGGTGTACCGATTGCAGGTAACTTCCTGCAACAGGAGCTTGTTATAGTAACCGGCGCCGTCGATGCCATGGTCGTTGACGTCCAGTGCATCATGCAGGGGCTCCAGGAAGTAGCCAGATGCTTCCATACCAAGCTCATCACCACTGATGACCGTGCCCACATTACTGGCGCTATCCATATGTCCTTTGATGAACGAAACGCCAAGGAATCGGCTAAGGCAATTATTAAAGCCGCCATCGATAATTTCCCCAACCGTGGTGGGAATGTACAAATTCCAAAGGTAAAGACATCACTTATCGCCGGATTTTCCCATGAGACCATCAACTACCTTCTCGGTGGTCTCTTCCGGGCTTCCTACCGGCCGCTTAATGATAATATTATTAATGGCCGAATCAGGGGGGTGGCCGGTGTCGTCGGTTGCAACAACGCCCGTACCACCCACGATAGTGCCCATACTCTCATGATTAAAGAACTCATAAAGAACGATGTGCTGGTACTCTCTACCGGCTGTGCCGCTATGGCAGCAGGTAAGGCTGGCCTCATGATACCGGAAGCCGCCAAGGAATTCTGTGGCCCGGGCCTGGCTGAGGTCTGTGAGGCAATTGGCATCCCGCCGGTACTACATATGGGCGCCTGTATTGATAACAGTCGAATCCTGATCGCAGCCACAGCCATGGTTAAAGACGGAGGCTTAGGTGACGACCTCAGTGACCTGCCGGTAGCCGGCGCCGCCCCCGAATGGATGAGCGAGAAAGCCATCGCCATCGGGCAGTACTTCGTCGCCTCCGGCGTCTATACCGTATTCGGCACCACCTGGCCTACACTAGGTAGCAAAGAATTTACCAGCCACTTGTTCAAGGATATGGAGGAAATGTACGGTGGGATGTGGGATTTTGAGACGGATCCGATTAAGGCCGCCCATCTCATGATTAGCCATATTGATAAGAAGCGCCACGCCCTGGGTATTGATAAAGCGAGAGAAAGGGTACTCTACGATATGGAAATGCGACGGGAGATGGAAGCGGTATAAAATCTTGAGATAGTAAGAAAATAAGAGGTTAAAAATGTCAAAAATTATTGCATCAGCAGCTATAAATGGAGCCCATAAAATTGTAAAGCGAGCCGAAAAGCAGTGGCAGGAAGCTATGGAAAAACGGGGGGCCAACGAACCAGTGGGTTTCCCAAACACCGCCTACTACCTGCCAATAATCTACGGGATTCTGGGTATAAAGGTAGAGAAACTGGGTGATATGGAGCAGGTGCTTGAGCGTTGCAAATCACTATTGCCGCCACCAGTGCGAGAGACCCACCCCTTGCCCTATCTGGCTCCAGCCCTTGACGCCGGCATGTCAACCTTTTTTGCCGAAGAGATTATCGAAGCCATACGCTACCTTGAACAGCCTGGCTTCTATACCAAAACGGAAGACCCAGCTGACGATAATATCTGGCTGGGCGCCGCCGATGACGTTATCCTGAGAAAGAGGGGCATCGAATTCGTTGATGGCACTGCCCCCGGTTTCGCTGCCATCCTTGGTGCCGCTCCCAGTAATGAAATAGCTGCCAAAATCGCACAGGAATTGCAACAGAAAAACCTCTACGTTTTCATGTGCGCTGAGAACGATGGTAAAAAGTTCTCCGAACAGCTGGTTGAGGCCGGGGTGCAGATAGGCTGGCCAACCCGTCTCGTTTCATTCGGGCCAGATGTATCAGCAGTGGTATTTGCCATGGGCTTTGCCACCAGGGCGGCTATGTCTTTCGGTGGTGTTGAGCCCGGTAATTACAGAAAGATTTTACTCTACAATAAGGACCGCATTTTCGCCTTCGCCATGCCCCTGGGTTATGTTACCGATGAGTGGTACGCCAATGCCGCCGGAGCAGTAAACTGGGGCTTTCCTACCATTGCCGATACCCCGATACCCGAGATATTACCTACCGGAATATGCACCTATGAACATGTCGTCTCCAATATCCCCCATGACAGGATAGTCTCCAGAGCAATAGAGGTAAGGGGGTTAAAGGTCACCATCGCTGAAGTACCGGTACCGGTCGCCTATGGCCCCGCCTTTGAGGGCGAGAGGGTACGTGGTGGCGATGTTTACCTGGAGTGCGGTGGTGGTAAAACTCAAATGGTTGAGTGGGTTACCTCAAAGCGTATGGAGGAGGTAGAGGACGGCAAGGTTGAAGTCATTGGGCCGGATATAGACGATGTTACCATCGGCTCCAAATTACCCATGGCTATAACCGTAGAGGTTGCCGGCAGAGAGATGCAGGAGGATTTTGAACCCATCCTGGAGAGACAAATACACCACCTTATAAACTATGCTCAAGGGGTGATGCACATCGGCCAGAGGGACATTGCCTGGTTGCGGGTCAGTAAGGCGGCTGTGGAAAAAGGGTTTAAGCTGCACCATATAGGTACCATTCTACACGCCAGATTACACCAGGACTTCGGCCGCATCTTTGACAAACTTAAGGTAACCATTTACACAGATGCTGAGAAGGTGAAGGAGACTATAGCTAAAGCCAAAGCGGTGTATGCTACCCGTGATGTCCGAATCGAAGGCATGACCGACGAAACCTCTGATATATACTATTCCTGTACCCTGTGCCAGTCCTTTGCCCCAAGCCATGTTTGCACGATCAGTCCAGAGAGGACCGGACTCTGTGGCTCCTATAACTGGATGGACTGTAAAGCTTCTTATGAGATTAATCCTACCGGGCCCAATCAACCAGTAGTCAAAGGAGAAGTCATAGATGCCAAGCTGGGACAATGGAAAGGGGTCAATGAGTTTATTTTCAAGGCTTCTCGGGGCAAAATAGACCACTATAACTTCTATAGCATAATAAATGACCCGATGACCACCTGCGGCTGCTGTGAGGGCATTGCCGCTGTCCTGCCGCTATGTAATGGAATAATGACGGTAAACAGGGAATATACGGGCATTACCCCCTGTGGCATGAAGTTTACCACGCTGGCCGGTACCATCGGGGGTGGCATAAGTACCCCTGGTTTTGTTGGTCACGGCAAGTATAACATCACCCAGAGAAAATTCCTTATTGCCGATGGTGGTATCAAGCGGTTGGTCTGGATGCCCAAAATGCTGAAGGAGGAGATAGCCGACCGTTTTAATGCCAGAGCCAAGGAAATCGGCATTCCCAACCTTCTGGACATGATTGCTGATGAAACTATAGGCAGCACCGAGGAAGAAATCCTGCCATTCTTGAAAGAGAAGGGGCACCCGGCGATAAGCATGGAACCTATAATGTAAGGGAAGGAGTTAAACATGCCGCTTACCGGTATAGAGATATTTAAATTATTACCCAAGACCAACTGTGGTGAATGCGGGGTACCTACTTGCCTGGCCTTTGCCATGAGTCTGGCCGCCGGCAGGGCAGAACTGGTTGCCTGCCCCTATGTATCCGAGGAGGCAAAGGTTAAACTGGAGGAGGCATCAGCCCCGCCCATCAGGCCGGTTACCATCGGTGTCGGTGACCGGGCAATAAAAGTAGGCGGAGAGACGGTTATGTTCCGCCATGAGAAAAGGTTTGAAAATCCGCCCGGTCTTGCCATCCTAATAAGCGATGTCATGGCTGAAGCTGATGTAGATAGCCGCCTTGAGAGATTTAGCAATTTGCAGTATGACAGGGTAGGGCTTACTCTTCGTCCAGAACTGGTGGCAATAAAGTGTGACTCACAGGATGCCGGCAAATTTGGGGGTCTGGTAACCAAGGTTAAACAGAATAGTGATGCAGATATCATACTGATGAGTGATAACCCTGATATACTGGCCGCCGGACTGGCAGTTTGTGCTGACCAAAAACCCCTGCTTTACGCTGCCACCAAGGATAATCTAGAGCAGGTAGCGGCTCTGGCCAAGGATAACGCCTGCCCCGTAGCCGTTAAAGCTGATAATCTGGAGGAACTTGCCGAACTGACCACGAAGCTTGAACAATCAGGGGTTAAGGATATTATCATTGATTCCGGGGCAAGGACTTTACGCCGGGCATTTGAAGACCAGGTTATAATAAGGAGATCTGCACTGGATAAAAAGTTCCGCCCCCTGGGCTATCCAACCATTATCCTGGCAAATGAGATGACCGAAGATCCGATGAAGGAAGCCTTGATTGCCGCCACCTTCGTCGCCAAATACGGTGGCATAATAGTCCTTTCTGATTTTCAGGGGGAGAGCCTGTTTCCACTGCTTGTACTCCGTTTGAATATATTTACTGACCCACAGCGGCCACTGGCGACTACCGAAGGCATCTATGAAATTGGCGGACCTGATGAAAACTCACCGGTTCTTGTTACCTCCAACTTCTCTCTTACCTACTTTATTGTCTCCGGTGAGATAGAAAACAGTCGGATTCCAGGCTATCTATTGGTTAAAGACACTGAGGGGCTTTCAGTAATGACTTCATGGGCAGCCGGGAAGTTTGCTGCCGATACCATTGCCCCCTTTATTAAGAAATGCGGCATCGCCGATAAAGTTAAACACCACAAACTGATAGTCCCGGGCTATATAGCCATTGAAAGCGGCGGATTGGAAGAAGAACTGCCTGACTGGGAGATTCTGATTGGCCCCAGGGAAGGGGCACACATCCCGGCTTATCTCAAGACATGGAAACCATAGGAGGAAGATTATGATACTCGTCGGGGAAAATATCAATATAATATCAAAGACCATTGGCCCGGCACTGAGGGAAAGAGACCCGAAGCCAATTCAGAAGATGGCTAAGGCTGAGGCTGATGCCGGCATTGACTATCTTGACCTGAACATCGGCCCCGCCCGCAAAGCCGGCGATGAGCTAATGACCTGGCTGGTCAACACCGTGCAGGAGGTTACCGATAAGCCTTTATCTCTGGATACCACAAACCCGCTGGCTACCGAGGCCGGCTTGAAAGCCTGCCAGAAGAGGGCTCTAATCAATTCCATATCGCTGCAGCCAGAGAGACTGGAAAAGGTCCTTCCTATGGCCAAGGAGTACGATGTCGACATGATAGGTCTCCTCTGGGGGGTAGAGGGCATGCCCCGAGATGCCAACGAAAGATGTATGCTGGCTGTTGACCTTGTTTATAAAGCCAACCAGCTTGGTATCCCTAATGAGAGCATATGGATTGACCCTATCGCCACACCGATAAGTGTGGAAATAAACCAGGTGAGAGCATGTCTGGAGTTTATGGCTATGCTGGCTGATATTGCCCCAGGATGCAAATCAATTGTAGGTCTGTCCAATATCTCAAACGGCGCTCCGGCACACTTGAGACCCTATCTTAACCGGACATACCTGGCAATGTTAATGAAGTACGGGATCTATTCAGCCATAGTTGATGCCTTTGATAAGGAGTTAATTATGTTGGCTCGGGGTGAAATGCCAGAAATAGTTAGCCTGGTACACCGGGTAATGGATGGTGAAAAACCCGACCTGCCTTCCCTGAGCCTGAAGCAAACAGAATATGTAAAAACTGTTCGTGTTCTAAGTGGTGAAACACTCTACTCGCACTCCTGGCTTGTAATATAGAGTACCAATGAAAAGAAGGTCTTTAACCCCACCCAACCAGAGAAACCATCAATATGGATACGAGCTGGCGCTTAAACTGGCTAGCAATAAGCTGGCCAGTATCAACATAGAAGAACAATGCCAGAATGCTGGAGCCAAATTAAAGATATCAGCCAGTAATAAAATAATAACCCTTGAGTATTTAAACAGGTCTTATCAAATTATTTTGCCTGAAATGGATGTCTCTTTATCAGGCAGCCAGGAGCCGGTTCAGCCAAGAGAAAGGCTGTTAATGCTCCATTATCTAATCCAGGCCAGTGGCAGCCCTATTACTGGCAACAAAATAACCTATAAGGAATTGCCGGACGGAGCCGGTTACTTCCCCACATTTTACAAGAGGGCAATTAAGCCCCTCGTGGACAACTTTGGCCAGGAACCCCACCGGCTACTTGATGCCGCCACCAGGTTTGGGGGTCACAGGGCAGATTATGGCGACTTATCCGTCACCATCAATGCTTTCAGCCGCGTGCCATTAACTCTGGTCTTATGGTACGGTGATGAGGAGTTTGTCCCCGAGGGCAGCATATTGTTTGACGGCACCATATCCAGTTACCTATCTACTGAAGATATAACCGTACTCTGTGAAACTATCGCCTGGAGATTGGTTAAAATGTCAAGGGGACAAACAACAGACAAATAAAATGCTACCTTCTACTCCACGGTTACGCTCTTAGCCAGATTCCGTGGAAAGTCTACGGGGCAGCCTATTTCTTTAGCTGCATAATAAGCCAGTAGTTGTATAACGACTGTGTTGACTATCGGTGAGAATATGAAATCAACCTTGGGCACTGTGATGACAAAGTCGGCTATTTCGCTAACGGCCCCGTTTTCCTCCTCACAAATAACTATTACCGGGGCGCCCCTGGTCTTTATTTCCCTAATATTACCTATCATGGCATCAAAGGTATTATCTTTAGCCACAATGGCAACTACAGGGGTATCCTTGCTCAGTAAGGCAAAGGGGCCATGTTTCAGCTCTCCAGCGGCATATCCTTCAGCATGGATGTAAGATATTTCCTTCAGTTTCAATGCCCCCTCCAGAGCTATAGGGTAGTTAATGCCTCTGCCAATGAAGAACACAGTTTTATAATGCGACAGGTACTGGCCGCACTTTTTAATTCTAGATTTATTATCTAGCACCTGTTGAATCTTATTCGGCAATTGCCTGATTTCCATCAGCATGTCAGCTAATCTTTTTACATCAGCCCGGGAATATGACATCACCAGCCAGTACAATATTACAAGCTGAGCCATAAAGCTCTTGGTAGAAGCAACGCTTATTTCAGGCCCGGCGTTGGTAAAAATAGTCTGATCAGCCAAACGGCTAACAGTACTACCCACTACATTGGTAATGGCTAAAACCCGGCAGCCCCCTTCTTGCAGCCTTCGTGCCGCCCTGAGTACATCAGCGGTCTCGCCGGACTGTGTTATAACTATAGCCATAGTCTTGGCTAAAGTCTGGGGGTAGTAATTGAATTCTGAGGCAAGCTCCACCCTCACCGGAATTCTGAGAAGCTCTTCAAAAACATATTTGCCTACCAGACCAGCATTATAGGAAGTGCCACACGCCAGGATGAGCATGGCCTCAATGCCGGCATCCCTCATCCATTCCAGGTCAACTATTGGCTCTGCCTCCTGGCAATATCCGACCAGAGTGTCCCGGACCACCCTGGGTTGTTCATGAATTTCCTTGAGCATGAAGTGCTCATATCCAGCCTTTTGCGCCTCTTCAATATTCCATGATATTTTATGCTCTTTTCTGCTTGCCTCAGCGCCATCTTTCCTTATCTTTATGTCAACATTGGTAACGATTCCGATATCACCCTCTTCTAAGTATATCACCCGGCTGGTGTAGTCAAGTATCGCCGGCACATCCGAGGCAACAAAGGCCTCCTGGTCGCCGACACCAATTATCAAGGGACAATCTCTTTTGGCGACTACCAATTTATGTTCACCGGCACTGATTACCGCAATGGCATAAGAGCCTCTTATATCATTAAGGGCGGCCTCTACTGCTTCTTCCAAATTGCCATCGTAATACTTCTCAATCAGGTGTGATATTACTTCGGTATCCGTTTCAGAGACAAAATTATGCCCTTCTGCGATTAGATTCTGCTGCAGCTCTCTAAAATTATTTATTATTCCATTGTGCACAACGGCGATTTTGCCGGTGCAATCGCTGTGTGGATGGGCGTTTACCATAGACGGCTCTCCACAGGTCGCCCATCTGGTATGGCCAATGCCTACCACTCCACCAAGAGTCGGTGCCCTTCTGGCCATTACTCCTACCCGTAAAGCATCCTTATACAGCCTGACCTCGTCATCGGCTATAGCCACACCACAGGAGTCATAGCCCCTATACTCAAGCTTGGCCAAGCAATTAAACAGGATAGGTTGAGCCTGCTTGTTTCCGATATAACCAACAATACCACACATAATTAAAAAACCAGACTCTTATCCGGTAGTTGCCCGCTTACTAGCCTCAGTGCCTGAACCTGAGTATAATTGCCAACAATAACACCCGGCCGGGCAACTACATGGCTGCCCAAGCTGCAGCCTTCACCCAGCATTGCCCCTACATTTACCGAATAGTGCTCATCATTGATTTTGACCTCAGCTTCACCGCTTACAGCGGCAAAGTGTCCCGTTATAACACAACCCTTATCAATAACAGAGTCCTGTATAATAGAACCGGGACCAATAGTGACATCATTACCTATAACGCTGTTCTCTAACTCCGTAAAAGGCGATATGACCACATTATCACCGACACTGGTAGCCGGCAGAATGCATACGTTGGGACCTATCTCACAACCGCGACCAATAACCACCGGCCCAACTATATAGGAATGTGACCTAATTACTGTTTTTTCTCCTACAGAGACCGGGCCTTTTATAGACACATCAGCCTCTGTGGTACCGCCTATATTAGCCTGTATACGGCGTAGAACAGCACCATTAAGGCTTAAAATATCCCATGGGTAGATTATATCGAGCCAGACACCATCTGTTTCCAGGGTGCTTATTTTTTCCCCATGGTCAAGCATATTGCTTATAACAACAGGGATATTCTGTTCACCCTCAATAAGGTTAGTTATCTTTCTGGTAAAGGCATAAATACCGGTATTTACCATATAGATGCCTGGCTCCCGACTCTTGCCTGAAGCTCTCCTCTCCAGGCGCATTGCCTCCTTGACTAATCCCCCATCAACCGTAACCACCGAACTTCTAAACGGGTTCTCCATCTTCTTAACCAGCATCGCCTCAGGCTTCATTGAGACAAACCGGGAAATGGTATCAGCCTCAATCAGCTTATCTCCCGGTAAAACTAGAAATTCATCATTAACTACTGGTTTAGCCTGTAAGAGGGCATGGGCTGTACCCAGTTGCTTCTCCTGGGTTATATAGGTTATTTCAACATCAAACTTCTCCCCGGAGCCAAAATAATCAAATATCTGCTCTCGTCTGTAGCCAACTATAAGTACAATATTACGAATACCATTCTGCGCCAGCGATTCAACTATATATTGAAGTATCGGCTTACCGGCTATCGAGAGCATCGCCTTTGGCTTGTTAACCGTAAACGGCCTCAGCCTTTTACCCTCCCCGGCGGCTAGAATTACTGCCTGCTCCATGACTCATCCCTCCTAAAATACCCTTGAACCGGGTAATATAACCCCGCTGGCTACAGCACCCGGCCCAATGATGGCATTATTGCCAATCAGACTACCTACGTTAATACTGGCGTTAACCCCGGTCTCAACCCCATCTCCTATTATAGCCCCTAGTTTGCGCCTTTTGGTGTCTATGCCAGAAACAATTATATTTTTTTTATCCAGCCTCAGATTGGCAATCTTGGTGCCTGAGCCAAAATTGCAGCCTTCCCCGACAACGCTGTCACCCAGATAGCTATGGTGCGGAATTTTTGTCCCCTTCATTATTATTGAACCCTTTACCTCAACGGCGGCACCAATACGGCAGCCATCACCGATTGAAGTAAAGGGACGGATGTAACAGTTGGGGCCAATATCGCAACCCCCACCAATTGTCACCGGGCCTACTATATAACAGCCTGACCTTACCAGGGTATCTTTACCAATAGAAACAGCCCCTTTGAGGACTACATTTTCTTCAACTTCACCTAAATTCTGTGCTTCATTCCCGTCCAGCAGTGCTTCATTGGCAGATAGCAGGTCCCAGGGATAGCTACAGTCAAGCCAGTATCCTATCCGCTGATAGGCAACATGGTGCCCCTGCTCTATCATGAGCTGCAGGGAATCGGTTATTTCATACTCTCCCCGTGGTGATTTCGGTGTCTGGGCTATGGCATCAAATATAGCCGGTGTAAAGAGGTATAGACCGGTATTAGCCATATTAGAAGGAGGCTGGCTGGTCTTTTCACAGATGCGTATTACTCGGCTACCGCTCATCTCAACCACCCCCAGGTCACTAACATCCTCTACCTCCTTTACACCAATGGTATTTTCGCCCTTATTGGACAGGCTCACAATATCCTCTTTGCTGATAATAATATCGCCGTTCACCACCAGAAAGTTGCCATTAACCATATTTTTAACCCCTTTAATGGCATCAGCGGTACCTAACCGTTTCCTCTGGGTTATATAGTCTATTTTTAATCCCCATTTTTCCCCATCGCCAAAATAATCTCGCACCTGCTCATCATGATAGCCAACAATAAAGATGAATTCTTTAATGCCAGCCTCAGCAACCTTAATAAGCAGGTGCTCCAGGATTGGCTTGTTGGCTATGGGTAGCATAACCTTGGGTCTGGTATAGGTCAGGGGACGCATCCGGCTGCCTTCCCCGGCAGCTAAAATTACCGCTTTCACTCTAGCTCTCCTCGCCTCCAGCTACAGACTCCTTTATCAGCCTCATGCTGTTATCATATAATCGGCGTACCTGTTCCTCTGTCTTTGCCTCAGCGGTAACCCTTATCTTGGGTTCAGTGCCAGATGCCCTGATAAGAAGCCAGCCATCTTCAAGGTTTAGTTTAATACCGTCAACCTTGTTTACCGATGACGGTTGTATAGCTGTTACCAGCTTCTGTTCTAAGTTTGAAAAAACCACTCCGTCACTGCTGACACTACCCCTTATCATTGGGTAACTGGGTATGTCATCAACCAGCCGGGATATTTTATGTCTACTGGCAATAGATACGACCTGAGCGGCGGCGTAAATGCCATCAGGGCATAGAGATTTTTTAGGAAAAACCCAGCTCCCCGATGGCTCACCACCAAAATCACCCCCATTTTTAAGTGCTTGGGATACATAGTTATCACCAACACTGGTGCGAATAACACTAAAACCGGCTTCATCAATCGCCATAGAGGCATCTATTGTTGTTACAACCTCCCTGGCTGCCATCTCCTGGGCCAGAATCACAAGCAGTTTATCACCACCAACAAAGCTACCATAATCATCAACTACCATCATGCGGTCGGCATCACCATCGTGGGCAATACCCAGGTCGGCACCAGACTCGCAAACTCTCTTCATCAATTCTGCCAGGTTAACCTCGGTTGGCTCAACATCATGGGGGAAGAACCCACTGGGATGACAGTTTATTTCTATTACTTCACAACCCATCCTTTTTAATAAATGTGGGGTAATCACAGAGGCGGCACCACAACCACAGTCCAGTACTACCTTAAGTTTAACTTTTTGGGGAAAGTCCCCTAGTATATTCTCAATATGTTTCTCAATAGCACCTTGGTAAATATTAACAGATTGAAACCTGTCCCACGAGGTAACAGGCAGAGAATCGTCCAGTATTATTTCTTCTATCTTCTGCTGCTGGTTGGAAGCGAAAGCAGAACCATCTGGATTTAACAGCTTTATGCCATTGTATTGGGGAGGATTATGTGAAGCGGTTATCATTACCCCGGCGTCAAACCCTCTGGCGGCCAGGGCAAGCGTTGGTGTCGATAGAACCCCGGCGTCAAAACTTTCAGCACCAGCCGCCAGAAGCCCGGAAGTGACCGCTTGCTTCATGGCACTTGAGGATGTCCTGGTATCACAGCCAACTATTGTTCCAGAGTAAAGACTACCTACCGCCAGGCCGACCTTTTGCGCCAGCTGTATTAACCAACTGTCCACAACAGCCCTTATACCTGAAGTGCCAAACAACCGCATAGCGACCAGATATTAACCCTTTTAATGCCAGTTGTCAATGATATTGACACAAAAGGGATAAAGCTTTACCATAGAACTAGCAATTTATTTAAAAGGAGATAACGGTAATGGTACTAGATGTCACTGACCAAAACTTTGAGGAAGAGGTGATAAAATCCACCCAACCGGTGCTGGTGGATTTATGGGCACCCTGGTGTGGGCCCTGTCGTATGGTGGCACCCGTTGTTGAGAGTCTAGCCGAGAAATATGAGGGCAAGTTCAAGTTCTGCCGCCTGAATGTTGATGAGAACCCAAAAACAGCCACCAAATATGGGATTATGTCAATACCCACATTGATGTTTTTCAAGGATGGTAAAGTGGCAGATACGGTTATTGGTGCCGTACCGGAGACATCCCTGCAACCAAAAATAGACGCTCTCCTTTAGCTAATTATACATACTGAACTGACATCAATCTTGTCCATATTTACTACTGCCAGCGTTGGGCAGCACCGCCGGCAGACCACTCAGTGGATGGGTATAAATATAGCTGCCGGCTCCATAGACCTGCCTGATATTATCATCATTGATAACCTCACCAGGCTTGCCTTCAGCATAAATCCGGCCGTTGTTTATCAAGACCAACCGGTCGCAGTATTGTGCCGCCAGATTCAGGTCATGCAGGGCGACCACGACTGTTAATCCATCCTTTCGGCATAAACTCTTTATTAAATCAAGTATTTCAATCTGACGGCTTATATCCAGGTTTGCCGTCGGTTCATCCAGGAGGATGGCTTCTGTCTCCTGGGCAAAGACACGGGCAATGACAATACACTGTATCTCTCCGCCTGAGAGTTCACCTATTCTTCGCCGGGCAAGATGCTGTGTTGAAGTTTTTTCCATAGCCTGCCAGGCAATAGCCAGGTCTTTAGGACCCTCATATTGAAGCAGCCCAAGGTGGGGGTTCCTGCCCATAAGCACTATCTCAAAGGCGGTAAAGGTGCTGGGTAGCAGTGGAACCTGTGGCACGACACCGATTAAGCAAGCCAATTCTCTCCTCGGTATTCGGGATATATCCTTGCCATTTAAGAGTATCCTGCCCGAATATGGTGAGATGATACGGCTAAGTGCCCTGATTATGGTTGACTTGCCACAACCATTTGGCCCAACAAGGCCTATCATCTCACCAGGCTCTGCCTTAAGGGTTATATCCTCTACTACTGGCTTGCGACCATAGCCCAGGGTAATGTTCTGCATATTAAGCTCTATCATCTTTACCTCAGAATAGCATTTTTGCCCGGCGTTTAAGTAGATAAAGAAAGAAGGGTGCGCCGCAGATAGCGGTGACCACCCCTATCGGTATCTCGGAAGGCATGGCGATAGTACGGGCAACGATATCAGCAAGGATAAGAAAAATGGCACCACTAAGTATGGATAAGGGCAGTAAGAAACGGTAATCGGGGCCCCAAATCAGCCGCACTGCATGGGGTATGATTATGCCGACAAAACCAATGATGCCGACAAAAGAAACGGCGGCGGCGGTAATAAGTGTGGCCGCGGCAAGCAGGATTATCTTAAGCCTTTCCACATTGATACCCAACTGCTGAGCCTGTGCTTCATCAAGCTGCATTATGTTTAGTGAGCGAGAAAATAGCAGAATTACGGCCGTCCCAATTATTACAATTGGTATAACAACCTGTACCTCTGACCACTGGCTTAATGAAAAACTGCCCGTGAGCCAGAACATTATTCCCCGTAGCATTGGCCCACTGGTAATGGCTAAATAGGCGACAATAGCCCCGAGAAGAGCACCCAGGGCCACACCAGCCAGGATAAGGGTAGTTACCGGAATGGTCTTGCCCACCCGAGCCAGCATATAGACAACGGCTACACTGAGAAGTGCCCCGGCAAAAGCCAGCAACGGCACAGTGCCAATCCCAAAACCTTTCAATGAAACCGGAAGCAGAAATCCAATGACAGCTCCCAGGGCCGCCCCCTGAGCTACACCAATAAGATAAGGGTCTGCCAGCGGATTGCGGAATAAACCCTGATAGGTAGCCCCGGCTATCGCTAGAGCGGCGCCAACCACCCCTGCCAGAATGACCCGGGGCAAGCGTATGTCCCAGACTATGGTTTCATAAGCACTTGCCCAGCTAGGATTTATGTCAATAAAGGGTATTTTTGAAATTAAAATACTGAATGTAGTTACAAAAGGGATTTCCACGCTGCCTATGGAGGTGGCAAATGTTATCACCAGCAGCAGCAAAGCCAGAAGCCCCAAAATGGCAAAGACGCGACCCCTCAAGTAGGAGTAAATGAGCCTAGGTGCCTGCGGCACATCATTTTCCTGTCCTTGCTTCATTAAAAAATTGCCCTATTCTATCTTTCTATTCAACCGAACCGAATATCTCCGGGTGTATCATCTTAGCCATTAATTCCAGCGCCTCCACTATTCTGGGTCCGGGGCGGCCAGTCAGGTCATCGTTTACCGGATAAACCCGACCATTAATGCGAGCCTCTACTCCATCCAATCGAGGCTCGGTCAGGGCAAATTGATAAGGTAAATCAAAACCCGTTCCTATAGCTGCTGAGGCAAGAATTACTTGAGGATTTCTGATGATAATTGTTTCCAGGCCAACCGTAGGAGAACCAGTTAGGTCTTGGAAAATGTTTACGCCACCGGCGGCTTCAATCAGCGCATTGCCCAAAGTTCCACCACAAATGGCAAATATGGGGTCATTCCAGACTATGTAAAGTACCTTGGGCTTCTCAGAGTCCGGCAGATTTTTTGTCTTGTCGGTTATTACCTGAATCCGGTTATTCATCCTGGTCACCAATTGGTCAGCCTCATCCGTGGTACCGTTGCATTTACCCACCAGTGCGATAGCCTCAAAGACCACATCAAATGATTCCGTCTGAGTCTTCAAGACAATGACAGTGGATTGCGGAACAAGCTGCTCCAGCTTCGGGATGACCTCGGTTATGTGGGTTTCAGTTGCCAAAATCAGGTCCGGTCCAATGGCAACTATCTGCTCAATACTAACGTCTATGTCAGCCTGGCTAAAGCCGCCTATCTTTGGCTTATCCTGAGCCTCAGCGGGGTAGTTACAAAACTGGGTCACCCCAACTACCATATCACCAAGACCCAGGGCAAACAAGATTTCGGTATTGCTCGGTGCCAGAGAAATAATCTTTTCCGGCATCTTCTCTATCGTGACCATCCTGCCAGCCTGGTCGGTCACTGTTAGTGGAAACCCTACCTCCTGTGCGACTGGCGTTGAGGACTCTTCTACAGTTTGCGTTTCGTTTTCAGCGCATCCGGTGGCAGGCAAAATCAAAACTGAAATGGTCAGCACCAAAGTTAGCAATAAAAAACCAATTTTTTTCACTTATTCCTCCTATTATTTTTACACTATTATTTTTACAAAAACATTCTTTACTGAAAAAAATTCCCCTGCCCTCGGGCAGGGGAATGCCTCATGTTTTCCTTAACATGTAACACCTCCGATCCCGCGGAGTTCTACTATCCCGGAGATGCTGGCGTTCTGGCTTCTGGTAGAATCTACCAGTCACAGTAGGCGGTACTGCGTCGGATTCTCACCGACTTGCTCTCCAGTTCAACCTGAAATACTTCAGGCCCCTCCGGGCGGCTAATATTAAATTGTATTTCTAAATTACTCCCTTTGCTAAAATTTGTCAAGGTATCCTGAACAGTGTTCAAGCTATTTAATTCTATTTTTCATTTGAAGGTATGCCTGCTATAATGAAATAGTTAAGGACTTAATGGAGAATATATCTATCTTTACCGCTTTCGGCGCCGGTCTGGCTTCATTTGTAACACCCTGCGTTCTGCCGTTAGTCCCGGTATATATTGCCAGTCTGGCAGGACCTGAGATACTTGAACCCAAAACAAGTGTCGATCGCATGCCTATTTTCCTACACGCCCTTACCTTCGTACTTGGCTTCTCGCTGGTCTTCACACTTATGGGTGCCCTAGTCGGACTGGCCGGCATTGAAATTAATCCCAATTCGCCACTGGTCCAGAGAATATCCGGCAGCCTGATTATATTTTTCGGCCTGTTTATGCTGGCTGCTCTCAAGATACCCCGGCTGAACTTTGAAAAACGGCTATCCCCCTCACTAGGTAAAACCAGCAGCTATTCACGCTCGCTCCTGATTGGAGGCACCTTCGCCTTTGCCTGGACACCGTGTATCGGCCCGATACTGGGCAGTGTACTGACCCTCGCCACTATCTCGGAAACCGCCTGGCAGGGTGCTTCCTTACTAGCCATTTATTCCTTTGGCCTGGGACTTCCCTTTTTGATAATCGGAGCCGCCTTTAGCTCAATCACTCCACTCTTGAAACAAATCTACCGCTACTCTATAATAATATATATAATCAGTGGGGTTATTTTAGTGGCAGTGGGAATACTTATACTTACCGGTAATCTGACTCTTCTCACTCCCAATATTTAATCCATGGGATTAGTTATGATGAGAAAGCTATTTATATTGTTTTCATTATTGATTGCCGTGCTGCTTGTTTTCGGTTGCCAGCAACCATCAACAAACGATACTACCAGCCCAACAACTCATGTGGTTGGCAACCAGGTAGGTAACCTGGCACCCGACTTCCAGCTCCAGGACATTGAGGGCAATACCGTTACCTTAAGCAGCCTGAGGGGTAGCCCTGTAGTGCTCAACTTCTGGAGAAGCACCTGAGTTTATTGCATTAGGGAGTTTCCCTACCTGCAAGAGATTCACCAGGAAAAATCACCGCCCCTGGTGCTACTAGCCATCAACCTGAGAGAGACGCCGTCAAAGGTAGAAGAGATTATGATAGACAATAACCTCTCCTTCCCGGCACTTCTTGATACTGATTCTGCCGTTTCGCTGGAGTATGGGGTTTCTGGCATACCGGTTACCTTTTTCATTGATAAAGATGGCGTAATCCGAGTAAAGAAGATTGGTGGTTTCTTGAATACTACCGAGATAGAAGGTTATCTGGGCACCATAATGCCCTAATTATATATAGACAATAAACTAATTGGAGACTGATAAAAATGGGTGATGTTTTAGATGAAGCCTACAGTATAATGCAGTGCAAGGAATGCCCTTGGTATAAAACATGCATAATGCCCATGAGATTTACCGCCGAGGATATCAAACGACAGCTAGCTTCAACACCCGGGGCAGACATTTCACAGCAGGCTGACCTGGGTATTCAAAATCTTATTTCCAGTATGGCAACCGCAGCCCAAAACTCATTGCTGGAGGGCTGCCCCGTCCTTATTGAGCGCCTGCGCTCCAGCCCCAAGCTTGCCCAGCAAATAAAGGAAATAATGCAGAACTGGAGCCGGGAAGAAGGGTAGAATCAGAACTACTGTCGTTTTTAAAGACGGCTAAGTTTTCCTGTTAACTATATTACAAATAGCGTGGTAGGTAGATGAAAGGGATTAAACTAATATTCCTGATACTGGTTGCCATGCTACTTTTTCTCGGTTGCCAGCAATCATCAACAAACACCAGCCCAACGACTACTAATACTACAACTACCAGTCCGATAGCCCCTATCGTGGGCAACAAGATATATGATCTGGCGCCCGACTTTCAGCTCCAGGATCTCGAAGGTAACACCGTTTCCTTAAGCGACTTCAGGGGTAGCCCGGTAATAATCAACTTCTGGAGAATAAACTGACCTTATTGTATTGAGGAGTTTCCTTACCTGCAAGAGATCTACCAGAAAAAATCACCCTCACTGGTGTTTCTGACCATAAATACCGAAGATTCGCTGGCAGATGCAGTGGCGTTTATTGAGGATAATGATTATTCCTTCCCTGTACTTCTTGACACTGATTTTGCCGTTTCACTTAAGTACGGGATTTTTGGCGTACCTATCACCTTTTTCATTGATAGAGATGGCATAATTCTAGAAAGGAAATTTGGTGCATACCAGAGTACTGCTGACATAGAAGAGCATTTAGAATTAATAATGCCCTAAATATATTGACAAGAAATGGGCAATATCGCTGGCTTGCATTAAGGCTATACTACTTTAGTATTAGCCTACAGTTTCTTAATCATATAGCCCGCCTTAAAGCTATAGCCCAAATCGGAGCGATAATACTCCCGGACGCCAACCCCACTCAAAATAGCAATCAGCGAAGTGCCAAACTCTTCATCGGCTATCCGCTCTGCCTCTGAAAGTAGTAATCTACCCAACCCCTTATGCTGGGCGGCAGCCATATTTCGCTTGCCTAAAGCAACCTCGGGCCCAAAGACATGTAATTCCCTTATCAGGGCTAGGCTATCATCTTTCTGCCCTAATCCGAGCACATTTTTATCTTGAAGCCTCATCCGTAGAAGACCAAAAAGTGTTTCATGTTCATCTTCAAAAGATAGAAAAACCTCCCGACCACCTGAAGCTTCGTAGTCCATCCTTGTTAAAACAGGTTCGCCGATTTCCCAGCCATCACGTGCCCGGTGACCATATTCACGGCATCGGATGCACTTGCAGCAAACACCCTGCTGTTCCATTTTCTGTTTCACCAAATCCCGCAGCGAGTCCTTCAAACCGGCGATAATAAACTTTGACGGGATATCACGCAGCACCCGTGAGATTCTGACATACTTGGGGACGATGGCTTTAATATTAGCCACCAGGTTAATCATGGCTTCATCATCATACGGTTTATAGCGCCCATCACGATACCACCGTTCCAACTCGGTTCCGGTGACAACCATAGTCGGATAAAGCTTCAAGCCATCCGGTCTGAAATTGGCATCATCAAACAGCCTTTTTGATAACGCCAGGTCATGCCCTTGGGTTGAGCCGGGTAGCCCTGGCATCCAGTGGTAGTGTACCTTAAAGCCGTATTGCTTGAGCAATGCTGTGGCACTGACCACGTCTTTAACCCTGTGCCCTCGTCCTACCAGCTGGTAAATCTGGTCGTCTATAGTCTGCACCCCGAGCTCCACCCTGGTGGTGCCGAACTCAAGCATCCTGTTTATCTCTTCCTGCCGGCACCAGTCAGGCCTGGTTTCTATACACAGCCCGACACAACGGTGTTTACTGGTTTCATTAAGCCGTTTTGACTCTTCCAGATTGGCTGACTTGACACCATTTAAGGCATCATAACAGTCCTTGATAAACTGAAACTGATAGTCTACAGGGCAGGCAAGAAAGGTGCCACCCATTATTATCAGCTCAATTTTATCTATGGGATGTCCCATTTCAGATAAAATTTTTAGCCTAAGTTCAACCTGTTTTTTGGCATCATAACCGCACTTTATTGCTCGCAGTATTGCTGGTGACCCCGGCGTATAGCTTTTAGGTACAGAAGTGTAGGTAGGGCAATAAATGCAATGCCCGGGACAATCCATGGGCATTGTCATCACTGCCACAGGGGTTACACCGGATATTGTCCTGGACAGTTTCCTCATTGTATACTCACTTAAAGGGGTTATAATCAGTCTATCAGGTTTAAGCCTGGGCAACAACTGAAACCTCCACCAGGTGGCAATACTAGAAAGGTAAAGGGAATCTAGTTGGCTAACAGCTTAGAAGATGTCTTCAACCAGATAGCACCGGGGTGGTACAACTTCAGGCACTGGTCTATCTTTGGTAAAGAGCTAAAAATAATAGCCCAGCGCTGGCATAAGGGCAAACTGCTCAATCTAGGCTGTGCCCATGGACCTGATTTCTTACCCTTCAGACACAATTTCAAGCTTTACGGCGTGGACTTTTCCTCCGAGATGCTCAAGCTTGCCCGAAGGTACTCCCAGAAATTTAACTTTGATGTGGAGTTATCGCTAGCTGATGTTAGATACCTGCCCTACCCCGATGACACCTTTGACTGGGCAATATCGGTGGCTACCTACCACCATATAAGGGGCAAAGCAGAAAGACAAAGGGCATTAAACGAACTGAATAGGGTCTTAAAACCTGGGGGCGAAGCCTTTATCACGGTATGGAACCGATGGCAACCCAGGTTCTGGTTAAAATCTAAAGAGTTATTTGTACCCTGGCAAAAGAAGGACAAGGCCCTTTACCGCTACTACTATCTTTTTTCTTATGCTGAGCTGGAGAAAATGGCCAAGAAAGCCAGCTTTCAGATAATAAGCTCCTTTCCTGAAAGCTCTTACCACTTCCCGCTCAAAGTTTTTTCAAGGAATATATGCTTGATTGTGAAAAAGGGTAGTTAGTTTGCCTATATATAGCCAAATTGGTAATATTACCAAGTAAAACTATAACGGGTTTGAAAATTAAATGAGTAACAAGATGAATAAAAACAGGAGGTTCCGCCAGATGCTTATCCCAACAATAATAATGGGCGTCATTGCCATTGCCCTTCTCATTTTTGCCTATCTGAAGGGTGGTGGGGAACATATTCTGGGCTTAAAAGAAGCCGGCAACATACTGCTACAGATTCTCCCCCTGCTGATTTTTGCTTTCATTATCGCTGGCATAGTCAAGGTAATTATTCCCACTGAAATGATATCCAAGTTGGTTGGAGCGGAATCTGGTTTTCGTGGCATCTTGATTGGTGCTACGTTCGGTGGCTTAACCCCGGGCGGTCCTTATACTACTATGCCCATTGCCGCCGGTCTCCTGCAATCCGGTGCCGGTATCGGTACTATGGTCGCCTTTATGTCAGGGTGGTTATTATGGGCGATTCCCCGATTACCACTTGAGATAGGTATTATGGGCTGGAAATTCACCGGCATCCGCATCGCCTGTACCTTTTTCTTCCCCATCATAGCCGGGCTGATAGCCAACCTGTTCTTTTCCAAGACAAACATTACTTGATAATAATTAGTTATAGATTAATTTTAAGGAGGAGATTTAAGTTATGCTAGTCAAGATAAAATGCCCTGAATGTGCCACTGAGGGCACCATTTCACTGGTGGAGTCAAGCTATCAGGGACCATATCGCTGCTGGAAGTGCCGGCAACTGTTCGCTATCAAGCTGGAAAACAATGAGCTTCAGGGCTGCGAACCTATGAGCCAGGAAGAGTTTGATAAACTGCAGGAAATTGAAGCCCTGAAGAAAAAGTTCAAGCGGGGGTAGCCAACACAAAACAAATTGTAATATTAAGGAGAAGATAATGGGTGTTGAAAAGGTTGGTGAGAAGTACCGGTGCAATATTTGTGGCAATGAGGTGGCAGTTACCAAGGTCGGCGGTGGCACCCTCGTCTGCTGCGGGCAAGACATGGAGAAGGTTGAATAGTAAATACCTGCAGACTTACCTAGAATCAAGATAAGGAGGCAATATGCCAGTAGTTATTGTTGAGATGTGGCAGGGACGCACCATTGAACAGAAAAGGCAGCTAGTTAAGGGCATAACTTCAGTAATGGCAGAGATAGCTATCCCCCCAGAGGCAGTACACATCATCATTAAGGATAACCCGAAGCATAACTGGGCAACCGGCGGCAAACTCGCCTCTGAAGAGTAATTGTTGTATTTAATAGCTACCGCACATTCTGATATAAGGCTATGCTCCACTTTTTAGAGTGTGCTTGCCTTAAAAGGTTCACTCGTTCCTGAAAGGAGGCTGAGTGTATCTTCTCCACAGTCATTATCACGGCATCCTCTCTATTATCTGAATAATAGCCACATTTAATCCCTTTTAGAACGAAGCCGTACTTGTAATAAAGGCTCTGGGCGGCGTTATTTGAGGCACGCACTTCCAGAGTAATGAGATTAGCCTCTTTCTCTATAGCCAGGTTTATGAGGGATATGAGTAACATTTCCCCTATGCCCTGGCGGTGATAAGGCTCTCGTACGGCAATGTTGACTATATGAGCCTCACCAACCATAATCCAAAAGCCGGCAAGACCAACAATGTATTGCCCGCCATTCTCACCGACCACCCTCTGGTCATCATAGGCTACAATATAATGGGCTAGCTGGTTCTTCAGTTCACGCTGATAGTTAGTTGGCGGCAGCATGGTGGGAAAGGCTTCCAGGTCAATCTCGGTAACCTGAGTAATGTCCTCCCAACGTATGGTACGTACACAGTAGGACATTTTTAAGCCTCCAAAAAATTCTATGAGCCAATATGATAGTATGACTACTTAATTCTAGCACATTTACCTGTTCAACAAACAAGATATTACTCTATCTTTATACTGGCGTAGCGCTCCCATTCACTATAAACGCAGCCACAGTACTGCTGGCGATAAAGAGCCATTGGTTTGGTGATACGGCGACTATCCGAGTAGTACTTCCTGAGGTCAGTATACAGATAGGGTATGCCTGTTTCCTCAGTCAGATTGTTTCCAATTTCAAATAGCAGGTCATGCTTCTGGTGGGGGCTGATAAGCAGACTGGAGGTAAAGGCGGCAAAACCAAGCCTAACAGCAGTTTCAGCCGTCTTTTGCAGGCGGAGATGAAAGCAATACCGGCAGCGTCGGGCTTCATGTCCTGTTACCCTCCGAAAGTATTCTATTATGTCGTAGCCGTCGGTTATAATCAGTGGAAAATCCAGTTCTTTGGCTAAGTACTGCATTGCCTCAAGACGATTCTGGTGCTCAATATATGGATGTATGTTAGGGTTATACCATAGGGCGCTCAGCTCATACCCCTGCCGTCGCCAGTGCTCAACGGTATAGGCAGTGCAGTGAGCGCAGCAGCAATGAACCAGAACAGAATTAATCTTCATACCAGATGCCAGATTATAAAAGGCTTGGCTGGGGTGGCTTTTGTTTATTATAGGGCAGACCAAGGTGTTGGTATGCATGTTGAGTCGCCAGTCGCCCTCGCGGAGTCCGCTCCAGAAAACCCAGCTGTATTAGATAGGGCTCATAGACATCCATAATGGTATCTGCCTCTTCACTGATAGAGGCGGCAATTGTATCCAGGCCGACGGGGCCACCATTAAACTTATCAATAATGGTATGCAGCACCTTGTGGTCTATCTCATCCAGACCTATAGGGTCAATCTCAAGCTTGGATAGTGCTTCAACCGCCGCTCTCTGGTTAACGGTACCATCCAATATTACCTGGGCATAGTCCCTGACCCGTCTCAGCAGCCGGTTAGATACTCGCGGTGTACCCCTGGCCCGGCAGGCAATCTCACCAAGCCCCTTGGCTTCGGCTTTTACTCCAAGGATTCTGGCAGAGCGTTTCAAGATGGTTTCTATTGATGCCTGGTCGTAAAAATCTAGGCGATAGACGGCACCAAACCTGTCTCTTAGGGGTGGGCTTAGCTGGGCGAACCGTGTAGTGGCACCAATCAGTGTGAAGGCAGGCAGACTGAGTCTCAGGCTTCTGGCACCAGGCCCCTTGCCAATTATAATATCCAGAGCCCTGTCTTCCATAGCCGGATAGAGCACTTCCTCTACTGCCCGATTCAGACGGTGGATTTCATCAATAAATAGGACGTCCTGGCTTTGAAGATTGGTCAATATGGCTGCCAGTTCACCGGTCCGTTCTATTGCCGGACCGGAGGTAATCCTGATGTTAACACCCATCTCATTAGCTATTATATGAGCCAGTGTTGTCTTGCCCAAGCCGGGCGGTCCATACAATAGTATATGGTCCAGTGCCTCACCCCTGCCCTTGGCGGCAGCGATAGCGATGCTAAGATTTTCCTTAATCTTAGACTGCCCGATAAAATCATTAAGGGACTGGGGTCTTAGGTTGTTATCAAGAGGTATGTCCTCAGCACCAGGTTTACCTGAGATAATTCGCTCTATTCTAATTCACCCCCAAGTATTATGTAAAAAAGAGACAGGTTTTCAGCTAACCTATATCCTTAGCCATTATACCATATCTTTATTTTTGTTAGGGATAAATGCGCTTAACAAACTGGCTTTATCTTTCTAGCCAGTAATTGTTCCTTAAATAAATAGAGCCGCTCTAACTTAGTTAGAGCGGCGTTCAATCTTCTGGTAGAATTAAAGCGATACGACAAGACCTAAATGGCTGTCTCCCCTTCCGTTGCTCCAGTTTTAGCTTCTAACCCAGTAGCCAACAGCGGCAATTCCCCACCACCTAACCCTAGCTCCTGTGCCTCTTTTTCCATTTCTAACTGTCTGGCTGCTGCTTCAGTTGCCTCCTTAGTTGCACGGCACCGGGCTGGGATTAGCTTGCCAATGATTACATTTTCCTTAAGTCCCATCAGCCTATCAACCTTGCTATAAATTGCTGCCTCGGTAAGCACCCTATTGGTCTCTTGGAAAGAAGCAGCCGCCAGCCAGCTATCAGTGCTCAAGCTTGCCCTTGTTATACCCATAAGTACCGTATGAGCCGTAGCCGGCTCACCGCCTTCGGCTAGTACCTTGGCATTAATTTCTTCATAACGAAATCTATCTACCAGCTCTCTGGGCACCAGGTCGGTATCACCCGGTGAATCAATCCGGACCCTGGATAGCATCTGTCGTACAATAACCTCTACATGCTTATCATTTATATGAACACCCTGAGAGCAGTATACCTTCTGCACTTCTTCCACCAGGTACCGCTGAACAGCGTCTTTACCTAAAACAAGTAGTATATCCTGTGGGTTGATAGAGCCATCGGTAAGCTGCTGACCTGCTTTGACCAAATCTCCGGATTTGACACGGATATGGGTAGCCGCTGGAACGCTATACTCCCGCTCTTCCGTCTCTTCATATTTGATAGATAATTTACCCTTTTCAATACTAACTTCCCCAGCGACACGGGCTAGGAAAGGCTCAGCCAAGGCTTTAGATTTCGATGCTTTGCGCCTGGGAGCCGGGCTAGCCAGCACGGTGCCGATATCCACCATTTGACCGTCATCAACCATCACCTGCCAGCCAGATGGCAATGTATACTCATCCTGGAATGTTTCAGAACTGGTTATCTGAATCCATCTGCCGGCATCGTTATCCACCACTTCGGCCACGCCATCTATCTCTGATATTATTGCCTGAACCTTTGGGGTCCTGGCCTCAAATAGCTCCTCTACTCTGGGCAGACCGCTAGTGATATCAAGCCCGACCACACCACCGGTATGGAAGGTTCGTAGCGTTAGCTGAGTACCTGGCTCACCAATGCTCTGGGCAGCAATTATACCCACTGCCGTGCTCATATCAACCAGATTCCCTCGAGCAAGGTCTCTACCATAACACTTCTGGCACACACCTTGTGTCGACTGACAACTGAGTGGCGATCTTACTTGTACCTTAGTTATCCCAGCGGCAATAATTTCACCCACTTTTTGCTCATCAATTTCCTCGTTGCGGTTTACTATGATTTCCCCAGTGTCGGGATTAACTACTGCACTAGCCGCCAGACGACCTGTTATTCGTTCAGTAAAAGAAGGCAGCATTTCCTTTTCCCGGGGTTCAAAGAGCCACGTTCCCTCTGTAGTACCACAGTCCTCCTCAAGAACAATCACATCCTGGGTTACATCAACCAGGCGCCTGGTGAGGTAGCCACTACCTGATGTCCTAAGAGCGGTATCAGCCAGTCCTTTGCGGGCACCATGAGTGGAGATAAAGTATTCCATGGCGCTAAGCCCTTCGCGAAGACTTGACTTTATGGGGAAATCTATAATCTTACCCGCCGGGTTAGTCATAAGCCCTCGCATACCTACCATCTGTCTGATCTGAGATATATTCCCCTTGGCTCCCGAAGTCGCCATCATGTAAATACTGCCATTTTTATCAAGGGACTCGGTAACGGCGTTTGTTAGACGGTCGATGGTCTCCATCCATACTTCTATGACGCTACTATACCTTTCATCATCGGTAATCAAACCACGTAGATATTGGCTTCCAATGATAGCCGTCCTCTCATCCGCTTCCTCCAATAACTTCGGTTTTCCTGGAGGGACTTCGATGTCACTCATAGCAATAGTAATCCCTGATTTGGTAGCGTACTTAAAACCCAACCGTTTTAAGCTATCCAGTATTTCTTCCATAGCTTCGTTGCCACCAAGCAACTTATAACAATCAGTTATTATTTGTTTTAAGCATGATTTATCAATCGGTTTATTAACAAAGTCTATCTCCGAAGGCAAAACCTCATTGAAAATGATACGCCCAACGCTAGTCTTTAACCTTTGTCCTTCTTGCTGCCTGACCTCAATCTCATCTCTGAGGTCAATGGCATCGAGCTCACAGGCAAGCTTTGCTTCTTCAAAACCACTAAAGGTTATACTTATAGCCTTAGCCCTGGGCCTGATGGTAGTGAGATAATAGCACCCGAAGACCATGTCTAGGGTTGGGACTACTACAGGCTCACCGCAGCTTGGCAGAAGCATATTATGGATGCTAAGCATCATCTCTCTGGCTTCTTTTACCGCTGCTTTTGACAAGGGGATGTGAACTGCCATCTGGTCTCCATCAAAATCGGCATTAAAGGCAACACACACCAAAGGATGTATCTGGATGGCACTACCATCAATAAGCACTGGTTCAAAAGCCTGGATACTAAGCCGATGCAGTGTGGGCGCTCTGTTAAGCATAACTGGCCGCCCCTTGACCACCTCCTCAAGGATATCATATACCTCTGGCGTAGCCTTATTGAACTGCCGGCCGGCGGCTTTAGGATTGGGAGCCAGCTCTTTCTTTATTAACTGACTGATAATGAAAGGCTTGAACAGTTCCAGGGCCATACGCCTGGGTAAACCACACTGATGAAGCTTGAGTTCTGGGCCAACAACAATAACCGAGCGACCGCTATAATCAACTCGCTTGCCCAGCAAATTTTGGCGGAAGCGTCCTTGCTTCCCCCGCAGCATGTCTGATAGTGACTTAGCCTTATGGTCCCCACTAACAGAGATTGCCCTTCCCCTTCGGCCATTATCAATTAGAGAATCAACCGCCTCCTGAAGCATCCTCTTCTCATTGCGAACGATAATTTCAGGTGCCCCTATTTCAATTAGGTGGCGCAATCGGTTGTTTCGGTTAATAACACGACGATACAGGTCATTAAGGTCACTGGTAGCAAACCGTCCTCCATCCAGCTGAACCATAGGACGAAGGTCAGGAGGCAATACCGGCAAAGTAGTTAAAATCATCCACTCTGTCTTGTTATTGCTGCGACGAAATGCCTCCACCAGTTGCAGCTGCTTTGATGCCTTCCTTCGGCGTTGACCCGAAGATGAGTGGGTTTCTTGAAGTAACCGGCTGCGCATTTCATCAAGGTCAATATCTTTAAGCAGCTTAAGGATAGCTTCAGCCCCCATCCCGGCCTCAAATATATGAGCATAATTTTGTTTCAATTCATGATATTGATTTTCAGTAAGTAGAGCACCTTTCCTCAGGTCTTTTAGCTGTTCAATTTTAGCCGGTAACTCTCCCTCAAGCTGTTCCTTTGTAGCTTCAAAATTACGTCTTAATTGATTTACTTCTTCTACAGTTGCCTGTTTCTTCTCCAGTTCAGATATTTTATTTTCCAGGGCAGTTTTATGGTTGGCTATCTCCTGAGTATAATTCTCCTCTAATTGTTTTATTGCCTCCTTGCGTGCTTCCTCATCCATAGAGGTGACGATATAATGAGAGAAGTAAATGACTCGCTCCAGACTTCGAGCCGACAGGTCAAGCAATAGTCCTATCCGACTGGGTATCCCCCTGGTAAACCAGATATGTCCTACCGGACATGCCAGTTCAATATGCCCCATTCGCTCCCGGCGTACCTTTGACCGGGCTATCTCAACACCGCACTTATCACAGATTATCCCTTTAAAACGTATCCTCTTGTATTTACCACAGGCACACTCAAAGTCCTTGGTTGGGCCAAAGATTCTCTCACAAAAAAGCCCATCCCTTTCCGGCTTCAGTGTGCGGTAATTGATAGTCTCTGGTTTGGTTACCTCACCATAAGACCAGCTAAGAATCTTTTCTGGTGAAGCTAATGAAATACGAACAGCGTCAAAATCATTGCTTTCAAGCACTCTATTCTTCTACCTTTCCCTCTTTTAAATCATTTTCTGTATCTGTCAATGCTTCAATAGTTTCGGTCTTATTTTCTGGTTCGTGTGGCTCGCTTACTTTCTCGCCATGCACCTCTTTATCTTCTTCTATCCTTTCCTCTTCTGAATTATTATCTACAATAGATGATGCTTCAATAAGCTCGGGCCCCGTTTCTGTCTCAGGTGCCTCGCTAACCTTCTCGGTATGAATTGCTTTCTCCTCCTCATTAATCACCTCAACAGCCAACCCCAGGCTTTGTAATTCCTTAACCAGAACCTTGAAAGATTCCGGTACACCAGGTGGTAGAATATCCTCACCTTTAACGATTGCTTCATAGGTCTTGGCTCGACCGGTAACATCATCTGATTTAATTGTTAAAATTTCCTGAAGATTGTAAGCGGCACCATAAGCCTCCAGTGACCATACCTCCATTTCACCAAAACGCTGGCCACCGAACTGAGCCTTACCGCCCAGGGGCTGTTGAGATATCAGCGAATAAGGGCCTGTCGCTCGGGCATGAACCTTATCCTCAACCAGATGATTGAGTTTCATCATATAGATATTGCCCACCGTTACCGGCTGGTCAAATAGCTCACCAGTACGACCATCACGGAGTATAGCCTTTCCCGTGATAGGTGACGGCAGATTCCTTTCAATTGTTACCCTGTCCACGGCTTGTTCCAGTTCCTCTTGGCTAATGTCTCGGCTATTAATACCTAGGTCTTCAAGCCATAGGCGCAAGCAAACTTCCCTTGCCTCTCCCTCAATGTCACTACTGAATACCCCTTCTCCATCAAAACCTTTACTACCTACCCACGCCTTAGCCAGCTCTATTTGCCCTGAGGAGGGGATACTATCAGAATCAGTGCTTTCTGCACCGGCTTTTTGAACCAGCCATAATCTGGCAAGGGCATCCTCAATTGACGTATCGCTAGCACCATCAAAAACCGGGGTGAGTGCCTTGAAGCCCAGTTTCTGAGCAGCCCAGCCTAGATGTGTCTCAAGAACTTGCCCGATATTCATCCGCGACGGAACGCCTATAGGATTAAGGATAATATCCACTGGCGTACCGTCAGGCAGGAAAGGCATGTCCGCAGTCGGGGCAACAATGGAAATGACCCCTTTATTACCATGCCGCCCGGCCATTTTATCCCCTACGGTAATCCTCCTTTTTTGAGCCACCCAAACCTGTACCCACTTATTAACCCTGACCGGCAGCTCATCACTATCCTCGCGAGAAAAAACCCTTACATTTATCACCTTGCCCCACTCACCATGGGGCACCTTTAGTGATGTGTCCTTTACCTCGCGGGCTTTCTCGCCGAAAATAGCGCGTAAAAGCTTTTCCTCAGCCGATAATTCAGTCTCCCCCTTAGGGGTAATCTTACCAACTAAAATATCACTTGGTCCTACTTCAGCACCGATCCGAATGATACCTTCTTCATCAAGCTCACGCAGACTCTCCTCGCCAATATTGGGTATATCTCTGGTAATTTCTTCCGGTCCCAGCTTTGTATCTCTGGCTTCAACTTCGTGTTTAGAAATGTGAATTGAAGTAAATTTATCCCTCTCAACCAATCTTTCACTTATGACAATGGCATCCTCATAGTTATAGCCCCCCCAGCTCATAAAGGCACATACTACATTCTGTCCCAGGGCCAGATTCCCCTCTTCCGTAGCTGAGCTATCAGCTAACACCTGTCCTGACTCTACTCGTTGACCCTTACTTACTACTACGTGCTGATTGATACATGTCCCCTGATTGGTGCGAACAAATTTCATCAGAGGATAAACATCTTCTTGACCAGTATCATCAGTAACTACAATCTGCAAACTGGTAACTGAAGTCACTACTCCAGCGTTCTTGGCAAAAAGCACCTGTCCGCTGTACTTGGCCGCTTCCTTCTCCATACCGGTAGCCACCAAGGGTGACTCGGGACACAGCAGGGGGACTGCCTGTCGCTGCATGTTAGCCCCCATCAGTGCACGATTGGCATCATTGTGCTCCAGAAAGGGTATTAGCGACGCGGCAACACTAAATATCTGCTTGGGTGATACATCCATAAAAGAAACCCTTTCCGGTGCCGCCATCAGGTATTGTTCACCCAGCCTAGCTTCTATCTTTTCATCTACAAACTGACCGTTTTCATCAAGCCGGGTATTCGCCTGAGCAATGATATATTTATCCTCCTTGTCTGCCGATAAATACACCACTTCGTCAGAAACAAATGGCACCACCTTTATAGTGCCAAGTTTAAGACGAGAAAGTTCGGTGGCTAATTTAGGGGTGATAGTGGTTCCAGCTTCAGCTACAGTATTACCCTTGCTGTCAATCACCGCTTCCCGAACTTTCCTGCCCACAAACCCCTTAAGGGGTTTTTCTGTTTGGTTAATAACCTTGCGGTATGGGGTCTCAATAAAACCATAGGGATTAATCCGTCCATAGGTCGCCAGTGAGCCGATGAGACCAATGTTGGGACCCTCGGGCGTCTCAATGGGGCATATCCTACCATAATGGGAGTAATGAACATCACGAACATCAAAGCCGGCACGCTCCCTAGACAAACCTCCAGGCCCCATTGCCGACAGACGGCGTTTATGAGTTAGTTCAGCCAGCGGATTGGTTTGGTCCATGAATTGTGATAGCTGTGAGCCACCAAAGAACTCCCTGATAGCAGAAACCACCGGGCGAATGTTTATTAGAGCACCGGGGGTAACCATATCAGTGTTTAATATGCTCATTCGCTCCCTGGCTACCCTTTCCAGGCGTATCAAACCAATCCGGAACTGATTCTGAATTAGTTCACCGACAACACGAACCCGTCTATTCCCTAGATGGTCAATATCATCAGCAGAATCTTTGCCATTATTAATCATAATGACACGCCTGACTATCTCTACTATATCCTCACTGGTTAGAGCCCTTTCATCTTCTTTAATCTTACCCTCAAGCCCTAATCTCTGGTTAAGCTTATAGCGACCCACAATTCCCAGGTCATAGTGCTGTGGATTAAAAAATAGATTTTTAATTAATTTTTTTGCATTATCGATATTAGGTGGGTCCCCGGGACGAACCTTTCGATATATATCGATCAGGGCCGTAGTTTCATCTATAACCAGTGGGTCTCGCTCTATTGTTGTCCTTATAAAGTGGCGTTCCGAAGAATTTTCTTCTGTAGAGAATAGGTTATACAATTGCTCATCATTGCCGTAACCAATAGCTCGTAAGAGCGTGGTAACCGGTATCTTGCGTTTACCGTCTATCTTGACTGAGACAACATCACGGCTGCTTGTCTCCATCTCCAGCCAGGCACCATGGCTGGGTATTAGATTTGCCCTGCATAACCGGCGACCACTGGCGGCATCCTCTTCATCCATGAAATAGACACCCGGGGAACGGAGCAGCTGACTAACTATTACCCTTTCAGTGCCACTGGTTATAAAGGTGCCCCTGGCTGTCATCAGGGGTATGTCACCAAAGAACAGGTCAAATGGCTCCTTGATTTCCCCTGTCCCTTTAACCAGCAACCTTGCCTTAACATAAAGGGGTACGGAATATGTCAGGTCACGCTGATAACACTCCTGTTCGGTATGACGAGGCTCGCGGAACTCATAGCCAATAAAATTTAGCTCCAGCCTTTTACCAATGAAGTCCTCAATGGGGGATATCTCCTCCAGTGATTGCTTTATTCCCTCCTCTTGAAACCATTGGAAAGAGCCTAGTTGAACTTCTATCAAATTTGGGACATCTATAATCTGTGGTAACTTTGCATAAGATTTTCTGGAAATAGCAGGTTTTACCGTTTGGGAAATAGGTGGTGACTCAAATACCATTTTAACTCCTTAAAAAGCACGCCTAATTAAAATATTGCAATGCTAGCAAAAACAGATACGTAAACACCGAGGGATATAATAGGGCGAATAATTAAGAGGCATAATGCGAACAGGAATAGTAACACAATTTATTTTATTTGTCAAGTGCCTTTTAATTATTATAGTGGAAATATCAGAAATTATCAAATCAATGCCTGTCAAGCTTTACAAAAAGTGCTGGCACCAGTATAATACACTCCAATATTCTATCGTTATTGAACGTGGAAGTGGTCTATTTCATCATGCTTCTGAAATTCTTCCAGCGCCAGGACATCATAAAATGGCCCACTCCACAGTTTCTCTTTTAGAAACGCTCATATATTAATAGCCCAGCTTATTACAGCCTAGTCCGACTTAGGTTTATTTATTATGTCAGTAGAGGAAGAGTTATCCGGGTTATCACCTCAAAAGGGAATGTTGCTTACCATCGGGGTCTTTGATGGAGTACACCTGGGTCATAAATACCTGCTGTCTGAACTGGTTGAGCAGGCAAAGCGCAAGAACCTTATTAGCGGAGTGATTACCTTCAGGCAGCACCCCCAGAGGTTGCTTGACCCACACTCCGGTTTGTCTTTCCTGACAAACCTACCCCAGAGAATCAAGCTTCTCAAAGATGAGGGAGTGGAGGTTGTCATTACCCTGTCCTTCACTCTGGAACTGGCCCAGACTGGTGCTCACCAGTTCGTTAGCCTGCTGCAGAAATACCTTGGCATGCGTGGACTTGTGCTCGGGCCTGACTTTACCCTGGGAAGAAACCAGGAAGGCAATGTAGATGCCCTCCGCACTCTGGGCAAGGGTATGGATTTCAGCCTAACTGTGGTGCCACAGATAAAAATAAATGGAGAAGTGGTAAGCAGCACGGCTATAAGAAACGCATTGGCTAACGGCGATATAAAAAAAGCGAATGACATGCTTGGTCGTTACTTCAGCCTTGAAGGGCATGTAATTACGGGAACCGGTAGAGGTATAGAGTTAGGCTTCCCGACAGCCAATCTAGACATTGAACCGGGGCGGGCACTGCCTGAAGATGGCATTTACGCCACCTGGGCTTATATTGATAACCAGCGTTACCAGTCGGTAACCAATATTGGCAAACGGCCCACTTTCGGGGAAGGTGAAAAAACCATAGAAGTCCATATCCTTAATTTCCAGGGTAATCTATATCGTTATGATATAAAAATTGATATAATAGAAAGACTGCGCCGTGAGGAGAAGTTCAACACTATTGAAGAGCTAAAGAAGCAAATTGAAAAGGATACAAAACAGGCAAGGGCTATATTAAACCGCTCAAGCAGAGAGTAAATATGGGGACCAACATTACTTCCAGTAATAATATTCAGGGATTGCTAAGCCGAGGAGTAGCCGAGGTTATAGTTGAAAAGGAGCTTAGGAAGCTACTGGGCTCGGGCAAAAAACTGCGGTTAAAGGAAGGATTTGACCCCAGTTTCCCTGATATTCACCTTGGGCATATGGTTGCCCTTAAAAAGCTGCGTCAGCTTCAGGAATTAGGCCACCAGGTTGTCCTTATTGTTGGTGATTGGACTGGCCGAATAGGTGACCCAAGTGGTGTTTCAGTTACCCGGCCGATGCTATCGGAAGCAGAGGTAAAGGCTAACGCCAAGACCTATATGGAGCAATTTTTCAAGATAGTTGACAAGGATAGAACAGAAGTCCGATGGCAGAGCGAATGGTATGTCAAATTCACCCTAGGCGATGTAATCCAGCTTACCAGTAAATTCACCATCGCCCAGTTATTGGCTCGCGAAGATTTTAGCAAGAGGTATAGTAATGGCTATCCCATTTCTATGACTGAATTTCTCTACCCCCTGCTTCAAGCCTATGACTCAGTAGCCGTCCAGGCTGATGTCGAGTTTGGCGGCACCGACCAGAAGTTCAATCTACTGGTGGGCAGGGAACTCCAATCATCTGCAGGTCAGCGCCCCCAGCAGGTCTTTCTGGTCCCCATCCTCGCCGGCACCGATGGCATCCAGAAGATGAGCAAGAGCCTGGATAATTATATTGGCGTTGCCGAGCCACCAGAGGAGATATATGGCAAGGTTATGTCCATCCCGGACAATATTATGATGGACTATTTTGAACTGGTGACCGATGTCCCGGATGAGGAACTAAAGCAGTTCAGGCAGGAGCTTGATAACAATACCATAAACCCGATGGAGCTTAAGAAGCGTCTGGGGAGAGAGATTGTAAGCCAGCTCTATGACGAAAAAGCAGCAGTGAAGGCAGAGGAGCACTTTACAAGAGTAATACAAAAGAAGGAAGCGCCAGATCAGATAGTTGAAGCTCGAAGTGATAAGTTGATAAACATGTTGCTTAAAAAAGGTTATGCCAAGAGTCGTAGCGAAGCTAAAAGACTTATCTTGCAACGAGCAGTAGATGTTGATAATAAAACAGAGACTAATCCAAATATAATTGTTCCTGAAGGCAGCATTATACGAGTGGGCAAGCGCGGACAATACATCAGGTCTACTTAACGCTTTGCCAAAGTAATAAATTCAGATATAATTAAATAACCAAAGTAAAGGAGTAAGGATATGGACAACCTGCGTATTCCAGGACCGACCCCCTGCCCCGAGGTGGTTCTCAAAGAAATGAGCCGGCAAATGATAAACCACCGTGGTCCCGAGTTTTGCCAGATTTTAAATGATGTAACCGAAAATCTAAAGAAATTATTTCAGACAAAGAATGACGTCTTTCTGCTTACCGGTTCGGGGACGGGTGGCCTGGAAGCGGCGGTTGTTAATACCCTTTCTCCCGGAGACAAGGTGCTAGCGGTATCCATAGGCGTCTTTGGCGACCGTTTTGCTGCCATTGCCCAACAATTTGGTGCCGAGGTAATACCACTGAACTTTGAGTGGGGTAAGGCGGCTGATGTAGACGAAATTAGAAAAGCCCTCAATAAGGAGCCGGATGTCAAAGCAGTACTGGCAACCCACAATGAAACCTCAACCGGTGTCACCAATGACCTGGAGCAAATCAGTGCCGTGGTCAAGGAGTTTGACAAGCTCCTGCTGGTTGATGCCATCAGCAGCCTGGGCTCAATTAAGCTACCGGTTGATGAATGGCGCTGCGATGTCACCATCACCGGCTCCCAGAAGGGGTGGATGGTGCCCCCGGGTCTGGCTATGGTAGCTATTAGTGAAAAGGCATGGCAGGCAAACACCCAAGCAAGGATGCCACGCTTCTACTGGGATTTTGCCAAAGCAAAGAGCTATTTGGAAAATGGGCAAACACCGTGGACACCAGCTATTTCTGTTGTATTCGCTCTAAAGTTGGCACTTGAAATGATGCTCAAGGAAGGCTTAGCCAGTATCATAGCCCGGCACGCACATATCGCACACATAACTCGCCATGGAGTGAAAACACTGGGGCTATCCCTCTTTGCTGAAGAGAGCCATGCCTCCAACACGGTTACTTCAATAGCCGCCCCGGATGGGCTTAACGTTGCGAAGTTACTCAAGACTTTAAGGGAAGAGCGTCATGTCATTCTCGGCGGTGGACAACAGCATCTATCAGGTAAGATCTTTCGCATCGGCCACCTCGGCTGGGTAACAGAAGAGGACATCAATATGGTGCTTAAATCACTAATGATTGCTCTGCCCCAGGCAGGTTTTAAGGTGGCTGGCTAGAATGAAGATCCTTGTTGCCGACCCCATCGCCCAAGAGGGTATAGATATCCTGAGTAAATATGCCCAGGTTGACGTCAAAACAAAGCAAAAGCCAGAGGAAATCGTACCTATAATCGGCGACTATGAAGCCATGATAGTACGCAGCCAGACCAGGGTTACGGCTGATATTATAGAAGCCGGTAAGAAACTACAGGTCATCGGGCGAGCCGGCGTTGGGGTGGACAATATTGACATAGATGCCGCCACCCGGCACGGCATTATAGTAGTCAACGCCCCCACCGGCAACACCATATCAGCCGCCGAGCATACTATCGCCCTCATGCTGGCTCTAGCCCGTAACATTCCTCAAGCAAATACCTCACTAAAGTCCTGTGTCTGGCGTCGGTCTGATTTTATGGGCACAGAGGTAAAAGGTAAAACTTTGGGTATTATCGGTCTGGGCAATGTTGGCTCAGAGGTAGCCAGACGCGCCTATGGGCTGGAAATGAAGCTTATCGGTCATGACCCATTCATCTCCACCGAACGGGCTAGTAACCTACAGGTGGAGCTTGTTCCCCTGGAACAGCTATTTAGAGAGTCAGACTTTATTACCCTGCATATACCACTCACTGAATCAACCAGGGACTTTATAGGGACTAAAGAGCTGGCTATGGTAAAGCCAGCGGTTTTCATTATTAACACCGCCCGGGGTGGACTAATCGATGAAGAAGCCTTGGTTAAGGCAATCAATGAAAATAGGGTGGCCGGTGCCGCAATTGATGTCTTCACCAATGAGCCTTGTACTAAAAGTATACTCTTTGAAAGTGATAAAATAATTGTTACTCCCCATCTGGGAGCCTCCACCACCGAAGCCCAGGCACTGGCCGCCACTGAGGTAGCCAAACAGGTTATTGATGTATTTAATGGGCAGCCAGCCAGATATGCCGTTAATGCTCCGCTCATTTCAGCCGAAGCCCTACCGGTGCTGGCACCGCTCTTAAAGGTAGCCACCACTTTGGGCAATCTAATCAGCTTCCTTGGTGAGGGACAGCTAAAGAGCATACAGATAAAATACCAGGGTGAGATTGCCAGCTACGATACCAATGCCCTCAAGGCGGCTGTTCTGGGAGGATTGCTTGACCGGCTAACCGAAGAGAGGGTAAACCTGGTAAATGCCAACATGGTTGCTTTACGGCGGGGCATAAAAGTGGTGGAGCAAAAAGAGGCTGCCTGCGAAAACTATGCCAACCTGATTACCCTAGATGTTGCCACCAGTGCCGGCGTCACCACCGTTTCTGGTACTGTACTGCGTGGGGAAACACACATTGTCCAGGTTAATAATCACTGGATTGACATTGTACCCACCGGCGGTTACTTCCTATTTAGCGACCACCGAGACCGTCCCGGGCTTATCGGGGCGGTGGGCAAGATAACCGGTGATGCCAATATAAATATAAGCTATATGCACCTGAGCCGCCTCAAGCTCAAGGGGCAAGCATTGATGATACTGTCCCTGGATGAACCCCTACCCGAGGAACACAGGCAGCAAATACTAGCCCTGCCCGATGTCTATACCGCTAAAGTAGTTAAGATATAGAGGGCTTTAACAGGCACAGCCCTGGCTGAAATTATTACTGAGCCACAAGAAATACCTGAAATTATTGATAAGTATGAGAATTGGTGTTTTGGCCCTGCAGGGTGATTTCATAGAGCATATTGTCTTCTTAGAGAAGCTGGGTGCCAAGGCAATACCAGTCCGTAAGCCTGATGAGCTTAAAGGCCTGAGCGGGCTTATCCTTCCCGGTGGAGAAAGCACAACCATAATGAGTTTATTGCATAGCTTTAAACTTATTAAACCACTCAAGGAACTGGCTGGTAATGGCCTGCCTATCATGGGAACCTGTGCCGGGATGATACTGATGGCCAAGAAGGTTTCCAATTCTGATATGGATACCCTGGCGCTTATGGATATGGAAGTAGAGCGCAATGCCTTTGGCAGACAGCTGGATAGCTTTGAGATAAAACTTGACATGCCATCTCTGGGAAGGGAACCCTTCCCGGCGGTCTTCATCCGTGCCCCCCTGGTTGAGAACACAAGTCCGCAGGTTGAGGTTTTAGGCAAACTAAACAACAATTCTGTGGTAGCTGTCAGGCAGGGGAATCTACTGGCACTTGCTTTTCATCCTGAGCTCAGCAGCGACTCCAGGCTGCATCGCTACTTTTTAGAAAAAATTGCCAGTCACTAATCACAAGCCAGGATGGTGCTCAGTACGGAAAAAGCGAACCAAGGAATAACTATACCAGCCGGTTAAGAATTAGCCCTGACGGTAGCTTGGGATAGAAGTAGGTTGATTTTCTGGGCATACGGTCACCGGCATCAGCAATGGCTTTGATTGTTTCTGTCCTAACCGGCTTGAGAATAAATGCCAGCTGGTAATCCTGGGCTAACACACTACTTACCGCTTCTTTAATTTCGTAATTATAGGAAATTTTTACCTCATCCTCACTGCTCAGCCCCAAAAGCTCCTCCAGTATGACATGGTCAACAATACTGACATCCAATCCCTTATATAACTCGGAATGAAAGTAGGGTATCATCTGGCTGGCAGTATCAAAGTCTCGCAGCGTGAGCATCTGTAGCCGTTGGCCATTCAAACCAAAAATGACCAGTCTTACTTGAGCCGCCTCAGCCAAAAAATCATCAACCCCCTGCCAGACATTGGGCAGGCTAAGCGGCAGCTCTTTTATATCAAAGAATGACTGTAGCTTATTCATTAAGCTATTAATCTTTGACGGCGGCAGGCCGCGAATCAGTCGGTGGGGTGGCAGTATGATAAGTCCCGGGTCTTCAAAATCCACCAGCGTCATCATTACAAAATTAAAGGCATCGTCTGCCGAGACTGCTTGAGGGCTGGCACGACGCTCACGCTGGTAAATAAGGGCGCTCTCGTAGCGATGGTGACCATCAGCAATATATAATGGTTTCCCATTAAAGCTTTGGCATATTTCCCTGACGACCTGTGGCTCAGTTATTGCCCAGATATCATGTCTTTCTCCATTGAAACCACCGGTTTTAATTAACGGCTCTTGTAACTCATATGTTTCTAGCAATGAAGAGACATATTTCTTCTTGTCTTCAAACATGGTCAGAATTGGGCTGGTATTGGCTCTCAGTGCCCAGAGCAGGCTTGCCCGGTCACTCTTTGGCTCAGCCAGGGTGCCTTCATGAGGACGGATAATATTCTTATGCCATTCCTCCAGTCTTACTGTCGCAATTAAGCCACGGCGTTTATATTCTTTACCTTCATGAATAAAATAGTGGTCGTGAACATAAATGACGGGTGATTTATCAGCAATCAGGACCTCCTGTTTCAGCCACTGCTCCAGGGTAGTTGCCGAACGGGTATATTTATTATCTATGGCTGAATCCTGGGGTAATTGCCGGCCATGTTCTATACGGACGAAGTTGTACTGGCTGCGGCGATAAAGCTCCTGCTCCATCTGGGGGGTAATAATATCATAGGGCGGACAGATGACCGCTGATAGGTCGCCTACTATTGATTTATTGTAATATACGCCATTAAAGGGACGAACCTCAGCCATACTTTATCTCCTTTTTTATCAAGCGTCCTGCCCTAAAAGACGAAGAAGCTCTTCTTCCGTGATTTGCTTGATGCCCAAGTCCCTGGCACGGGCCAGCTTTGAACCGGGCTCGGTGCCGACTACAAGATAAGTCGTTTTATGGGTGACATCACTTTTGGCAGTGCCGCCGAGGGCTTTTATTCTGTCTTCTGCCTCCTGTCGCGAGAAACTATCCAGCCGGCCAGTGATAACAAACTCCTGCCCAGCCAGAGGCAGCCCTTTAGGTTTGGCTGCTTCTTCCTCTGGCGATGGCAATACATCAGCCGCCTTGAGTTTTTCAATTATTTTCCTATTTTCTTCATCCCTGAAAAAGGCGGTCACGCTATCGGCAATCTTGGAGCCCACGGTGTATATTGACTTAAGCTTCTCTTTTGCAGTTAGATCCTTAAGCTCCTCTCTTTTAGCTTTAGCCTGAAGCTTCTCTTTTGCAGTTAGATCCTTAATCTTCTCTTCTGCAACTTTAGCCTTAAGCTTCTCTCTTTTAGCTTTAGCCTGAAGCTTCTCTTTTGCAGTTAGATCCTTAAGCTTCTCTTTTGCAGTTAGA
>SDBU01000365.1_pt1 | contig 64575 bp, 60 predicted proteins | sample 2277071 | NCBI WGS metagenome assembly SDBU01 (sample SAMN10397929, study PRJNA504765) | marine sediment metagenome | isolation source: marine sediment core GS08_GC12, 126 cmbsf | place: Arctic Ocean: Gakkel Ridge, Loki's castle | collected 2008 | reverse complement strand
TATAGCCTCAGTATTCAATTAGTGGATGAGATAGGGAATGAAACTTCGCCTGTTTTTCCCCCTGCGCGAAGCGCTTAGTTCAACGTTAATTATCTTTCAAATGCACACTAAATGGATAAGTACTTATCCTTCATGGATTTTGATAATTACATTTATCTCAACCTGAATAACAATATTATTCTAAACAATAATTGAGGAATTTACAAACGGATATGTTTAGATTAGGAACACAATCAATGGCTTAAAAGGCCACTGCTAAATGCTTGATCCATCGAGAGAAATGGATTTTAGGGGAAAATAAAGAGGTTAATAGTGTATATAGTGTATATCCTGTATATTGTTTATATCCCATATGCACGGGATATGCACGGGAAAGAGGTGTTTTTCGTTTGGTTTCGAAACTGTGACCTGGCGGATAAAGGCATAAATCCTACCCGGCTATATTTTTTTTAGACTATATTTATCTCAACATAAGATTAACAATTCTTATTTAATTTTCATTGCTTTCAACCCAATCGCCAAAGACTAAATTTTCTTCTTGAACCCACCCTTCAACTACGGGTAATTGTATACCATAGGTTAGACCGCAATCTATCCACCAAAAAGTCAATGTATCAACTGTAGCTGATTTCGTAGCAACACAGGGGTGTATATAAGTAGGGGGTAGGTCAAAACTTGATTTAGTTTTTTCAAGGTCATCCCATAGTATGACTAACAATTTAAGATCGTCATACGCGGCTTTATTACAGTCATCTCCACCAGTAACACACTTTGTTGTGACAGTATATCCTGCAGGTTGTGTGTACGATGAAGGATATTCTGGGCCAGGGAAAAAGACAATAGAAATTGTTATTCCAATAACTACAATTGCAAGTAAAATAAATGTGCCAATTGGACCAAGTTTCTTAAATATCCGAAGAAGTCTGAATATACGAAGAAAGTTTAACACTTTTATACCTTTTCATAATATTGTTGATACATTGAATTATAATCAAGGTCTTATCTCAAGCACTCATAAACTTGCGGATAATAATTCAATTAATACTTGGTTATAAATCATGTTAAATAAATAGATCATGATGGGTTAGTATTTACAGGCTTAGTTCCATCTTGATTTTTACCGTTATCTTGAAAATTCTTATCTCGACCTGGAACTTTTGAGCTAAAAACTGCAAGACCAGCTGCACCAGTAACACTTGTTGCGATAATCATGCTAATCATAATGTTAACATCAAGATTTGGTATTTTTATACTTAGAAGTAGCACTAAACCTGATATGATGACTAATAATAGAATAAACCAAATAATAAATCTAAAAAGAATATTACCTATATAAAGAGTATGAAGCTTTTGAAAGAATACCGAATCGGAAGTTCTATCTTTCTTTGTAGGTTTGGTATCAGTTGGTATTTCCACTAACTGGTTTACACTCTGAACAAACTCGTCTAAAATTTTTATACCTTCTGCATGTAAATTAGCAAGTTTATCTGCTTCCATATTTATTTGATGCTCGGGTAGAAAAGCATAGAGAAATTTGCTAAATTTTTCTAATATGGCTATGACAGCAGGTAAGTCCTCCATTCGATGGATACGGATAAGGATTTTATCTAAAAAAGATATAAGGGCTAGTAAACGAGTTTCAGATTGTTCTTCAATTTTAAACCAGGGTTTATTACCAAATGAACGAAGAAAACTTCTTGCTATAGAGACTTGATATGTATATGAAGGTTGTTTTCTTGAATACCTTGTATACTTTGGATAAATAACTTCGGGTTCATGTGAAGGAATTCTTCCTTGTACAATCAATTCGTCTTTATAGAAAGAATGAATGTGTATTAATTCTTCTAATAATATCTGAGCTTTATTAACATTTTCGTTAATATGGCTAACGAAGAATACCTTTAGTTCTTTATATGCACCATATATAAATATAAAAGTCAATTGATCTTCTGATAAGGATTGTGGAGTTTCTCTTTTATCATCAGAAATAATAGGATTAACTATATCTTCTAGTTTTATAGATCCAAACATGATTAGAGCTGAGAGTATAGTACCAAGAAGCCAACCAAGGGCATATGTCTGAATTGTAGATTGGCTGAGATCAATTGTTCCGATGTGCCAACCAAATTGGCTACCCAAATATATAAGGATACTTGGAATAATTGGTATAAGGGAGAGAACAAATATGGTGATTCCAAAACCAATTATGAATGATCCTAATCTCTGTCTAAATGGTTTAGGGCGGTTTTCCCATTCGATGATCTGATCATAAACCTGTTTTATAGATTCATAGTAGATTTCTATATTTTGCATATTAACCTCTTAATAAAATTGGAAATAGACTAAAAAGATAAAGAATGAGTTTATATGGTCCGGTTTCATCATTTATAGATTTTTATTTAGAATAAAATATAACGGAGTTACTATCGATTACCCAACCATTCAGAAGGTATAGATAAATATTCTTATCTAAAGAACAACAAAACAATAAGTTAGATATTAATAGAGTTTTAGTACATTTTATCTAAAGATTACTTTGATCAATAATGTTTAGTAATTCTTCCAATACAGCTTCTAAATTAAACGAACGATGGTCCTGTCAATTTGGATGACTGAGGATTAGTTGGTAGTTTCAAAATCTGTTCAAGATTTTCAGATAACTGTTGATAATCGTTTTCTAATTCCTTAAGATACTGATCAAAATATTCTTTGGTAATTATCTCAATTGTGAAATGTTTATGTTTTGGCCAATCAACTTCATGATGGTAATGCAAAATATGAGGAGTTTCTGCTATATTCAAATCTCCATTATCTTCAACATTAGCTGAAAATAATTTTCCATCGAATAGAATAGTCAAGAAATCAAAATTAATAATATTGAAAAGTGGTTTCTTTTCTTCTCTATGGCGATCATAGAATTGACTAAAGAATTTGTATGAGGATAATAATTCATTGATAGCAGAATATATTTGGTTTTTTTTTGACTGGAATGCCATCGTGTATATTTTTGATTTAATTACTTTGTCCGATTGAAATCGCTCCAGGATGGAAAGTGGAAAAACATCAATATTCAAATCATCTATAAAATGTGAACGGACAAGTATGGTAGATAGTACTTTAGATTCCTTAAAGAATACCCAGTGATTGTTTGTGCATTTTTTACATGCAATGTGTATGTTATAAAATGCTGTCAAGTTATGATCAAAATTATTTTGTCGATGTCCAATTACATCAAGTTCCTGAATCTTTTCGTCAAGAGTTACATAGGTTGGTCCACTGGATGACCATTGATTTGATTCTAATACTTGCTTACAATAAATTTCAAGGGGAAAACCTGATTTCATTATTTCATTCTTAATTTTTTCTATAAGGTCATTCATAATAGATTTTCCCGATTATATAAACATACGTTTAGTATGCTTATTCCGTATATTAGGATAAGCAATTAATACTTTGTGGTTCTGATAACTGTATTTATCACAACCATAGAAATTCGATCGAGATATTTATTATAAACTCCCTGCCCAATTGTTCCTATCACTCAGTGTACAAAATATAGTTTGTCGCGTCAAGAAACTCACATTTCCATGAGTTATTTAACATTATTCCCCCTTGACATACTCTCCACTTTGTTGTACTATTCACTTCATACTAGTTAGAAGTAAGTAATATAAAGCAGTTTATACTATAACGAATTCAATCCTAGCGGGGCTGGAACCCCCATCCCCCAGGAAAGGAGGAGCACTTTGATCGAGATTCAGGAAACCCATAAAAAATTCCGCAAGGAGCTCAGCGCCGGCACAGTTTCACTGGCCCTGCTGAGCATCCTGGCCCAGACTAAAGAGCCGCTTTACGGCTACCAGATCGGGAAACTTATCGGCTCGCCGATAGGCGCCGGCGACGCAAAAGCGAAGGCGGACGCAAAAGCGAAAGCGGACGCCAAGGCTGAACCGGTAACGGTTAAGCAAGGCGCTATTTACCCCGTCCTGCGCTCCCTGGAAAGCCAGGGCTTGCTCAGGGGCGAACGGGAAATGACCGACAGCGGTCCGCCCCGCAAGTACTACCGGGTCACCGAGACCGGAAAACAGGCCCTCGAGGCCTGGACAGCAATCTGGAACGAAACCAAAACATTTGTAGACAACGTACTGGGAGGTAATTACCAGTGAAAACAACTGACGAACTGGTCCAAACTTATTTAGACGACTTAAAAACCGCTCTCAAGGGAGCCGACAAAGCCACCGTGCAGGACGCCCTGGCGGACGCCGAGGAACACCTGCGCACTGCCCTGGAAAGCGAAAAGGCAGAAAAAGAAGACCTGATAGAAAACGACGCCCTGCAAGCTATCATCAAAGACTACGGCGAGGCAGAAGAAATAGCCCAGGCATACCTGAGCTGGGAGAGGGACCTTCCCCCTGCCCTGGCAGCCACTCCTGCAGCCCGGCGGGTCGCCGCCGCGAACGGCACCGCTAACGCCTACCCCGGCTTTTTTGGGGTTTTCGCTGACCCCCGGGCCTGGGGCGGACTGGTGTTCATGTTAATCTCCCTGGTGACAGGTATCATCTATTTCACCTGGGCAGTGGCTGGACTCTCCACCTCGCTGGGCGTAATGGTGCTGATCATCGGCATCCCGGTCACAATCCTGTTCCTGCTTTCCGTGCGGGGATTAACCTTCCTGGAAGGACGGCTGGTGGAAGCACTGCTGGGAGAACGCATGCCGCGGCGGGCTTCGTTTACCGATAACAGCCTGGGCTGGAAAGAACGCCTGGTGCAGTTATTAACCGGCAAAAGCACCTGGTTGGGACTGCTCTATATGGTCTTGATGCTGCCTTTGGGTATCATTTATTTCACAGTCATGGTGACCCTGATTGCCGTGGCGCTGGCCTTGATTGCTACCCCAATCGCCGCCATCGTCTTTAACGTGCCCTTCGAAGCCATCAGCTATGGGGAAGTCATCTGGCACATGCCGGACTATCTAACCCCGCTGGTTGCTGTGGTTGGTGTGCTGCTGGCAACCGCCACCATGCACGTTGCCCGCTGGACTGGAAAAGTGCACGGCCGCTTCGCGAAAGCGCTGTTGGTGAGCGACTGAACCGACCGAGCCTTTACAACCTGAACCCTCTTTCGTCCATCCCGGACGGAAGGGGGTTTTATTTTAAGGGAGATGGGGGGATTTAACCTGACACTTCGGGGTAAAGGACACTATAATAGGTTCCAGTGAAGGATCAAAATTCTCCCGCTTCTTACCAGTGTTCCAATTCCGCTCCCAGGGGGTTTTTCCCTTCAAGCCTGCAGCCCTGCTTCCAGACAGCTCTGGCTTCCGAGTGAGTCCCGGATGGACCTTTCCTCATTTGACAGCCAGCTGGATTTTTTTTATACTGAAGAATGAGGAGGAACACCATGTTAGAAAGAATTCAACAGGCAGAGACTGCAATCAAAGCCGGCGATACCAAAACTGGGTTCCAGACTTTACGCGAGGTCCTGGCAGAAAATCCCAACAGTGAGCGGGCCTGGTGGGTGATGTCCGGTTTGGTTCCCCGGGAGCAAAGGGCGCACTGCCTGAATCAAGTGCTGCGCATTAACCCGGACAATCAACTCGCCAGGGAGACGCTGGAAAAACTCCGGCCCCAAAAACCGGGAACAGAACCCACTGAGAAACCAAGCCCTCCTCAAGATACGAGCTCCATAGGTGAATATCAAACCTGGCTTTACGCCCAGCGTTCCCGGATTTATCTTACCCTGCTGGGAAAAGAAGAGCTGATCAGCGTTGAGACTCAGCCTAAAAACCTGGGACGGATCCGGGCGGCAATCAGTGAAGGGGAAATGCCGGACCCTCTGTTTAAAGAAAAGACTGCCATTCCCTTAAACCAGATCTCCAGGATCAAGCAAATGATGAGTTCCCTGCGAGTGTACTACCAAGAAAAAGGGCGTGAAAAATCAACCCGCTTGGAACTGGAAAACGAGGCTATGGCTGATCAGGTGCTGTCAGTCCTCCAAAACAAACTCGGCCCCGAATATTCAGTAAATGCTGAACCAATGAAGATAACCACAGCGCTAGGAATCTCCCTGGTTCTCACTATTGGCGCAGCTGCCCTAACTGGGTTCTTTTACTGGGGAGCAAATGAGGTCGCTTCTGGAAGAGCTGCAGCCACTGGCAGCATCCGCACCCAGGGCATCATTCGGCTGCTGGAAGTGCTTGGACCCGGCGGGATTGTTGTAATCGGCGGGATTCTGATCCTGGTTTCCCTGGGGGTCAGCGCCTGGCTGCTGCTGAAACCACCCACGATCACAGAACTTAAACACAGCTGAGGATTATTTATCCAAGGTATCAGTATTCAGTGTTCTACAATCAGAAAGAAGTGAGCAGTAAGTTGTAAATTGTAATCCAATTCATCTGTCTTGAGCCCCTCGTCAAGGGGAGATAAACTTTATTGTAGAATAAACTCTGAATACTTCCGCCGGAACCGATCGATGAATGTTTAGCGGGTCCTAAATGAGGGAGGGGGTTTGGCCTACTTTTGGTTTCTTCCTTTTCCAAAACTCGGATACAATAAAAAGATACATCCTCCCCCAAAACCACACCTTATCGTCTATGAAAACACTTTCTATCAACAACATTTACAGCCATGGATACCAGCAAGGGGATCTGGATCTGCTCCAGGGGATTGGTTTTAGCTGCCGACCGGGGGTATCCACGTTCGCTGGTTCCCAAACCCTGCGTTTTATTGATTTTTCGTCCTGTCCATGTCTGGAATGTGTTGAAGTTACCGACCACCAGGCTTATCTGGATTTTATCCCCCCGGGTATGGTTCCTTACACCCCCGGGATCAGTCTGGGGCTGGTTGAAGAATCACAAAAAAGCATCCAGGATTTCCAGTCAGAGTTAGAGAAATGGGGACCCTACCTGCTGCATGAAAATTACGAAGGGAGTCAGGAAGAATACCAACCGGGTTGGAATTACCTTAACTTCACCCGCAGTGTGATCCCGGATACTTTCGTCTGGATCACTGAATGTGAGAAACCCTTCCCGGCCTCCCATCCCAAAACCAACCACCTCAACAATGTTACCGGCATCACCGGTTTGGTTTTTGACCTGGAAGAAAAAGACCTGGCCGGTCTGAGTTCCCTGACCGGGGAGCCGTTCCGGGAAGGTAAGCTGGACCTGGGTGGTGTAAAAATCTTCTCCCGCGAAGCTGCTCCAGTGGATGAAAGTTTGTCTGAAAAAGAATTTCCTTTGTCTGCTGTGATCCTCGAAGCAAAAAACCTGGATTTCTTCCACCAACTGGAAAACCCACTTACACAGTGCAAAGTCCTGGACCAACCCGCCGTCCGGATAAAAACCCCGCCTCAATCCTGGGACCTGATCATAACCAGCTAATCAAAACCATGTTTTTATTCCCTCAATCCCCAATCCGTGAGAGGTTGTGCTCCGCTATCTGCTGATCGGCACCGGTTACGCGCTCAGCGCCGGCCTGCAGCCGGGTCCGCTGCAGGCGTTTTTTCTTAACAGGGTCACTGAAGATGGCTGGCGGCGCACTCTGCCGGCAGCTTTTGCTCCCCTGATCAGCGATGGACCCATTGCCCTGATAGCACTGTTCCTTTTGAGCTACCTACCGGATGTGTTCCGGGACCTTCTGCAATTTGCCGGGGGTGTGCTGCTTCTTTTTTTCGCCTGGTCTTCGCTGCGGGGCTGGAAAAATTATCAGGAATCTGCGGTTGGGGAAAAACAATCTACGCCTAAAACCATCCTGCAGGCTGCTTTGGTGAATTTACTTAACCCCAACCCCTACCTGGGCTGGAGCCTGGTGATGGGGCCGGCTGTGCTGGCAGCCTGGAATGAGGGTCCAGGCTTCGCAGTGGTACTGCTATTATCCTTTTATATCACCATGATCAGCGTCTCAATGGTCCTGATCATACTTATGGGCACGACTCTGCTGTTGGGATCAAAAACCCGCCGCTCGCTGATATTTGTCTCCGCCTTTATCTTAGCGGGGTTGGGAATTTATTTTATGAGCCTCGCCGGTTGGCAGCTGGCAGGAAAATACCTCTCTGCTGCTGCCAACCAGTTATACTTCTCTAACCCGTTAAGATTTTGATAGGAGACCACCATGGCAAACTCAATCTTTAAGCTGGTCTATTTTGGAGAACTTCTCCTGATCAGCGTTGTCCGCAGCGCTGCCACAGCAAAGTACCGGAAATTATCCACCGCGGTGGATCATACTACGCTAGCAGATCAAATCCTTTTAGGCATGAACGGCGTAGCGATGCTTGTACCACTGGTGTACGTATTTTCCTCCTGGCTGGATTTTGCTGATTATTCCCTGCCGGATTGGCCCCGCTGGATCGGTGTGCTGTTATTCGCCGCCGCCGCGGTTTTGCTCTGGAAAACCCACCGGGATTTAGGCCGGAACTGGACACCCATCCTGGGTTTCCGGAAAGACCATATCTTGATTACCGAAGGGATTTTTAAAACTATCCGCCATCCCATGTATGCCGCTCACCTGCTGTGGGCGCTGGCGCAGCCCTTGATCCTGGCCAACTGGATCGCCGGTTTTTCTTTCTTGATTGTCCAAATACCACTGTTCCTGCTGCGGGTTGGTGCAGAGGAGCAGATGATGCTGGATCAGTTCGGTGATCAATATCGGGATTATATGAAAAATACCGGTCGGTTGTTTCCCAAACTGAAGTAGGACCGAACATGAAAATTCATATTCCTAAAAGAGCTGCCGCTTCTGGAGGGATATTTATAGTCCTCAGTGGAGCCCTGAATTCTGTCCTCGGCGCCCGGATTGGCGCCCTCTATTATGATCCCTACCCCGGTGGAAGAATGGGCCATGTGGGAATCGTCGCCGGATTGATTGCTGTCCTGATTGGTGCCCTGATCCTGTTTTTTATCCCCCGCCTGTACGGCAGGGAAGAAAAGAACCAACGAATCCTGGGCGCCGCCCTCACAGTAGTTTTCGGTCATCTGGGAGGCATTTTTGGCGCCCTATACCTTGGCACAGTTGGGGTGGTTCTTTGTTACCTGGCTGGAATCTGGCTGCTGGTAATTTTTATCCGGGAACCCGCCTGAAGATATTTCTCTCAGTTCACTCATACCTGTCTTCGATGCCAGAATTAATTGGTACAATTGAAATATCAATAATTCAGAGAAAACGGAGGGGTAGATGGGTTTTCTAAACCTGAAAGAGATGGAAGAAAGGGAGATTATACCCGGCTACCGGGCAGTATTTGTGCATTCAGAGAACATGTCCCTGGCCTACTGGGATATTGACTCGGGCGCGGTAATGCCGGAGCACAGCCACCCTCACGAGCAGATCGCCAACGTTCTGGAAGGACGATTTGAACTCACCGTGGACGGCGAATCACGGGTCCTGGAGCCGGGCATGGTCGCGGTGATACCCGGTGGAGTGCCGCACGACGGGGTAGCGCTCACCCCCTGCCGCCTGCTGGATGCCTTCCATCCGCCGAGGGAAGATTACAAATAATAAAAATTTTCATCATCATTCATCGATAGAATAATCCCTCAGTTCAGTTTTGAAAATAAAGATAAGGAGGTGCCGGCATGAAACCCACCTTAAATAAAACAAGATTTGGTTATATTGACCTGAACGGGGAGCGGATTAAGCACGACATCCTCATCCGCCTGGATGGCGAGGTGAAAAAACGAAAGAAAAAGCTTTCCAAAGAAATCTACGGGACCTCCCACATTATCTCCCGGGCAGAAGCGGAATATATTTACCAGGAGGGAGCTGAGCGGCTGCTGATCGGCAGCGGCCAGTTCGGCCGTGTGCGGCTTTCCCCCGAAGCGGCCGAGTACTTCAAAGAGCAGGGATGCCAGGTGGAAATATTCCCCACCCCCGCCGCTGTGAAGGCCTGGAATAAAAGCGAAGACAGGGTCATCGGCCTCTTCCATGTCGCCTGTTAAAATCCGTTTAATGTTTCAGCCCTTGGATTGCTGATATTCCTTCCCTGTTCCATGTCTAAATGTTTAACGTTCTTAAAAAAGCCTGCCCGGAATATCCTGTAAAAGAACTGTTCAATATTGGGGAGATCTACCTAAGGATAATAACTATGATTCCAATCGATGTCCTCATTAAGGCATATGCCAGGAACCTTGAAATCATCAAAATGCAAACACAAAACCTGTCCCACCAGGACAGTTTGATTCAGCTGCCCTTCCGGAGCAACTGTCTCAACTGGGTGGTCGGTCACCTGCTCACCAACCGCTGTAATATCTTCCGGCTGCTGGAAGCGGAAGATTTGCTGCCTGGAGCGGATTTATCCCATTACGAGCGGGAATCCGAACCGATTCAGAGCGAGGGTGATGGAGTGCTGCCCCTCGAAGAATTGATAAGCCATCTTGAAGAAACACAAATTAATCTTTCCAAACTGCTCGAAGGTGAGACGCTGGAATCTCTCCAGCGCCCGGTGGAATATCGCAGGGGGGTAGAAAAACCCCTGGCCGAGTGGCTGTTCTTCTTATATTTCCATGACTGCTACCATGTTGGGCAAACAGAGCTGCTTCGGCAGGCTACTGGAACCGATGACAAGATTATCTGAATAGTGTAGGATATTTATTCAACACAATATATTGGGCGACTGGTTCGTTCGCCTTTTCGTGTAAAACAAAATAGGGGGAAATCCGATGGAACGGTTCAAGAAAAACTCAAATATTTTAAACAGAAAGCCTACCCGCCTTAAAGAATACAACTACAACCAAGCAGGTGCATATTTCGTTACAATATGTACTCACGAGATGAAAAAACTATTTGGCCGGATAATAGACGGCGCATTGGATTTGAATATTTATGGAAACATAGCCAAAAGAGAATGCTTTCATACAACAGTCGCTCGTCCGTATACTGAATTACATGAAGAAGAAATAGTCATCATGCCAGATCACATTCATGGCATTATCTGGATAACAGAGGTAGGGGCGACCGGTTCGGTCGCCCGGAAAACAAGTCCAGGATTCGACCCCTGTTCTTTAGGTGTAATAGTCGGACAATATAAATCAAGAACTGCCAAACTAATAAATTGGATTAGGAAAACACCAGGCAAAAAAATTTGGCAGCGAAATTATTATGACAGGATAATTCTAAATGAAAAAGAACTCCATTCAATCAGGAGATATATCATAAATAATCCTCTTCAATGGGAGGATGATCAAGGCAAATCACCCCATAACTTTTTTTAATGAGTTTGGGCGACCCGACGGGTCGCCCCTACCATTGTTATTATTAATCGTGGAGGCTGCTGATCAATCCCGCCTATTGGGAGTTTGATCTGTCCAAAATTCAATTTGGTATACTGAAAAAAAACAGCATATGGAATATTTCTTTCACTTGGAGAAAAAGAATGATGTCAGGCAGCTGGAACCGATGACAAGATAATTTAAAACAATAAGGAAACGGTATCCTCGAATTGGTATGCACCCCGTAAGCCGGAGGAATAAACAAAACCGGGGCTGGAAAATTCCAGCCCCGGTTATTTTCCCAAAAATGAGTGTCAAAGGCTTATTTCTTGCGCATTCCTTGTGTTTGCGTACCAGCTGCAGCAGAAGCGATGTCTTTACCCGTGAAACTGTCCATTGGATAAACAATCACCATCGCGCTTTCCTCTTTGGAAATATCCAGCAGGGCCTGAATCTGGCGAAGTTCCAGCGATCCCTCCGCCGTTGATAAAATTTTAGAAGCTTCCGCGAGTGCATTGGCAACATCCACTTCCGCGAGGGCCTGGATTCTTTTTGCCTTGGCAGACCGTTCAGCCCGGGCAATCACTGCCAGCTCTTCTACCAGGGCGGGCGGCGTGCCTACATCGGTGATACGAACCGCCCTAACGTTAATACCATAATCTGCTGCTGCGGCATCGATGATTTTCTTTAGATCACTGGCTATTCTTTCGGTTTCGCTCAGCAACGGACGGAGATCATTACCGCCAATGGTGCTTTTCAGCGCTTCCATGGAAGCCCACTCGGTGGTTTTCCAGTAATCCTGGACAGCGATGGCAGCCTTCTCTGGATTTTCAACTTCCAGCTCAACGGCTGCGGTGACATCGATGGGGATATTGTCCCGGGTCAGGGTTTTGGTCGCTTTCACCTCATAAGTTTGAATACGGATGTCCAGAATCCGGGCTACAGAATAGATGAAAGGAGGAATGATAAACAAGCCGGGACCCCGGGTTCCGACGGACTTTCCCATCCTGAGCAGGACCAGTCGTTCCCATTGGGGCAGGATATAAAACATCCCGGCCAGTACATTTGCCACCCAGAATATCACCAGGGTTTTTAATCCCCCGTAAAAAAATTGGTCAATATTCGCTCCACCCAAAGCCCGTGAAAAATTTCCCAGGGCAAAGAGCAGCCACAAGGGAACGAATACCACCAGGCGGATAAAATTCCGGATAAATACCTGGACGGGGTTTTTGATGATCGACATGGTTTCTCCTTTTATTGGTTTAAAGGTTTAATAGGAATAATGCCTTTGTGCCTGGTTTGTCCTAACTCTTGCTGACGGATAACTTTGTCCCACTTCATATTGTACTGGAGAAACCGGAGAAAGAAATCCTCTTCATTAATGGTTTGAGATCGACCTAAAGAATGGATGGTATTCAAATTATCCTGGAACGAATCACCAGGTATTTTCACATCCATATATACGGAAAAATATCCAAAAAGTTGCAGGGCAACCGATATAGAAATCTTAATCGTAAGATCCTGGCTTCATTGAGTAGATATTTATCCCCTTCTCCCACTCCCTTATGCAACTGCTTGACGTCCATTCAGTCCTTATGTATACTGAAATTGACTCCATTACTGTTCATTCCACATCCTGCCCCATTCGATTTCATCACCTCAAACTCGGAGCTGCAAACCACAATCACTTTTGATCATAGATACTTACCACAATAGCGTCGTTCGATCATCTCGGGAGGGTTAATGATCGAGGATTCCCCAAGATATTATTCCAAAATCCTGTTTTTTTTTATCCTGTTCTGCTTAACTGCTTGTTCTTTTACCGACACGAGGGAGCTTTTAACACCGCAGGATGATGGAATACCTTTGACCCCTCTTGAATCTTTCATACCTCAGACATTAATAACAGATTATCAAATTTGTCCAGAAAATTTCCTGGAGATTGAAGTGTTCCAGGCCCATGAAATACCCCAAAATAATTTCGTTAATGATATTTATGCCTCCGGAAACTTCCCACTTGAGATTTATGGCATCAACAACGATTCGGGGTTAGGAACTTCCGGAGAAATCCCTGTCAGCGGGGGAGGATGGGCTGGAATATGCAAATTTGATACATCGGGATCTTTGACTTACCAGCTGGTTGGGTGTTTGATTCCTGGACCAGGGGGTATCCCGAATTTATTAATTCAGGGATATAGCACCATAACGCTTAGTACCCGCCCACCCTGCGGTGATTTTGGCATTATGCCGCTTGAAGAAACCATCCACATTGTCATTCCCTACCAGGATGGATCGATTGCTGAGTGGGATTGGGAGAACCGCTCTACGGGGGTATACGGAAAGGCAAAATGGGTACTGCATCTTCCCTGCCGTTGACTTCATCACTAGACAGGAAAATAGGATAGAAATCTCTAACTAACAAACCCCCTCCAGAAAAAACTGGAGGGGGTTTCTTTCTACTGATATTGCGTTTATTTGACAAACTTTATGCTTAGCGGGTAGCGGGTTGGTTTATCAGTTAATACGCGAAGGGTATTGACTGCACCCTGGTAAGTAATGAAAAAACCGATCAGGATCATCGGCATCACACTTAACAAGGCCAGGCTGCTCATCAAGATGACATTTCCTATTCCTTGTTCCATCAGGATTAATAGGGCTGGCATTCCCACAACCAGACAGAATCCGCCAGCAAATAAAGCCAGAGTAACTGTGATCTGAAAGTTCATTACCTGGCGGCCGTGTTTGTCGACTTGATAACTCCTGGTTTTCAGCCAGGACCAGATCAGCAGGGGAATCAACACGATGCAGAACATGCTGCTTAAGTGCAGCGCCGCTATCCAGAACCGTTCATTTTCCAGGTCGTTCTTTCCCAGGTCAAATTCAAGCACATTGCTTAAGCTGTTGCGAGTGAACGCCCGGGGCTCCACCTCTCCGCTTTCTATTCGCTGAATGGTCCTGGGTGTTACCTCACAAACCTCAGCCAATTGTTCCTGGGTAAAACCTTTTTCATTGCGCAGTTCAGATACTTTGAGTCCAAGATCAGGTTGTTTCATGACAAACTCCTTCTAACTAAATTTTCCTACATTGTAGGGAGTTTGTCCAGAAAGACCATGTCGTGTTAACGACATTTAGGCGACATTTGTTTTTATTAGTCTTAGATATCACTAGAGGCTTGAATATATCTTACTTTTAAAGCTTGTTTATTGTTCCTTTCCCCATCCGAGTCCTCGGAACTTGTTTCCATTCTCCATTTGAGACTATCCAAATAAATCATCTTCCACTAAACTCGCTTTATTCTCCATGATAAAATAGCCTCATGGATTTATTTGACCACGCCATGGAACAGGACCTGAAAAAGAATGCTCCCCTGGCAGCCCGGCTGCGGCCGCGCACCCTGGACGAATTTATAGGACAGGATGACATTGTTGGGAAAGGTAAATTACTTTACCGGGCGATTATGGCGGATCGTCTGTTTTCTGCACTGATCTTCTGGGGGCCTCCCGGGACCGGAAAAACTACCCTGGCGATGGTCATAGCCAATCACACCGAGGCCCACTTCACCAGCCTCTCAGCTGTGATGGCCGGCAAAGCAGATCTGCGGAAGGTCATTAAAGAAGCTAGGGACCGTCGAAAGATGTATCAGAAACCAACCATCCTGTTCGTGGATGAAGTGCACCGCTGGAATAAAGCCCAGCAGGATGGACTGCTGCCATATGTTGAAAATGGCACAATCACCCTGATTGGCGCTACCACCGAAAACCCCTACTTTGAAGTCAACAGCGCCCTGCTATCCCGCTCGAGAATCTTCCAGATGAAATCTCTCACAGATGAAAATATCAGTACCCTTTTACATCGTGCCCTGGAGGATCAGGAGCGCGGGTACGGGGATAAAGAGATTAAATTGGATGAGGATGCCGAAGCGCACTTGATCCGGGCCGCTGGGGGAGATGGCCGCAACGCCTTAAATGCACTGGAACTGGCGGTGGAATCCACCCTGCCCGATGAAAGCGGAATCATTCAGGTGACATTGGAAATTGCCCAGGATTCTATCCAACGCCGGGCCGTGCTCTACGATAAAGACGGTGATGCCCACTACGACACCATCTCTGCTTTTATCAAAGCAATCCGCGGATCAGATCCGGATGCCGCCCTTTACTGGCTGGCGAAAATGCTCTACGCCGGTGAAGATCCCCGGTTTATCCTGCGGCGCCTGATTATTTCTGCTGGAGAAGATATCGGCCTGGCTGACCCGATGGGTTTGGTGGTAGCCAATGCCGCTGCCCAGGCATTTGATTTTATTGGATTGCCGGAAGGCATTTACCCTATCGTTGAAGCTGTTTTATATCTCTCGACTGCGCCAAAATCCAATTCCGCCGGGGCTTATTTTAAAGCCTATGATTTGATTGAAAAATCCAGCCGGATTGGAGTACCAAACCATCTCAAAGACGCCAGCCGGGATCGAAAAGCCCTGGGCCATGGAGAAGGGTACCGGTATCCCCACAATCACCCTGATCATTTCCTTCCCCAGCAGTACCTGCCGGATGATTTACTGGGGACATATTTTTATCATCCCTCCACCCAGGGATATGAACTTGAAGTAGATGAACGATTAACCCGCTGGCGGGAAGCACAGCGCAAAGCCCTGAATATCAAATCCACAGAAGAAATCCCGGATCTGACTGAACAGGAAATTCAATCTATCAAAACACGCCATAAAAAAGGTCTCAAGTAAAGCCAGAACGAACTATTAAATATTTCAGACCTGTCTGGTCGATGATTCTAGGAGAATCCCATGTCCCCCATTCCTCCCCCCTACAGTGAATTTAAGTTGGCGCTGCTCGGATTCGGCAACGTCGGGCAAGCGCTGATTGAGCTGCTGCTGGAAAAAGAGCTTACCCTGTTAGATGAGCTGGGAATTATCTACCGGGTGGTAGGTATCGCCTCCGGCAATCACGGCGCCGCTATTAATCCGGGTGGGCTTTCCCTGCCGGAAGTGCTTAAATCCTACCGGAACGGCGTGTCCCTGGATGAGTTTTCAGAACTGCCAATCTCAGGCAGCCGGGAATTTATCCAGAACTGTGGGGCTGACCTGCTGTTTGAAACCACCCCGGTTAACTATCAAACAGGCCAACCCGCCCTGGATTTCCTCCGGCAAGCGCTGGAAGAGGGAATGCATGCAGTCACAGCCAACAAAGGACCGGTTGTCCACGGGTACCGGGAACTGACCAATTTAGCAAAACGCCGCGGATTGTCGTTTTTGTTTGAGTCATCGGTAATGGATGGGGCTCCGGTTTTTTCAATCGCCCGCTGTGGACTGCCTGGCGCAAAAGTGATTGCTTTTTCCGGCCTGCTTAATTCCACCACGAACCTGGTCCTGACCAGAATGGAAAATGGTGAGAGCCAGAAAGAGGCTATTGCCTATGCGCAGTCTATCGGAATTGCTGAAACCGATCCCGATGGAGATATTGATGGCTGGGATGCAGCGGTTAAGGTTGCAGCCCTGGTAACTGTCCTGATGGATATTCCCTATACACCGGACCAGGTAAACCGAACCGGGATTCGGGCTTTAACCCCGGATATGATCCAGGAAGCAAAAGAAACCGGTCAGCGCTGGAAGCTGGTCTGCACTGCCCGCCGGGATGACAGCTCTCCCCAGGGAATTATTGCTTCAGTACAACCCAAAAAAATCAGCCCTGAATCCCGTTTTTTTAATGTGATTGGAACCTCAGCCATTCTTGAAATTGAAAGTGACGTGCTGGGAAAATTGGCACTGATTGAAGAAAACCCTTCCCCACGGTCCACTGCCTACGGTTTGTTGGCAGATTTTCTCAACGCGGTGAATCACCCCCTGGACTGACAACAATAATTCTCGGTATTATCCCCTGAACAGGACCCGGTTTATCCCTCTCCCCCTCCATTCTCCTGATCTTGTTTTCGCTTTAACTGCATAGCTATTAACGCTCCGATCAACATACCCAGGCCAATTCCAAGGGGAATATCGTTCAAGGCCACACCAACCCCGGCCCCAATGGCTAAGCCAATGCCAATCCAGCTTGCGGGTCTCTTCAGTATTGGTTCTTTATGGCCATCCATTTTTCCCGTCCTCTGGCATTTTCTACTTAATGATCGGATTGATACTCCTCGATGACCTCCAGCAAGATCCCTGAAGCCTGTTCAACAAGGACAGAACAGGGCTGTTCTCCCTGGGAACCAAATTTCTCAGCCCTGAGTTCCCCACAGATCAGGGTATCAAATCGCTTAAAAAAACATTCCCGGTATTTTGCTGTCAATTCTTGACATATCTGGTCATCGTCTTTCGATCCTGTTCTACCGTATAATCCACTGATAACCATCACCCCTGCAGAAAACGCACCACAGTTATCCATGTATGTGCTCCCAATTCCCCCTGCAAATCCAGACGTCATCCGGATTTCACGATCTTCCAACGGTCCTAAAATATGCTCGCCCACGGCGATCATTACAGATTCGGCTCAATGGAATCCTTTTTCAACCAGTTCACCAGCCTGTTTTGCCGGGTCATTTTTTACCATATCCTTTTCCTTTTTACAGTTTTCTTTAGAAAAAAACACAAACTAATAAGTTTCTTGATAACCTCTCTACCCTATCTTTTCCTTAACTTTCAATCTCAATCACCGCGCCGGCACCCACACTGATAAAGTTTTCTCCAAAGGCTTCCCTAAATTGATTGATCGCCCGGTCTCCTGTACAAAGACAGGGCGCTACATGAACTACACCGATGCGCTGGAATTCTTTAATGATCTGCTTCACCTGATAACTGCTGGAACTGCCCAGGTGAAATCCTCCCATCTCCAGGTAAATTTCTTCTTTAAACTGCCTTTTCGCTGCCAGGACAATTTTTACCACGCCGGGATGTGCACAACCAGTGATTACCACCAAGCCCCGGGGAGTGTCAATTACCAGTGCTTGGTCGGGAGGTGAACCTTGAATTTCCCCAAGTGTGCTGATTCTTTCCTCGATCAGCAGACCGGGGACCACCTCAATCACCTCCGCCTGTTGGCTGAACTGATTTTTAAAGGAAGAGGAAAAGGATGGCAGCAAATAAATCTTTGGATCTGCCCCGGCGGAGAGCAAAGCCTGCAGTCCGGCAGTGTGATCATTATGTTTATGAGAGAGGACCACATTTTGTACTTCAGCCGGATTAATATTCATTTCTGACATATTTTCCAGCAGGGTCAATCCGGATCCGCCGGTATCAAAAACAATGGTAATAGTGATCATTTCAGCCTTACCTTCCGTCGGCTGCGGGGTTGATTCAGACATCTCTTGTGGTGTTGGAGTTAGCAGCGGGGTTTCCGATACTGCAACTGGATCTGAATCCTCCTGCTGCAACGGCTCAGCAGCTTTTGATAACGGATTGGCTGAACTAGAGAAAGAACCTGTCTGGCAGGCTGATAATCCCGACAGGATCGATAAACCAATTACTGTCAGCTTTATAATAGATCGAGTGGATACTCTGCAGCGAGTCAACATAAGTATAAAAAAATCAATACCTGACCAGTGTTCACTGCTCATTATACAATCTCAGCCGAAATTTATCAGTTGACCATTTCTAATTTATTCTCACTTCATATCCGATCCGGTGGCTGAACTTACCTTACAGGGCTGTAAATCAGCGAAACAATCCCTTTGACCTGTGCCAGGTTTGAGTATAATTAGACTACTTTACTATTCACTGTCGTCGGCAACACAAATTTCCTCATTTAGATAAAGATGAAAATAACAACCACGGCCAATCGGCTTCGAGGAAGGCGATTGGAATCAATCCTCCCTCAAATCAGATCCTTTTTCACCAGTGGGACTACAGTTCTCGGTGCGAATGTGATGATTCTGGGAGGTTTTTTGGTTTTCCTTTTCTTCAATCGCCAGCCGGATCCCAGGATATTGACAGCTGATATACCAGCGACAACCATGCAGACAGAGACTATCCTCATTAGCCCAACCAACACGCCGTTTCTTCCCTCTCCGCTAACACCAACACCAACTGCATCCCCAACCCTTCTCCCATCCCCAACACCTTCCCCAACACCTTCCTTTACACCGACAGCAGTGCTTCCCGTAAAAAGCAGCATTAAGGGAATCAAAGGGCGCTCGCAATCCATGCCCCTCAGTTGTGAATCCCGTTCGGCTGTGGATTGGGCAGCTTATTTCGGCAAGTCCATTAATGAGTATAAATTCTTTAACGGACTTCCCGTTCATGATAATCCAAACAAAGGATTTGTTGGCAATGTTTATGGAAGCTGGGGGCAGATTCCACCTGCTCCGTATGGAGTTCATGCCAAACCTATTGCCCAGAGGTTGCGTGAGTACGGCTTAAATGCGCAAGCAGTCCGCGGCATGACTTACAAGGAATTAAAAACAGAAATTGCAACTGGTCATCCGGTGATAGTCTGGATTGTTGGCCATGTGGGGTTGGGAACACCGATCCCTTATACTGCCTCCGGCGGCGCCAAAACCATTGTTGCCAGGTTTGAGCATACTGTGATTGTGATCGGTTATACAGAACACAAGGTCACCGTCCTTGACGGATCCAGAGTTTATTCACGCTATAAAAAAGAATTTATGAAGTCCTGGGATGTGCTTGAAAATCTAGCCGTGATCTGGATCGAATAGATCTATCGCCGATTTAATCCAACTTTTTCAAAATCCAGCAGCCACGCTTTTAGATCTGTATTATCTTTTCCGCCATATCCTGTCAGGCTGCCGTCTGAGCCGATCACCCGGTGGCAAGGAACCACCAGTGGGACCTGGTTTGATTTTTCTGCTTGACCCACTGCCCGGGAAGCCTTTGGTTTTCCAATTGCTGCCGAGATTTGTCCGTAGGACCTGGTTTCACCATAAGGTATGGATAGGGTTTCTTGGAGAACATCCTTCTGAAACGTCGTATATCCTGACCAATCAATTGGCAGGGAAAATTGTTTAATCTCATAATTGAGATATGCCTGCAGCTTCTCTATAACGGGTTTCGTTTCCTGATCAGAAAAAATATACTCCCCCTCCCGGTAGCTTTCATTCAGGGCTAAAAAGTCTTTTTTGCTCTTCTGAAACATGCGCAGCCTTCTTAATCCCTTCGCCGTTACAGCAACGCCAATCAAACCTAATTTTTCTGTCTGGAGAACATTCAGATAAATTTTGGGGTTCACAGGTACTCTCCGCTGAAGGTGAACAGATTTTTCAAGCCCAGTATACCACCTGACATGGCTTGATAACGTATGTTAAGCGTAGGGAAAGCGTCAGGTTATCGTCAAGCAACAAACAGACCCAGATGCTACACTTATTATAGAAAAAGAATTTCTCTTCTTCTCCTCCTTAGAGAGAGTCGGGTAATGGCGCACCCGACTCTCGGCAATTAATGGGGAATTTCTTCTTTTAAACATCCTGCCTTCAGAATATTTCATTACCTATTTTCTCTCCTTTCAGAAAATACATTCTACTCCGGATAAATTTTTAAGGTTAATACACTGGTTTTTACCTGTTTAGGGATCAAAAACCAGTTAATCAAGCGTATAATAGAGTTAGTTTATTCAGCCTACTTTATCCGCTCCGCCTATGTCTTTTGCTCACCTCCACGTACACACAGAATATTCAATCCTTGACGGCTTTAGCAATATCAAAGCCCTGGTTAAACGGGCCAAAGAACTTGATATGCCAGCTCTGGCAATTACCGATCACGGTACCATGTATGGCGTGGTTGATTTTTATCACGCTGCCAAAGAAGTTGACTTAAAACCAATTATCGGTGTTGAAGGTTATCTTGCCGCCCGGGGAATGAAAGATCGTGACCCGCAGCAGGATAAACGTTCCTCCCACCTCCTACTGCTAGCTGAGAATCAGACCGGTTACAAGAACCTGTTAAAAATCGCCACCGCCTCCCAATTGGATGGTTTTTATTATCGACCCCGAATCGACCATGATTTTCTCGCCGCTCACTCAGAAGGATTAATTGCTACCTCCGGATGTATGGCGGCAGAAATACCCCGGGCGATCAACCAGGGAAATCTTGAACTCGCGGGTAAAAAGCTTGATTGGTACTATGATGTTTTTGGTCCGGAAAATTTTTTCCTGGAACTGCAGCAGCATGAAATTCCCGAATTGGAAAAGATAAACAAAAATCTTGTTGAAATGGGTCCCCGCTACAACGCCCGTTTTATCGCTACCAATGATGTGCACTATATTAATCCAGCCGATTCCGTCCTTCAGGATGTCCTCCTGGCTATCCAGACCGGTAAAATTCTCAGTGATCCTGACCGGATGCGGATGACAGACGAGACCTATTATTTGCGTACTCCCCAAGAAATGCGGTCCATTTTTTCAGAGATCCCGGGAGCCATTGAGAACACCCTCCTCATCGCAGAACGCTGTGATATAGATTTAGGGTTTAAAGAATACCATCTGCCCAACTTCCCCGTCCCCGATGGAAAAACACCAGACAGCTATTTGAGAGAAATCTGCGAGAAGGGCTTACTAAAGCGCTACCAGGACAGATCTACTGACCTTGATATCCGTGAACGATTGGAATATGAGCTGGGAATCATTAAAACAATGGGTTTTGACCCATATTTCCTCATTGTTTGGGATTTGATCCAGTATGCTCAGGAAAAAGGGATCTGGTACAACGCCCGCGGATCTGCTGCCGGTTCCATCGTTTCCTACTGCCTGGAAATCACACCCATTGATCCTCTGGAACACAAATTGATTTTTGAACGATTTCTTAATCCAGGCCGTATTTCCATGCCAGATATTGACCTTGATTTTCCCGATGATCGGCGGGCAGAAATGATGCATTACTGTGCGGAAAAATACGGGCACGATAAAGTGGCTCAGATTATTACATTTGGAACCATGAAAGCCCGGGCGGCTATCCGTGATGTTGGCCGTGTTATGGATATTCCCCTCCAGGAAGTAGACCGGGTTGCCAAAGCCATCCCCAATATGCCGCCAATGAGCATCGAAGAAGCTCTGGAGAACTCTGTGGAGTTTAAGCAGCTCTATAATGATGCTCCCTATCTGCAGACTTTAATTGACACAGCCAAAGGAGTGGAAGGGACTGTTCGCAATGCCGGCACTCACGCAGCCGGTGTGGTTGTCACCGACCGTCCCGTAGAGGAATACTCACCTCTTCACAGGCCCACAGGCAACCTGGGCGACAGCCCGATAAATACCATCACTCAATACGAAATGTCTGTGATTGACAAACTCGGGTTATTGAAAATTGATTTCCTGGGACTCTCCACTCTGACCATTATGGCGCTGGCCAGCGAACTTATTGAGCAGCGCCACGGTGTAAAATTCACACTTGACAATATTCCATCTGATGATCCGGAGACATTTGAGCTGATTGGCCGGGGTGAAACGATTGGCCTTTTCCAGGTAGAAAGCTCAGGGATGCGGCGTTACTTAAAAGAAATGAAGCCCACGCGGTTGGAACATGTAATCGCCATGGTCGCCCTGTACCGTCCCGGTCCAATGGATTTCATTCCAGATTATATTGACCGGATGCACAACAGACAAGAAATTACCTACCGGCATGATGGTTTAATCCCAATCTATGAGGAAACCTTTGGAATTCCTGTTTACCAGGAACAGATCATGCACACCGCGGTCGAGATTGCTGGGTATACACCATCTGAATCGGACAGTCTGCGGAAAGCTGTTGCGAAAAAGAAAGCAGGTGAGCTTAAAAAACACAAGGAAAAATTCGTCAACGGGGCTGTTGAACGCGGAGTGGATAAAACAACCGCAGAAGAGATATTCAACGATTGGGAAAAATTTGCCCGCTACGGGTTTAACAAAGCCCATGCGGCAGATTACGGATTGATCTCGGTTCAGACTGCCTACCTAAAAACCCACTATCCGGTGGAGTATATGACTGCCGTGCTGACGGTATACCAAAACAATACCGATAAAGTCACCTTGTATGCCTCGGAATGCAGACAGATGGGAATCGAGGTATTAGCGCCCAACGTCAACTTCAGCTGCTGGGGGTTCTCCATTGAAAACAGTCCCCAGGGAGAATCCTGCATTCGATTTGGATTAGGGGCAATAAAGAATGTTGGTGAAGGACCGGTGGAAGTGATCATTCAGGGTCGGGGAGAGCAGCTTTTCAAAGATGTGAATGATTTTCTCCGGCGGGTGGATATGCGGAAAGTCGGAAAAAGAGCCCTTGAATCCCTGATTCAGGTTGGCGCTCTGGATGATTTTGGAAACCGGCCGGATTTGCTGGAATCCATGGACCGGATTATCGCCATTAGCTCATCCAATTTTCAGGCTGCAGATGCAGGTCAGGTCTCCATGTTTGGAGATGAGACCGGGCTGACGGAAACCATAAAGCTGCCGGAAGCAAAAACGAAGATCAGCCTCAGAACTCAATTGGATTGGGAACGGGAGTTGATTGGACTCTATGTCTCTGATCACCCACTGAGCACTGTGATGGACAGCCTGAAGCAGCACGTGTCTCACTTTGCCCAGGACTTGAATGAAGCCAAACACCAGGAACGCGTCAGCGTTGCCGGAATTGTCACCAAAATTCGGCATCATCAGACCAAAAACGGCAAAGCCATGGCGTTCGCAACCATTGAGGATATTCAGGGCACAATAGATCTCGTGATCTTCCCCAATACCTGGAAAAAATATGCGGATATTATTCGCTTTGATGAAATTATCTATGTTAAAGGCAAAGCCGATACCAACGGCGGGGATACCAAGGTCCTGGTTGACCAGGTAAGGACCAGCATTACCCATGTTGAATCAATTGGGGAACCATCCAGGCCTCCAACTCAGCCTCCAGTGGAAACACCAACGGTGAAAACACCATCAACCCCACCAGTCGAAAAACCAAATGAAAAGATTCCTGGGCCGGTTGAGGACAAACCGGAAATAAAAGAAGCCCCTTCCAAGCAAGCTCCGCCACCGCCGGATGCTATTCCTCCCGACTGGAAAAAGGAATCGGTGGCTGAAAAAGACACCGAGAAACCGCAGACTTCCCAGGAAAAAGAAAAACCTGTTCCCGAGCGGGCTGCGTCAATAACCCTCGAGGAGGATGCCACTTATCTAATCACGATCATCCTGAAAAACCAGGGAGATACCATGCGGGACAAACTCAGGCTGCGGCAGATATATGGAACTCTGATTAGTTACCCCGGAAAAGACCGGTTCGCCTTTCAGATCACAGAAAACGAAAATAACCATTTACTTGAATTCCCCAATGCCTCAACCAACGTGACCAAAGAGCTTCTAAATCACCTTAGAGATATGCTCGGCTGGGACAATGTGCAGGTTGAAAAATACCTTTTCTAAAAAATCGTAAGTTATTAAAATAAAACTCCTGAAAACAGATTGTTTTCAGGAGTTTTCTCTCTACTTTAAGCAGTTTACTTCAACTGCTGAGGGCCAGGCTGCGCCAGCACCCGGGCAATCGGACGTATATCCATCCACCATTGGGATTTTGGTCTGCCATAATCCCAATCCTCCAGACGAGTGTAATCTTCCATGCCTGTAAATTGGATCTTTCCTCCTTCTAACCCAATGAACACGTTCCGGGGATCTTTTTTTCCAATTTCATTGATGATGAAATCAATGCTCTGCACTGCCAGCCTCGTTCCCTGGATGCGGTCAAAAGGAGTCGGATTTCCACCCTGCTGCTGGTGTCCCAGAATTGCCTGCCGTACATCAAAGAGCTCTTTTCCTTCCACCTCAAAGAGACGAACCATAAAATCGGTTGTGTAAACCGGATGGGCGCGTTCATTGCGGATCATCAACCCCAGCCGTTTACCCTGGTTGAATCCAGTAACCAGAAGATCGACATCGTTCTGAAGGTCCTGGAGTGATATCCCTTCTTCGTGAATGTATACCCGTTCAGCCCCTGTGGCTAATCCACCCATCAGCGCGAGATATCCGCAGTATCCTCCCATGGTTTCAACCACAAAACAGCGGCGGGAAGCCACCGCGGACTGTTTGATCTTGTCCACTGCCTGGATAATGCTGTTTAAGGCTGTATCTGCCCCAATGCTTAACTCAGATCCCGGCCGATCATTGTCAATGGTGGTAGGCAGACAGACAATGGGAAGCCGGAAGATTGGAAATTCTTTCTGGCGGCTGAACATTTCATATACACTGTCATATCCGGATTCTCCTCCCACAACCAGCAGACCGTCAATCCGCTGCTCTTCTATTGTCCGGGCAATGGAATAGTAATCTCCTTCTGACAGAACTGTACGGTTGGTGCCAATCTCTGCACCACCCTGGCCAACCCATCCACTGACATCCATCCAGGAGAGTTCTTTTAGATCTCCTTCAATAAACCCGGGAAATCCATTATAAATTCCCAGCATTGTATGGCCCTGGTCAGTTCCCCAACGGACTGCCGCCCTAACCACAGTATTCATCCCCGGGGCAGGTCCTCCGGAGTGCATAACCGCGATCCGGAAAGGATTATCGGGTTTTTCAGCTGGCTTTGGGCAGGGTTGTAAAAGGGTCTGGAGTATTCTATAAGCGGACTGGAAACCTGAACCGCGCAGTTCCAGCACCTTGTCAAATTGATTTTCATTTGCAAAATTGGATATTTGCTGGGTAATCTTTACACATTCCATTAATGAAGAACTCACCACACGGTTTCCCTTCATGCCGATCAACTGCGGTTCATCTTCGGGTTTTGTTTTCTGAAGCTCATGCACTGCTGCATGCCCCAGTATCGTTCCCAGGTTGCGGTCAAATGCGCTTGGCGAACCTCCTCGCTGGACATGCCCTAAAATTGTGATCCGGGTATCTTCACCAAGTTTTTCTTCCAGCGTTTCTTTTATGGCCTGGCTGGTAATTGGGTTTCCCTTTTTGTCGCAGGCTCCCTCAGCCACTACCACTATGCTGTCCCGGCGGCCAATCTTGCGTCCTGCACTGAGTGCTTCACACATTTCCTTCTTCCAGGTATCTGGATCGGGGGGAACTTCCGGAATAAACAACCAATCTGCTCCAGCTGCCAGAGCGCCCATCATCGCCAGGTATCCACAATTCCTGCCCATCACCTCAACTACAAAACTGCGCTGATGGCTGGAAGCCGTACTAGTGATGGCATCGATTGCTTCTGTGATCCGGTGCAGCGCGGTATCGGCGCCGATGGTCATTTCTGTACCATACATGTCGTTATCAATTGATCCCGGCAATCCTACAATCACGAGATTGGGGTATTTTTCAGCATTCTCAGGTGGAATTTCTCCGGATTTAATCAACTCTTTAATCAATTCCGGCCATTCCTCCCGGAAGATGGATGCGCCGGTTAAACTACCGTCTCCTCCAATAATAATCAACCCGTCTATTCCGTGGTTCACCAGGTTTTTAGCTGCCTTCTGGCGTCCCTCCCAGGTCTGGAACTCCTGGCAGCGGGCGGTTCCGATCACAGTTCCCCCACGATGCAGAATTCCTCCCACAGATTCCCAGGTCATCTCCTTGATCATCCCTCCGCCTTCAACCATTCCCTGATACCCCTCACTGATCCCGTAAATCCCTATTCCGCGATCCAGGGCAGTCCGGACTGCTGATCGAAGGGCGGCATTCATCCCCGGTGCATCTCCACCACTGGTGAGTATTCCGATTTTGTTCATATCATAAAGTCTCCTGGGACATGGGTGTAAAAACCCCTACAACTGCTGATCAAATGGTAACCATAGTTACTTTCTATATCAATCGAGCATGGGAATTTTTATCCCATGTTTTTTAGCTGCTTCTATTGCAGACTGGTATCCTGCATCTGCGTGGCGGACAATTCCCATACCGGGATCGGTCGTCAGGACCCGCTCCAGACGTCGGGCAGCCTCCACAGTTCCATCAGCAACAATCACCTGACCAGCATGCTGGCTGTAACCGATTCCAACCCCGCCCCCATGATGAAAGGAAACCCAGGTAGCGCCGCCCACCGCATTGATTAACGCATTCAGGATGGGCCAGTCACTCACAGCGTCCGTGCCATCTTTCATACCCTCTGTTTCCCGGTTGGGTGAGGCGACAGATCCCGAATCTAGATGATCCCGACCAATCACAATCGGCGCTGAAACTATTCCTTCAGCAACCAGGTTATTGAAAGCTAACCCTGCTTGAACCCGTTCCCCGTACCCCAGCCAGCAGATTCGGGCAGGCAACCCCTGGAAAGGAATCCGTTCCCGGGCTATATTTATCCAGCGTTTAAGGTGTTCATCTTCCGGGAAAAGTTCCAGGATAATTTCATCGGTCCGGTAAATATCCTCTGGATCACCGGATAGAGCAACCCACCGAAAAGGACCTTTGCCCTGGCAGAATAACGGTCGGATATAAGCGGGAACAAATCCGGGGAAATCAAAGGCATTTTCAACTCCCTGGTTAAAGGCCTGCTGGCGGATATTATTGCCATAATCGAAAACTACTGCGCCAGCCTGCTGCATCCTTAACATCGCTTCCACATGCACTGCCATGGACTGTAAAGAACGTCGGCGGTACTCAACCGGATCACTTTGCCGGAGTTTATCAGCTTGCTTTATGGTTAATCCCAGCGGAACGTAATCCAATGGGTCATGGGCGGAAGTTTGATCAGTCACCACATCCGGGATCACCCCTTTCTCGACCATTTTTGGGAGAACTTCAGCTGCATTCCCAATCAGACCAATTGATATCGCCTTTCCCGCCTCTTTGTACTCCTCAACCCGGGCCAATGCCTGATCAAGGTCCTCCAGGACTTCATCCACATAGCCGATTTCCAGTTTTCTGTGCGCATGGGCTGGATTTACTTCCACGATCAACCCCACACCTTCATTCATCGTGATCGCCAGTGGTTGAGCTCCGCTCATTTCTCCCAACCCGGCTGTCAGGACAAATTTCCCTTTTAATGAAGGCCAACCATGCTGCTCTGCCAGGGAGCCCAGCGTTTCATAAGTTCCCTGCAGGATTCCCTGGGTGCCGATATAAATCCAAGATCCTGCCGTCATCTGTCCATACATCATCAGCCCCTGAGCTACCAGGTTGTCAAAATGCTCCTGTGTTGCCCAGAATGGGACCAAATTCGAATTGGCGATCAGCACCCTTGGAGCATCCAGGTGAGATTTAAAAACCGCAACCGGTTTTCCGGATTGAACAAGAAGGGTTTCATCCTCTTCTAGCTCGATCAGACTTTGCAGGATAGCATCGAACGCCTCCCAGCTCCGGGCAGCCTTTCCACTACCTCCGTAGACCACCAGCCGGCTGGGATCTCCGGCAACTTCAGGGTCAAGATTATTTTGAATCATTCGATAAGCGGCTTCAATCTGCCAATTTTTACACTTCCTGGTGGTGCCACGCGGAGCGCGGACTTCTCGTGGTTCAGACATTGGAAGCTCCTCAAAAATGTTAAGCTCTTTAGGTTATTGCATTCATATTATATATTAAGACCCTGAGACTGGTGTTATGATTGAATGAGGGTTTTCACAAAGCTGATTGGCAGGCTGCGTTTCTGAGAGAAACTGGATGAAGCTTATCCCTTATTGCCCTTCAAAAATGGCCTGAGTATGGTAAGATTTGGGCTGAAAAAGAGAGAATCCACCTGGAAGAGGAAAGGATGATTTATGAAGAACATCTGTGTAGTTGGTGTCGGTTATGTGGGTATTATTACTGCAGCCTGTTTTGCAGATCTGGGGAATAAGGTTGTCGCTCTTGATATTGACCAGGAAAAAATCGCCGATCTAAAAAACGGGAAAATGCCTATTTATGAACCGGGCTTAAAAGAGCTGATTGACCGCAATGTAGAAGCAAATCGTATTCGTTTTACCAATTCTTATGAAGAAGGATTAAAGGATGCTGAGTTTGCTTTCATTGCCGTCGGCACGCCGTCCGGTGTTGATGGAGAAGCAGATTTACAATATGTCGCGTCCGCAGCTCGATCCATCGCTGACTATATCAATGAAGGTTTGGTCATTATCAATAAATCCACCGTTCCGGTCGGCACCGGGGACTGGGTATCAGATATTGTCAGGGAACAAAACCCGGATGCGGGTAATTTTGCAGTTGTCTCCTGTCCCGAGTTCCTCCGGGAAGGATCTGCAATCAGCGATTTTATGCAGCCCTACCGGATTGTTATCGGCTCCCTGGATGAGGAAGCGGCTGATAAGGTCGCCCAGCTGCATCTTCCCCTGCGGGCTCCAATTATTATCACCAACCTGAGAACCGCAGAAATGATTAAATACGCTTCCAATGCCTTCCTGGCAACAAAAATTTCCTTCATAAACGAAATTGCAAACATCTGCGAGGATCTTGGCGCCGATGTGATGGAAGTCTCTAACGGTATGGGTTATGACGCCCGAATCGGACCTTCTTTCCTCAATGCCGGTATCGGCTACGGCGGGTCCTGCTTCCCCAAAGATGTAAAAGCCCTGGCTTATATGGCGGAGGAAAAAGGTCGCCATCCACAGCTTTTACAATCCGTGATGGAGATTAATACTGGCCGCCGTGCTATGGCAGTGGAACAGGTGAAATCACTTTTAGATTGTGACAACTTGTCCGGTAAAACAATTGGTATGCTCGGTTTATCTTTTAAACCCAACACGGACGATATGCGCGACGCGCCCTCAGTAACCATCGCCAACTTACTGCTGAAGGATGGCGCCGCTGTGCGGGCATTTGACCCCATCGCGATGGAAGAAGCCGCCAAACAGCTTCCCGATGTGAAAATGGTTAAAAATCCCTACAAAATGGCTGAAGGCTGTGATCTGCTGATGATTACTACCGAGTGGAATGAATTCCAGCAGCTGGACCTCAAACGGATAAAAAAGGCCATGAAGCAAGCTGTTTTATTTGACGGACGTAATATTTATGATCCGGTGAAAATGACCGAGCTGGGTTTTCGCTACCGTGGTGTAGGCCGGGGATACAACGGCCGCTGACTCTTCACAATAAACTATTATCCCTTTCCAATCATATCGAAGCTATTATATATTTTATAGCAGCCGTTTAAATAAGGTTTTAAGGATGAATAACAACTCGGGCCATCCCCCTGTGATTGATTATGAAGGATCTGACTATCAGACCAGTTTCTGGGATGAAGGTGGTCGTGAATACGAAGATCAATCCGAAAGAATTGCCCTCAAACGGCTGCTTCCTGATCAGGGTAATCTACTGCTGGAAATTGGCGCTGGCGCTGGGCGCAACACTCCGCGCTACAGTGGTTTCCAGCGGGTTGTTTTACTGGATTATTCCCTGACCCAGCTGCTGCAGGCTCAAGAGCAGCTAGGACGGGGCGATCGGTATATTTATGTTGCCGGCGATGTCTACCGGCTGCCCTTTGTTAAGAACCTGTTTGACGGCGCAACCATGATTCGGACCCTGCACCATATGAAAGACCCCCTGTTATCCTTGCGCCAGGTGCAGCGAGTGCTTGAACCCGATAGTCCATTTCTTCTGGAATATGCTAATAAACACAACCTGAAAGCAATCCTTCGCTACCTGCTTGGACGGCAGGATTGGAACCCCTTCGCTCTGGAAGCAATAGAATTTACAGACCTGAATTTTGATTTCCATCCCAAAAGCATCCGGAAATGGCTGGCAGATGCTGGTTTCAAATTGGAGCGGCAGTTAACTGTATCCCATTTCCGAATTAATTTCTTGAAGAAAGTGATTCCGACCAAGGTTCTTGTTTTTCTGGACTCAATATTACAGCCAACAGGCAGCTGGTGGCAGCTTTCCCCCAGTGTATTCACCCGCAGCCTGAAAAACAAATCTCACCCGGACAAAGAAGTGGAAGGGTTTTTCCAGTGTCCGGCATGCAGCAGCGCCCTGCCCGACCAGGAACCCAAATCAGATCAGCTCGTGTGCCAATCCTGCGGTGCGGTTTATCCAATCAAAGACGGAATTTACGATTTCCGATAATAAAAAATGACAAGGACCACTCTTTTTTTTAGACAGCCCCATCTCATAACCTTTACCAGCTGCGGAGTTGTGCACCCAGTTCCTTTTCCAAACGTTTTACTATTGACTCCCTGATGGCGGCAACCTCTTTGTCCGTTAAGGTCTTTTTTGGATGCTGATAAACCAGGCTGTATGCCAGACTCTTTTTACCTTCACCCAACTGTTCTCCCCGGTAGACATCAAATAAGCTTACTTCTGTCAGGGTTTCTCCTCCGGCTAGAAGAATTAGTGATTGAACAGTTTGAGCAGGGACATCATCATCTACTACCAATGCCAGGTCCTCCAGCACAGGAGGTTGGTCTGGAATCGATTCCACATTAAACAGGTCATCCACCTTGTTCAATAGGGTTTCCATATCCAGTATTGCCGCTGTCAGTGGAGCTTCAGTAAGTTTGTAATTACCTTTCACCTTGGGATGAATTTCTCCCATAAATCCCAAGAGTTTGCCATCCATTTCAATCCGGGCACACTTCCCGGGATGATAACTTGGCGCAGTATCTGTTGTGTAGCTGACATTTTCGATATGAAGATCCGCCAGCAGTTCCTCAATTAAACCTTTTAGATCATAAAAATCCATTAGGTCCTGATCTGCGCACTGCCATGAATGATGGGTCCTCACCCCGGTTAAAGCAATCGCCAGTTTTAATTTTTCATCAACCGGAATCTTATTCTCACCATTCGGGAAAAATTCCGAACCAATTTCAAATAATGCGATTCTTTCCCTACTTCGTCGATTCTTCTCCACAACCTCTAACAGACTGGCCAGCAGGCTCCTGCGCATCACGGTTTTATCTGAGCTGATGGGATTGGCGAGTTCCAGATAATTCTGGTCTGGCAAATTATGATCTGGAGGGAAGACCCGCAATTCCGCCTCAGGGGAAGTGATCCGATAGGTGACGATTTCCTGTAATCCGATTCCTGCCAATTTGTCGCGGATTTTATCTTCCAGTTCCAAGGCTCGATTACCTACCTGCAGCGGCAGCCCATCTGCAAGATTGGTTTCGGGAATCTGATCATACCCATACACCCGGGCAATTTCTTCCATCAGATCTGCTTTACCGACCATGCCCTGCCCGATATCCAGGCGGTGGGGAGGTGTTTTAACAACCAGTTCATCCTTTTTGATAATGACTTCAAAATTAAGTTTTTTGAGCAGCTCCCCAATCTCAACCGCTGACAGTGAGATGCCTAACCAACGCTGGATATCTCCAGGTGTGAGCTTTACCTTTGTATCAACTGGCGGAAGTGGATATTCATCCACCAAACCTTGAGCAACTTTGCCTCCGGTCCATTTTCTCATCCACTCCAGGCAGCGTTGCACACCCTGCGATGCAATTGCTGGATGAACACCCCGTTCAAATCGATACGCCGCTTCTGAGGGAAGTCCCTGGGCAGAAACAGTTCTACGGATGTTGACATAATTCCAGGAAGCTCCTTCCAGCAGTACATTTCGGGTTTTCTCGCTCACTTCGGAGTCAGCCCCACCCATCACCCCTGCCAGGGAGAGAGGACCCGATTGATCGGTAACCAATACTGTAAAATCATCCAATTTCCTCTCAATATCATCCAGGGTTGTCAGGGTTTCTCCTGATTTTGCTCTGCGGGTGATAATACTGGGGGGTTTTCCATCTGCTCTTTCCAGCAGTACATCATAATCAAAGGCGTGCAGCGGTTCTCCAATTTCAAGCATGGTGTAATTGGTTGCATCTACAACACAATCGATAGGACGAATCCCGGCCAACTTTAATCGGCGCTGGACCCAATACGGGCTGGGTTTCTTTTCCACATCTTCAATTAATCCCAGCACAAATCGCGGATTCAACTCAGGCTCCTTAATTTCAATGGATACTCGTCCTTTGATGGGATCTCCTTCCGTCACTGATTCCAGGGTAAGAGGAATTAACTTTCCATCGGTTATCGCCGCAACTTCCCGGGCAACGCCTAAAATACTTGCAGCCCTGGCAATGTTGGGTGTGATGGCAATATCCAGGACCGCATCGCCCATATACTCTGCCAGAGCCTGACCTGTGGGAGCATCTTGATCCAGCAGAATGATGCCCTCATGCTCTTCTGAAATCCCAAGTTCGCGTTCCGAACAGGCCATGGAATAGGAATCCACTCCGCGGATTTTCTTTCTTTTCAGTGTGGTTAACATTATGTCTTTGGTTTCATTATAGGCATCGATAATGGTTGCCCCCTCCCGCGCATAAGCGACTTTCAGGGGAGGATCCAGTTCACCTTTATCCAGATAAGGAAATAAGTTTGGAGCACCGGTCAGAACTGTATGTTCCTGTTCCCCGTCATCCAGACGGCAAAGAACCAGGCGGTCCGCATTCGGGTGAGGCATCACTTCTCGAATTTCTCCGATAACGATTTCATCTGGATTCCAGGAAAAACCGCTTATTTTTGTTGATTGTTGTTTCTCTTCGGGCAGAGGCAGCCCTACATAACGAATGTCTTCAACTTCCAAGCCCGCCAGGGTAAGTTTGTATGACAGCTCTTCGATCGGCAGGTTAATCTCAACATATTCTTTCAACCATGATATCGGTACTTTCATTGTTATTTTCCTTTACAAAATTACTGCAGCCAATAAACCCGGTCCGAAATTAAAACTGATCCAAGAATCTCAGGTCATTGGCCCAGAAATATCGAATATCTTCAATATGGTGACGCATCATGGTAATGCGCTCAGGGCCCATGCCAAAGGCAAAGCCTGAATATACTTCGGGGTCGAATCCACCATTTTCCAGCACCGTGGGGTGAACCATACCACAGCCCAGAATTTCCAACCAACCGGCCCTCTTGCAAACCGAACAACCATCTCCTCCACAAAGGAAACAACCTATATCCATCTCCGCGCTTGGTTCCGTGAATGGGAAATGTGAAGCCCGGAACCTGGTTCTCGCTTCCTGGCCGAACATCCTGCGGGCGAAATTGCTCAGTGTTCCTTTTAAATCGCCGAAGGTGATCCCTTTTCCTACAGCCAACCCTTCCACCTGATTAAATTGAATTTCCGACCTGGCAGTGATCTGTTCGTATCGATAGCACATCCCCGGCAGGATAATCCTAATCGGAGGAGGATCCTCGGGATACTTTCGGGTATGTTCTAACATGGCATGGATCTGCCCTGGGGAAGTATGCGTTCTGAGTAAAAGCGGATTATCTCCGCGATCCTTAACACTTTTTATGAAGAAAGTATCCTGCATATCCCGTGCAGGATGATGAGGCGGGAAATTAAGCAGCTGGAAATTGTATTCGTCTGTTTCCACTTCGCGGGAACGGTAGATCTGAAAACCCATATCTCCGAAGACGCGGTAGATCTCCCTTAAGGTTTGGGTCGTTGGATGAATACTTCCACTTATCGTTCTTCGTCCTGGTAGGGTGACATCAATTTTTTCCCCTTCCAGGTCTTGATTAATCCTGCGTTGGTTAAACAGGCTTTCTTTTTCACCAGAAGCAGTTTCGAGGGCTACTTTAACTTGATTTGCAGTCCGACCGACAACCGGCTTTTCTTCTTTGGACAGCGTGCCCAGCGCTTTAAATATCTCCATTAGCTCGGAACTGCGTCCAAGGTACTTTACCTGCCAGTTCTCTAATAACTTCTCATCATCGACCAGTTCTAAAGCCGATAAAGCTTCCCTTCGTATCAGTTCCAGTTTTCCTTCCATAATTCCTCCTGATTTCTGCGGGATCCCGAGCAGGATTTTCCTTCCCTGGTTATTCCTGGAAAAAGAAAAACCCGCCCCACAAAGGGACGGGGTTTACCCGCGGTACCACCCAATTTAGCCAATCAAACGGCTCACTTTATCCCAACAACATAATAAACCATATGCGATTGGTACCCATCGTAACGCCGGGGCTGCGGCTCAGACTACTCGAGAATTAATCTTTCCCCTGAGCACTCGGGAGGGAACTTCATTTGGCTTACGATCTGGTGCGGGGTCTCAGTCTCTGACTCGCACTCCCTGTCAGTGTCAAACCAAACTACTTTTCTCCGTCAGCGTTTTCTGTTCTATTTAATTAATCAATGTTAATGTTATCTAATTATGGTCAAAATATCCGATCTGTCAAGACCCGGAGGGTGATTGGGGGTTGAATCTATCGTATCGCGCTAGTTAAGATTATTTTCATTAACCGTATTATCAGATTTATTCAGCGCTTCCTCAGCACTTCCAAAAACAAAGGAAGCCAGGCGGGCAACCAGCAGTAAGAGAGACAGATCGGTTTCATTAAAATGGTCCTCAGGCATTGAGTTGACCACTTCCATCACACCCATTACCCTGTCTTCTAGAATTAATGGTACTGCCATTAAACTACGGGTATGGAATCCAATCGACTGGTCGACTGATGAGATCCAGCGGTCATCTTTCCTTACATCGGGCACAAGGGCAGATTTTTTATAGGTTTTGACCCATCCCGCAATACCTGAACCAGCCGGTATTCGATAATCTGTCAACTCCTCCTGTCGAACCCCTACAACAGCAACAAAAACCAGTTCATCACTTTCTTCGTCCAGCAGCAGGATTGAACCATTTTCAGATTCTACAGCCTCCAAAGCAATTGTAAGAATATTCATCACCATCTCAAGCAAATCTGATGAGGTAGAAAAAATCTGCAGGTTGCACTGCAGCTCATTTAGTGCATGGATAACATTCCAAAGCCGGTTGTTTTCTTCTTTTAAATCCAAATTCTCTCTCTTTAAATCAGCGCTTTCTTCTTTTAAATTCCGAAGAAGTTGGGGATCAACCATGGATTAACTACCTCCTAAAGATATTAGAGTCAGAATTCAATATATATGGCTCAGATTGTATTTTACTAATTATACAGCCATTTTATAAAAATAGAGATTTCCTTCTAAAGGGGGCTTAGAAGCGTTTATAATCTACACAATGAGTATTATACCTACCCCTAATAAAGTACTTTTGTTAATATTGATCATCGTAATCCTGCTCAGTGGATGCGGAGGAACGACGGAGGCTCCACAGGGAACTGCCACACTGGTTTTACCAACCCGAACACCATTTCCTCCTCCTTCCACCCCCATCCCCACTGCAGCGGTTGTTAACGAGGACATTATCACGGTTGCTGCTTATCAGGAAGAACTTGCTCGATACAAAGCAGCTGTGAATCGTGATCTAACGGAAGAGGATCAATCTCTAGTTATTAATGATTTGATAAACCTCACTCTCCTCGCCCAAGCAGCCGCATCAGAAGGATTTCAGATCTCAGAGACCGATCTGGATGAAAGAATTGCCAGATTGGAAACAGAAGATCAGCCTCTTATTGGTTGGTTGGCAGTTTATGGCTTCACGGAGGAAAGTTTCCGCAACCATTTAAAAAGGTCGCTGGAGGCAGCCTGGATGAGGGACCAAATCATCACGGATGTGCCTCTTGAAATGGAACAAATTCATGCCCAGCAGATGTTATATTACAATCTGGCTGCAGCTGAACAAACGCTGGAGAACCTGAATTCCGGGAAAGATTTCTCCCAGCTAGCCAAAACCCATGATCCGCAGACACAAGGTGATCTGGGATGGTTCCCGCCCGGTTTCTTGACCATTCCAGAACTGGATCAAATCTTATTCAGTCTCGAGGCTGGAGAAACTAGTGATATCATAGAAACAAAAATCGGTTATCATATCATCAAGGTACTCGAAAAAGATGGGAACCGGCCGCTGGACCCAGCTATCAGGCAGATCCTGCAGGAACAAGCGCTGGATGATTGGCTTGAACGCCGTTGGAAACTGAGTACAATACAAATCACACTCCCTTCATAAGTTGCTCCCAGGAGTAAATTTATGTCCGACCCGATTGAAGAATTCCTCGAAGAAAATGAGCAGCTGGTTCCTGAAAAGAAGCGAAGCTCAGGATGCCTGTTAAATGTTCTTTCCGGTATATTTGTGGCAGGGACCATGATAGTTGTGCTGCTGTTTGCAATTATCTTTATCAACCCGCAAAGCAGTTTAAACCCACTTCCTCCTACCACCCTTCCGGCTCCGGTTTTAACATACACATCAACTCCCACTCCTAAAGGTGTACTGCCGGCAACCTGGACTCCTGTTTCCTCCCCAACAATTTCGCCTTCCGATACACCAATTCCTTCCAACACACCCAAACCAACAGCGGAAGAAACACCCATTCCAACCGCCAATCTGGAGAGTGGGACATCCTTCTCTATCCAGGGCGGATCACCCAGTTATGCTGAAAATTCCTTCCACCCGGAAGACGGCTGCAACTGGTTAGGTATTGCTGGACAGGTATTTGACAGTGAAGGAACTGCCGTGAGCGGAATCCTGGTTGAAGCAGGTGGTTTTCTGGGAGAAACTGAAATTACAGTTTTAACATTAACTGGGACGGCAGTAAATTATGGGGAAGGCGGATATGAAATTGTCCTCAGTGATTCACCGGTTTCCTCTGACGGGGATGTCTGGATCCAACTGCTGGACCAGGCAAACCTGCCCCTATCAGAAAAAGTGTATATTCAAACCTATGACGGCTGTGATTCAAACCTGGTAAAAATTAATTTTGAGCAGAATCCGGTAGAGTAATAACAAAAGATAATAGAAGCTCCGGGAGCTTTTGTTTTAATCTGAAAATATACGTACCCGGTGATTACTTATCAATTTGATAGCATCGGTAATTAACTGCCGATTCTCTTCAATCTGGTGCCACCGGCTGGCTCCGGAGGAATGCGGTAAGGGAATGATCCAGCGACCTTCGACTTCTTTTTGAGTACCGATAATCTCCCGCAGTTTTAATTTTTTAGGATAAAAAAGATTAATTGCCAATCTTCCAATGGGGATGATGACCTGGGGATTTACAAACTCAATTTCCTGATCCAGATAGGGGCGACAGATTTCCTGCTCTCTTTTGGATGGTACCCGATCCCCGCTGCCCGATGACTGCCTACCCGGGTAACATTTCGTAACCGATGACATGTATTGTGTAGATCGGAACCACTCTTCCCCGATTCCCGCTCTTTCCAGCCAGCCAAATAATCGGGTCCCGCTGCCAGCATTAAACGGCCGCTCTGCTTCCTGTTCAGTGATTCCTGGTGCCTGACCAATAGTCATAAACTCCGCCGAATCAAGACCGGAAAAAACAGCTGGGGGATAAATCTCAAAGCCCTCCTCCAAACAGAGACGGCATTGTTTCATCCCTTCCTGCAGCTTAGAAAGCGATTGGTTAGGGTGTTTATTCATCAATAATCCTCAAGATATTTAGTGAAATCCATTAGGACTCTTCTCCGCTGAATTCCTGCCAAGCCTGTTGAACAAACAGGGCATCCTCCTCCAATGTAGGACTTTCACAGAGAATCCTCCCTCCTGCCTTTACTTCCAGCAGCGCCTGGAAAAGAGCCTCCAGATTAAAATCGGACTCGCTGATAATCAGATGGTTTTGTTCCCCTTTTTCCGTGTATTCAATCCCTGAAATATGACAATGCAATCGTTTTATACTGTCCGCTCCCAGGGCTTTCAGATAAGTTTCCAGTACTTCTATCCACTCCCGGGTTGAATTCATGGAGCCGTCTCCCGGACGGGCGTGAAGATGGGCAAAATCCAAACAGGGTTCAACGCCAGCAATCTTACTCATCTCCAGAGTATCTTCCAAGGATCCGAGCATAGCTCCTTTTCCCATTGTTTCCGGTCGCAACATTACCGGATTTTCCTCTACCCTGAGTTCGCAGACACAGTTTTCCAGACGAGGCATAATAGTTTTTAATACGTCTGCTGGCGGCTGTTTAAAATACGAGCCAGGGTGAAAAACTATATCTGTCGCGCCCGATATGTACCCCGCGCGGGAGGCATCCATCAACCGTTTGCGTGATTTCGGCCATTCATCCTCATCAGCATTTAAATTAATGTAATATGGCGCATGAACACTTAACGCCACATCCTGCTCGATCCCAGCTTCTTTGATTTTCTCAGCTGTTGTATCCGAAACCCGAACTGACCGCACCCAGCCCAACTCCATCGCACGCAGACCTAAGTCGTGCAAATAATGGATACCGCCGACACTGCCGCCGGGATTTTTAGGTTTATTTTTCGGTGTGCCAACGGTACCAAATCGAAATGACAACTGACTCATTTTTCCTTCCTCTACTGAAAATTAAACTATTGTTAAAAAAACGAAAACCAAATTCCAAAGCGGTGGTCCAAAAATCAACAGTCCAACCAGAATAGATATAAAGACGGTCACTCACACACTTCCGGCGCTGACATCCATGCATATATTTACCGCGATGTGCTGCTCAGGCTGATCAAATCTACCATCACCTCGACAGCCATATTAAACAATGAGGCTGCCCAGACCAGACCGACAGATCAGCAGGGTAATCCATCCCGCTTTGCTGATCCCAAAAAGGAATCCGAAAATAAAAACAACCAGGGTAAAAGGTTCCTGGATCCTGGCATTTTGTTGAGTCACCAGGAGGTATTTAATCCCACCCAGGGAGAATAGAATTGTGCGCAGACAGTTTTTTAGTTATCTCTTTTCACTTAATGTGACTACGTTTCCTCAACTTTAATGGATAATCCCAGTTCAGTTAGAACTTGGGATTGTATTGCCCACATCGCCTCTTTTCCGGATTGAGTATCGTGGTCATATCCCAATAAGTGCAGTACCCCGTGCACAACCAACAGCTGCAGTTCCTCCTCAACAGCATGCCCTCTTTCGAGGGCTTGCTTCTCTGCTTGAGGAAAGGATATGATAACGTCACCCAGATAGCGGGATTCGAGATCCGGGTCCGTAAAATCCGCCCCGAATGCCAATACATCTGTGGTTCTATTTATTCCCCGATAGCGCTGATTCAATTCCGTCATCTCTTCATCATCGGTGATCTTAAGAGTCAAAGAGGGCGAGTCAGGCACACCATCCAGCAGCAGAGTTGTCTCTCCGCTGGAAAGCAGTATTTGGTCAGAAATTTTGTTTTGGAATTGTTCTAAAACAAGAATCGCTATCACTTGATCTTCTATTTCACTCCCGCTTTTCAACAACTGTGACATCCCCATTATCGATTGCGGTTCGGTTTTCCTCTTGATTATTATTCTCGGGATAATCTACCCTGGCATGATAGGTACCTTTCAGGGTTGCTGTATAGGAATCTATGATCATATTAAGATCCTTTAAGGTCAGCTCAGTATTAATCAGCTGTCCAGCTTTCACCCTGCGGTCAACCATATCTTTGATTAAAGACCTCAGCTCTGCATCCGTTTCGGGATTCTGAGATCGAACGTATGCCTCACAGCCATCTGCCAGCATCACCAGAGCAGTCTCTACTGATTGCGGACGGGGACCAGGGTATCGGAACTTGGTTTTATCCACTTTGGTATCATCATTGCCTGCTGCCTCCAGTGCCTTGCCGTATTGATACCGGGTCATCAGCGTTCCGTGATGTTCAGGGATAAAATTACGAATCCGTCGTGGAATTCGATACTTTTTAGCCAGTTCCAGCCCATTTTGAACATGTTCAATGATAATGGCTGCGCTCTCTTCCGGATCCATATCATCGTGCGTATTAATTTGATTTGTCCCCTGGTTTTCTATAAAGAATTGGGGATCATGCATCTTTCCAATATCATGGTAGAGCGCTCCCACATGAGCCAGCATGCTGTTGGCCCGAATCCGTTCTGCAGCCTGTTCGGCTAGGTTCGCTACCTGCAAAGTATGCTGATATGTCCCCGGAATTTCCCGCAGTAAACGTTGCAAAAGGGGATGATCCGGCCGGGACAATTCCACCAGCTGTAAAGTCGTGGTCAGATCCAATAACGGCGCAAGAGTATATTCCAGCAGTATTGTCAAACCAGCAGAAGCAATGCCGTTAAAGGCGGAAGCACCGATTAAAGTCGCCAGCCCGGTTAAATCAGTTGCTGGATCAATGATTCTATAAGCAACCAGGATTACTGCTCCGGAAACAGCAATAATTCCCGCAACAGGAGCATATGCTGATAAACGCTGAGGGCGGCGAAGAATCAGCAAACCCATCATACCCCCCAGACTGTAATAAAGGGTTAAGTCCAGGGAATAGGGCATACCATAGGCCGCGAGAATTGCCAGCGGAATGGTAGTGAAAAGAGCTGTTCGGCGGTCAATCAACGCCGCGACGATTAATGAATAGGTAGCCATGGGGAATAAATACGGAATCACCAAATGCCCGGGTGTGACATAACGGGATACACCCAGGAACACGAGGAATAAAATAACAAACAAGGTCAGTTGCTTGGTATTTTTTAATAAATCAGGATAGGCCAGGAAGTAAAGAACGATCAAAACTGCTGACAAAGAAACTACGGCAAGTGTTCCAGCTTGATTTTGCCAGCCGGAAAATGTAGTAAGCAAACCCACTTCCTTTAATGCTTCAATATCTTCGGCTTGAACGATCTCACCGCGCCGGATAATGGTTTCCCCGGCAACAATTGACCGAGTGACCGCCGGAACACTTTCCATCGCTTCATCCCGGGCGGCCTGGGTTTCTTCCTCACTGTATACACTATTTGGCGCCACAAACGCTGAGGCAATTTCAACGACCAGATTCACCTGATCTTCTGAAAGCGATAAACTGACCAGGGATGGCAGCTGTTGACGGGCATTTTCCAAATCAACCTCCTGGATAGTATTCCGCATCACCTGCTCAAGGATAACTACGGATTCCTGCCGGACAGTTTGCCACCGCACATCACTTAAACCTAGGATTTGCTCTGCTGTATCCTGGGATATGTATATTCCCTCCAATGCCGCCAGGTCAGTATATTTTTGTTCCTGGGAAGCAAACTGATCATTTCTGACCGAATCAATAAAGTTCAACGCGTTTTTGAGATGGTTTAACTGGGCGCGGGCGATAGCCGAATCCGGCCGGGTGTAAATCGGATCTATCTGCCGGGCGGCTTCCTGTTGATTTTGGGCTGTCAGGACTTCACTTTGATAGCTAACCGCATAGGGCGACATGATATCCTGGGAAGCTACATTGCCTTCTACAACAGACACTGTTGACAATGCTCCAGTCAGGGACCAATTGATCAGCCACCAAATCCCAGCCATAGAAACAAGCAGAACCAGGATCAAGATGATTATTCTGATCAGGGAAGGTTTAGTTCTTTGATCATCCATATTTAGTCTTTCCTTCATCAGGGTGAAGGGTTTATAGCCCGGTAACAACTATTAAGGGAAGATAATCCACCAGTGATCTAAACACCAGATCCAAACTGAATATTGAAACGATATTCTGCCTTTTCTAATCAGACTGAAGCAGATCGCGGACTATCTGATTGGCTTCTTTTCCATCCGCTTTACCACGGATTTTGGGCATCAAGACACCCATCACCTGTCCTATATCAGCTATAGAACCCGCGCCCGATTCCTGGATAGCCTCCTTAACCAGCACTCGCAATTCTTCTTCCGTGAGAGGCTGGGGAAGGAATTCACTCAAAATTCCGATTTCAGTCTCAGCTTTGGTGATTAAGTCTGGACGATTGGCTTGCTTTGCTCCCTCAATGGTTTCCTGGCGGAATTTCACTTCTTTTTGCAGCAGGCTCAATATTTTTGCTTCGTCCAACTCTCCCCTGGCTTCAACTTCGGCATTTTTAATAGAAGCCAGTGCCATACGGAGCGTCATCTTTCGTTGGGCATCACCGGATTTCAGTGCTAATGTTACGGCGTCTCGCAGTTGTGTTTTTAATGTCACGTTCCCCATTATACCCTTTTCAGCCTCCTACCCCATGGGATGCTTCATTTTTCCCCCACCCAGCAAATGCATATGAAGGTGAAAGATTTCCTGGTTCGCATCCGGTCCATTATTGATAATTAAACGATATCCCGAGTCACTTATTCCAGATGCTTCGGCAGCATTCTTTGCTGCAGAAAAGAGTTTCCCCAGAATTTCTTCATCTCCCGATTCCATTTCCTGTACCGAAATAATGTGTCTGTTGGGAATAATCAACAGGTGGATAGGAGCAACCGGGTTGATATCCTTAAACACAGTAATAACTTCATCCTCGTAGACAATTTCGCTGGGGATTTCTTTATTACTAATTTTACAAAACAGGCAATCCTTCATTCTGAACCTCCATTTTTCATCCTGCTGGTTACCAGCATTGATGGTTTTATGATTGGTTTACGATCTCCCCTCGAACCCCTTTGGGACTAATTCCAGTTATCCTAACAGATGAAAATGAATTCCAAACATCCGGGGAGGCAGGCGCTTCAACTCGGAGATAGTTGTCTGTTAAACCTATGGCTTGATGAGTGTTATCCTCTAACATCGCCACCTGCTCCCAGAGGGTAATCAATTCTGTCCCCACAAATTGCTGACGGTATTTAACCGCTCCCGTTTTAAGCAGGTCCCGTATCCGGGCACTTCGTTCTTTTCTTACCGGATGAGTGACTTGATCCGGAAAATCTCCAGCCGGCGTCCCTTCCCGGGCCGAATAAGTAAAAACATGACCGTTTGCAAAATTCATCCGGGAGATGAAATCTTGACTTTCTACAAACTCATCATCTGTCTCAGCAGGAAATCCTGTCATAATGTCTGTGGTCAATGCGATATCAGGAATTACTGCCCGAATTTGATTTACAAGCTCTTCATATTGCCTTGGCGTATTTGCTCTTGCCATCCGGCGCAAGACATCAGCCGAACCAGATTGCAAGGGAAGATGCAGGTGCCGGGCAACTCTTTCTTCCTTGATCAGGTCAATCAGGGAAAGGGTGATGTCCCAGGGTTCAATCGAAGATAGCCGCAGCCGGGGGATCTCAGTATTTTTCAGAATTGCGAGGACCAGATCATGTAATTCGAGGGGTGGATCCAGGTCCTTCCCCCAGGATCCTAATTGCACACCGGTTAAAACTGCTTCCTGTGCCCCTCCCCTGACAGCTGCACTGACATCATTCAGAACAATTTCCTGGGATATGCTCCGTGAATCCCCCCTGGCAACTGTTGTGATGCAAAAGGTGCAGTGATGCCTGCATCCATCCTGGGCTTTAATAAATGCTCTTGTCCGCAGCCGGCTGCCGGGGATGATTGCCCTTTCGAGAGGTTCCTGATCAAACGATTCCTGTCTCAACCCCAATAAATTAGCTACTAGATTATCTTTTTCGGCATTGGAAACAATCCCCGTTAAACCAGGTAAGTTCCGGGCCTGGTCTGGATGCATGCTGCTCCAGCAGCCGGTGGCGATAATCTTTTCCACACCAATGCGGGATAAACGCCGGATAGTTTTCCTGGAATCTGCTGCAGCAGCAACAGTCACAGTGCAGGTATTCACCACAGCTACATCTGCTTCTCCAGGATCCGCCACCAGGCTGTGACCTGCGGCGATAAACTGACGGGCCATGATTTCAATTTCACTTTGGTTTAATCGGCAGCCGATCATATCAAGGTATATTTTCATCTTCCCCATCCACAAATAAAGGAATTTTCTCCACAGGGTCGTTTGTCAGGGAACCTTCACCATTAAATTATCAAACCAGATATCCACCCCAGGATCGTCAAAGGATCCAACTATTAATCCAATGTCTCCTTCGTGAAAACTCAGGTCTGATGTTTCCGCGATTTTAACCCCATTAACGCTGAGTGACAAATACGAACCGCTGCACTCAGCCTGGATATGATTCGACTGATCGCCTGTATTAATCGCATCGGAATGATACATTTGTGGCGGCTCAAGCAGTACCTGTTCACCATCTTGAACCTTTCCAATCCCGTAATATCCATCACTGCTGATGATTAAAAAATAAAAGTTTTCAGTATCCCGGTAGCGGCAAAGGAGACCATAATCATTATCATCCGGACCGCTAATTTTCCCGGCATCCACTTCGATTGACACGTCTGTAAAACTTAACCCCGGATTTGCCCAGTAGTCTGCATTAGGCGCATTCACCACAATTCGATATCTTTCTTCCTCATAATCTGTCATACCCTCCTGGGTTCGCACTCTGTCCCAGCCGCTGGAAGGATCCGAAAATCCATCCTGGAACAGTAAATCGCCCTGATTGGTGGGATATTCACCAAAAAGCTGGGAAATTTGTGACACGCTGCAAGCCAGAGAAATGAGGACCAGCAGAGTTATTGCCAATAAAGTTCGGTTTTGGTTGTTCATCCTTTTTTCTCCATCTGGGATAGTCATGGATAATCCCCGGAAAAAGTGCTTTCCCCTTTCAAAGCTTGGATAATATCGTATCTCAGGGGAGATAACTGGAGAGCAATCGTTCAGCCCGGTCAATCAGCGAGAGATTTTCCGAATAAAGCAAAACCTGCTGCAGATAGTAGACCGTGAGTTCATTGTTTTCCCGGGCTGAATAGATTATGCCAATGTGAAAGTAAGCCGGTGCATAGGATGGGTCTGTTTCCAGAGACCGCTGGAAAAATTTCAGGGCATTCATCTCATCACCCAAATCCAGCAAAACCTGTCCCATTACATCCAGGATTTCCGGGTCTTGACCCTCAAACTGAACGGCTAACCGCGCTGCAGGCAGTCCCAGCTCCCTGACCTGATAAGAATACGTGATACAAAATTTTGCCAGCTGGCTGTAAGAGGTACCATCCAAGGGGTTAAGCTCAATCGCCTGTTGAAATTTCTCAACAGCAGTTTCCAATTCTCCCAGCGCGGCCAGCGATCTGCCTTGCTCAACATACACGTCCGGGTGATCCGGCCAGGCTTGTTCTGCCTTCCCAAAATAATCCAGGGCTGTATCGTGTGATCCTTCCCGCTGCCAGTATAAACCGAGGAACATGTTCACCAGGGGAGACCGGTCATCCAGAGCCAACGCATTCTCAAGTACATCCAGTGGGTCCCTGGAGGGATCTTCCAGGTGTTGGAGTGCTTCCCCCCAGTATGCCCAGGTTTCCAAATAATCCGGTCGCAGGTTCGCTGCCTGTTCAAAAGCATGACCAGCAAGGCGCCATTCGCCAATGGAAGCCAATGCCTGCCCAGTTGTAACAAACTGGTAGGCTGGCTCTTCTGAAAGTGATCCCCGAATGGCTTCTGAGATCAATCCTGCCTCGGGATATGTATCTACTGCTCGATCTAAATATATAAGAGCCTGGTCAGGTGCATGGGCAGCAGTTATCAGCCCAAAATGATACAGTTGATCGTCGGAAACCTCATTCTCATTGAGTGAAAGGTAAGTCTTCCACTCCTCCACCGCAGCGGAATAATTTCCCTGGTCCTCATAAAGATTTGCCAACTTTTCAACAGCCGCCGAATTGTTTTCGAGGTCCTGCCAGATGGTTTCAGCAGAATCCTGCTCCCCTACCTTCAGGAACACTTCCCCAAGCTTCAGACGTCCCTGGTCGGAAAGGATCCCCTTCTGATCAGCATGGATAAATGCGGTTTTAGCCAGGTTATAATCACCTGCCAGATAGGCAGCATCCCCAGCACTTTCCCAGAGAGCTTTCCACCAGAGGCTTTCTTCTGCGAGAGATACCAGAATTTCCGCTTGTTCCTGATAATCTTCCGCGTTAAATGCAGATTGTAATTTCAGGGTTTTTTCGGTTACACTATTAGCAATAGGTACAAAACTTAAAAGAGAGCCGATCAAGACCAATAGTACCAATCGTAGGGCAATTTTCTGGCTTTCATTCATACCTGAGATTATATTGTATTATCTTCTGAAATGAAACCGCGGCAGAGGGTCAATCGGAAAAAAGTATAATCATTTCATCTCAATTTAATAATCTGAGAAGGAACCAAAATGGATTTTGAATTATCAGAAGAGCATCATATGGTGCAGCGGATGGTCCGGGATTTTGCAGCCAAAGAAGTTGCTCCCACGATCCGGGAGCAGGATCGTTTGGGAGAAATGGCTCCTCATTTGCTTCCCCGCATGGCTGAATTGGGAATCCTCGGCATCACCATCCCGGTAAAATACGGCGGTCAGGGAATGGACTATATTTCCCTTGGTCTGGCCTGTGAAGAACTGGAAGCTATGGATACCTCTCTGCGGGTTGTTATCTCGGTCCATAATGGATTGACCTGTTTAACTTTACTTCAGTGGGGAACTGAAGAGCAGAAAAATAAATTTCTAGTTCCGTTGGCAAAAGGGGAAAAAATAGGCTGCGGTGCGTTCACTGAACCCGGCGCCGGATCTGATCTTTCCCATCTCCAGACAACTGGAAAAATTGACGGCAGCTGCTATATCCTAAACGGGGAAAAAATGTGGATATCCCTGGCAACAGTGGCTGATTATGCGGTTGTTACCGTCCGCACAAACCCAAAAGCCAGCAAGGCTTATCAAGGTTTATCTACCTTCCTGGTAGACTTGAATTCCCCCGGCGTCTCGCGGGGTGATCTACATGGAAAGCTGGGCGTCCGGGCTGGATCCACCGGCTGGATTGCCTTCCAGGGCGTGCGTGTACCTGCGGAAAACATGATTGGAAAGGAAGGAGAAGGGTTTAAAGTCACCATGTCCGCTTTTGACAGCGGCCGCTACACGGTTGCTGCCGGCGCAACCGGTTTGATTGGTGCAGCACTGGATGCCAGCAAAACGTATGCTGATCAACGGAAGGCTTTCGGAGAAAAAATCAGCGATCTGCAGCTCATCAAGGCAAAAATCGCCCGCATGTCATTGGACTATCAGGCTGCCAGGCTGCTGTACCTCAAAGCCGGATGGATGAAAAATAAGGGGCTGCGCAATACAAGAGAAACGTCGGCTGCGAAATGGTATGCTACAGAAGCATCCTTCCAGGCGGCTTCCGAGGCTGTCCAAATCCACGGCGCCTACGGATACAGCGATGAATATCCGGTAGAACGCTACCTGAGGAACGCCAAAGGCGCCATGATTTACGAAGGAAGCAATGAAATCCAATCCCTAATCCAGGCAGATTATGCGCTGGAGCGGCGCCAGGATAAAAAACTCCGCAAAGAGAGTCCACCATATGATCATGAATCCTGGACCTGAAAACAGATCCGGGAACAAATAACCATCATCGAATTTCCAATTATCGGGAGGGTAAAAGTGTGAAAATAATTGTCTGTGTGAAACAAGTCCCGGATACCGCAGCCAACATGGAGGTTGAAAACGGGAATATCAGCTGGGGTGACGCTCCATTGATAATCAATCCCTGGGATGAATTTGCTGTGGAGGCTGCTCTGAATCTGGCTGCCGATCAGGGGGGAGAAGTAACCGCCCTCTGTCTCGGTAAGGAGGAGGAAACGGAAGCCATCAAACACGCTCTAGCCATGGGTGCAGATGCTGCTGTTCTGGTCTCAGATCCGGCTCTGAAAGGATCTGACACTGTGGCTGCATCCAAAGTCCTGGCCGCAGCTATTACAAAAATCGGCGAGGTAGATCTGGTACTCTTTGGACAGCAGTCAGTAGACACTGATACCGGTCTGCTGCCGGTTCAGGTTGCCCGGCTCTTAAAATGGCCTTCGCTAACTCTGGTCTCCAAATTTAAAGAGGTTACCCCCGCAAAGGGCAGCCTTCAGGTTATCCGCTCCATGGAAGAAGGAAACCAGGTAATCGAGAGCCGACTTCCTGCTGTGGTAAGCGTTACCAAGGATTACGGTGAACCACGTTATCCCTCGTTTATGGGAATCCGCAAAGCCTCTAAAGCTGAATACCCGGTCTGGACATTGACAGATTTAGGTATTGATCCTCCTTCATCCTCAATCTCCTGGCCTGAGGTTAATGAGCCGGCTGAAAAAGAAATCGTTACCGAGATTATCGATGGGGATACGCCGGAAGAGAAAGCTAAAACTCTGGTCGAAAAATTAATTGCCGAGAAGGTACTCTAATGACAAAAAAAATACTCACATACATAGATCATTTTCACGGAAAAGTGCAGTCCTCATCATGGGAAGCGCTGGGGTTGGCTGCCAAAATTGCTGCTGACAACGGTGGAGAAGCAGCTGCTTTGATCCTGGGAGAGGGAGTAAATGACCTGGCTGATTTGGCTTTTCACTATGGCGCCGACCAGGTTTTCCTGGCGGATCACGCTATCCTGAAAGATTTCCGCCCTGAACCGCTGACAGAGATAATCACCTCAGCTGCCAATGATTATCAGCCGGACGTGATCATTTTCCCCACTACTACCCGCGGAAGAACCCTGGCCGGTATGGCAGCGGTTGACCTGGATACGGGTGTGATGGTGGATGTGATTGATCTGGATTGGAAAGGGGATAAAATCACAGCAACCCGGTCCATATACGGTGGGAAATTATTAGCCAAACTGACCTGCAGCACCAGCCCGGAAATTATCACACTCCGGACCAGGGCATTCGATAAACCGGAACCGGATACCGGACGGTCAGGATCAATAACTCATCTGGAAGTATCCCTCGATCCCGCGGATCAAGCTACAACTGTTTTGGATCATCAGGAAAAAGGGTCCGGAGTCAGCCTGACGGACGCCAGCGTGATTGTTTCTGGTGGGCGAGGCACTGCAATTAATCCAACCCTCACGCCGCCGGATGATCTGGATGAAGCAGGAACAGAGGTCTGGAAGGCGGAGCAAGGATTCGATCTAATTCAGAATCTGGCAGATGTTCTCGGTGCAGCAGTTGGCGCCAGCCGGGCTGCAGTAGACGCTGGTTATATAGTGTACGATCATCAGGTCGGTCAAACTGGCAAGGTGGTCGCACCGGACCTGTATATAGCCTGCGGCATTAGCGGGGCTATCCAGCACCTGGCGGGAATGCGCAGCAGCAAGGTTATTGTTGCCATCAATAAAGACCGTGACGCACCAATTTTTAACATTGCCCGCTTTGGCCTGATAGGTGATATGCATGAAATCCTACCCCCACTGACAGCAGGATTAAAGGCGTATCTTGAAGGTTAATTAGCAACAAATAAGGCTCCCGTAGCTTTTGAAGCTCCGGGAGCCTTATGTATTTAAGTACTAATGATTATTTCTCGAAGGCATCATCAGCACGCAGCGATTGGTGCTTCCCACCACACGTTCAGAATCAGCGCCCATGATCATGCGATCAAAAGTTCCCCTGCCATTTGAAGTCATCAGAATTAAACCGTAGTCATCTTTTTCCGCAGTTTCAACAATAGTAGTCGCCGGACGGGATCCCTTCACCAGGGTAGATACCCGTAATCCATCTTTTTCCAGAGAACGTGCAACTGCATCCAGGAAATCCTTCATTTTTGCTTCCGCCTCCGCGCGTAAATGTTCTACGACATCCGCCGGAGCGCGGTAATTTTCTGTTTCTGGAATTTGGGGAACCGAGAGCAAAGTTAATTCACTATCATAAACCTGTCCCAGTGTCCGGGCATATGGCAGCACTTTTTCAGAGGCAATCGATCCATCCAGCGCCACCAGCATACGTTCAGGTTTTCTCCCTAGATCCTTTGGTTGATCACCCTGCACAAGGAAAACCGGGATGTCCAGCTTCATCATTAGCTTTGAGCTTACACCTCCGCTCATCCAGTGTTTTTCACCGGATTTCCCTCGAGTGGTGGTGACTACCAGGTCTATCCCGGCCGATTCTACAAAGGCCTGGGTTACTTCGGCAATCGATCCTCTCCGAACCGCTTTATACACTTCAAATCCATCGGCCTTAAGCTGTTCAATCATGCTATCCAGATAAATTTCTCGGGCAGCTAGATCAGCGTTGAACTGCTCCTGTGGTCCATGAGAATAGGATTTTACTCCGGAGAGCAATGTCATCGAAGCACCGGTTGCTCGGCAGATCCGTTTAGCAGCTGGCAGCGCCTGGGCGGCATATACAGATCCGTCCAGCAGGACAGCAATCTTATTTATAGTTTTGTGTTCAGTGCGCCAGTGGCTTCTTTCTATCGGTTCAGGGTCCCAGGTTATATCAGGTGGAGCTGTCGGTGTCCCACCAACGGCAACTGTGGCAGGAGCCATCTGTCCAAAGCCAAAACCAGCCAGTAGAGCTATATCCAGACCTCCAAGGTAATCCAATACGGGATCCGGTTCCCCCAGCATAGACCTGGAGAAACTGAATCCAACGAAAAGAATCGGGATGAATATTAAATAGGTCCATGTTCCCTCGAAAAACCGCTCTTCAAAGATGATCGCAGTTGCCCCGGTAGTGAGCACAGCCGCAACGATTGTTCCCGGAATTAACAGGGCTTTCCCTATCGTAAAGTTTTCTCTGGCCTGGCGGATCAAACGTTTAGTTACCGCCCATCCAGTCATACTCAATAAAATAAACACACCAGCAGCATAGATGGCCAGATAGGTTTCCTCATTAGTGCCAAATAACAAAAATACCAAACTGACAATGCCAACTTCCAGCCAGACCGGTTTATCGGCCACATCATATTCATTCTGCTGACCCAGGTTCGGCGGAATATAATTGCGCTTTTTCAACCCCAGGGCCAGATTCTGCAGACCTTGCGCACTGGCAGCTGAGGCGGACATCAACACAGCGATGCCTACAATCGTGCCCAGAATGGGCAGTGGAGAGGGTAGAAGAACATCCATTGTTTGGGTGAAAACGGATACTTCATGGTTTGTCGAATCAGCGATATCCAGGATAGCAGGACCAACGATGAGCATGGTTGCGGCTGTGGTGCCCATGATGATCAACAAACTGTTAAACGCCCGTTTGCTGCGGACTTCATCGGTACCTTCATAGGCCGCCACCAGGTTGGCAAATACCTCGATTCCTGTCATCACCGCGAGGATGCGGACATATCCTGCCAGGGTGAAGTGGAAATATTCTCCCTGAAAGGCTGCAAGGTTAAAGTCCGGCAATTGAAATCCGCGCTGCCAGATTGTCGCGCCAATCATCACCCACAGCAGCACCAGCACTCCCGCTGTGGCAGGTCCAAAGGTACGGGCAGCAACTTTAGGACCTCGATTTACCAGCCAACCGGTCAAGATACTGAGAGAGATGGCTACAAATGTGCGGTATTGAATGCCGAAGATCATACTATTCAACGCTGGAAGACGGTCAGCGATAAAAGTGACCATGGCAGCCATACTGACCAAAAAGGTCAGGGTATATTCCACAAAAGTGATTGCCGCGTTGATTTTTACAGCCCAGCTGCCAAATTCCTCTTCACTTAAGCCGCTGCCCCCGCTGCCATCCGTGACCCACTTCATCACCAGTCGGTACATAGCGGAAACCACCATAATGGTGATAATTACCATCCAGACCGACGCACCAAAAGTCACCCGGGCAACCCCGGCAACCACGATCAACTTTAAGAACGGTCCAAATACATACAATGGCGAGGTAGCCGGATCCCCTCCTCCAGCAAGCGCACCTTCAAAAGCATTGTTTAATTTGTTCGAAACCTTAATTGCCATAACTTTTTTCCCAGCTCTCTTGCCTAATGATCAACCGGACAAGAGTTTACCTACTTTGACTCTTTCCTATTTAATTTTCCTCTTTATTTGTAACACAAAGGAGGGAAGTGGTCGCCAATCACGGTAGTGCACTTCTTTCTAATATTGTTCACAAAAAAAATAGCAAGGAAATACCCTGCTATCCATTCCTGAGACTATAATTTACAATTATACCGTACTTCAACTACCTCTCCAATACCACTGAAGTGATACCTTATGAACAACCTTCATTCTCAATTCTTACTTGATCCAGAGGTGATTTTCCTTAATCACGGCTCCTTTGGGGCAACGCCAAAGCCGGTTTTTGATACCTATCAGGGCTGGCAGCGACAACTGGAAACCCAGCCGGTAAAATTCCTTATCAGGGATATTCAGGAAATTTTCCGGTCAGCTCGCCACCAGCTGGCTGCTTTCCTGGGCGCTGATCTGCATAACCTGGTTTTTATCCCCAATGCCACCTTCGGCGTGAATATCATTGCCCGGTCCCTTAATTTTCAAGCGGGGGATGAAGTGCTGACCAGCAACCACGAGTATGGAGCCTGCGATAATATCTGGTCCTTTTTGAACCGGAAAACGGGATTAAAGGTTGTCCGGCAGGAAATCACCCTGCCCCTTCTGTCCCCAGAGGAAATCGTAGACAGAATTTGGCAAGGTGTGACAAATCACACCAGGTTAATATTCCTGAGTCAAATCACCTCTCCCACTGCTGTGCGCCTCCCAGTAGAAGAAATCTGCCGGAAAGCCCGTGATGCCGGTATCTTGATCCTTATTGACGGGGCACACGCCCCGGGTCAGCTGGATCTAAACCTGGAAGAAATTGGGGCAGATTTTTATATCGGGAACTGCCACAAGTGGTTATTGGCGCCTAAAGGATCGGCTTTCTTGTTTGTCCTTCCAGAGCGACAGGAGCTGATTGAACCGTTAGTGGTCGGCTGGGGCTGGGGGGAGAACTGCCCTTATGAAAGCGATTCCCGGTTCCTGGCACTTCTGGAATGGTGTGGCACGAAAGATCCAGCAGCATATTTGAGTGTGCCGGCTGCGATCAAATTCCAGGAAGACCACATGTGGGATGATGTCCGGGAGTTATGTCGAACCTTGCTTTCAAAAACCCTGGCGCGAATCGAAGCGTTGACAGGGATGCCGTCAATCTACGGACACAACCTGGGGAATTATATCCAATTGGGCACCGCTGAACTTCCTCCGGGATGCCGACCCGAAAAGATGCAAAGTTGGCTTTATGACCAGCACAGGATTGAAATTCCCGTGATCGAATGGGAAAACCGCTGGCTCATCCGCCCCTCGATCCAGGGCTACAACACCCGTGAAGAGTTGGACACACTCGTGGCAGCGGTGGGGGAGTATTTAGAGAGATGAAATCCTTTCAGAAAGCACCCGAAACAGGATCATTGAATAATAAAGGTTATTCACTCTAAACCTTGTCTTTTTGAATTCAACCTTAAATCCACAAACCAATAAAATGTTTTATTATTCCTCCCCTAGAAGTCGAATGTAATCATTTAAGTCCAATAAACCTGAACATAGCTGGACATAGGCAAAGATTTCAAGCGAAAACGGTAAATATCCCCCGTACCCTAACAGGGGCATTTCAAAAAGGTGACAGCAGTCAGCGTAAGGAATCAAATAAATCCATTTGGGATAAGAATAGAAATTCCACATCTCCCAGAAAAACGCGGTGATCAAGACTCCGGCAAAAAGCGCCCCTATGGGACGCCAATCTCCTTTCCTCAGCCAGGACACTAGGGAATCATTTCCCAACCAGATGTTAATCGGTTCCAGGATAAAATAAATTGATAACCACACCAGGGGAAAAAAGAATTGAGGCCACAGCAATAACGCTGCTAATCCCAACCACCCACCCAGGAAAACCGCAATTTCCATCCCGCGTCCAGGATCCAATCTGGGGCCGCGCTGCAGCCGGGATAAAATTGAAAAGCTGCCGGTAAACTCCGCACTTTCCAGAACCGCGGGAATAACAGTAGAAAAACTCAAACTGGCCAGTACCGCATACTCCAGATTTGAAAATGAGTCTCTTCCCAGATAAACCCAATTCTGTAATCGGATGTTCAACCCTTCAAATATCCACCACAAGGGAATAGAGAGCAGGAACAACAGGATAAACTTCCACCAGCTCCGGGAAAAAAGTGAGCTCCGTTTCCGGTGGAACACAAGGCCGTCCATCAGCAGGATGTAGCCCAACCAGAGTGGGAAAAAACCCAGCCCTTTTATTGCCCCCGGCGCAAACCAATTCAGCGGCCAGAAAATTAATATTAATCCCAGCCCGATCCATCCTTGGAGTGGAAATTTCTTAATCCTGGCAATCATGACCGATCTCCTGGGAGCTCATACAACTCAATCAGCACTCCCCCGGCGCTTTTAGGATGCAGAAACGCCAGTTTCCTGCCGTCTTCCATAGTGATCGACTTTTCATCAATCAAGCGTACGCCCTTTTCTTGCAGGTCAGCCAGTTTGACGCTGATATCCTCCACTTCGATGCAAATGTGGTGCAGCCCCGGACCGCGCTTCTTTAGGAATTTCGCCAGGCCGGAATCTGCAGTTGTGGGCTGGACCAGCTCAATTTCACTTTCACCCAAAGGCAGGAAAGCTATTTTCACTTCCATGCTGGAAATAGTTTCCACATGATCCAAAGTTAAGCCCAGCTGGTCCTGCCAGAAGCTTAACGCCTGGTCCAAGTCTTCTACCAGCACGGCAACATGATTAAGGCGTATGAGATCTGTCATAGAATTATTATAGTATAGGATTAAGACCTTCGCGGGCATAACGGGACCAGTGCGGCAAAGGAAATCCGCAAAGGTCCCGAGGGTCTGGGTGATGGACGATGTGAATAATATTGAATGTTATATGTTACAAATGATGAGATTAAGATAATATTAGGTAGAAAATGATCCATAGAAACAAAACAGGATAATACCTAGCCAAATCGGATTTAGACAGGATAAAAAATATGGAAGATAAAATTCAAGAGATATATCAGGCAGTTTTAAATGGCGCGATGGCTGATACTAGCGGAAAAGTGCAGGATGCCATTGATGCTGGGAACGCTGTGGATACTATCCTGAATGAAGGCTTGATTGCTGCCATGAGTGAAATTGGCCAATTGTTTGAAGCCGGGGAGGTCTATGTACCTGAAATGCTGATCTCTGCCAAGTCTATGAAGTTCGGGTTAGAATTACTGCGACCCCATCTGGTTGCCGCCGATGTCCAGCCCCTGGGTAGGGTAATAATTGGAACCGTGCAGGGAGATTTGCATGATATCGGAAAAAACCTGGTGGCGATGATGATGGAAGGAGCCGGGTTTGATGTAATTGATCTGGGTGTGGATGTTAAGCCGGAAGAACTCATCGAAGCTGTCAATGAACATAATCCTGATATCGTAGCTCTCTCAGCCCTGCTAACAACCACCATGGGCAATATGAAAACTGCTATTACAATGATGGATGAAAAAGGAGTATTGGGGAATCTTAAAGTGATGATTGGCGGCGCGCCGGTTACCCAGGAATACGCGGATGAAATTGGCGCGGACGGCTTTGGCGTGGATGCCAGTCAAGCCGCAACCCTGGCAAAAAAATTGGTTGGGTAAATAACAATCTTAGGAATTCTTTACAGATAAACCACTCAAACGCCCGTACTCACGCGTTGAGTCTTTTAATAACACACTGCCTAAACATCTTTATGGAGTCATCGCCTCGAGTCGGGACTCAGAGCAAAATCCTCTAAAACCACCCCTGCGGACGGAACTCTCCCCACACCTCACGCAGTGTGTCGGTAATCTCCCCGAGCGTGGACTCCCCTTCCACACAATTAATCAGAAGCGGCATCAGATTTTCGGTGCTCCGGGCAGCTTCCTGTAAATCATTCAATAGTCTGTCTACACGTGAACTATCCCGCTGCTTCCGCAGCTGGGATAGATGTTTTTTCTGTTCTTTTTCCAAAGTTGGATCCACCGAAAGCAGCTCCAGTGGCAGGTCTTCCTCCAGAGGATAAATATTCACACCCACTTGATGAATCTCCCCTTGCTCAAGCTTAATCTGCTGTCGGTAAGCTGCATCCTGGATTTCTCCCTGGATATAGCCATTTTCAATGGCAACCAGCGCTCCGCCCTGCCTGTCGATTTCCTCTAGATAATCCCGGGCCCGGGATTCGATCTCATCCGTGAGCTCTTCGACCAGATAAGATCCACCCAGCGGATCTATGGTGTTAGCCGTCCCAGATTCCTCAGCCAAGATCTGTTGAGTGCGCAGGGCAATCTGAACAGCTTCCTGAGTGGGCAAACCCAGGGCTTCATCCATACTGTTTGTGTGCAGGGATTGGGTGCCGCCTAATACTGCCGCCAGCGCCTGCAGTGCCACCCGGACGATATTGTTGTGCGGCTGCTGGGCGGTGAGTGTTGACCCGGCAGTCTGCGTGTGAAAACGCAGTTTTAACGCATCCGGATGAGTTGCGCCAAAACGTTCACCCATTAGAGAAAACCACAATCGCCGGGCAGCCCGGAATTTTGCGACCTCCTCTAGAAAATCGTTATGGGCATTAAAGAAAAATGATAAGCGCCGGCCGAAGTCGTTCACATCCAGCCCGACATCTACAGCAGCGGCCACGTAAGCGACCCCGTTGGCCAGCGTAAAGGCAACTTCTTGGACCGCAGTGGATCCGGCCTCCCGGATATGGTATCCAGATATGCTGATCGTATTCCATTTGGGGACTTCGGTCTGGCAGTATTGAAACAGGTCTGTGATCAGCCGCATGGAAGGCTGTGGGGGAAATATATAAGTTCCACGAGCGATGTATTCTTTGAGAATGTCGTTCTGTACCGTACCCCGCAGAGTTTTAGGATCTACGCCCTGTCCTTTGGCTACAGCAATATACATTGCAAGCAAAATGGCTGCCGGGGAGTTAATGGTCATGCTGGTGGAGACTTTATCAAGAGGGATGTCCTGGAAAAGCGCTTCCATATCCCGCAGGGATGAAATGGATACACCCACCTTGCCAACCTCTCCGGCGGCGAGTGGATGATCGGCATCATAACCAATCTGGGTTGGCAGATCAAAAGCTACCGAGAGCCCGGTTTGTCCTTGCTCCAGTAAGTAGCGATATCGGCGGTTAGACTCCTCTGCGCTGGCATAGCCGGCGTACTGGCGCATGGTCCACAACCGACCACGGTGCATGGTGGGATAAACACCCCGGGTGTAGGGCTGCTCCCCAGGAAATCCCAGGCGTTCAGAGAAAGATTGACCCTCTAGCGGCAGAGCCACTCTTGGCAGCGGAATCCCGGAGCCGGTAGTATAACTTTCTTTCCTCTCTGGAAATTTTTTCAACGCCGGTTTGAGGATCTCCTCTTCCCATTTTTTGCGCTTGTTGTCTTTACTCATATTTGTTTCCCGGGTAATACAGATTTATTTAGAGTATACCAAATCCAAGGCTCCCGGAGCCTAACTTATTTATAAACACATCTTATCTTCAACCTGATCCAGCGGAGTATAATACCTTCTGTTCTTATCAATTAAATCAATTAAGGAACAGTATCATGGAAACAAAAACCAAACAGGTTCAATTGGAATGGCTTCGCTCCCGCATGTTTGTGGGTACCGACCATCTGGGAAATTCACTGGCCATCGGTTATCAGCGGGAAGATGAACCGCATGCCCAGGGGATCAATCCCTCTGATTTGATGCTGCTGGCAGCAGCCTCCTGCTCCGCTTATGATGTAGTCCAGATCCTGGAAAAAGGTAAACAACCGCTGGAAGATCTTAAGGTGGATGTATCCGCGGAGCAGAGCCAGGAAGCGCCATACCCCTATGTTTCGCTGCACTTTATGTACAGGATCAAAGGTGATGTGAATCCGGAAAAGATGCGGCGAGCCATGCAGCTCTCAGAAGATAAGTACTGCGCGGTGTTGGCGACCCTAAAGCCAAGCTTAACCTTCACCAGCGAATTTGAGATTGAAAACTGATCTGCTCGTAGAGTAAGAGCTGCTCAGTTGACACCCTATTTAGGGATGTTGTATAATCTCCCTGTAATTACACTCAGGGCCGCTAGCTCAATGGCAGAGCAATTGACTCTTAATCAATAGGTTACAGGTTCAAATCCTGTGCGGCTCACTTTACTTAAACAACAAGACCCGTCAGCAAAGACGGGTCGTGTCTATTTAATGGGATCATAAAATCAGATTATTACATACACCAATGCCGCTACCAGCCCAAAAATCATGTGGCCCATCAAACCGCCGATGAATGCTAAGAAACCACCTTGATTTGTCATCCACAGACCAGGGGCTTCCACGTCGCCGTTTTTAATCCCTACATGCATGACGGGGATCATCGCCATCATCAGGCCAACCACCAGCCAATGCACCGCGCCAAAGATCAACCCACTGAGCCAGCCTGCGCTACCGATTCCTATCGACCACAGGAAAGCGTAGATCAGGGCAAATACAACCCCCATCATGAAATGCATTATCCAGCCCAGAACCTTGTTGGGTTTCCCGAACATGGTACTGAGCATTCCAACGATGTCCATCTTGGGCATTCCCATCAGGGGCGCCATTGCCATCACTGCACTGATGGCAACTGTTCCTACTAGTCCTGAAATCACTGCACTTAATATATCCATGATTACCTCACTTTGATTCCAATAATTGAATAAATAATTTACTTGATAATTATCCTGACTACTGCAAAGGGTATTTTCTTACCATTTATCTGGATGGCTACCCGGCAGATGAACCAGATCTCCCGGACCAGGGAAAAGGATGAAACCGCAGGACTGGTGAAAATTCCGGTTGATATGGATACTGAGGAAATCGTTGGAACGGCCATTCTGGGTGTAGGCGGAGATGAAGCAATCAACCTCTTCACCCCATTCATGTATACCGGAGAGTCTTACAAACTTTTCCGGAAAGCAATGCTAACTCACCCCTCGGTTTCCGAACTGATGCCCTGGATATTAGATGATCTGCAGCTGCTGAAGTTAAGTCTTACTAATAACGATCATAAGAATACTATCAAAACAAAAATTTCATCCTATCTGGGAAGGAAAGGTTCAGAAATTTATTCCCCCAAACAGGCTCTAGACCTATATTCACTCCACCACCACAACTTGGTATAATAGAAATGAAATCTCATCTGAGTCTTATCAAACAGAGAGGGTTGTGAATGAATGTCGCTAAAGTTGCCTTAATCCTGATCCTTTTACTGCTGCTGATCATCATCTTATTCGCCCTCACTGGATTGGATGTCAAGAACCCCATGGTGGCAGTGGAACGTATCGTCGCCTGGACAGTACGGTTTAACCGGACAGCCAACCAGATGATGCGGGAGTTTTTCTTTTCAGTCAGAGACACAATCCGTGAGAGCTTCCGGTAATAACTCTTCCTGATAAATGTTTAATTAATCACAATATTCAGGTTGCTTCCGGAAAAGAGATTACCTGAGGTATCATCAAATCCGGAATACGTTTCTCCAAATCCGCTTGCTCATTTACTACCATCGGGGTTGCCCTGTTTTTCCAGACTGCACGCCAGCGTTTCCCCGGCAATCCCGATTCAGTTGGTATAATCATCACTCAGGGCTTAAACTGATCTTTCTCCCAAAGTAAGTTCTTATTCATCCTTATCACACAAGGAGCTGATCAGTGAAGGTTCTTCTGATATACCCCGAATTTCCAGATACATTTTGGAGTTTCAAGCACGCCCTGAAATTCATCAGGAAAAAATCCTCCGCTCCTCCCTTGGGATTACTCACAGTCGGTGCGATGTTGCCCTCAACCTGGGAAAAGCAGCTGATAGATCTTAATGTCCGCCCTCTCACAAAAAAAGACCTAGGCTGGGCTGATATGGTTTTTATCAGCGGCATGACCGTTCAGCGTGATTCGGCAAAACGAATCATCAGCCGCTGCAAGGGAGAAGGAATCCCTGTTGTCGCAGGAGGACCCCTTTTCACCATGGAATATGATAAATTTACTGAGGTGGATTATTTTGTTCTCAATGAAGCTGAGATCACCCTGCCCGAGTTTCTAAATGATCTGGCCAATGGGGAAACCCGCCGGATTTACTCCACAGACGACTATCCCGATCTCCGCAGCACCCCTCCCCCGCTCTGGACTCTACTAAATAAAAATCAATACGATTCCATGCCGCTCCAGTTCTCACGCGGCTGCCCCTTTAATTGTGATTTCTGCAATGTGACAGCCCTGCTGGGTCACCGTCCCCGCATCAAGAGCGCTGAACAAATCCTGGTTGAATTAGACGGCCTTTATGAGCTCGGTTGGAGAAGTTCTGTTTTCTTTGTGGATGATAATTTCATCGGCAACCGCCGCTATCTAAAAGAAGAATTGCTCCCGGCTTTAACCCGCTGGCGCAGAGGAAAAACTGGTTATTCTTTCCATACTGAAGCATCCATCAACCTGGCTGATGATAATGAACTGATTCAACTCATGGTCAATGCCGGTTTTAATAAAGTATTCATCGGCATAGAAACCCCGGACGAAATCAGCCTGCAAGAATGTAATAAAGGCCAGAATGCAAATCGCGATTTGGCAAAGGATGTGAAACATCTTCAGCGCTCCGGGCTGGAAGTACAGGGCGGGTTTATTGTAGGTTTTGATGCCGATACCCAATCTATTTTCCAGCGCCAGATCGATTTTATACAAGAGAGCGGAATCGTTACTGCCATTGTAGGTTTACTCCAGGCGCCTCCAGGAACAAAACTTTACGAACGCCTTAAAAATGAAAACCGTTTATCAGGAGAAATGTCCGGTGATAACGTGGACGGAAGTACAAATATCATCCCCCTCATGGGTCTAGAAAAGCTGCGGGATGGCTACCATTATCTGATGGGGCAGATCTATGCTCCCCGCCAGTTTTATCAACGGGTTAAAACCTTCCTTAAAGAGTATCAGCCGCTAAAGGTCAAGACGCCCTTAACCTGGCAGCAGTTACTGGCTTTTTTCCGCTCCATCTACCACCTGGGTATTGTTAACCGCGAGCGGCGCTATTACTGGGATTTGCTGTTCTGGACTCTACGGGAGCGTCCCTCTCTCTTCCCAAACGCGGTGACCATGGCTATTTATGGATACCACTTTAATAAAATTTGTGAGCTTTATATCTACTGACACATCCAATATGAAGCCCCGCATATCTCAGGCGGGGCTCTTCATTACATATAAATAAAAAAAGTCTATCTGATGAGGATCTAAGAAATACTCTCCCTGTAAATATAAACATTTGTCATGATTCCAATCCCAGCAGTGCTGCTTCTTCTTTCATCGCTCGCAGCACCAGATCAATAAAAACCTCCAGCGGTAGATCTAGATTTTCCTCACAGCGGCGGATTTTTTCTCTGTCCGCTCCAGCGGCAAAGGTCTTAGAACTGAATTTTTTCAGTACTGACTTGACCATGACCCCGGTCAATTTCTCCGGATTCACCAGGGCAACAGCCACAATTAACCCGGTCAGATCATCACAGCTTAATAAAGCGTATTCCATCACGGATTCCGGCATCAAACCGGTATATTCATAATTATGGGATTGGATAGCCCGGATAATATCCTCGTCAACACCTTCATCTCTCAGGATTTCAGCCAGCAGGACAGTATGCTGCTCCGGAGTATCTTTAGTCTTTTCATAATCCGCATCATGCAGCAGCCCGACTATCTCCCAGGTCTCCGGATCACCACCCAATTCCAGCGCCAACCCCTTCATGGCTGCAGCAACCCCGTAATGGTGTTTTCGCAAGTTCTTATTGGCTATATTTTCCTTCAAGATCTCTAATGCCCGCTCTTTTATGATCATTTAACCCATCCTTGAGTACTGCTGGAATAGATAAATTTTGATACCAGATTTAACCATCAGTATTATCATTGAAAAGTATATCAGATGCCCGTTAGATTTATTGCTGACATAGACCAGACCTCCGAGGTCTTATTCTTAACAAAGCGCCGCCAGCCACTCTAAATTCCCCTTCTTTAATAGCGTCTTAGAATATTTAATCCCTTCTGCATTCAGGTAAACCAGGAAATCCTCCATACAACGCTGGAGTGCATCCTTCATTTCCTGATCAGGTCTAATACCTGCTTCCCACCACCAATTCCTGACAGTGAGAATCCGGGTTTTTTTATCAAATTCAGGATCAAACCGGGCGCAGAAGCAATCCCCATATAGAACAGGAAGCACGTAATAACCGTACTTGCGCTTCTTTTTTGGTGTATACACTTCCCACCTATAGTCAAAATCAAAGATTCGACTCAGTGTTTTTCGGTCCCAGAGCAGATTATCAAGGGGTGCAATCAAGGCAGCTTCCCGGGCGGGATCGCCCTTTTGGACCTTTTTCAGCAGGGTTTTTTCCTCATGCCGGAGGTAAAATACCTGCCCCGGCAGCTCCTGAATTTCTATTGTTAACAAAGCCCCATTCCCCACTAACCGATCGATGATCTGCCGGCGCTGGGGGCTTTTCACTCCCTGAATGCCGCTCCATTGAACTCCTGCGTTGAGATGGGCAAGACCCAGAGATCTAATCCGCCGCAGCATATGCCATGTTTGGTATTCTTCCAGACTCTGGTTGGGATCGGGGGTTTCTAACAGGTCTTTGGGCAGTAAATTCTCAATTAGATCAAAATAGCGCCGATTGCTCACCCGGTGATGCACACCCAGCTGACCCATTTTAAACAAACCTTCCAGAGACGCCCGGGAGACACGGGTTGGGCCCCAGGACCAATCAGTTTTTTCATCATGATTAAAATCAAGCGAAGATTGAGGTCCTTCGCGCTTAATTTGATCCAGTACTACAGGCGCCAGACTCATCACCACTTCGGAAGGCACACCAAATATATCCTGCATCCGGGAGCGGTGACGCGCAAAATAAGGCCAATCTTCCGCCAAGCTGAGGGATGCCATTTTATCCCAATTGTCCACCAGTTGGCGGTCCTGGTAGAGCAGCTCATCCAGCATCCGGGGGCGGAAATCCCGCACCCGGGACTGCAGCACCAGATCCGGATTGCGGCCGACCACGTTAATGGGATCAAATTGGATCGATCTCACCCGAACCATGAATTCTTTAACCCCTGCTTTTCCCGTCAATGAGCGGGGAGGGTAAAGCCCCTGGCAGGCCAGGAGCAACCGCCGGGCGGTTTGTTTTGAAATGGTGAGGGTATTAACCTTTTGGGACATATATAAATAATCCCTGGTATTTATAAAAATATACTCCAGGGAATTATTGTAACATTATCCAGGAAAAATCCCCTTCCCGTGTTATCTGGGTACCAATAATATTGATATCAGAGTTCAGGTTCAGATCAAGGAGCAGTAAAAACCACCGTCTCAGGATAAAAACTAGACCAGGCAAACCAGAAGACCAGCGGTGAAGCCAGACGCTCCAACTGCCGCCCTTTTAATTCCCCCTGCAGTGCTATTCTGGATTGGATATCCCACAGCGTACCAGTTTGGTCGTCAATGATAAGACCTTGGTCTGCCGAAGGCTGGAAGGTCAATACCCGATCCTGAACGAACCTTTGATAAACCCGGATGGTCTGTTGATTGTCTACAGAAAGGATTAGAAGAGAAAGATTTTCGAGTTGATCCTGGATTAAACCTAGATCCCGAATCACCTCCAGCGGGTAGGCTTTACTCACTCCTCCCATGACAACGCCCAGCACGAGTGATTTTCCCGCTAAAAGAGTATCCTGATTGGCTGGTCCGCTTAAGCCCGAAATTCCACTGGTGTAATACCCGGCATAGGGATCTTTTATTTCGTCCTTATGCCCCAATGCTTCAGGCGAAAGCACCCGTGTTTCGGGATAGGCTTCTTTCCAGATCCGCCAAGTGGTCAGTGTGGAGGGTATAATTTCCAGCCGTTCCTTGGAATAGGCCCCTTTGATTCCCTGCCCCAGCAGCTGGCTCCAGAGTGTTTCAGTCTGATGGTCTATCAATACCAGGTTATTATGCAGTAAATAACCAGACGCCCCAAAAGTGAGCTCATTCCCATCAACAACCCGGTTGTAGACGATGGCGGTATAACAGAGAGGACACCAGGTAACCGCAATCGCCTGTTTACCGACACGGTCATTGATTACCTCATGCAGACTAAGAAGGCGGACAGGATAGGCTCTGGTTTTTCCACCGATAAACAAGCCAATCACAATTTCCAGATCATCCAGGTCC